>Ga0316579_10000062_pt1 | contig 26359 bp, 21 predicted proteins | sample J5NA_2_FD_203074 | JGI IMG/M metagenome (GOLD analysis project Ga0316579, IMG submission 203074) | Rhizosphere microbial communities from salt marsh grasses in Alabama, United States - J5-7_160517rDrA | ecosystem: Host-associated > Plants > Roots > Rhizosphere | place: USA: Alabama | collected... | reverse complement strand
CCTGCCCGCCCGGGCGGGACGCACGCGCACGATCGGACGCCGGCGGGACCCACCGTCCGCCGGACCCCTGCCGTTCCCGGCCGATCCGGAAGGTTGCCGATGCCCCCGCCGCCCGCCACCCGCCCAGGTCCTCCTCCGGGGGACGCCCTCCCGGACCGCGCTCCCCGTGGCGTCAGCCGCAGGGCCTTCACGGGGTTCTGCGCAGCCATGGCCGCTGCCCTCGCCCTCCCGGTCCACAGGATCACCCGGGCCCTCGCCGCGGACCGCCGGCTGCCCGTGGTCTGGCTGTCCGGGCAGGGATGCACCGGGGACACCGAGTCGCTCCTGCGCGCCGTCGACCCGGACGTCGTGTCCCTGCTGTTCGACGTGATCTCCCTGGACCACCACGAGACCCTCATGGTCGCCGCCGGCCGGGCCAGCCGGCAGGCCCTGGACGACGCCGTGGAGGCCGGCGGGTACGTCTGCGTCGTCGAGGGCGCGATCCCAACGGCCGACGGCGGCGTCCACTGCGTCGTCGGTGGCGAGACGGCGCTGTCCCTCGTGCGCAGGGTCACGGCCGGGGCCCTGTTCACCGTCGCCGCGGGATCGTGCGCGTGCGACGGCGGGATCGCCGCCGCGGCCCCGAACCCCACGAGGGCCACCGGTGTCGCCGGGGCCGTGCCGAACGTGAAGAACCTCGTGAGGATGCCCGGTTGCCCCGTGAACGGGGTCAACCTCGTCGCGGCCCTCGTGCACTACCTGACCGAGGACGCCCTGCCGCCCCTGGACTCCCGGGGCCGGCCGCTGTTCGCCTACCAGTCCAGGATCCACGGCAACGGGCGATGCGAACGCTTCGACGACCTGCGGGCCGGCCGCAGGGCCAAGGCATGGGGGGACGAGATCCACCGCACCGGGGGCTGCCTGATGGACCTGGGCTGCAAGGGACCGAGCACCTACGCCAACTGCTACCAGCGCAACTGGAACGAGGGCAGCTGGCCCGTCGGCACGGGCAGCGTCTGCGTCGGGTGCACGACCTCGGGGTTCTGGGACGCCAACACGCCGTTCTTCAAGCCGTGAACGGAAAGGTCCTCGAGCCGCTGAACGGGCGGGCCACGAACGGGCGGGCCACCGGGGGAGACGGGCGGACCGGCGGTCCGCGGACCGCCCCCGGACAGGGAACCGGAAACGGAGCGGGAAGATGAAGATCGTTGTCGATCCGGTCACGAGGATCGAGGGACACCTGCGGATCCAGGCCCAGGTGACCGACGGGAAGGTCACCGAGGCCTGGAGCACCAGTCCCATGTACCGGGGGATCGAGCAGGTCCTGATCGGTCGGGACCCGAGGGACGCCTGGGTGTTCACGCAGAGGATCTGCGGGGTGTGCACCACCGTCAGCGCCCTGGCCTCGGTGCGGGCCGTGGAGTCGGCCCTGGGCATCCGGATCCCGGACAACGCCAGGATCCTGCGCAACGTCATGGCGGCGGCCCAGCACGTCCACGACCACCTCGTGCACTTCTACCACCTGCACGGCCCGGACTGGTTCGACGTCACGGGCTGCGCGGACGCCGACCCCGCGGAGGCCGCGGCCCTGCAGAGGTCCCTGTCCGAGTGGCCGGAGAACACCGTCGAGCACTTCACCGAGGTCAAGAAGCGGGTCACGGAGTTCCTGGGCTCCGGGCAGCTGGGCATGTTCGCCGACGGCTACGCCGGCCACCCGGCCCACCGGCTGACCCCCCACGGCGACCTGCTGTTCATGGACCACTACCTGCAGGCCCTTGCCTGGCAGCGCGACGCCGTGCGGATCCACGCCGTCCTGGGGGGCAAGAACCCGCACCCCCAGACCTACCTGGTCGGCGGCATGTCCACGCCGCTGGACCCGTCCTCCCCCGCCGCCGTCACCCCGGAGGTCCTCGACGGCCTGCGGGCCCTGACCCGCCGGATGAGGACCTTCGTCGAGCAGGTGTACCTGCCGGACGTGCTGTACCTGGCACGCCAGTACCCCGAGTGGACGCGGATCGGCCGGGGCGTCGGCAACCTCATGAGCTGCGGTGACTTCCCGCAGGCCGACGGCACGCTCCTGGTGCCGGCCGGGATCCTGAGGTCCGGCGGCACCTCGGTCGAGGAACTGGACGAGCAACGGATCACGGAGGACGTGTCCAGGGCCTGGTACGCGCGGGCCGAACCGGCCCGGCCCGCGACGGCCACCACCGTCCCCGCCTACACGGGCCCCACCCCGCCCTGGACCGACCTGGACACCGACGGCGCGTACTCCTGGGGCAAGGCCCCCCGGTACGGCGGGCAGGTCATGGAGGTCGGGCCCCTGGCGAGGATCGCGATCGCCCGGGCCGGGGGCGTCGCGCGGGTCGTCGAACTCGTCGACGGGGCGCTGCCGTCCCTCGGCGGCGACCTCGAGGCCCTCCGGTCGACCCTGGGCCGGATGACGGCACGGGCGCTGGAGACCCTGTGGTTCGTCGAACGGCTCGACGCCTGGCTCGCCGAGCTCTCCGACAACATCACCTCCGGGGACCTGAGGATCGCCGACCCGGCAGGGCTCGACCGGGCCTCCTGGCCTGCACGGGCCTCCGGGTACGGCCTCACGGAGGCCCCCCGCGGGGCGCTGGGGCACTGGGTGCGCATCGCGGACGGCGAGCTGACCGGGTACCAGATCGTCATCCCCTCCACCTGGAACGGCTCCCCCCGGGACGGGCAGGGACAGCGCGGCGCCTGGGAACAGGCCCTTCTCGGCGTGCCGGTGGCTGACGGGGACCGGCCCCTGGAGGTCCTGCGCCTGCTGCACTCCTTCGACCCGTGCATGGCCTGCGCCGTCCACGTCGTCGACCCGGAGGGCACGAGGCTGGCCGACGTCACGGTGGTGCCGTGAGCCCCGCCCCCGAGCCGCCGGCGGACGGGCCGGCCGCCCGCCGGGCGGCAGACCCGCGCGGCCGGACGGCGACGGCAGTGCTCGCGCTGGGGAACGTCCTGGCGGGGGACGACGGCGTCGGGCAGGCCGCGGCCGCCGAGCTGGTGCGCGTCCACGTCCTGCCCCAGGACCTGCCCGTCCTCGACGGCGGGGTCCTCGGCCTGCACCTGCTCGGCCTGCTGCACGACACCCGCCGCCTGCTCGTCCTGGACGCCGTCGATGTCGGACGGCCCCCCGGGACCCTCGTGCGCCTGCGGGGCGAGCAGGTGCGCTCCCGCCTGGCCACCGGCCTGTCGGCCCACCGCATCGGTTTCGCGGAGCTGCTGAGCGCCGCCCGCCTGCGCGGGGAGGAACCCGAACACCTCGTGGTCCTGGGGGTCCAGGCGAGCGTCGTCGGACGCGGAACGCGGGTGGGGATCGGCCTGAGCGGTCCCGTCGCGCGGGCCGTTCCCGCCCTGGCGGACGCCGCCGCAGAGGAACTACGCTCCTGGGGATGTCCTGTCACGTTCCGCGTCCCCGCGGGTACGCCCCGCCCGTACCCGGAGGCCGTCCTCGGCCTGGGGGACCCCGGCCCGGGGGGCACGGCCCTCGGGAACCCCGCCGCCGGTGCCGGGACCACCACCCCGGGCACCGGGAGCCTGCGGGCCGGGCACGAGCCCGCCGGGAGCTGATGTGCACGAGATGTCCGTCGCCAACGAGATCGTGCGTTCGGTCCGGCAGGCCCTGCCCGATCAGGAGGTCCTGGCCGTGACGGTGCAGGTCGGCGTCCTGGCCGCCGTCGTGCCGGATGCGCTGCGGTTCGGCTGGGAGGTCGCGACGGCCGGCACGCCCCTGGCCGGCTCGAGGCTCGTGGTGGAACTCCTGCCCCTGCCGGCCCGCTGCCTGGACTGCGGGGCCGAGCACCTCACGCACCGCCCGCCCCCGAACCCCTGCCCCGGCTGCGGCGGGGACCTCATGCCCGTGGGCCGGGGACGCGAACTGCGCATAGGTACCGTCGAGATCGAGGACGGCGGGCCGACCGCCGCCGGACAGGAGCCGAGTCAGTGAGCGAACTGGTCGACCTCAACCGGGCCGTCATGGCCCGCAACGACGAGCTGGCCCGGGCGCTGCGCGAGGACCTCGCCGCGGCCGGGACGGTCGCGGTGAACCTGATGTCCGCCCCGGGGACCGGCAAGACGGCCCTGACCGAGCGGCTCCTGACGGGCCTGCTGGAGCGCGGCACACCGGCAGCTGCCCTCACCGGGGACCTGGCCACCGAGAACGACGCGAGGCGCCTGGCGTCCACCGGGGCACCGGTCCGCCAGATCACCACCGGGGGCATGTGCCACCTGGAGGCCCACCTCGTGCGCGACCACCTGAACGGGTGGCTGCCCACCGGCACAAGGGTCCTGATCGTCGAGAACGTCGGCAACCTCGTCTGCCCGGCGGGCTTCGACCTCGGCGAGAGCCTGCGGATGGTCCTCAGCTCCGTGACGGAGGGCGAGGACAAACCGGTCAAGTACCCGACGGCGTACCGCTGGGCCGACCTCGCGGTCCTCACCAAGACCGACCTCGCCGGACCGTGCGAGTTCGACGAGGACGCCTTCCTGCGGGCCGTGCGCAGCGTCGACGCCGACCTGCCCGTCGTGCGCACCAGCGCCCGCACCGGCGAGGGCGTACCGCAGCTCCTGGACCACCTGGAACGGCTGGCCGCCGGCGTCGCCCCGGCCGCCCGGAGGGGATGAGCCGCCGTGTGCCTCGCCGTTCCCGCGAAGGTCCTCCAGATCGAGGACACCGGCCCGACCCGGATGGCCCGGGTGGACATCGGCGGCGTCACCCAGCGCGTGAGCCTGGCCTACCTGCCGCAGGTCGGGCCGGGGGAGTACGTGATCGTGCACGTGGGGTTCGCGATCCAGCGCCTGGACGAGGACGCAGCCCTGCGCTCGCTGGAGACGTTCGCGCAGATGGCCGGGGCCCGGGAGCGCCACCGGTGAGGTACCTCACCGAGTTCCGGGACCCGCGGGCCCTGCGGGCGCTGGTGGAGGACATCCGGGCCACCGTGACCAGGCCGTGGGCGATCATGGAGGTCTGCGGGGGCCAGACCCACGCGATCCTGCGGTACGGCCTGGACCAGATGCTCCCCGAGGGGGTCGAGCTGATCCACGGTCCCGGATGCCCCGTGTGCGTCACCCCGCTGGAGACGATCGACCGTGCCCTGGCGATCGCGTCCCTGCCGCAGGTCACCTTCTGCTCCTTCGGGGACATGCTCCGGGTCCCCGGCAGCGACGGTGACCTCGCGCGGGTCCGGGCCGCCGGTGGCGACGTGCGCGTCGTGTACTCGCCGCTGGACGCCGTCGAGCTGGCCCGCCGGACGCCCGACCGCCAGGTGGTGTTCTTCGCGATCGGGTTCGAGACCACCGCCCCGGCGAACGCGATGGCCGTGCACCTGGCCCGCGCCACGGGCCTGCGCAACTTCACGGTCCTGGTCTCCCACATGCGGGTCCCCCCGGTCGTCGACGCCGTCATGCCGGCCCCCGGCTGCCGGGTCCAGGGGTTCCTCGCCGCCGGGCACGTGTGCAGCGTCATGGGGACGGGCGAGTACCACGGGCCGGCCCGGCGGCACCGGGTGCCGATCGTCGTCACGGGTTTCGAGCCCCTCGACCTCCTGGAGGGCATCCGTCGGACCGTCCGGCAGCTGGAGGCGGGACGGCACGAGGTCGAGAACGCCTACCCGAGGGCCGTGCCCGACCACGGCAACCCCGCGGCCCGCGCCATGCTCGAGGAGGTCTTCGGGACGACCGACCGCACGTGGCGCGGCATCGGACCCATCCGGGACTCCGGATGGGGGCTGTCGGCGGCCTACCGGGAGTTCGACGCCGAGGCGAGGTTCGACGTCGCCGGGATCCGCGCCGACGAACCGGCCGGGTGCCGGGCGGGCGAGGTGCTGCAGGGCAGGCTGTCGCCCCCCGACTGCCCGGCCTTCGCGACGGCCTGCACCCCCAGGACCCCGCTGGGGGCGACCATGGTCAGCGGGGAGGGCGCGTGCGCCGCCCACTTCCGGTACCGCAGGACCGGGACCGCCGGGCGGTCGAGGGACGCGGTGAACCGGTGACGGGACACCACGATCCCGCGGGAGGCGACGATCCCACCGGCAGCACCGGCAGCGGCCGGGGCGGCGGGGCCGGGGCACCGGGAAAGGCCGGGCCGGACCCGTCGGCCTGGAGCTGCCCGCTGCCCTCCCGCGCCCCGGGGACCGTGGTCATGGGCCACGGCTCGGGCGGGGCCATGACGTCCGAACTGATCGAACAGGTGTTCCTGCCGGCCCTCGGCCGGCCCGCGGGCCCGCTGGGCGACTCCGCCGTGCTCGACCTGCCGTCGCGGCAGGGGGGCAGGCTGGCGTTCACGACCGACGCGCACGTCGTGCAGCCCCTGTTCTTCCCCGGCGGGTGCATCGGGGACCTCGCCGTCAACGGCACGGTCAACGACCTCGCGATGGCCGGGGCCGGTCCCCTGGCGCTGTCCTGCGCCTTCGTGCTGGAGGAGGGCACGGACCTCGCCGTGGTCGACCGGGTGGCCCGCGCGATCGGGCAGGCGGCGCGCGCCGCGGGCGTCCCCGTCGTCACCGGGGACACCAAGGTCGTCCAGGCCGGTCGCGGGGACGGACTGTACGTGACCACGGCCGGCGTCGGGCTCGTGCCCGCCGGCGTCGGCCCCCGGCCCGACCGGGTCCTGCCCGGCGACGTCGTGCTGCTCAGCGGGCCGATCGGCGCCCACGGGATCGCCGTGCTCAGCGTCAGGGAGGGCATGGACTTCGTCACGGACCTGCGCAGCGACACGGCCCCGCTCGCGGGCCTCGTCCGGGCGGTGCTCCGCGCCGACCCCGACGTGCACGCCCTGCGGGACCCGACCCGCGGCGGGTTCGCCGCCGTCCTCAACGAGATCGCCGCCGCCTCCGGCGTCGGCGTCGAGATCGAGGACACGGCCGTACCGGTGCCGGAGCAGGTCGGTGCCGTCTGCTCCTTCCTGGGCCTGGACCCCTGGTGCGTTGCGAACGAGGGACGGCTCGTCGCCTTCGTCCGCGAGGACCGCGCGCGCGGCGTCCTCGCGGCCATGCGCGCGCACCCCGCCGGCAGCGGGGCTGTCGCCGTCGGCCGGTGCACCGGCCAGGACCCCGGACTCGTCGTGGCCCGCTCCGCCTACGGCAGCACCCGCATCGTTGACCTGCCCGCCGGCGAGCAGCTGCCCCGCATCTGCTGACCCGCGCACCTTCCCGCCCCCGGCACCCGGGCCGGCCGGTGCCCGTGGCGGGCGGCCCGGCCGGCCCGGGTCAGCCGGGGACGCCCATGGGGGCGCAGGTCGCGAGGGCGCCCGCCCGGCGCAGGCGTCGCGTGATCTCCTCCGCGGCCGCGCGGCTGCGGTTCTCCACGGCCACCGCCGGCGCCCCGGCCAGGAGCCCCGCGGCCTCCTGCAGGGACATCCCGGTGCAGCGCCGCAGCTGGACCGCGACCAGGGCGGCCCGCGGACCGGGCACCTGCAGCACCACCCGGAAGCCCCCGGGACTGGCCAGGCGCCGGCGCAGGGCCGAGGCCCGCGCCCGCGCCACCAGGATCGTCAGGACCCAGCACAGCAGGATCCCGAGCAGCACCCGGACCGTCATGACGCACCTCCTCGACCTCGTACCGGCACGGTACCGGTTCCCTCCCCCAGGCCTCCTCCCGCGTGAGCGGTCCGGGCCGGCCGCACGGCCGCGACCCTCGCCGGAGGGGGGCCGGACGTCTCCCCGCCCGCCCGACGGGACGTCCGGGACCGGGCGGGGCGCAAGCACGGCGCCGATCCCGGGGAGGTGGTATTCGTGATGCACGAGACGGATCGGGACGCACTGCCCGCCGTGGAGGACAACCGCTCGCGAGGGGACACGGAGGGCAGGCACCGCAGGAGGAGGGAGCACGGCATGAGGATGCCCGTCATCGCCCGATCGTCCGTGGCAGCCGCGGTACTGGCCCTTCCGGTGTCCTGGCCCGTCCCCGCGGCGGCCGCCGGCCCGCCCCCCGCGGGAGCGCCTGCCGCGGCCCCGGGCACCTCGCCCCTGGACTGCCCGGGGACCCGGTCCGTGCCCGGGGGGTACCGACTGACCCGGGACACCGAGTGCTCCGTGGAGTGGCGCGAGGACGACGCCGTCCTCGACCTGGCCGGACACACCCTCACCGGCAGGATCACCCCGTACGGGAACCGGCAGACCGTCCGGAACGGCTCGCTCGTCCTGGAACCCGAGTACTGGGCCAACGCCGTCGGCCTCACCCTGTCCGGCCTGCGGATCACCAGGACTCCCACGGGCAGCAGCAGCTTCTACGTGGAGATGGGCTCCGACAGCCTCGTGGAGGACTGCGTCGTGAGCGGGATGCCGGGGGCGGCCCTGTCGTACTACTTCGGTCGGGGAGGGACCGTGCGCGACTCGGTCTTCCTCGACAACGGCAGGGGGATCAGCGTGCAGGCCGGCGGGGGGATCCGGATCGAAAGCAACAGCTTCCGCCGCAACACCGTCGGCGTGAACCTGTGGAACGAGCGGGGGTCCCTGATCGACGTCACGATCCGCGGGAACGTCCTGAGGGACAACTCCTTCTCCGGGGTCCGTATGGTCCTGCGCGGTGACGGCGGGGCCCCGTACCGGTTCCGGGACGTCCACGTCCAGGAGAACAGGTTCGTCGGGAACGGGGCGGCCGGCCTGTACGCGCAGTCCCGGTGCGTCGGCCAGGACAGCGCCGCCTGCGCCGACGCCGGGGGCACGCAGATCCGCCGGAACCTGTTCCTCGGCAACGGGCACAGCCCTCCGGAGGGGAGCGACGACGGGACGGACGACGGCCTCACGGCCCGCGGCGTCCGCAACGACACCGTCCCGGAACCGCAGGCGCTCGCGGAGATCCTCGTCGCGGGCAACACCGCCCTGCGCAACGCCGACCTGGGCCTCGACGCGGACGGCGTCCTGGACGGTGGCGGCAACCGTGCCCGGGACAACGGCGACCCGGCCCAGTGCACCGGCGTCGTCTGCGGCAGCGGTTCCCCTGGGACCCCGGCCGCCGGCACCGGGACCCCGGTCCCCGGCGGGCCCGGAACGGCAGGGCGGGCTGGGACGGCGGGGCAGGTGAGGGCCGGGCCACCGCAGGACGGCACGGACCAGTACCGGCACTGACGGGCCCGCGCCGAGGCCCGCCGACGGGCCCCAGCCGAGGAACCGCCGGCGCCGCCCGGTACAGCGGTCCCACCGGGACCTGCGTCCCTCCCCCCGCCCCCGCGGCGGGAGGGGAAGGCGGGTCCGGGCAGGACGAATCTCGCAGCCCGGATCCGTCCCCTCGGCCCGGCCACCGTCCCGGGATACTGTGACCGGTATGGAGGACACCCTTTCCCTGCCGAAGGACCCGGTCGCGCTCGCGTCCCACCTGACAGGGGCCACCGAGAGGCTCCTGCGCACGGTGGCGACGATGGACGCGGCCTCGTTCCCGTCCCCCTCGCTGCTGCCCGGCTGGACGCGGGGGCACGTGACCTCCCACATCGCCCGGAACGCCGACGCGTACGCCGGCATGCTCCTCGGAGCCGGTTCCGGGATCGAGTTCCCCGCCTACCCGAGCCGGGCCCACCGGGCCGCCGGCATCGAGGCGGGGGCGGGACGGGGGCCCGCGGAGCAGCTCGCGGACCTCCGGGACTCCGCAGCGAGGCTGGACGCCGCCGTCGCCGCCGCGCCCCCGGCCGCGTGGGACTTCCCGATCCGCTGGCCGAACGGCACGACCTGCCCGGCCTCGAACCTGGTCTGGCACCGCCTGGTCGAGGTCGAGCTGCACCACGTCGACCTGGACGCCGGGTACTCCCCGGAGCGGTGGCCCGAGGCCTTCCTGCGGCGCCTGATCGCAGAGGTCGTGTCCGACCTGTCCCCCGGGGAGGGCGCCACCCCCCTCCTGCTGCAGGCCTCCGACCTCGATCGGGAATGGCGGATCGGATCCGCGCCCCCCGCGGTCGAGGTGTTCGGCACCGCCGCGGAACTCGCCGGATGGCTCACGGGCCGCGGCTCGGGCGCTGGGCTCGGGGTCGAGCCAGGGGCCAGCCTGCCCGACCTGCCGTCCTGGAGGTAGACCGGAAGGCCCCGGCCGGGCCCTTCGGGGGACCGGCCGGCGCCGCACGCCCCGCGGGCGTCAGCGCCGGACGGCGTTGGACATCACCCAGGCCGAGGACCCGTACGGGCTCGTGGCCCGGACCAGGAACCGGTACCGGCCCGCGGCCCACGGGGAGTTGCTCGCGCTCGTTGCCCCGGCCGGTCTCGTCGACACCAGCAGGCTCGGGCTCCAGGTCCCGTTGGGGTACTGGCGCTGGCGGACCATCTGGTACCTGCTCTCCGTGGTGGCCCGGTCCGTCCACCGGACGGTCACCCGGCCGGAGCGGACGCTCGCCCGCACGTCCGCCGGGGCGGTCGGAACGGCGGGGGTGCCCTCCGGCAGGGTGCCCGACAGGGTGTACCTGCCGATGCTGGCGAAGTCGGAGTACCCGGTGCCGCTCGGTGACCCGGCGCCGACCCCGTCGACGGCCACGGTGTAGGTGCCCGCGGCGACGGTCCGCGTCAGCGCAGCGTCCAGGCCGGTGGCCGTGGCGGCGTCGACCATGGCCGAGGCCGGGTCGTCGCGGGCCAGCAGCGTCCCGTCCGCGTCGTACAGGGACAGCGAGGCGTCCAGGTCCGGGCCGACCGCCGACGGACTCACCGACAGCGACAGCAGGCCGCCAACGGTGGTGAAGGCGAAGCGGTCGACGTCGGAACGCGTGGTGATGACGCCGGCGACCGAGACGGCCGGGCCGCCCAGCACGGTCGCCGAGGCCGCGGTGTCCCCGTGGTCGTCGGCCAGGTGGTTCAGACCGCTGGAAGTGATCAACGCGAGATCGTCCTCGGTGTTGCTCGCGCCGGAGTACTCCCCGGCGCTCCACTGGCTGATGGGACGGCCGTAGGCCGCGCCCATGATCGGAGCCCAGGCCCCCTGGCCCTCGTAGTACTCGGTCGAGGCGTTCCCGTCGTGGTGGAGCGCGAGGTTGTGCCCCACCTCGTGGGAGACGGCCTCGGCGATGTCCTTGGCCTCTGCGCCCACCCCGCGCTGGAAGACGAAGGCCGGCTGGTACTGCTCGTGGCCGTAGGGGTAGTCGAAGACGTCGAGGTAGGCCACCCCGCCGCAGTGGCACGAGGAGAAGACCTTGGTGGTGTTCGTGATCACTGCGCGGGTGCCGAACGCCGTGTCGGACATGCCGGACCGGTCGATGGCCGCTGTACCGGGGTCCTGGGTCGTGACGTCGACGTCGAACACGGCGTAGTCCTCCGAGACCCGTGCCCAGACCTCCTGCACCACCGCCAGCTCAGAGGTCGAGAAGGTGGAGGGGGACCGGTCGGTGTCGAAGGGCTCCGCCGTGAAGTCCGTCCCGTTCTCCTCGTCGTTCCATCCCGTGCCGACCACCCTGTGGCCGTCGAAGTCCAGGAAGACGACCCTGTCCGATCCCGAGCGGCTGTGCAGGGAGAAGGCCGAGGAGACCTGGGCAGCTGTCGCGAGCCGCGCCGGGGCGGACGGGGGCCGATCGGCGTCCGGGGCGTTCAGGTCCGCGGCCGACGGGTTCACCAGGCCGGTGTCCTTCACGAGCAGGTGGCCCTGCCGGTCCACCCACAGCGTCGGGTCCTCGCGCAGCTGCGCGGCAAGGTCCCCCGCCCCGGTCCGGTTGCGCGCCGCGGCGGTGCGCAACCCGGCCGCCCCCAGCCGGGTGACGGCGTCCTGACCGTGCCGGGGCGCGTCGAGCAGGTCGCCGGTCCCGGGCGGGCCGGCGGCGTGGGCGTCCCCTGTCACGAGGGCGCCGAGGAGCAGCGCGAAGGACAGACCTGCGACCAGCGGACGACCGGGCATGGGTGGGCCTCTCGTAGTGTCGGAACGCTCCTCCTCGGGCCCCGAGCCGGATCCCTTGAGCGCGCGTCCGGGCAGACACCCGAAACGCCGAACGCCGTTGACCCGCCCCCACGGAGGATGCCAGGATCGTCGGGTGATCTGCTGACATTCGCCCGTGTCCGTGTCGAGGCCGGACCGTGCGCACCCCCCTTGCGAGCCCGTTCCGATCGCTCTGCGTCGGTATGCTCGCCCGTCCGGACCTTCGCCCGTCCGGGGGGAACGGGTCCCGTCGCGCGCCGTCCGTCGACCCCGCGGACAACCCTCCCGCGCGCCGCCGGGGCGGCGTGCCCCGGCGGAGGCCAGCATGCGCGAATTCATGATCATTGCACGTGACCTGGTGAAGTCCTACGACGGGCGCCGGGTCCTCGACGGGGTGACCCTCACGGTCCCGGCCGGACGGAGGGTCGGCCTGGTGGGGGAGAACGGTACGGGCAAGTCCACCCTCCTGCGCCTGCTCGCCGGTCTCCAGGAACCGGACCACGGAACCGTCGAACGCCCGGAGAGCTGCGGTTTCCTGCACCAGGAGTCCCCCTTCGCCCCCCGGACCACCGTCGAGGAGGTCCTCGCCCTCGCGCTGGAGCCCGCCAGGACGCTGAGGACCGGGCTGGAACGGCTCGCCGAGCGCCTCGGACGCGATCCGCGGGACGCCGGGGCGCTGGAGGAGTACGCCGGGGCGTTGCAGCGGGCCGAGCGGACGGATCCGTGGGACGCCGAGCGTCGTGCCGGCCGGATCCTCACGGGGCTGGGGCTGGACGGCGTCGAGGACGACCGGCGGCTGGAGGAGCTGTCCGGCGGGCAGCGCACCCGCCTGCTGCTCGCTGCCCTGCTCGTGCGCGAACCGCAGGTCCTGCTCCTGGACGAGCCCACGAACCACCTGGACGACGACGCCGTGGCCTTCCTGCAGTCCCACCTGCGCTCCGTGCCGGGTGCCGTCGTCCTGGCGTCCCACGACCGGGTCCTCCTCGACGAGGTCTGCACCCACCTGCTGGACCTGGACCCCTCCCCGCTCGGGCCCCGGCACCACACCGGGACCTTCGGCGAGTACCTGCGCGTGCGCCGTCACGAGCGTCTGGTGTGGAACAGGCGGTACGAGGAGGAACAGGAGAGGCTGCGGCAGCTGCGGCGGTCGGTCGCGGTCACAGCCCGGGCCCTGGCACCGGCCCGGCCTCCCACGGACCGGGACAAGGTCGGGTACGACAGGCACGCCGGACGGGTCCAGCGGCAGGTCTCGCGCCGGGTGCGCGACGCCCGTTCCCGGCTGGAGAACCTGCTGGAGGAGCAGGTTCCGTGTCCACAACGGGAACTGACCTTCGACGCGGGGCCCGTCACGGGCCCTGCCCGCGGCGAGGGGACCCTCGTGAGGCTGCGGGACGTCGGGGTGGGCCGCCGCCTGCACGTCGACGCCCTCGACCTGGAGGCCGGGACCCGGCTGCTGGTGACGGGCGCCAACGGTGCGGGGAAATCCACCCTCCTGCAGGTCCTGGCCGGCCGACTGCGCCACGACCGGGGACTCGTGCAGCGGGCGGACGGCCTGCGGATCGCCCTGCTCGAACAGGACGTCGTCCTCGAGGACCCGGCACGGACCCCGCGGGACCTGTTCGACGGGTCGGGGGCCGGCCCGGGGGCGGACCTGCCGGTCCGGATGGGACTGCTGGCGCTCCGCGAACTGGACCGGCCCCTGGGGGACCTGTCCACCGGCCAGCGCCGCCGGGTGGCACTGGCCCGCCGGCTGGCGTCAGGACCGGACCTGCTGCTGCTCGACGAGCCGACGAACCACGTGTCGCCGGCCCTCGCCGACGAGCTGCAGCGTGCCCTGAGCACCGCCCCCCTGACCGTCGTGGTGGCATCGCACGACCGGTGGCTGCGGCGGACCTGGTCCGGGCGGACGGCGACGATGTCGGACGGGCGGTTCCGAATGGATGAAACGTACCTTTCATAGTGCTTCGTACGGCATCGTCCTCGTGTAGTCACTGGTGGACCCGGAAGCTCCCCCCTCCCGGGGCCCCTGGCCCGCGGCGCCGCGCGGGACAGGCGCGGCGGAATGCGGCACGTTCGTGACGTGTCTCATGGAGAACTTCGCGATGTGTCCCACGCCGAATGTGGAGGAAGAACTTCTCTCACACCGGTGAGACGGCCGTGCCCCGGGGCGGGAGGCACCGCCGTCCTGGTCGTCGCGTGCCTGCTCGGGGCGGGAACGGCCGGCCCGGCCCCCCTCACCGCGTCCGCGGCGCCGTCCCCGGCCTTCCGGGCCGCCTCCGTCGGCCTCGTGCCGGACCTGCCCGACGGGTGGTCACTGACCCCCGACGGCACGGCGGTGACGTGGAGGTCCCCGACCGCCCTTCCCGTGACGGACGCGCGGACCGACATCCGGGTGGACGGCCGGACCCTGCCCGGGAGCACCGTCGCCGGGGACGGCCGCACCGTCGTGGCGGATCTCGCGGGGCTGCCGGTACGGGATCCGGGGACCTTGCAGGTCGTCGCCGCAGGCCGCCGTCTCGACCGCTCGTTGCAGCCCCCGCCGACCGGCCAGGACCCCGGCCCTGCCCCGGTCGAACCCTTCCCGACCCTGCCCGAGCAGGACGACCCGGGAACCCCCGGGGGACACCGCACGACCCGCGGGGAGTACACCCTGGACGGGCTGCCGATCGAGGGCTTCGACGACCCCGTGGAGATGCAGGCACTGGTGATCGCCCCCACGGACGCTCCGGGGCCCCGCCCGCTGGCACTCCTCCTCCACGGCCGGCACATGTCCTGCTACGACCCCGACGACCCCCAGGACCCCTCGTCGTACCTGGCCTGGCCCTGTCCGGAGGGCTGGAGACCCCTGCCCAGCCACCGGGGGTACGTGCAGTCCCAGGAACTGCTGGCCGGTCAGGGATGGATCACCGTCTCCATCAGCGCGAACGGGATCAACGCCCAGGACGGCGTCGACGACGGCGGAGCGGCGGCCCGCTCGGCCCTCGTCCGGGCCCACCTGCGGCAGTGGGCCGCCTGGAGCGCCTCGGACAGCGCGTGGGACCGGGCACCCGAGGCCGTCCGCTCCGGCCCGCGTCCCGATCTCCAACGCGTCCTGCTGGTCGGGCACTCCCGGGGCGGGGAGGGGGCGAACCGCGCCGCCATGGACAGCGCCACCGGACCGGCCGTGCCATGGAGGATCCGCGGGCAGCTGCTCATCGCCCCCACGGCCTTCGGCAGGAACCCCGCCCCCGGGGTGCCGACCGTCGTCCTGCTGCCGGGATGCGACGGGGACGTCTACGACCTGCAGGGCCAGTACTACCTGGACGACGCCCGCGACGTCACGACCGACACCGTCCTGCGCTCGGCCCTGTTCGTCGAGGGAGCCAACCACAACTACTTCAACTCCGAGTGGACCCCCGGCACGGCACAGGGACCGGCCAACGACGACTGGTACACCCCGGACGACCCCATGTGCGGTCCCGCGGCCGAGTCCCGGATCCCGGCGGCGACGCAGCGGACCCTCGGCGCCGTCTACACCGCGGCAGCGGCCCGGGTGCTCGTCGACGGGAGCGCGGCCGTCGCGCCCCTGCTCGACGGGACGCCCGTGCGGGCGGCGAGCGCCGGCGACACCAGGGTCCTGGGCCACGCCATCGGCGGCACCCACGAGCGCCTGCTGGTCCCCTCGCCCTCGACGGCCGTCACCGCGGGCCAGGACACGGCCGTCCGCCACTGCGCGACCACCCGGGCACCGGACAGCTCGGACGCCTGCGCCCCCAAGGACGCCTTCGGGATGACGCCGAGCTTCGGGGCCCACACCGGTGCCCCGGACGAGCCGACCCACACGGCGCTGGAGCTCACCTGGAAGTCCCCGGGCGGGACGACCTCGATCGACCTGCCCGGAACCGATCCGCTCGCCCCCGGTCCGGCGCCCCCCTCCGCCGCGGCCGGCCCCGGGAGCGTCCGGGACGACGCCACGGCACTGACCCTGCGGGCGATCCTGCCGGCCGCGGCGCGGGGGACCCGGTTCACGGTCGGCCTGGCCGACGGGGACGGCGACCGGGTCGACCTCGGGACGGTGGCCATGAACGGCGTGCCCGCCGGCCTCCCCGACGTCGGGCACTTCCTGCCCTCGGAGAAGTACTGGGCGCAGGAGGTGCGGTTGCCGCTGGACCGGCAGGCGCTCGCCGAAGCCGGGGTCGACCTCGACGGCACGGCCCGGATCGATCTCACCCCGCGGTCGGGGACGGGCCGGTTGTGGCTGCTCGACGTGTGGACCTACCGGCCGGGGGTCAGACCCTCGCAGGAGACGAACCTGCCCCGGTTCGACCTCGGGTCCGTCACCCTGACGGAGGGCGAGCAGGACAGGACCGTCGAGCTGCCCGTGACCGTGAGCGGCACCGTGCGGCAGAGGGCATCGGCCTGGTTCGTCGCGCGGGACCGCAACGGGGCCTTCCTGCACCTGGGGTCGGTGTCCGTGGAACCGGGGACGGCGGGGTTCACCCTGAAGGTGCCGGTCGAGGGCAACCGCCGCGACGACCCGGACACCGTCACCTACTCCGTCCAGGGGGTGGGCACGGACGGGATCGTCGGGGGGAACGTCGTCGGTGCCGTCCGGGTGAACGACGACGACCCGCCGCCGCTGCTGTCCGTCACCCCATCGGCCACCGCCGTCGAGGGCGAGTCCTTGACCTGGACGTTCACCCTGGCCGAGCCCAGCGGGATCAGCCTGTACCTGCCGGTGACCTTCGTCGAACCCGCCGAGGGCTCGGCCGAGCTGCACACCCGGGACCTGCCCGGGGCATGGCTGGAGGAACTCGGGTACCCGGACCTGCCGGACGTACGGCTCTCGCGCAGCGGGGTCGAGGTGTTCGTCTACCTGGCCTCGGGGGGGACGAGCGCCTCCCTGGTCGTGCCGGTGGCAGCGGACGGCCTCGTCGAGGGCGAGGAGACCCTCACCGGCCGGGTCCCGGGGGACACCCCGGCGGACCGGCCCCCCTGGGAGGGCACCGTGCGGGGTCTGCCCGACGGCGCGACGCTCCTGGGCTCGGTGAGGGACGGGCCCCCGCCCGGCACCCCCGCGGCGAGCCCGACCGCCAGCCCGACGGCCGACCCGACGACGGACCCGGAACCGGCCGACCCGACGGGTGCCACCGCCCCGACGGCGGCAAGGGCCCGGACCGCGACCGGCTGACTCCCCTCCTGGCGCCCGCCGGCCGTCCCCGCCCGGCCCCGCGTTCCCCCGGGACGGGGTTCAGGGAACGGTCCGGGTGGGGGAGGGCACGGGCCCGCTCTCCCCGGACAGGATCTCCTGGCGCAGGGGCAGGACCCGGGACGCGAGCAGCGAACCCAGGAGGAGCCCGAGCGCGACCCCGGCCGCGATCGGAGCCCACGGGCCCTGCCGGTGCCGTGGGACGGGGACGGCCCGCGGCCGCGGTGGCCGCGTTTCCCGCGGGGCGCCGGGGGGAACGGCCACCGCGGCCGGAGCGTTCAGGAGTGTGGTCATGGCACGAGACTGCCGCTCGTCCGGGTCCGGTCGCGTCGCCCCGTGAACCGATCCGGCCGGCAGCGCGTCGGACCGCAGGCATACCCCCCCGGGGCCCCCGGGGGTACCGGGGAGGGGGACCGCGGCCGGTACGGGTGTCCCCCGGGGAGGGGGACCGTTGCCCGCGGGGTGTCCCGTGGACCTGCGGGTTGTCCCGTGGGTCCCTGTCCGGATCGTCTTCGGGGGCGGAACGGATCCGGCTGCCGCCGAAGGGCATTCACGGAGGAACGGGGGACCTGCCGTGAGACGTTGGAGAATCACGGCTGCCGTCGGAGCCGTCGTTCTCGGGCCGGCGTCCTCCTGCCCCGCCCGGGCTGCGAAGGCGATCCACGTGTGCCGCCCGAGTACGTGCCTCCCGCGATCCTGGCGGGGTACCCGGGGCCGTCCGGCGTCTACGACCTCGCCACCGGCAAGTGCACGGACCTGCCCGGGTACGACGGGGGACCCCTCGCCGGCATCCAGGACCCGACCGGCGACGTCCGGCTGGGCCTGTACTACTGCAACAGGAACGGCGACGACCGCGTCTGGGGAGTGATCCCCGCCGGGTGAGGCCCGTTCCGGACTGCGGCACCGTCCCCGCGGTCCGGTCAGCAGCGGGTGCCGGGCACCAGGGGCGCGGCGGCCGCCGCCACCCCGGCCCTCGGCCTGTCCCGGCCTGTCCTCCAGGGCAGTCTCAGGACCGTCACCGCTGTGACGACCAGCCCCTCGCGACAGGCCCAGCGGCCCTCGAAGGAGTCGACCCTGCGCCCCTCCACCAGCGGGGAGGGCACCAGGAGCCGGGCCGTGAACGTGTGGGCGTCGGGGTCGATCTCCAGGCGGGCGTCCTCGAACTCCAGTTCGCGGCCCGTGCTCGGGTACCAGGCCTTGTAGACCGATTCCTTGGCGCTGAACAGCAGGCGGTCCCAGCGGACCTCCGGACGTTCCCGGCAGAGTTCCTCGACCCGTGCGCGCTCGTCCGGCAGGCCGATGCTCTCCAGGAGCCCGTCGGGCAGGGGGAGGTTCGGTTCGGCGTCGATGCCGATGCCGCGCACGAGCCCGCGGCGGGCGACTGCTGCGGCCCGGTACCCGTCGCAGTGGGTCATGCTGCCGACGAGCCCGTCGGGCCAGCGCGGCGCGCCCCGGTGACCGGGCAGCAGGGGCACGGACGGCTGGCCCAGCGCTGCCATGGCGCGCCTGGCGCAGCGTCGCACCGTGGCGAACTCGTGCTGCCGGCCCGGGACGGCCCGGGCGACCACCGCGGCCTCGGCCGGGTCCAGGCCCTCCAGGGGCGGGGCCGCCGGATCCTCGAAGGCCTCCGCGACGGCCGTGGAACGCAGGACGACCTCCTCCAGGAGGACCGATCCGCCCCGCCGGGCCGGGCCGGGCATCACCTCGCGCAGGGGGGAGCGCAGCGGCCGGGGCCGCCACTCCCGCGGGTAGCCCAGCGAGACCTCCTCGAACCGGACCCCGTCGTGCCAGGAGACCCGGGGGATGTGGAGGTGGCCGTAGACGACGGCGGTGGCCCGGAAACGCCGGTGCCAGTCGGCGGTCGACCGGGTCCCGCACCACTGCGCGAACTCCGGGTGCCGCAGGACCCTGGTGGGCTCCCGGACCAGGGGGAAGTGGTTGACCAGGACGGTCGGGTGCGACGGGTCGACGGCCAGCAGTCTCTCCTCGGTCCGCGCGACCCTCTCCCGGCACCACGTCCCCCGGTCGGGGTACGGATCCGGGTGCAGGTAGTACTCGTCGGCGCACACGACCCCGGCCTCGCGGGCAGCCTGCAGGGACCGGGCCGTGGTGAGGGTCCCGGGGGCACGGAACGAGTAGTCGTACAGCACGAACAGGGGGGCGACCGTGACCGGCCCCTCGGGTCCCTCCCACACGGGGTACGGATCCTCGGGGGTCAGGACGCCCAGGCCCCGGCAGACCTCGACCAGGTGCCGGTACCTGGCCTCGCCGCGCAGGCGGACCGGGTCCTCGGGGTGGGTCCACAGCTCGTGGTTGCCCGGGGTCCACACGACCGTGGCGAAGCGTTCGGCCGCCAGCCGCAGTCCCCAGGCGATGTCCTCGACCTTCTCGGCGAGATCACCGGCAATGATCAGCCAGTCCCCGTCCCCCGGCGGGGACAGGGACCGCATGATCTCGCGGTTCTCCTGGTACCCCAGGTGCAGGTCGCTGACGGCCAGCAGGCTCCCGGTCGCCACGACGGCCGGCCTCCCTCATGAGCGCGGTTCCCCGACGGGCCGCCGGGGACGTACCGACACGGCGGACCCGGGCGCCGGACGATCGGAGTCGTGATCATCGGTTCCCGGAATCACTGTAAGCGGGGCGACGGGACGGCGCCACGCGGGCGGGGACCCGTGCGGGACCGGAGGACCACGGTCCCGGGTCGGGTTCCGGAGCGGACCCTCAGGCCGTGGTGATCTTCATTCCCTGACGGATCCACAGGGTGTACCCGCCGTCCAGGTCGGAGACGTCCGTGAACCCTGCGTCCTTCATGGTCTTCAGGACCTGGGCCGATCGCTTGCCGGTGCAGCAGTAGACCGCGTACGTCGCCTTCCGGTCCAGGTCCTCCAGCTGCGTGTGGAAGGTCGGGGCCGTCGCGTCCAGGTTCCGCGCCCCGGGCAGGTGACCCCGGGCGAACTCCTCCGGCGTGCGCACGTCCAGAAGGACCGTGCCGTCCTTGCGTGCCAGGGACGCGAAGGCGTCCACGGACAGGTGTTCCTGGGTGTGGGACGAGTACACGAAGTAACCGATCACCGCCAGCACGATCGCGACGGCGACCGTTCCCGCCACCACGGACCGGCGCCTCACCGTGCCCGCCGGTCCTGTGCCCGTTGCCACGTTCCCGCTCCTCTCCTTCGACCGACACGCCGATCACCGTCCCGGACCGCGCCGTGCCCGCCGGTGGCCGGCGGGCAGCCGACCGCCGATGGTGGACCTCGTGCCCGAGCGGAGGAATCATCCCACGGCAGGGTGCTCTCCCGGAGGCTCTCCGACCAGGACGATCGCGACACGCATGCGTCCGGATCGTCGGTCGGGCCGTTCCCACGGCTACCCTGGGAACGCTCGGGGGCGGGCGGGGGGCCCGTGGCAGCACCGGGGGATCCGTGCCGAACGGGCGGGACCTCGTCGGGCGGGAACCGTGTCCCGAGGGTTCCCGCCACGGCCGTCGGCACCGTCGCAGCACGTGTCGGAACGCGAGTTCCCGTCCGGCCCGGATCCGGCCCGGACGGGGGAACCGCTGCCGCCGTCGCGCGGTCCGGCAGCGGCTACCACGACCTCGACGTCGAAAACCCTCAGCACGTCCGGAACGGATCGCCGGACGTGGCAGGAGCCGGGCCGGGCTCCCCGGCTGCGCAAGGGGACCCGGCCCGGTGCCACAGTCCCCGGCCGCGGGATCCTGCCCGGTCGTCACCCACGGTGCTCAAGTCCGTGTCCGATGTGTCGATCGTCCTTCTGAGCGCAGTCGTTCTGCGGCGAGGGAGGAACCGGACGTGTCGGACCGAGTCGGTGGAGGACGGAGTTCCCGAGGGGCCTGGGCGGGACTCGGCATCCGTCCGAGGATCCTGGGGGCGGTCGGGATCACCGCGCTGACGACCCTGGCCATGGGAGGCCTCGGCGTCGTCCAGATGTCTGTGCTCAACGATCGGGCCCAGGCCGTCTACCGGGACGGTGCCACCAGCCTCACCAGGATCCACGAGGTCGAGGTCGCCTGGTGGACCTACCAGGCGTACAGCGCACGTTCCGGCATGGCGGACATGCCCGACGAGACCCTCAAGATCGACGCCGAACTGGCGGAGAAGAACCTCGGCTCCCTGCAGAAACTGACCAAGGAGATGGACGTCGCCTCCCTGTCCGACCGGGCGGCGCAGGAGTTCGAGAAGTACCGGACCGCGGCCGACGCCTACCACAAGGCGCTGGCGGAGATCATGGCGGGCACGACCCAGTACACCACCGACCAGCTCAACGACTTCATCCTCCAGCAGAAGGAACGCGAGAACACGGCCAAGAGCAGCCTCTCCGCTGCCATGGCCGCCCAGTCCGCCGCGGCGAAGTCCTCCGCCGACGACGCCAGGTCCGCCTACGAGAACGCCAGGACCCTGACGATCGTCCTGTGCCTGGCGGGCCTGGTCCTGGCAGCCGGTCTGTCCTTCGGGGCGGCCGGCAGCGTGACCCGCCCGTTGGACAGGATGGTCGTGGTGCACGGCCGGATCGGCCAGGGCGACCTCTCGGCGCGGATCACCGACCCCGGACCCGGCGAGCTCGGCGAGGTGGCCTCGTCCCTGAACTCCTCGCTGGACGCCGTCTGCGACACCCTGCGCCTGGCCTCCCGGTCCACCGACCATCTGGGTCAGTCCGCCGTCCGGTTGCGACAGTCCGCCGTCGGGATCGCCCGGACCACCGAGGAGACCGTCCAGCGGGCCGAGAAGGTCTCCCGGCAGGCCGCGGCGGTGGCGGAGAGCGTCGACGCGGTGGAGTCCAGTTCCGAACAGCTCAACGGCGCCATCCGGGAGATCGCCTCGACCGCCGGCCAGGCCTCCCAGGTCGCCGAGCAGGCCGTCTCGGTCGCGTCCGACACCAACGACACGATGTCACGGCTCGGGGAGTCCTCCCGGGAGATCGCCTCCTTCATGGCGTTGATCAACGCGATCGCCGAGCAGACGAACCTCCTGGCCCTGAACGCCACGATCGAGGCGGCGAGGGCCGGCGAGGCCGGCAAGGGGTTCGCCGTGGTGGCCAGCGAGGTCAAGGAGCTGGCCCAGCAGACGGCCAAGGCGACCGATGACATCTCCAGGCTCGTCGAGGCGATCGAGGAGGGCACGACGAGCGCCAGCCATTCCATCGAGGAGGTCAGCGAGGTCATCCGCCGCATCCAGGACTACCAGGGGACGGTCGCGTCCGCCGTCGAGCAGCAGACGGCGGCCACCGAGGAGATGCAGCGCAACCTCAACGAGGCGGTCCGCGGATCGCAGAGCATCGCGACGGACATCTCCGAGCTGGCCGAGGCCACCTTGCAGAACACGACCCGCACGGACGAGACCGAGGCAGCCGTCACGGACATGAACGAGCTCAGCGAGGAGCTCCAGAGCTCCCTGTCCCGTTTCACCGTGTGAGGTCCTGCCCGTACACCGGTGACGAGACCCTGCCCGCCGGCCGTGACGGGCCCTGAGCGGGTCCGCACGTGAGCGGCCAGGTCGTCGTCCGTCCCCCGGGCCCCGTGCACCGAGCGGGCGGCGGGACCCCCCTCGCCCAGGCGGATCCCGCCGCCCCCGGGACACCCCGCTGCTGTCCCGGGCCCGCCGGGGGTCATCCGGAACGTCGACCCGGCGGGTCGTTCGTCAGCGGGCCGGCGCCACGGACCGCCGTCCCGGGCAGGGGAGCCGGCGGGCCGGTTCCGATCGGCCGGCGAGCCGGTGGGAACTCCCCGCAGCCCGTCGGGCGAGCCGCACCGGGGGCTCCCCGGCGCCGTGCCCCCCGCCACGCCGTCCGCGCGGGGGCGCGCCGTCGCTGCGTCCTGCCCGTCGCCCTCCGCCCGGTCGTGGCCGTCTGTGCACGCACGAACCCCTCCTCGCCATCGGTTCGGGTGCGGACGTCCTCACCGGACGTGGCGAACCGCGCCCGGGGACCGGGGCGGAACTCACGGATCGGAAAGGGCGACAAACAATAGATATCGAAAAAATAGTCATATATGAATATATTGATCTTTGTGGTCTCGGGCGCGAGAAACGCCCCCGGGCACGACACGGGCACGATGCGGACACCGCACAGGTACGGCACGGAGACCGCACGGGACCGGTCGCCGTCACCGGTCGACCGACCGCCACGCCGTCCCCGCCGGGCCGTCAGGCCTCTGTGCCGGTGTGCCAGGGGCCGATGCCGATCGTCGTACCGGGCACGGCCGTCGTGTCCAGTGCCAGGTGCTGGGCCGGGGCGCCGGGCAGCGGCCAGACCGCGATCCCGTCGACCTCCACCGGCTCGGTGTCGCCGGTCGGTACCGTCCCCCAGCGCACGACGCACACCACCGAGCGTCCGGGGTGCAGCACCACCGGCAGCGGCTGGCCCGGTTCGGTCACCGGGGTCAGCGGCACCCGCTGCCCGTCGGCGAGGAGGGCCACCTGCGGCCACCGGTCCGCCCGCGTGATCGAGTCGCTGCAGTTCACCATCCTCAGCGTCAGGTACCGCTGCCCGGCGGCCCCCTCCAGCCGGTCCGCGGTGACGGCGAGTCCGGACCCCGGGCAGAGGACCGTCGCCCGAACGGGGAACGGGGCCGGAACGGTCGCTGTGGTGGCCCTGCCCCCGTCGGCCCGTGTCCCCGGGACCGCTGCCCGGGCCGGGCCGGCCACGACCGTCACCCCGACGGCCACCGCCAGCGTCAGTGTTGCGACCCTCCGGGGTCGTGGTCCGCTGCGACCTGCCATGGCGCACCTCCGTGGCCGATTCCCGGGACGTCTTCGTCCCCCGGGACCATTCTGGCGCGGGCCGCCGAACGCGGCAGGCGCTCGGCACGTCCCCGCCCTCCGGCCCGGGGGACGACCAGGAACGGGATCCTCGTGGACGCCGGAGAGTTTCACCTCGGGCACGCTCCCGCCGGCTGGTGGAATCCCTCCCGCGCGGCCGCGGGATCCCGTCGGCGGGGCGTGGATCCCGATCCCCGGCGGGAGCCGGTGCACCGGTCTCAGGGAATCCTGTGCGTCCCGAACTCGGACTCGCCGTCGACCCGGGAGATCCGGAAACGGTGCTGTCCCGGCGTCCACTCCTCGCCCTCCAGGGGGACGACCAGGACGGGATCACCGCCGGCGCCGCTCCTCGTCCAACCGCATCGTCCTTCCCCGGTCGCTCCCCGTCCGCGTCGTCGAGGACGCCGTCGGACCCGCCGTGCCCGGGAGGCTCAGGAGTGGCCGACGGCCGGGCAGCTCAGGCCGTCGGCCGGCATCGTGAGGTCCGTGAGGTACGCGTCGACGGCGTCGTCGACGCACGGTGTCACCGTGTAGAGCACGTGCCCCCAGCCCTCGTAGGTGACGAGCCTGCCGCGGTCGCCGAGCTGCCGGACGACGTTCTCGGCCCACCGGTGTCCGGTGGCGGGGTCGTGGAGGGCGTTGACGACGACGATCCGGGGGCCGCGGGTCACTCGGTACGGGCGCTGCGGGTTCCGGACGGCCGCCGGCCACCCGACGCACCGGGCCATGACCGCCAGGGAATCCGCGGAGACCCCGAAGTCGGGGGCGGCCCGGGCCGCGCGGTCGACGTACCTCGTGTAGTCCTCGTAGGTGTCGACGTCGTGCTCCCAGTCCTGGCAGGAGATGGCCAGGGTCGCGATGGGCTCCGGCTCGTCCGGTCCCGGCCGGTCCACCGTCGTCCCGGTGCTCATGGCGAGCATGTACCGCGCGAGGTCTGTCCACTGCGCGTTGTTCAGCAGCCCGCGGGCCAGGCTCCTGAGCCCGAACACGTCCATGGGCTCGGCCGTGTCGAACGGTGTGTGCAGCCGGTGCGCGTCGGCCTTCCGGTGGAGTTCCCTCCAGACCCGTCTGGTGTCCGATCCGGGCAGGGGACAGTCGGCCGATCCGTCGCACCAGTCGGCGAACTCGTCGAACGCGTCCTCCTCCGCCGCGCTCGTCGTCATGATCAGTTGGGGGTTGTACTGGCTGTGGTCGACGGTGCTGTCCGCGACCATGGCCCTCAGGTGCTCGCCGTGGAGTTCGGCGTACTGCAGCCCCAGCTGGGTGCCGTACGAGAAACCGAACACGGAGATGGAGCTCTCGCCCATGGACCGGCGGACGGCGTCGAGGTCGTGCGCGACGCTGATCGTGTCGAGGTGGTCGAACAACGGCCCCGTCATTCTCCGGCAGCTCTGTCCGAGGACCCTGCTGTGGGCCACGACCCGTTCGAACTCGGCCGCGTTGTGCAGGACGGGCGACGGCTGGGAGTCGACGAGATCCTGCGAACAGGTGACGGCATGGCTCCGCGCCACGCCCCGGGGATCGAAACCGACCAGGTCGAACCTCTTCCCCAGCTCGTGGAAGTACCGGCCCTGCTCGATGACGGCGTCGACCCCCGAACCCCCCGGTCCTCCCGCCAGGAGGAACAGGGACCCGATACGAGGCCCGGCGGTCGCGACCCTCCTGGCCACGGCGATCTCGACGGTCGGGCCGCCGGGGTCGGACCAGTCCACGGGAACGGCGACGGTCCCGCACTCCGGGCCATCGCCCGTCGTGCCGTCCCGGGAACAGGCCGACCAGACGATCGGGGCCGGTCGGAAGGTCTCGACGTCCGGGCCGGTCGTGGTCGCGCCGGACACACCGGTCCAGGCGGGGACTGCGAGCAGGAGGGCGCCCGCCCCACCGATCCCTGCCGACCGTCGGCACACGAGCGCCCGATCGCGATGAACGTGATGGGAGGTCATCCATGAACGCTACGAATTCCGGGCATCGAAGGGCCATGAGGAACACCCCACGGTTCGTGGCGGGGATATCCGCACCCGGCCGGCTCCACCAGGTCCACTTCGACGAGGGGCACGCAACCGTTTTCCAATCCTCGACCTCGGCCTCACCCCCGCCCAGGTCCGCACCCGCGTCCTGGAACCCGCCGCACGGCAGATGGACCGCGGTCGCTGACGTCAGGTGAGACCTCTCGCCCGGCCGGCAGCGGCTTCCCGCCTGCGTCTCAGCGGCGTTCCGTCGGTCCTGACGACACGCTGGGTGAGCCGCGAGCGCGGGACTGTGTCCCCGCCCCGGCACCGGATCTTGATGTCCGAGTTCGACCGCACAGCCGACCTGGGTTGATGCGGGGGCTGTGCGGAGGAGTCCGGATCTCCGTTGTGACCAGGTCCGTGGCCGTGCCGGTGCCGGTCGACCGTGGCCCAGGGCGCACCTGGCAGGCGGCGCCGGCCTTGGCCGAGGAGGCGGCCGCCGTGACGCGGGAGACCGGCGGCCCGATCCGGATCGGCTGGAGCGTGTCTCGCCAACTCCCGCCGGCTGCGAGCAGGTGCCCGGGCGAGTGCCCGGCAAGGCCGCCAGAGCTCCTCGTGGCGGAGCTACGGGGGGC
>Ga0316579_10000061_pt1 | contig 26377 bp, 13 predicted proteins | sample J5NA_2_FD_203074 | JGI IMG/M metagenome (GOLD analysis project Ga0316579, IMG submission 203074) | Rhizosphere microbial communities from salt marsh grasses in Alabama, United States - J5-7_160517rDrA | ecosystem: Host-associated > Plants > Roots > Rhizosphere | place: USA: Alabama | collected... | reverse complement strand
GGTCCTGGGGCTCCTGCTGTGGGCGTTCAGAACGGCCAGGAGCTCCGGTCCCGGGCACGCGAACAGCGACGGGATTCCTTCCCGCTACCTGACCGCGTCCCTGTTCCCCCTGGTCCTGGTGGCTCTCACCCTCGTCCCCGGTGCCGCGGACCCCGAGGACCCGGTCCGGGCCTCCGCGCCGGTACCCGTGACGGGGGCGCCCCCGCCGTCACCGACGGTCCCGGTTCCCTCGCCGGCCCCCTCCCCCACCCCGGCCCCGACCACCCCGAGCCCCGGCCCGTCACGGACGGTGGAGCCGTCCGCACCGGGCCCGACGCCCGATGGCTCCACGAGCACCGACGACGGTTCCTCCCCTGACGCCGACGGGACCGCTGGGAAGGGGAACCCGCGGGTGGCCGGGCAGTCCCTGCCCGCGACCTACGAGGTCACCCTGGCCGGAACGGCCGGCGGCACCGCCTTCGAACGCACCGCCCGGTTGCGCGTCCTGGACACCATCACCGAGATCGGCATCACCAACGATCTCAACGCGGTGGACGTCTGCCTGGTCTCGGGCGAGCCGGCCGGCAGGCCCGAGGCCGGGGCCATCTGGTACGGCAGCAACTCGAACTGCCGTCCCAGCAACACGGGGACCGCCATGGACCTGGGGTACGTGACCGTGAACGGCGGCACGATAACGGTGGAGCCCGACGAGCGGATCGCGGCCACCCTGTCCAACAACTTCACGACCTCGGACGACTACCTCCACGCCGGCCTGTACGCCCCGGTGGGCGGGTCGTTGCGGGTCGAACTGGACACCGACGGAACGGTGAGCGGGACGGTGGACCTCCAGGGGTACGTGGGCGCCGGGTACGGGAACGCCACCTACCGGGCGAGCATCAGCGGGAGCCGCTCGTGACCCGACCGGTCCGGATCGTTCCTCCCCCGCCCGCCCGTTCCCCGGTGCGAGGAGAACGGTCCTCGCACCGGGTTCTCCCGGGCGGTCCCGACGTCGTTCCGCGGTGATTCCCCGAACTTCTCCGCAGAGAACGACGGGTCTTGGTGTCCCCGCCCGCCGTCCGGTTCCCGGACGGCGGGGACCCGGGCTCCGGAAAAGACGTCCGTGAGTCCAGCCGGCCGTCGCGGAGAACAGCGGCGCCGGGGTCCTTCCAGGCGGTGGTCGTGCGCGTCGTGCGGGTTCCCCGTCGTGTTCCCGGGGTACCGTGGGAAGGGGTCGGGAGCCTGTTCTGCACCAGCGACGGGAATGGTGCGGGAATCGTCCGGACGCGAGGTCCGACGAACGTTCTGACGGAGGAACGGAACACGGCCCCGGGAATACTGGGACCGCCTTCACGCCCGGGATCGCGGGGCCTTCGTCGACGCGATCGACGGTGACGGACCGCAGTCGTGCACCACCGACGTGCTCCACGTCGGGGTGCCCGTCCCGGCGCGGGCCCGCCCGCGACCCGCCGGCTGCCGTGCCGTCCGCGCACCGAGCACGCGGCAGGACCCCGTCTGCGCGGTCCGCCCCCGCTCCGAGATGTTCCTCACGTCCCCGCCGGTCCCGCACGCGCGTGACCGCACCGGTGCCCCTGAGGCGGACCGGTCGTGTCATCGCAGGTGAGGCCCTGGAGAACGGGCACGGCGGGCCGGGAGCGCCCCGCGCGTCCGGTTCGCCCCGCCATCACCCGGAGTGCTGTCGCCGGTCCGATCCAGTACGTGCCCTGAGAGATAGGTCACAGCGCCCGATTCGGCCGACCTTGGTCCCGCTCCGGTACCGGCAGGACAGCGAAAGGGTGGTCCGTCGAGGCCCGGTCGACGATGACCGGCACGGTCGCAAGGGGATCTGTGATGCCGAAGTATGTGTATGACTTCGCCGAAGGCAACAAGGACCTGAAGGATCTCCTCGGAGGCAAGGGCGCGAACCTCGCCGAGATGACCAATCTCGGCCTGCCCGTGCCTCCGGGATTCACCATCACCACCGATACCTGCCGCCATTACCTCAAGAACAGCGAAAATCCTCCCGGACTCGCCGAGGAGATCGAGCAGCATCTTTCCGCCATGGAGGAGGCCGCCGGTCGCGAACTCGGTCAGCCGGACGATCCGCTGCTGGTCTCCGTGCGTTCCGGCGCGAAGTTCTCGATGCCCGGGATGATGGAGACGGTCCTCAACGTCGGTCTGAACGACGAGTCCGTCCAGGGACTGGCCACCAACTCCGGTGACCCCCGTTTCGCCTGGGACTCCTACCGTCGCCTGGTCCAGATGTTCGGCAAGACGGTGCTGGGCATCGAGGGCGAGAAGTTCGAGCACCACCTCGAGGAGGCCAAGCACTCCAAGGGCAGCACGAGCGACCTGGTCCTCGACGCCGGTGACCTGCAGAAGCTCGTCGACGTGTTCAAGCAGGTCGTGCAGGACGAGACCGGCAAGCCCTTCCCGCAGGCCCCGCGCAAGCAGCTCATGATGGCCGTCGAGGCCGTCTTCCACTCCTGGAACACCGACAGGGCACGCCTGTACCGGCGCCAGGAGAAGATCGCGGACGATCTGGGAACCGCCGTCAACGTCATGCAGATGGTGTTCGGGAACCTCGGTGAGGGTTCCGGCACCGGTGTCGCCTTCACCCGCGACCCCGCCACCGGGCGCTCGGGGGTCTACGGGGACTACCTGCCCAAGGCTCAGGGCGAGGACGTCGTCGCGGGCATCCGCAACACCCTCAGCCTGGCGGACCTGGCGGACCTGGACCCGACGTCGTACGAGGAACTCGTGCGGATCATGCACGTCCTGGAGACCCACTACAAGGACCTGTGCGACATCGAGTTCACCATCGAACGCGGCAAGCTGTGGATGCTGCAGACCCGCGTCGGCAAGCGGACCGCCGCCGCGGCCTTCCGCATCGCGGTGCAGCTCGTGGACGAAGAGGTCATCGATCTGCAGACCGCGATGACGCGTGTCACCGGGGCCCAGCTCGCGATGCTGATGTTCCCGCAGTTCGACCCGAAGGCCCCGCGCAACCGGATCGCCAAGGGCATGGCGGCCTCCCCCGGCGCGGCGGTCGGCAAGGCGGTGTTCGACTCGGCGACCGCCGAGGAGTGGGCCCGCAAGGGCGAGGAGGTCATCCTCGTCCGCCGCGAGACCAACCCCGACGACCTCGGTGGCATGGTCGCGTCCCAGGGCATCCTGACCAGCCGCGGGGGCAAGACCTCCCACGCGGCCGTCGTCGCCCGTGGCATGGGCCGTACCTGTGTCGTCGGTGCCGAGGCCCTTCAGGTCGACGCCAAGCTCCGCGTGGCGAGCACGGCCGGTGGGGCCCGCTTCTCCGAGGGCGACGTGATCTCGATCGACGGCGGCACCGGAGAGGTGTTCCTCGGCGAGGTTCCCGTGTCGCCCAGCGCCGTCGCGAACGCCCTGCGCGGTGAGGAGCATGAGGTCACGGACGAGGACGAGAAGGAACTGCTCGCAGCCGTCAAGCGCATCATGGACCAGGCCGACGAGGCCCGACGCATGGACGTGCGCGCGAACGCCGACACCCCCGAGGACGCAGAGCGCGCCCGCAACTTCGGCGCCCAGGGCATCGGCCTGTGCCGCACCGAACACATGTTCCTCGGCCCGCGCCGCCAGATCGTCGAGCGGGTGATCCTCGCCGACAGCCCGGAGCAGCGCCAGGCGGCCCTCGACGAGTTGCTGCCGCTGCAGAGGGAGGACTTCGTCGGGATCCTCCAGGCCATGGACGGCCTGCCCGTCGTCATCCGCCTGCTCGACCCGCCGCTGCACGAGTTCCTGCCGGACTACACCTCCTTGTCGATCAAGGTGGCGCTGGCCCAGGCCGGCGGCAACCCGAACCTGGAGGCGGAGTACCTGCTGCGCCAGGTGTCCCGGATGCACGAGCAGAACCCCATGCTCGGCACCCGCGGCGTCCGGCTCGGACTGGTGGTCCCGGACCTGTTCCAGCTGCAGGTCCGAGCGGTCGCCGAGGCGGCGGCCCGGCTGAAGCAGGCGGGCAAGGACCCGCGGCCCGAGGTCATGGTGCCTCTCGTCGCCACGGTCGAGGAACTCGTCATCGTCCGGTTGAAGTCCGAGGCGACCCTGCACCAGGTCGCCGAGGAGACCGGGATCGACGTCGCCGTCCCGATCGGCACGATGATCGAGCTGCCGAGGGCCGCTGTGACCGCTGGCCGGATCGCCGAGGAGGCGGAGTTCTTCTCCTTCGGGACGAACGACCTCACCCAGACCACCTGGGGCTTCAGCCGCGACGACGTCGAGGCCGCGTTCTTCCCGACCTACACCGACGCCGGCATCTTCTCCGTCAGCCCGTTCGAATCGATCGACACCAACGGTGTCGGCCGGCTCGTCTCGATCGCGGCCAAGGAGGGCAAGGAGGCCAGGCCAGGCCTTGACGTCGGCGTCTGCGGCGAGCACGGCGGTGACCCGGACTCGATCCACTTCTTCGAGTCGATCGACCTGGACTACGTGTCGTGCTCCCCGTTCCGCGTCCCCGTCGCCCGCCTGGAGTCCGGCCGTGCCACCGTCCTCGGCAGCGGCTCCGTCGCCAGCGACAGCCGGTGATCCGGTGATCTGAGCAGCAGCGCTTCCCCTGCGCCCGCCTCGTCCGCGCCGGGCCGCGACCGTGTCCCACTCACGGTCGCGGCCCGGCGCGGCGCGGCAACCCGCCGCACCGGCGGTTCGCACCGTTCACCCCTCACGCACCGTTCGTACCCCTGTTCCCCCCGGAGATACCGACTACCGCCCCGTCCGACGAGCCTGGTACTGTCTTCGACGAAGCGCCGTTAGCTCAACTGGCAGAGCAGCTGACTCTTAATCAGCGGGTTCGGGGTTCGAGTCCCTGACGGCGCACCAATCCTCCTGGCGAGAGACAGGACTCGTCATTTCGAGTGATGCGGGTCCCCAGCGGAACTCGATCGTTACGACGTTGACTGTGCGCCCAGGGCTTGGTCCAGGGCTCGGGAGTTCGTCTGTTCGAGGACCTTGCGCCCGCGGTAGGCGTCCTGGGTGAGGGGCGGTCGGGAGTGACCGAGTTGATCTACGATAGCGCGGGCGGTGGAGTCCAGCGCAGTCGCAGACGGTGGCGCAAGTCTTGTGGAAGACGTGGGAGGTGGCCCACGCGAATCCGTCGGTTCCACGGGCGATGTGCAGGTCTCTGTGTGTGTTGTTCGGGTCTCTCCGGCCACCAGCGGAGTCCGGCAGGGGCAGTGCTCTCGTTCCCCACTGCGGGTCTTGAACCGGGGGTCAGACCCTCGACCCGGTCCGATCATCATCGATGGGCGCGTCCGACGCCAGATCATGATCCCAAGCGGCGTGACACCGCGTGTTCCCAGGCAGCCACGACCACCGCAGCGGCCTGATCCATGTCAGAATGTTCCCAGAATCGCAGGACTGTCCAGCCCAGATCCTGAAGACGCCGGTCGGTGTCCTGGTCACGCTCCACATTCCGTCGGAGCTTGTCCTCCCACCAGGCTGCGTTGGCCACTGGTCGGGTCGCATGTTCGGGACAGGAGTGCCAGAAACAACCGTCCACAAACACTGCGATGTGGGCTCTGGTCAGCAGGATGTCAGCTCGTCTCCGGGGCAGTCCGGGAAGTGGACGATCCACACGGAACCGCAGACCTCGTCGGTGCAGTTCACGGCGAAGGAGCAGCTCCGGCTCCGTGTCCCGGGAACGCTGTCGGGACATCCGGGCCGAGACCGCAGCGGAGGAAGGGACCGGAACATGGTCAGCAGGGTGGGGGTGCGCAGAAGTCATCCTGATCATTCTCTGCGATCCGGTCACATGGTTGTTCTGAGGCGTCTACGGTGAGCGCCATGATCCACACAGCTGACGCTCTCCTGTCCCGGGAGACGGCCGAGGAAGGTCAGGATGTGATCTCCGTTCTCGACCTCTTCGCCGGCGCCGGCGGGCTCAGTCAGGGGCTGCACGAAGCCGAGGCCGGCTTCAGGACGGTCGGCGCGGTCGAACTGGATCAGGTCGCGGCAAGGACCTATCAGACGAACCACAGGACCGAGGTGCACGTCGGAACTGTACTGGACTGGCTCAAGAACGGAGTAGAGCCGCCCAAGGTCGATGTCATCGTCGGAGGACCTCCCTGCCAAGGTTTCTCCACTCTCGGCAAGCAGGATGCCGAGGACGCCCGCAACGAACTGTGGTCCGAGTACGTCGAGGCCATCCTGTGGACCGAACCGGCGTACTTCGTGGTCGAGAACGTCGCCATGTTCCTGAGGTCCCCTCAGTTCCAGCAGTTCAGGAAGGCCACAGATCCCGAGGGCGAACTACGGGACTGGACCTTCCAGGCCAGGGTCCTCAACGCCGCGGACTACGGTTCGTACCAGGTACGCCACCGAGCCGTTGTCCTGGGACATCGTCGTGATCTTCAGTTCCCCGGTTGGCCGGAACCCACGCACGCCGAAAAGCACCTGACGGTCAGACAGGCCCTGCGAGGGATCCCCGAGAGGTGGAACGGCATCGATCTCCCCGATCGTTCTGCCGTCATCAATGGCAGGGAATATCCGGGTCCGTTCCGCTCCGACGAACTGCACCTCGGACGCCACTACTCCTCCCTGTCGTTGAAACGTTTCGCCGAGATACCACCGGGCGGGAACAGGTTCGACCTGCCGGATCACCTCAAGTCGCCCTGCTGGCTCAAGCATCTCACGGGCTCCGGTGACGTCATGGGCAGACTTCACTGGGATCGTCCTTCAGTGACCATCCGTACGGAATTCTTCAAACCGGAGAAGGGGAGGTATCTTCACCCGATCGCACACCGTGCTCTCACCCACTACGAAGCTGCGACCCTCCAGGGCTTCCCGTGCGGCTACCAATGGTTCGGTTCCAAGACCGCGATCGCCCGCCAGATCGGGAACGCCGTCCCCATCCAGCTCGGACGAGCCATCGGACGACAACTGGCAAAGGCTCTCGGGAGGAGTCCCTCCCCTCGGGGGGATCAGTAGACCCCGGCGACTGCCGAGATACTCCAGATCTTCCCGGTCCCTGCGGTTGAGACGGGTCACGTCCCGCCCCACTGCACTGCCACGAATTCAGAGAATTCCTCCCGGATCAGCACAAAAAATCGGATATGTCTTGATCCATTGTCAAAGCACCGAATGACCGACAGAACCATGCCGTGCGGTGGAAGGATGGCAACGAGTTCTCGATGCTCAGGTTCGATAAACAACAGATCGAAGAACACCCCCGGGAACGGCGGCAGATGCGTCACGAACTCACGGGGAGGATCCGATGACGATTTGGCAGGATTCGTCGGGAATCGTCGGGCGAGCTGTTGCGGAGCAGAACGACCGGCTCCTGACCACCTATCGCGCAGATCCTCGGCGACTCGAGGAGGACGCCAACACCGAGCGCTCGATCTGTGAAGGGGCCTACGCCGATCGTCAGGTCTTCGAACTCCTCCAGAACGCGGCCGACGCCTGCCTCAGCGACGGGGGCCGATGCAAAGTCCTGCTCACCGACAGGACGCTGTATGTGGCGAACACGGGTGATCCCCTCTCGGTGCACGGTGTCGAAACCCTCATGGCCGCCCACCTGTCGGGCAAACGCGACGATCAGATCGGTCGGTTCGGGCTGGGTTTCAAGTCGGTCCTGGCGGTCACCGACTCCCCCAGAATCCTCTCGACCTCCGGTTCGCTGCGGTTCGACAGACAGTGGTCCCGTAACCTGCTGGCGCGCGACTTCCCCGGCCGTCCGCATTATCCGGTCACCCGTCTGGCCCAACCGGTCGACCCTCGCAGCTGTTCCTCGACCGATCCGGTGGTGAAGGAACTGATGGCCTGGGCAACCACGATCGTCGTGCTCCCCCTACGGGGGAATTGTCCCGACCTCGAGAAAAATCTGGGCCGTTTTCCCGCCGAGTTCCTTCTCTTCTCGGACCATGTCAGGTGCCTGGAGATCGAAAATCGGAGGAACAACAGCGGCAGACGGATCACTCTGCGCAGAGCTGATCAAATGATCTATCTGGACGACGCCGATCGGAAATCGACCTGGACCGTGCACACGATGGACCACAGGCCGTCCTCGGCAGCGCTCCGGGACGGTGGCTACCAGGCCGCCCGTGAATCGCTCCGGATCACCTGGGCAGCGCCGTTGGAGGGAGCACGTCACAGGATCGGCCGTTTCTGGGCCTACTTCCCCACAGCGGAACTCACTACCCTGTCTGGCATCGTGAATGCTGCCTGGAAACTCACGGACGACCGTGCGTCCCTGTTACCCGGCCCGTTCAATGACGAGATTCTCCAGGAGATCCTTCCTCGGTTGGTCGTCTCTGCGCTCCCAAGCCTGTGCCGACCTGAACGACCTGCCTCGGTCATAGATGTCCTTCCTGCCCGTGGAAAAGAAGCACGTGGCTACGCGGACGATGTGATCAACTCACCGATCATGAAAGCTGTTGCGAATGTCCCCTGCATCCCCAATCTTCGGGGCGAGTTACGCCATCCCAAACGGATCCATCTCCATCCGGAAAACCTGCACCCAGACGAGCTGAAATTGTGGGAGAACGCCTGCAGGGATCCCGAGAACTGGGTTCATCATTCTTTGAACAGTGCGGAACATCGTGCGAAAGTGTTACGCCTGTTAGGAGAGAACAACCGGCCTGCGCGCACCTGCAAGGAATGGTTGGAGCACCTCGCGAAGGACGGCTCGGTCGAGGGATCCGCTGCGGCTGTGAGGCTCGTGGCAATTCTCCGAAGGCGGCGTCCCGAGTTGCGCGAGGAGGTGGAGTCCGCCCGGGTTCTCCTGCTGGACGACGGGACTCTCCACGCCTGCCGACGTGGCCAGGTCTTCCTGCCGGGGAACGATCCCCAACCCGGCCGGTTGATCATCAACCAGGTGCTGGCGGCGATCCCCGAGGTGAGAACGGCCCTGCAGGTCCTCGGAATCGAGATCTTCGACAATGCAGGAGAACTACGCAGCGAACTGGCCGTCGAAAAGATCGCGTGGGATCGGGTCTGGTCCAGTATTCACAAGAACTCCCCGGAGGAGGCGGAGAAGATTCTCCAGGAGGTCTTCGGGCAGTCGTTGCTCCAGGATCTCAGGGTCCGGACGTATGCGGGTCATTGGAAGGACCCGGGTTCGGTATTTTTGCCGGGAACCATCATCCCGAAAGACTGCGCACGGGATCATGAGTATGTGGTGGACCACCGGTACCACGGTCAGGACATGCCTCTGCTGAAGCGTCTGGGGCTGGTCGATCAACCGACTCGTAATTCATCGCCTCCCATGGAATCCTGGCGCCGCACCATGGAGGTCCGAGCACGGGATCATTTTCGTCAGAAGTTCTGTCAGCCGCGTATAGCCGACGAGAGTCTTGAGATCGATATCGGCCGCCTCCTGTGGCCCCTAGGATTCTTGGCCAGTCTGTCGCCAGAAGGCAGAGCAGCAATCGTGACGTCAGCGTTGTTGAAACTCTCCGGAGAAGAAAAATGGACAATAACACACAAGAACACTGGTCAACGAGTGGAGATTCGGGACCCTACCTGGAGTCTGCTCAGACAACACGGTTACCTGCCGACCGAGGTCGGCCTGCAACCCGTGAGCAGGTGTCTCCCAGACAGTGACGCAGCTCTCATCGACGGAGTCAGACAGCCGCTTCCTTTCGTGAAAATATTTGTCGAAACCGCCCAGGCCAAAGCACTCGGTCTCAGGACCGAAATCGACGAACTGCGCACCGAGGACTGGGGTGCGCTCATCGAGGAATCGGGGGGGTGGCTCCACGATCGACGTTTCCTGCTGTACACCTGGGCAGCCGGTCACAACCATCCCGCTCCTGCGTTGATCAAAGTCCGACAGGGACGAGGGCACGCTCTCGTGTCTCCACGCTCCGCTGCAGTGACCTCACGCCAGGATGTCTTCGAGTCCCTGCTCGAAGCACAGGTTCCCGCCGTGTTCGCGCTTCCGGAGGACGCCGAGATCCTTCAGGAGAAGTGGGGACTCTCCTCAGGCGATGAGATGGTGGTCGAATCGCTGGATTTCCATCCCTCCGGGGAACGGGTGCTGGCGGTGGACCGTTTTCCACCGCTGAGGGACATTTTACCCCAGGAACGGCAGGCTCTGGAGATCCAGCCCTGCGATCGAGTCGAGCTTCTCACCTCGACCCCGGCTGGCCAACGTATTCGTCCCCTGACCTCGAGATTGGAAGAAGGCGTTCTTCTGACGACCGCGATCCAGGATCGTGATCTTCTACAGGAGATCGGTCGACAGCTCCAGGTCAGGATCGTCTCCGAAACCGTTCTACGACGGATGGAGGAACATCGTCGGGACAAGCTACGGGTCCAGATCAACCAAGCTGACGATCTGTTGGACAAACTCCTCCTGGCCATCGGCCCCGGACCCCTCCGAGAGGGAATTCCTTCCTCCGCCCTCCATGCATTGCAGGACGAGACGGGACGCGAACTCACCGGACGGGATGTCGCGCAGCTGTCCCTCGCTGTCGATGGCTACGAGATCCTCCAGCACCATGTCCGTGTCCTCGAACAAGCGGGTCTCACCCCACCGAAGCACTGGGCAGGACGAGCACCGGCACGGGAATGGGTCCGACGACTGGGGTTCCCGAGCGCCTACGCAGGCTTTCCCGGAGTACGGCGTGAGCAGGAGTCCGAGATAGAAGGACCGCCGGAGCTGGGACCCCTGCACGAGTACCAGATACCCATCGCCCGACGGATCCGTGGACTGCTGGCAGCGGATGCCGAGATTCGACGTGGCCTGGTACCCCTTCCCACTGGTGCCGGCAAGACCCGGGTCGCGGTGGAGGCTCTCGTAGGACACATCGTCGACCATGTCACCGAGACACAGAGGAATGTTCGAATCGTCTGGTTGGCGGAAACGGACGAGCTGTGCGAACAGGCTGCCCGTACGTGGTCGGTCATCTGGCGTGCCCAAGGTGTCCCCGGTTCTCCCCTGACTCTGAACAGACTCTGGGGGAACAACAATGCTGATGAACGTGACGGTGTCCAGGTTGTGATTGCTTCGATCGACAAACTGAATTCGATCATGGGTGGCAGAAACAAGGAATGGCAGGAGGACTACGGTTGGCTACGGAGACCTGCTGTCGTCGTCATCGACGAGGCTCACCGTTCGATCGCTCCGAAGTACAACCATGTCCTGAGCAACCTCGGGGATACCGAGAACGTCTCCGGCATCACCACTCCGCTCCTCGGTCTGACAGCGACGCCCTTCCGCGGATTCAATGACGAGGAAACCAGGATCCTGGCGGATCGCTACCATCGGAACCTCCTCGACGAAGGTGTCTTCCCCAACGGGGATGCCTATGCCTATCTGCAGGAAAACGGCTACTTGGCACGGGTGCGCCACGAACGACTCCCGGGATCCGATGTGACATTCACGGAAAGCGAGCTCGCGGACGCACTGAAGTGGCATCGTTTCCCCGATACCGCAGAAAAAAGACTCGGGCAGGACGAGAAACGCAACAACGACATCGTCCGCTCCATCCGGGAGCTCGACCACGATGCGTCCGTCCTGCTCTTCGCGACCTCGGTGGAGAACGCCCGGGTACTCGCGGCTCTGCTCACCTACCACGGCATCGAGGCCCGCGCCGTCTCCTCGGACACCGGTTCCACGGCCAGACGTCGGTACGTCGAGGACTTCGCACAGAAACGGGTCCGTGTGCTGACGAACTACATCGTCTTCACCGAGGGCTTCGACGTCCCGGAGATCGATGCGGTCTACATCACCCGGCCGACCTTCAGTCCGAACATCTATCAGCAAATGGTCGGACGTGGCCTTCGCGGCCCACGCAACGGCGGCAAGGAAACCGTTCGGATCGTCGATGTGGCAGACAATCTCAGCAACTTCGGGGACAAACTTGCTTTTCATCACTTCGACCGTTTGTGGGGAAGACAGTACCGTGGCCAGTGAGCTGGATCCGTCCCAGTCGGTGGTCGCCTCCGTGGGACCCTCCGAGCGCCAGATCGTGATCGCCGGTCCGGGTTCCGGTAAGTCCCATGTCGTGGGAGCCCTTGCGGCCGGCCTGGTCGGGAAAGGGATCTATCCGGAGGAGGTCCTCGTCCTCTCCTTCTCCAGGATCGCGGTCGAGATCGTCGAGGAGAGGACCCGTCATGTCGTCGATGAGGGGCATGGCGTGATTGTCTCCACCGTGGATTCCCTGGCTGCTCGGATCCGCAGGGAAATGGAGGAGAAGGAGCCGACCTTCACCAGCTACGAGCACAGCATCCGACGGGCAACCCAGCTCCTGTGCGAGACCGACGGTCCACTGCTGCCAGAAGTCCGCCACCTCGTGGTGGATGAGGCCCAGGACCTCGTGGGTGCCAGGGCGGCTTTCGTACTCGCCGTTCTGGAGCACGGACTCGAGAACGACTGCGGCTTCACCCTGTTGGGCGACCCCCTGCAGTCCCTCTACGACTTCCAGGTCGACAGGACGAACCCCCTCGACAACGAGGCTCTCCTGCGGGAGGTGCGCGTCCGGTACGCCCCCGAGGAACGGGAGCTGACCGGTGAGTACCGATCCCGTTCCCCGAGGACCGCTCTGACGGCGTCACGACATCGATCGCTCACGGCGGCGTCCCCTTCCGAGCGACTCATCGAGTTGAAGAATCTCCTGACGGATTCCCCGCCCCTGGGTGATTTCGACCGGGACACGGTCGAGGACATCGCCTTGTGGACAGGCCGGACGGCGCTGCTGTGCGACACCAACATCAGGTCCCTGCTCGTGGCGGAGGCAGCCAGAGAGATGGGACTGGCGGTCGAGGTCGGGACCGATCAGGCCGATGCCGTGTACCCCGCCTGGATCGCGGTGCTCCTGGACGGGTACTCGCACCCGTACCTCGCCCGGTCTGATTTCCTCGACCTGGCAGCCCGGCACGGGATCGAGAACGGTGAGGACAAGTGGGGACTTCTGGCAGCTTGCCCTCAAGTACAAGGGCAGATCGACCTTTCCCGTCTCGCGCTGTCCCTGGCCGGTGGAGTCGGCGGCCACCGATGGAGAACCGAATCGCCCACGAGGGTGACGGCGACCACTGTCCACCGTGCCAAGGGTGCCGAGTTCGACAACATCGTCCTCATCGATCCCGACGATTGGTTCGAGGACGATCCCAGCGCGTCCTCCCGGCGGCTGTTCGTGGCTCTGACGAGGGCTCGTTCACGTCTGACCCGAGCACACGGGATCAGGACCCGGAGCTGGTACAGGGTTCGGGGTCCGGGGGGAAACCTCTTCTGGGTGAAGCGACCCCGCGGACGCCGGAACGGAACGGTCGAGATCGCGTTGGAAGCCACGTACGCTCGTGCGCTCGGTCCTGTTCCCCACGACCTTAACGGTCTGGTGGGTTCTCCTGTGCGTTGGACCCGTACCGGGGATCTGACTGACGTCAGCGGCTGCGATGTGCCCTCCTGGACAGGAGAGGTCGACGGCGCCCAGGTCGTCAGAACCGATGAGGTCTTCGGATCCATGATCCGAAACCTCGCATTCGACAAGGCCTGCGTGCCTGCTCTGTCAGGTGGATTGGTCGAAGGAACGGAGACCGTGCTCGGCCGGCCACGGCAGTCCGGTCCGGGCCGGCACGGTCTCTGGTTGGGCGCTCGAGTGGTCGGTTCCCTGCACCTGGATTGGACGGTGTGTTCCGAATGAACTCCTTGAACCACGCCTACGAGATCCGCGACCGGATCGTGGAGCGACTGGAGGAGGACCTCTTCGGGGGAGACTTCGACGCAGAACTCACCGAGCCGCCTCTGTCCCGTTTCATCGCGGGGATCCTGTACCCGCAGACGGAGGAGCCCACCTCCGGGATCCCCGACTCCGTGGATCAGCATTCGGAGGAAGAACCGGAGCAGGAACCCTGTCCGAAGTCCCAGGACAGTGTGATCGACCCGGGTGTCTCCCTGTCCCACGCACGGCGTCCCCGATCCATGGGAATGACTTTCGCCGTGGACCACGCTGCCGGAGCTGCCGTGACAGTGACCGTGACGGCCCTGCGTTATGAGGAAATCACCGAGGACCGATGGCAGCGGATCGGACCGAGCGTCCGAGAGATCGACGTGGACTGTTCCGAACCCTCGTGCAGCAGATGCACGGTCGAGGACGGTCTGGACCTGCGATGGGTTGTCCGCGGTCCCCGCGATGGCGTCGTCTCGGTGACGCTGTCCCTGGTCAACACTGCGAGCGCTCCCCGCGGGCATCAGGACGGTCGCTGCTGGTTCTCCCCCGCTATGACGGTCGCAGCTCCGCCGGGTTCTCTGCGGGAACGCCCCGCACGAGTCCCGGCCGGCACAGACGAGGAGGAGATCCAGACCCAGTCCTTGCTCTTCCGAGACACGAAGTCCTACGGGATCGGTCATGGATGCGCGGTGGACTGGGTGACCGACATCTCGGGGACCGTGGTGAGCCTGTCGACGACTTTCATGCCCCGTCACGAACTGTTGCTCAGCGCTCCCCGCGTGGACGACGGTGGACTCTCCATGAGGAACCTGGCAGCCTGCGACGACTTCTCCACCCTCGACGCGCTCGTGGACGGCTACGAGTACTGGATCGGCCGCCTGGCCGACTACGACACCTCGCTCACGTACGACCAGCGGCGAACTCTTGGACGACATGTCGCTGAGGCACGCGAAGCGGCCGCCCGCATGCGTGCCGGCATCGATCTGCTGCGCACCGACAGCACGGTCCGGCAGGCGTTCTGGTTGATGAACGAAGCCATGGCAGAGCAGCGTTCTCGACAGGATCATCACCGTAGCGGAGGAACCGGTGACCCACCGGACGGCGGGACAGGGTCCTGGCGCCCTTTCCAGATGGCCTTCATCCTGCTCAACCTGCAAGGGCTGGCGGATCCGTCCCATGAGGACCGCGGTATTGCCGATCTGCTCTGGTTCCCCACCGGTGGCGGGAAGACCGAAGCCTATCTGGGGATCATCGGCTTGGCGATCCTGTTGCGCCGGATCCGTACTCCGGATTCCGGCGGTGTTTCGGTCATCATGCGTTATACGCTCAGGTTGTTGACGTTGCAGCAGTATCAGCGCGCAGCGGGACTGATCTGCGCGCTGGAGCGGATCCGTGTCCGAGACCTCCCCCGATCCAGAGAGATCTCCATCGGGTTGTGGGTCGGACAGGCGTCCGCTCCCAACACCATCGAGAACGCCCGCAGGATCCTCGACAGGTCCGCGAGGATGAAAACCTCGGACTGGGAGGATACCAGCGACCCGGTCCAGCTCCGCCAATGCCCCTGGTGCGGTACACCTCTGGACCACACCCACTACAGGATCGTGGAAGGTTCCACCATGAAGGTGGCCTGCGGCCAGCCGTTCTGCACCTTCCGCAACGAACTGCCCGTGCACATCGTCGATGAGGACATCTACGCCGCGCGCCCGTCGTTACTGATCTCGACCGTGGACAAGTTCGCCATGCTCCCCTGGAAGACCGAGGTCGGCAGGCTCCTGGGGGCCGGGAACCGGGACACCGCCGATCTGCCTCCCGATCTCGTGGTCCAGGACGAACTCCATCTCATCAGCGGTCCGTTGGGAACGGTCGTCGGCCTCTACGAGACTGCGGTGGACGCTCTGTGCGGAAGGCACCACACGCCCAAGATCGTGGCTTCCACAGCGACCATCCGCCGGGCCACCGACCAGGTCAAATCGATCTTCGCGCGGGAAACGCGCCAGTTCCCACCGCCCGGTCTGACCCACAGGGATTCGTACTTCGCCCGCGAGGCACCCCGGGAGGCCAAGGCCTCACGCCTGTACACCGGGCTCATGGCACCGGGGTCCTCCCACGCGACCCTCATGGTCCGTGTGTATGCCTCGCTGCTGCAATCGGCCTGGATCGTCCCCGAGAACGACGCATCGGCGGATCTCCTGTGGACCCTTCTGGGGTACTTCAACAGTCTGCGGGTCCTGGGCGGGGCCTTCATCCAGGTTCTCGACGACGTTCCGGACCAGATGCAGGTGGTGGCGGGTCGGCGCGGCGAGACCTGCCGTACACGGCCGAACGTCCTGGAGATGACCTCCCGTATGAAGTCGGCCGACGTGGCTGGTGGGCTGAAGCGACTGGAACTGCGACGTGGGCAGAACGAAGCAACGGACGTGGTTCTCGCCACGAACATGATCTCGGTCGGCGTCGATGTGGACCGTCTCGGGCTCATGGTGATGATGGGGCAGCCGCAGACGAGTTCGGAGCACATCCAGGCCACGTCCCGGGTCGGACGTCGCGACCCGGGACTCGTCGTCACCCTGTACAACGCCTACCGCAGCCGCGATCTGTCGTACTACGAGGACTTCGCCACTTATCACCAAGCGCTCTACCGACATGTCGAGGCCACCAGCGCCACGCCCTTCGCTCCTCGCGCGCGGGACCGGGCGCTGCACGCCGTGCTGGTGGCCCTGGCCCGCCACAGCATCCACGGCGCAGGTCCGAGCCAGAGCGCCGGTAAAGCCCTGGAGTGGGAGGACGAACTCCGCCGGTGCCGTGATCTCGTGCTGCGCAGAGCGGAGTCCGTGCGTCCTCCGGGACGGATCTGTCCGCCGGACGAGTCCGAGGAAAGGATCCGGATGCAGCTCGACGAACTCATCTCGCGTTGGACCAACACGTCCCTGAGTCACTACGAGGGCTGGTTCGGTCGACATCACGGTGCTCTGCTCGTCGATACGTCCAGGACGATGAGTTCGGACGAGGACCAGGTCTGTTTCCCGCCCGAGGACCCGCCGTGGCCGACGCTGACCAGCATGCGTGAGGTCGATGCGGAGTCCTCCGTCCACCTGGTGCGTCGCAGGAGGTCCTCCCGATGAGTGCCGAAGTGATCGCCAGGACTCGTCGCACCAATCTTGTCTCGACCTTCGGGGTCGGAGCGTTGCTGCCGGTCGAGGACGGCAGCGTCATGATCTGCGGGCTGGACGAGTGGAGCCGGGGCGAAACCATCATCGAACCTCGTCTGGCAGCCAGTCTCGGGGTCAACGAGTTCCGCGATCCCCCCAGTCGGCAGGGCAAGAGAGGAGACGTGCCTGCCGTCCGTTTCCCGGAGTGGTCCTTCTGCCCGCAGTGCCGACGGTTGGGACAGTGGTGGAGGATCGCGGACCGGGAACGACTTCTGTGCAATAGATGTGGGACCAAAGTCTCCCCTTCGCGTTTCGTCTGTTGCTGCAACAAGGGACACATCGAGGACTTTCCCTACTTCAACTGGGTGCACGAAGGAGTCCCCGGGGGCGAAGGCCATCACCTCAGGCTGGTCGCGGAAGGCCACACCTCCGCACTGAAGGACCTGGTCGTGCAGTGCACCTGCGGCAGGCGCAGATCGCTCGACGGCGCCTTCGGCCCTGGTGCCCTGCGAGGGATCAGACGCTGCTCGGGATCCAGGCCGTGGTTGAGGGACAGTCCCCCGGAGGACTGCGACCAGGAACTGCGGACCCTACAACGTGGATCGTCGAACGTCTGGTTCGCCGTTACCCGGGCCACGATCTCCATCCCATCCATCGCCGAGCGGGCGGACCGTTTCGTCGAGAAGCAGTTCCGCACCGCGATACCCACCGTTCCACCGGAAACTCTTGCTGGTTCCTTCTTGCCACCTCCCGGGTGCACAAAAAATGACATCAGGGACGCGATCCTCAGGATGCGCACCCCCGCCCTGACCAGATATCGGCCGTCGGAGCAGGAGCTGCGGGCCGAGGAATACAGGGCACTCGTCACCGGTTCTGCCGCCGAGGACCAGCAGGGACCGTTCCTGTGTACACAGGTCGATCTGCATGGTGGTGATCTGCCGGATCTGATCGCACAGGTCAGTCGAGTGGGACGACTGCGCGAGGTCCGGGCGCTCACCGGTTTCACCCGGGTTCTGCCCCTGACCCCCGGCAACGAGGATGCGATCGCTCCTCTCGTCAGCTCTGGGCACCCGGAGTGGTTGCCGGCCGTCGAGGTCCTCGGCGAGGGTGTCTTCGTCCGGTTGGACGAGGACCGACTCGGGGAATGGGTTCGCAGCAGCTTCGCCAGGGAACGCGAGGAAGTACTGCGCCGTTCCGCCGAGGCATGCGACGCCTCCGCAGGGAGGACAGCAGCGTCACCGGCCTCGGCCCGTTCCCTCGCACTGCACTCCCTCGCCCACGTGTTCCTCGGTGAATTGTCCTTGACCGGTGGGTACCCCACAGCCTCACTCCGGGAACGGGTCTATGACGACGAGGGCCAAGCGGGAGTCCTGATCTTCACTGCCAGTGCCGACAGCGCCGGGAGTCTGGGTGGTCTGGCCGCCCAGAGCGACCCTCGCCGTTTTTCGGCGGCTCTGGCCTCAGGCATCCGTCGGACGCGATGGTGCTCGGCGGATCCGGTCTGCATCGAGTCGTTCTCCTCCGGTGTCAACGGAAGGAACCTCGCGGCCTGTCATGCGTGCCTCCTCGTGCCGGAGACCAGTTGCGAGAGGTTCAATACCGGTCTCGACCGGGCGGCCCTGGTCGGAGTGCCGGATCTTCCCGCCGCAGGACTGTTCGGGGAACTCTTCAGCTGAGTGGGACCGAAAATCTGCTCTGCCCGCGGCCGGGCCTGCGCCCGGTGATGACATCCGTCCACGCGGGAGGCGTGTGCGCGAGTATCGTTCGAAACGATTCGTATGCCTATGCACCTGTGGGGGGCTGCATGTCGTCCGATGCCCTGTGGGTCGAGTTCGCAGCTGTCGCCGGTGAGGACGACGACGACCTCGACCGGTTGTGCGATCGGCTGGACGGTGAGCTGAGCGACGTCGGAACGGTCCGGCGGGTCCGCGCTGCCGGGCCTTCCAGCGGGAAGTCCGGCACCGACCTCGCCCTCACGGCCCTCATGCTGCTCACCCAGCTCACTCCCGAGATCATCGGGTTCGTCCTGGAGATTCTGCGCGGTGTGGTTGCTCAGGACCCCGACCGCAGAATCAGCGTCCGGATCGGGGAGCACGAGGTCGAGGTGTCGCTGGACGGACCGACGTCGGACGAGGTGTCCCGGTTGATCTCGCTTGCCGAGGAAGAGGTTCGGCGGCGTCCGGATCGGGGATCGGACCGATGATGTTCGGGGAGGGATCCGCCCCCCGGTACGCCTTGCTCATCGGCACCGCGCACTACGCCGACGCGTGCCTCGGGGATCTTCCAGCGGTCGAGCACGACGTGGCGCGTCTGAAGGCGGTGCTGGACGACCGCGGCGAATTCGACGACGTCATCGCCTTGACCGACCCCACACGGGACCAGGCTGCGGACACCCTCGAACAGTTCTACGCCGGCGTGGGACGCGGCGGCACCTGCCTGCTGTACTACTCGGGGCACGGGCTGGTCGACGAAACAGGCAGCGCACTGTTCCTGGCGACGCGCGACACACGCTGCGACCGGCTGCACACGACGGCCGTCGATGCCTCCGGGCTCCTCGGTCACCTGCTCGGCAACTGCGCGGCGGCGGAGAAGATCGTCCTGCTCGACTGCTGCGCCTCGGGGCTGTTCCGTGCCGCGGATCGGCTGCGGCCCCTGGTGCGGGCCGAGCCCCGCAAGCAGTTCACGCCCCGGGGAACGTTCGTCCTCACGGCCACCGCGACCCGCAGGGCGACGTTCGCCACCACGGACGACGCCCCGTCCGATTTCACGGCGGTACTGCTGCGGGGGCTCGGCGGTGAAGCGCCGACCCGTGAGGACAGCGGCTGGATCACCACACACGATCTGGCCGATCATGTCCACGCCGTGACGGCATCGAACGACCGGCTGACCCCGGCCGAATCGAGTGAGGGCGTCGTGGCGCCCATCCGATTGGTCCGCGCCTCGTTGCCGTCGTCCACAAGTACGAAACGCCGAGTCGGGGTACGCGTCTGCGACGATTCGATGGACGTACCCTGGGACGCCGACCGGTGGCGACAAATGATCAAGTACTGCACCGGTGCTCTCGTCCAGCAGAACCACCTGCAGTCCTACCTCCCGGAAGACGGCTTCACGATTCTCCGCAGCCCCCCCGTCAGCGTCCTGTCGCCCTCGGGCGCGGAGCTGTCGGCGGACGTCGACCTGCCGGCTGCCAGGGCGCTCGCCGCAGGTGGCGACGGACTCTCCTACGGCTATCCGTTGGTACGGGTCCGGGTAACCGGCAAGGGCCGTGGCACGGTGCTGGCACCACTGCTGATCTGTACCGTGCGGCTCTCCGACGACGGCATCCTGCAGGCGGAAGTACCACCACGCCCGCACCCCGGCCTCGCAGCCGAGCACGGAGTGCGTGACATCGAGTATCTCGATCTGGTTCAGGCGGTGGAGTCCGCGTTCGGGGGCGCAGACGCTGTGGGCATCGCCGCAGCGGCAGAACTGGTCCGTTCGGTGCTGGGCCTGGGACTGCTCACCCCCCTCGACCCGGCCTCCACCGCGGTTTCCTTCTCGACAGCGTCTCCCGGCAAGGTTCAGAACGTCGCGGCGCTCTGGAAGGCCCCGGACTCCGAACAGATGACCAAGAAACTGCTGGAGGACCTGAGGGAGATCGGCAGCAGGCCGACAGCGATCCCGGGGACGGCCCTCGCCGCACTGGCCGATACACAACCAGTCCGGGGACAGGAGGACCCGCGGACCGTGAGCGTCGTGGCCCCCGAACCCCTGAACGAGGGACAGGAGGCCGTCGTCCGTTCCGCCATGACGACTGCGTTGACCGTCGCCCAGGGGCCGCCGGGCACGGGCAAGAGCCAGCTCGTCACAGCGCTGCTCGCGACCGCGGTCACGGCCGGTCAGAACGTCCTCATCGCTTCGACGAACAATCAGGCCGTCGACACCGTCATCGACAGGGTCGCGAGGCTCCGGGTGCCTGGCCTGGTCGTCCGCACGGGCAACCGCGAGAGCCAGGCCCGTGAACGTGAGACCATCGGTGACCTGCTGGCCGCGTCCTGTGTCCCCATTGAGCGCGTCGATGTTTCCGACCTCCCCGCAGCTGTTCCCACCCTCGAGGCCGAACTGCGGATCGTGGGTGCCCGGATCGCGGCCTGTGTCGAGGAACTCGACGAGATCGCTGCCCTGGAGTCCGAGGCGCAGGAGCTGGTCGGGGATGTACGCTGCGGGCGTTCGCAACCGGTGCCCCTGCCCGACGGCGAGCTGGCGTTGCGCGCGCTCCTGCCCCGTCTGGAGCGGGCGGCGCACCGGGGGCTGTGGGCATGGCTGGCCCGTCGATGCCTGTGCCGTACGTTCGGGAACCTGAGCCGAACGCAGTGGGAGGAACTCGCGGTGCTCGCCCGTTCGACACTCCGATTCGCGGTCGTGGCCGACCGGCTGGCCGAGTTGCCCGCAGCAACCGAGAGCTGGGCCCGGCTGCACGAACTGCGCAGGACGGACCGCCCGGAGCTCAGCCGGACTCTGCTGCGCGGTCTGCAGACCGATCGGCTGCGACAGGGAACATCCGTGCTCCAGAAACGGTCGGAGGCTGTGAGCCGTACCCCGCCTGTGTCCTGGTACGGCTTCACGAACGGTTCCCTGCTGTCGGTCCTGCCGGGGTGGGCCGTCACCACGATGTCCGCGCGGGTCTTCCCCCCGCAGCCGGCCCTGTTCGACCTGGTCGTGATCGATGAGGCGGCGCAGTGCTCGGTGCCCCAGATCCTCCCGCTGCTGTACCGGGCCGAACGGGCCCTGGTCATCGGCGATCCCCACCAGTTGCCGCCCGTCGTCACCCTGTCGCCCGCGCAGGACCGCACTCTCCACACCACCGTCGGCCTGTCAGCGGACTGGATCCAGCGACGTCACCTGTCATACGCGACGGACACCGCGTACGATGCCTGTGCCTCGGCCGCCCGCGATGTGTGGATGCTCGACGAGCACTACCGCTGCCACCCGCAGATCGTGGCCGGTCCTGCGCGCGAGATCTACCACGGTCGGCTCACCGTCCTGACCGACGTGACCCGGCTGAAGGTCCGAACCAACCGACCCGTTCGATGGGTCGACGTTCCCGGGACCTTCCAGCGCGGAGCCACCGGATCGGGTTCCAACCAGGACGAGGCCGCCGCCGTGGTGAGTCAGGTGCACGCTCTGCGGTCCGCCCACCCCGATGCCTCAATCGGCGTGGTCTCCCCCTTGGCACCTCAGGTGAACCTGATCGAACGACGGCTTCGGAACGCCGGATCGGCCGTCGTCCACGAAGTGCTCTGCGGGACGGTGCACCGTTTCCAGGGCGGGGAACGCGACATCATGATCCTGTCTCCCGTCGGGGCGCCGGGGATCGGCGCCCGCACACGGTCCTGGCTCTGCGATCAGCGTCAGCTCTGGAACGTCGGAATCACCCGGGCCCGGTCGCTGCTGGTCGTCGTGGGCCATCAGTCGTGGTGGCAGGCCCAGCACGGGATGCTCGCCCGGCTCGCCTCCGGCGGCCCCCTCCACCCGGCCCCCCAGGGTCTGCTCCAGGAGGCGGCCGACCATCTGCACACAGAACTGCTCCGGCGAGCGGTGCGCGTCCGGCGAGGTGTCACCATCGACGGCCGCGGCTGCGATCTCGTGGTCTCGCTGCCCGACAGTGCCGAGACCGCAGTCCTGCTGGACGACGCCGGGGCGGAGGCGAGCGGACGACGGCTGAGGAGGGTCCTCGCCGAACGCGAGGCGACCGCAGCGACGACACCGGTCGAGCGCATCCCGCTGTGGCAGGCCCTGCACGACCCCGCGGCCTGCGCAGACGGCGTCCTTGCCCGTCTGACTGCGGAGGCCACCGGTCCGCGGTGAGTGGTCTGACCGGCCACGGTGACGCGTGGGAAGGCGTGGCGACTCGACGTCGGTCACGGCGACGGGCCGGTCCTGGAGGGGACAATGGTGCCCGTGGAACACGGACCCCACGGCGCGCGGGATCTGCGTCGTGTTCTGAACGGGACGGACGCCGTCCTGCTGGATTTCGACGGGCCGGTCTGTTCGGTCTTCGCGGGGGTTCCGGCGGATGCCGTTGCGAACGGTCTTCGGGCGTCGCTGACGGATCGGGGCGTGGATCTGCCGCGTGAGGCGGTGGACACCGACGACCCGATGGTCGTGCTGTGCCGAACGGCGGTGAGCGTTCCCGAGCGTGCGGCCGTCGTGGAACGGCTGCTGGCCGCCGCGGAGGTCGCAGCGGTGCGACAGGCCGTGGCGACGCCCGGAGCGCGCGAGCTCCTGCGCACCTGTCGGGCCCTCGGCCGGCCCGTTGCGATCGTGAGCAACAACACGGCCGGGGCGGTCCACCGCCACCTCGCCGATCAGGGGCTGTCCTCCTGCGTGACGACGGTCGTCGGGCGGGATCCCGGTGACATCACCCGGATGAAACCGGACCCGTATCCCCTGTTCACGGCCGTTCGGGCCCTCGGAAGCACCGCATCGAGGGCCGTGATGATCGGGGACACGGCCACCGACGTCGCGGCTGCCCGGGCCGCGGGAAGCCGCGTCATCGGCTACCTTGTCCGGCCCGAAGACCTCGCATCCCTGACCTGGGCCGACGCCGTCGTCACCGACCTGCGCGCCATCGCTCAGGCCCTGGTCCCGGCGGGCCCGGTCCAGCAGCTGATCTCCATTCCGTCCTCGACGGGGAACGGGACGCTGACGTAGCCGTTGGCCGGGTCACGGACGAAGGCGAGGTAACCGGCCATGGCGGGGAACTCGATGTCGTCGGCCACGACGAGGGCCCCCGGCGCGAGGCGTGTTTCGAGCAGGCGGAGAACCGGCAGGCACAGGTCCTTCCAACCGTCGAGCAGCACCAGTTCGACGGGACCGGGGACCTCTGCCAGGGCCTGCCGGGCATCGCCGGGCAGGATCGTGACTCGATCGTCGAGACCGGCCTCGGCCAGATTGTTCCGGGCGGATTCGACCTTGGTTCGGCTCAGCTCTGTTCCGAACACCCGGCCGTGGCCGTTGTCGGTGAGTGCTGCCGCGAGGTACAGGGTGGAGATCGCGAACGATGTCCCGAACTCCACGACGGTGGTCGGTCGAACGGCGCGGGCCAGGCAGTAGAGCAGTTCCCCACCCGGCTCGGAGACAGGGAGGTAGCAGTCCTGGAACGACTCGGCCCGTTCCCGGGCCCCGAGGGGCGTCGGCGGACCGTCCTCGTGCGGCAGGTGATCGGCATCGCGGGCTGCCGCGGCCCGCAGCCGGTCGAGCACGCCGCGGAACGTGGGGTCGTGCAGCGTGGTTGGCATGATCACATGCTAGACGCAACGTTGCGTCTTGCCTAGGGCGTTGGACGGATGGGGTCGCCGTGAGCGAGCGGGTCGTGGCGTACGGTCCGGCACGGCGAAGGAGGAACTCGTAGCGGAGCTACGGGCGACAACGACAACACCGCCGGACCGGATGCCACGGACCGCGCAGCCGACGAACGCACCAGAATCAGTATTCTGAGCTGGTGCCAGAAGGGCGGGAACGGGAACGATCGTCGAGGTCCGGGCTCCCCACCGCCGGTCGCCCGTCGGGAAGGAGTGCCGGCGGGAAGCCGGGGGATACCTCGGGAACGGCATGTGCCCCGGTGCATCACGGCAACCGGTACGGCCGCAGCGAACGCGCCCGTCAGGCGGTCCTGGAGGCGGTCGACGACCTACTGGTCGAACGCGGGTTCGACGGCGTGACGATCGAGGGCATCGCGGTGCGTGCCGGAGTGGCGAAGCAGACCATCTACCGGTGGTGGTCCTCCAAGGTCGACATCCTGTTGGACGCCTTCGTCGAGGACGGTCGGGAGCACCTGGATCCCTCCGACCACGGTGATCTGGGCCTGGATCTGCGGATGCACCTGGGCCGGCTCGCCGTCTTCCTGGTGGAGTCCGACGCGGGGGCCGTGTTCCGCACGCTGATCGCCCAGTCCCAGCACGACCGGGAGGTGGCGGCCCGGCTGCGCACCGGTTTCCTCCTCCCCCAGCGGGAACGCGATCGCCTTCCCCTGGAGAGGGCCGTGCGGCGCGGGCAGCTGCCCGGGGGAATCGATCTGGACACGGCTCTCGACCAGCTCGTGGGTCCGATCTACTACCGGGTTCTCGTCACCGGTCAACCGGTTCCCCCGGAATTCACCGACGGTCTCGTACAGGGCTTTCTCGTTCGACACGGATGCTGTCAGGAGGGGCGGACGGAGCAGCAGGGCCGGTGAAGAAGCCGTGGCTCACCGCGGTCCGGCAGCCAGCCGTCGGAAGGATGTCCCCGGCCACCGACGAACCCATGCTCCGTGTCCGTTCCCGTCGGGTCCCGAACCCTCACCGCTTGTAGACCACGACATGGACCGCTCGTTCCAGGTACCGGGGGACGCCGGACTCCAGGGGGGAGCCACAGCCCTGCCCGGATCCTTCCCCGGGATCCTCCGGTGCACCGCCGGCCCTCCGCCCGTCGGGACAGGTGAGGGCGATGTTCCCCGGGTCAACACTGACGCAGGCCACCACATCCCGATCGATGAACATGGCGGGAGGGTTCCACCGCCCACCGGGGAAGGAACGCACCGAGACGTGTTCGAACTGGAGTTTCTGGCGTCGGGATCCTGAGGACGGGGGAGAGAAGGACCGGCGATCCGGGGCCCCGGGACCGGCAAGGACGTCCCCGTCCTGTTCGAGGGCTTCGGCGCACGGCTCCGACAGCGGTACAGGGGTTCCTCCTGCCACCACGTTGACGTCCCGGTCCTCGTACACCTTGTCGAAACTAACGACGGGACCGTTCAGGCTGACGAGCATCGCTCCCCCGGTGCCCAGGAGACCGGCGGTGACCGCGGTCCTTCGACTGGTGGTGGGTCTCATGGGTCGCTCCACGGATCTCTCGGCTCAGGGAACACCGATGCCGGACGAGCAACGAACACCGCGAGGGCGCGGTTCGGTCCGTGGACCGACGTCCCCCAGCGGTCCGATCCCCCGAGGATCCGGAACCGACGGTGAGCCTGCGGCTCATGGGCGATGCGATCGCCCCTCCCCCGAGGTTCCGAAGGTTTCCAGCCGTCCGCGGCCATGTCAAGGTTTCGTCCGGATCCAGGTAGTTTGCGCTGGTCACAGCGGGTACGGGAGATGTGGACCGCCTGCTGCCGTTCCAGAACGAACGCACCGCCCGCCGGGACTCCCGCGGAGGATCACGATTGACGACGAGTGCAGGAACGACCGGGACGAAGTGCTTGACGGTTCCCCGTCGCGGAAGGGGATCGTTCGGCACAGGGACCTGGGATGCCGGTGGTGGGTGTTCCTGCTCGTACGGTCGAAGACCACGCGGGAGGAGAGGCACGAGCGCGACTGCCACAGCCGCGGATCATGAAACACGTGTGCGCGACGTTTCGCGTCGTTGGTCGTTCTCCTCCATGACCTGCTTGGACGTCGGATCGTTGTTGTCGTCGGTGACCGGTGTCTGTCAAGCTCTTCCGTGGATAGGGATGGGGTTTCGGATGAGACACAGCCGGATTCCGGGCCGGGCCGGACAGCTCGGGAACCCGGTCCCGCCCACCTGAGATGTCGGCCCTCGGCCCGTGGTCCCGGCGGTCGGTGGTCGGCTGTCGGAACTCCTGGGGACCGTCCCGTG
>Ga0316579_10000060_pt1 | contig 26582 bp, 25 predicted proteins | sample J5NA_2_FD_203074 | JGI IMG/M metagenome (GOLD analysis project Ga0316579, IMG submission 203074) | Rhizosphere microbial communities from salt marsh grasses in Alabama, United States - J5-7_160517rDrA | ecosystem: Host-associated > Plants > Roots > Rhizosphere | place: USA: Alabama | collected... | reverse complement strand
TAGATTTCGGAACGATACTGGGTACCGACATCGTTGCCCTGACGCATGCCCTGCGTCGGGTCATGCGCCTCCCAGAATACCTTCAGTAACTGTTCGTAGCGGCAGATGGCCGGGTCGTATACCACCCTAACCACTTCGTTATGTCCGGTCATGCCGCTGCATACCTCCTGGTAAGTGGGATTGGGGGTATATCCGCCGGCATAGCCTACTGCAGTGGAATAGACACCCGGCAATGACCAAAAGCAGCGTTCCGCTCCCCAAAAGCAACCCAGGCCGAACATCCCCGTCTCCATCTCCGCCGGGAACGGCGGCGCTAGGGGATGGCCGTTAACGAAGTGCCGCGACGGTACTCCCATCTTGTCAGTGCGCCCCGGCAGGGCCTCCGCCGCACTCGGCAGCCGGGTCATTTTGTACCTATCAAACATGGCGTTTCTCCACGAAAATTATCTGCAGGCAGGCAATCGGCACTTCGCTCAGTGCCTAGCGTCAAGCGCAGCAAGCTAAGACTGTGCTGCCGGTTCTGCTTAGTATATTTTCACAGCCCGCGTCTGTCTGTCGCGGGGAAAGCGGAATTGCGGTGGGTGACGCAATCATTGAGCAGCAAAAGGCCAGCGGGGCCCGCAGGGTATGGGGGGATTTCGACCGGGAGAAAACAAGGCGGGCGCCCACAGCCGGGTGCCCGCCGTACGCGAGATGCGATTAACCTGCGGCGTAGATAAAAAAAACAGACAGCGCCGCCAGACCCACACCCAGGGCGGTGCTGAAAACGGCAGCAACCGGCATGCAGGCGACACCCGCGACCATGGACGCAATCGCCATCGGAATGTTCTTCTGTTTCGTAGTCATATTTTCCCCTTGCTGAGTTGATCCAACCAGTGTTACGACCTATGCACTATTTTTATTAAAGCTCAAGCGGCTGAGGACAAGGAATATACTGCTTTCCAAGCATTTATTGCTCTTTGACCCATCCGCTCGGCAAGCAGAAGCGTAAGCCAAAACCAGGGCTAAATGCAACTCAGCCACGACGTGCCGGGCACCGAATATAGCGGTGCCTTTGACTAAGGGCTTAAAGCCCCGAACCTAAGCCACTCTTACCCATAAAAAATTATCTAAATCAGACAATGGCGCGAGGTGACAGACATGACACGACTGGCTATAGTTATCGTCCGCCACCGAAGTGCAATGGCGCACAAATTTCCAGGTTATTCCCATACACCACAAGGTAAGGAGACACGCAATGAACGGCAAACAACTGTTGGCACCGCTTCTATTGGGATTGATGCTCGTATGCAGCCCCGCCGTCATGGCCGGCCCTGCCATCCATGAAATGGCTGAAATAATGATGGAGCTCCATCATTACCCAAGTGATTCGGAAAAGGCCACCTTACAAAAGATTATCGATGACAGCGCTTCAACCCAGGATGAACGCACCATCGCCACCGCCTTGATGCATATGCATCACACCGTTACCGACGACGACAAGGCCAAACTCATGGACATCGCCAACAATGACATGGCCCCTGCCGCCGACCGCACCATGGCGAAGATCCTCGCTCACATGAAGCACAAGGCCAGCGCCGACGACAAGGCGGAATTGAAGAATCTGAAGTAAGGACCCGCCAGACCTGTTCCAATCAAGAGGGCCGGTCCATAAATCCGTTGCGATTTAGGGACCGGCCTTCGGCTTTGGGGCCGGGGGTTCACAGCCGCTTGCGGATGCGCTCGTAACCCCGGCCGATCTCCTCCGCCAGCAGCTTTACCGCCTCAAACACATCCTGCGAGGCAGCTTGTGTTTCCGCGCCTACCAGCTTGGCCTTGCCGCGTAGCTGTTCCAGTTTTTTCTCCAGCTCTTCCCATTCCTGCTGCGCTTCCGCCTTACCCAGATGTAATTGCACCTTGATGGCGTCACGCTGTTGTTTCAGGCCTTCTATCAAGGCTTCTATGTCAGTCAGCGACTCGCTCATGGCCTCCTCCTTTACCTGTTTCCCACAGCTTACTTCATTGACTTAAACTCGGGCGTCATCAGCATTCCGGTACACTCCGGCATAGCGCCGCTCCGATTTCACTCGTCACAAACACGCCCTGCTTTAATGATACGCCGATTTAATGGGGAGAAGCTCCCTATTAACCTCGGAATCGCGACGTGCTGATCATGGTGACGGCTCTCCCGCTCCGGCCGCGGACGCCAACGCCTCCTCCTCTGTGAGGTCCTGCGGTGCAATTTTCATTCTCTCCCAAATATTCTCCGCGAAGCCGACACCGACTTCATCGTAGTAGTAATAAGCCACATCGGCACCGGCATCGATAATCGACTTAACTTCTTCGGGAAACAGTGCGGTGGCGCAGATCAGGTTCTTATAACCCGCCAGGCGCAATTGCCGCGCCGCGATGGTGTTGGCCTCGTGATCCGGTATGGCCAACATGATGGCGCGCACACCGCTGAGATCAATGTTTTGCCACAAGCCGGGATCTTCGGCATCGGCGTACAACACCCGCCGTCCCTTGCGTTTGTGTTCCTCCACTTTACCCGGATCCGAATCCAGACCCACTACCCGCTGCTTGCGTTGGGTAAAGAAACGATAGGCACCCGCCCCGACGCGACCCATACCGATGATCAAGACGTTGGCATAACCCACATGCAGCGGCTTGTCGTCCGGGTGACGCCTTGGCGATTCGAACGGCACTAAGCGCCGTTCCAGCACGCGGTACAAACCATGTGCATAGCGATTGAGCGGGGCCGCTATGGCAAAAGACAGGGCCACCGCCACCGCCAGCATCACCAGCCAGTCGGAACCGAACAAGCCGTTTTTGACCGCGAGATTCGCAACGATAAGACCGAATTCACTGTAGGTGGAGAGACTGAGCGCCGCCAGAAACGCGGTGCGTGCACGCAGGCGGAACAACACCAGCACGAAGAAAAACAACACGGCCTTCACCGGCAGCAACAAGGCCAGCAGTATCGCCCAACCCAGGGTATCCAGGGACGGCAGGCCGGACATGCCGATCTGCAGGAAGAAGCCGATAAGAAACACTTCCTTCAGGCCCCACAGGGCATTGGACATCTCCGTGGCGCGGCGATGGCTGGCGATGACGGCTCCCATCACCAAAGCGCCCAATTCCGGGCTGAGACCCACGGACTCGAAGCCCGCACCGCCCACCGCCAAGGCCAACACCAGGCCATAGAGCAGCAACAGTTCGCCGTGTCCGCACCATTCGAGAATGATCAGTAGGGGTTTGCGCATCAAGGGCAGGGTCAATACCAGCAGGGCCCACGGCGAGGGGACGTGCCCCCCGGCGCCGGCGAGTACTGCAACCGCCACGATGTCTTGCACCACCAGTACGCCGATGGCCACCCGCCCGTGAAAGGCGCGCAGCTCCTTTTTCTCTTCCAGCACCTTGGCGGCCACCACGGTGCTGGAAAACGACACCGCGAGGGTGATCAGCGCAGCCGTTTCCACATCCAGGCCCAGGGTCCAATGCAGCACCGGCCCGATGAGCAAAGCGATCAATACCATGTGCAATATGGTGCCTCCCCATACCTCGGGGCGTACCAGACTCTTCCAGCGCAATTTCAAGCCGACGCTGAATAACAACAGCAATACCCCGGCATGGGCCAGGCGGGCCAACATCTCGCCCCCTGCGAAACCGAAGGCGCTGAGCGCGAAGCCCGCCAGCAGATAACCGACCAAGGGCGGCAATCCCAAGGGACGCATCAGGAAACCAAGGACAAAGGCGAAAGATATCCAGACCGCTTCCATGTCTTGTATCACTTATAATTCGTTTGAGGAAACACTGTTCAACGGCTCGTTTCCAAGACCGTTGTCTGTTCTACGTCATCGCATACTACGACGACACATCTTAATTCACAGCTGCTCACCGTATCGACATTAAGCGCGCACCAACCATCGGCCGCCCATAATTTTGATATTGGGGAAGCGCTGATTAATTTGTCATTTCGAGCGACAGCGAGAAATCTTCTGCTGAGGATCTATATAATCAGCGAGATAGCAAGATTTCTAGCCACAGGGCAAAATCACCTCCAGGGCACCAATCCCTACGCTCGAAATGACAAATCCGAATTAAACAGCGCTTCCTCAGCTAAACCCTAGCTTACCCCGCCGGCCCCTGTCTTTATATCGGCAAACATGTTAAAAATGCCCTTTTATCAGGGAGAGTCTCATGCGACGTGCGGTTATAGCAATAGTTGGAGTAGCAAGCGCCATGGCGTGCCTGGGTTCATCCTTGGCGGTGGCGGCAGAACAGGCGGAACAAAAGACCGTCGAAGCGCTGTACCAGGAAAAGGCCAGTCTCAGCGGCCATCATGTGCAGCTGCGCGGCAAGATCGTCAAGGTCAATAATGCCATCATGAACCGGAATTTCCTGCACCTGCGGGACGGCACCGGCAAGGAAGGCAGCAACGACCTGACCATTACCAGCCAGGACACCGCCGAAGTAGGCGATGAAGTAGTGGTGAGCGGCACCATCACCGTCGACAAGGATTTCGGCGCCGGCTATACCTATCCGATTCTGCTGGAACAGGCCTCGGTTTCCAAGATCGGGCACTGAACGGCAACCCTCTCCGCTGGACCGCCGGCAACGTCGGCGGTCTGCATTCCCCTCACTGACTCAACATCCAGATCCGCGAATGGGGCTGCCCCATGCCAACACTGACGGACTCCAACAGCGTATCGCTCTCCCCGTCCAGGATCACGACCGCCCCCGCGGCGGAGTGTGACGAAAATACCCGCTGCGTGCGGCCGTTGACTGCTTGAAACGCCAAGGCACCCGATGCGCCGACCTTGAGCTCCTTCATCAATTCCAGCCGCGGCAGGGCGTTCATATCGAAGACCAGTACTACGTCGGCCTTGAGATTGCCTTGTTGTTGCGGACTGCCGGAAGCGGCCGTAGTGAGATACAGCTTGCTGCCCTCCGAATTGAAGTAATATTTGCTGAAGTAGATATCGGGCAGATCGAGACTGGCGACTACCTTGTTGGCGGCTACGTCGAACACGCTCAGCTTAGCGATCACGTGCTCCGGATCCGATTTACGATCTGCGCCGCGGCCGATGAGGTAGCGGCCGTCGGGCGAGGCAAACAGGTTGCTGTGGCCCTTGAAGGGGATGCGTTCTTCGATTTCAGCGCTGCGGGGATCGATGATGGCGATGGTCCCGTAACCGTTATTGAGGTTGTAGAGCTTCCCGCTATGCTTAGAAAAGGCCAGGCCGTGAGGGAAGGCCTTATTGGGGACGACCATAGCCGCGCCGTCCTCTTCCTTGTCGGTTTCGCATAGATTGATGGTATCTACTACCTGTAGGTAAGTCTGTGCATCGTTCGGGTCATTGCCGATCACCGAGAGGGTGCCGTCCTGCAGATTACTGATGAAGGCGCGCTCCGGTACCTTAGGCGCGCCAGCCGTGGGGTAGGTGAACGCAGCCTGATGATGACCGCGACCCACGCAGATGGTCTTGAGCCATTTGGCTCGCGTACTGCCGCTGTGCTCCACAACGGTGACCGAAGAACCGCGGTCGCCGCAATTGAGGGTGTCGTTACCCGTTGCCTTATCACCGTCGTTCATGAACCAGTCACGGCTGGAGCGCGGATCGCTATAAAGATGGGCGGGGAAGGCATCGACGGGAAAGGCGTCCGCGAGCCGAATCTCTTTACTGAGGGGATCTAGGAGTACAATCCGGTGATCCTCGGCCACGCCGATCAAAATCGGCTTGCAGGCGGCATCCGCCCCACTCTCGGCTGCGAGCGGCAAACCCGCCACCGAGATCTTCCCCGCCGCACTTTTGATCACGCTGATGGACCCGATATGGCGGTCGCTGGCGTAATAGGCCAAGGAGAAATTCATTGCTTCATCTGTCTGTCTACCCGTCATCCCGTTCCACCGTAATCATTTCCTGGCCTTGCAACATCGGCGGTCATTATAGCCGACATCCGCATCTTTGGATTATAAATCCTGACTTTAGCAGCAAGGCCTGGTCGCCGTCGCGGGATCACACGCCGGGCTTAACAGCGCGCAACGCCAGCCGCTGTCCGACTGAAATCCGGTCGGCCACCCCGCGTGCGCAGGGTGAGATAGCCCCAGCACTCTATATAAGGGCATAAATCCATCCGACACACCCCAAAACAAGGACCGCTTCTCGATTTAGAATCAATCGAATGGCCCTGTATAGTGTTTCTCAAAAAAATCGAGTAGAATCGGGCTCGCTGCAGTGTAAAGTGTAGGTGGTTTAAGCTGTTATCCTTCAGAAGTTTTCCGCGAAAACTCCCGATTCACCACGTGCAGTCTACATATTGTTAATTTTAGTTTGAGGTAAAAGTAATGGCTACAGGTACTGTTAAGTGGTTCAATGAATCCAAGGGTTTCGGCTTTATCGCGCAAGACAACGGCGGTGATGATGTGTTCGTTCATTTCCGTGCTATTTCCGGCGACGGCTTCAAGACTCTGGCCGAAGGTCAGAAGGTGACATTTGACGTGGAAAAAGGCCCGAAGGGATTGCAAGCGGCCAACGTGGTAGTTCAGTAAACCACACCATCGCATGATCAACACAAGAACCCTGCGCAAGCGGGGTTCTTGTTATTGACGGCCTGCGTCAGGCGGGTAAACCACCGTGAGGTGCGGGCCGAGTTAGCTGTATCGATTCGCGGCTTACTTCCGTGCGGGTTGTTTTTGTGTCATCGCAAAAACATTTTCCGGGCCGCGGCACCTGATTTACCCTTCGCCATACACCCTGCTCCTTGCGGCGGCTTGACTACCACATCCACTCAGACACTATCCTGAACCGCGGATATGCGGGGATTCCTTCGACACATGAGACGTCGTGATCAAAGACCGACCAAGGCCGCCCCCTACATTACTCCGGAGGGCTACCAAGGCCTGCAGCAGGAACTCGAAGCGCTCTGGCATCGCCGCGCGGCGGTCACACAGGCGCTCGCCGCGGCCGCGGCCGAGGGCGATCGCTCGGAGAATGCGGAATATATCTATCGTAAAAAGGAACTGCGCGAAATCGATCGACGCATTCGCTATCTGCAAAAACGCCTGCCTGACCTCACCGTAGTATACGATCCCCCCACTGACCCGCGGCGCATCTATTTCGGAGCCTGGGTACAATTGGAAGATGGGACGGGCCGGCATATGAAATACCGTATCGTCGGACCCGATGAATTCGATATCAAACGCGCCTGCATCAGCGTGGATTCGCCCCTGGCACGGGCCTTGTTGAAAAAGACCATAGACGAAGAGGTAACCGTCACCACCCCTAAAGGCGCGCTTACCTATTATGTAGTCGGCGTCAGCTATACACCGCCGGCCGACGAGGATAGCGACCCGGCATAGGGACGGTTCACGTTATCCAAGCCTTAAGCGTCGGCTTCATCCACTTCGAAGATCAAACGGTCCTTTTTACCCCGCCGTCCCCAGGTGATCACGTTACGGCCGATGATCGTCGGCCAGCGCCGCCCCCCGGCGAGACGCGGATGCCAGAAGATCGGCAGCAACCAGCCGAATTCATCCTTACGGAAATAGGCAGGTACCATCCCTTCCAGCAATGCCTTGACCATGGCACGTTGCGGGGCATCCGCCTCGACGACGACCGAACGCTCTACTGGAGGGTAGTCATAAAAGGCGGTGACGCGGTAGGTCTTCATCGCATCCGTTTGCAACAGCTGCGCGTCGCCACGACTGGATACATTGCCGGCTCTGAATGGCACTACGGTGCCCGGCACAATAATGTTCATATATCGCCTTTCTTTCTCGAACCAAACAACTGTTCAAGCTGCTCCCTGGCGATATCGGCCTCTGAGCGTGAAACAGCCTTAGCATTATTATCTTTTGCCTCAACGGGGTCTGCGCCGAATAAGGCATCCAATTTTGCCCGTGCTGTCGGGGACACAGTATCACCACGCCCCCGGTAGGCATCGGGCTTTACCGCAAAATAGGCGCAAAAATTAGCGCGTTCCTTATCCTGCACCAGGTCGGCAACGGGCTCACGGCAACTCATCGCCACCCGCGGATCGTAAAATTCGCACATGCGACACACATGCAAATCGGCTCGGCACGCCGAGCACTCCGCCACCCGGGCCAGGGGCTGGTCCACCAGCGGCGCCCCGCATTTCCAACATACCAGCGTAGCCGTCATCACCCGCCACCTGAAACAGGCCGTTTGCGTCGGATATCGACGCCATCCACCCGCTGCTTTCACCTTGTCATAGTTTACATCAAAATACCAAGATACCGGATAGGGTCAAGGGTCGCCGCGACGGCGCCACCAACCAGCCTCACCCAGGACCGGGAGCGGCAGCAACCCGGTCTGAAGCGATTGATTTATCAACTAAGCCATTCAAGATAGTAAAGATTGATCACCTAGGACCCGCTCTTGTACTATGGCGAAAATCTTTCACCCATTTGGGGATCACGCATGACGAATACAGGCATTCGCGGCACGCTTCATATTGCCGTCATGATAGGCGCCATGGCCATGGTCACCGGCTGCAGCTCCACAGACACGCACTGGTCGGACGCCAAGCAGCCGCCGTCCGGTTATGAGTTTTCCAACGGCATGGCGCCCTCCAGCAAGGGTCCGCCACCGATCTGGTATGCGCGGCGTTTCAACCTCCCGCGGGGTCTGGGCGAGGCCATCAGGCAATATCGCGAGTCCGTGTGGGAACGCGGTCCGGGGACCTTCGCCTATTTCGTGGGCGGCAAGTTCTACGCCCAATATCAACCCTGGCAGCACTATCTGCAGATCCGCAGCGATATCGAAGGCCAGGTCAACGTGAGCTGCCACTGGGACGCCAACGGCATCTTGACCATTAGTGAGGTAGGCGGCGGCAAAGCACCAGCCGGCGCGGAAGCGACGTGCAAACAGCTCCTGGGCGAACTGGAGAGTTACGTAGCCCCCGAGTGGCAGGTGGCGCATAACAAGCCTTGATAGCACACTGCGCAACCATGCCTAAGGCCAGGCCTCGGCATGGATATCATTATCAAACCCTGATCCGCCCTTCCCTGCGCCGCAGCGCTACTATTCCATGCCCGCGACCACCGACATACCCCGCAATCACGATTGCCGAGCTGATCGATCGCTACGCGGTACTGCTGCTGGATGCCTACGGGGTATTGGTGCACGGCGGCGGCGCACTGCCCGGCGCCGTGGAATTCATCGAGCGGCTCAACCGCAGCGGCAAACCCTATACATACTGACTAACGATGTAGCCAAGTTGCCCACCACAGCCGCCGAGCGTTACCGCAGTTTCGGACTGGATATCAGTGCGTAGCACATCATCAGCGCCGGAGTATTGCTCAAGGATTACTTCGCCGAGCAGGGCTTGCAAGGCAAACGCAGTGCGGTGCTGGGACCGCCGGACAGCCTGCGTTACGTGGAAATGGCGGGCGGCAAGGTAGTCGCCGCGGATGAGGACTTCGAAGTATTGGTGATCGCCAACGAGAGCGGGTTTCCCTTCCTGGAAACAGTGGACCGGGTGCTGAGCACCTTGTTCGCCCGCGTGGACAGACAACTGCCCGTCGCCTTGATCCTGCCCAATCCGGATTTGATCTTTCCTACGGCCGCCGCTGGCTTCGGAATGGCGGCGGGCAGCATCGCCCTGATACTGGAAGCGGCCTTACAACTGCGTTATCCGCAGCGCGACAACTTGCGTTTTGCCCGCCTCGGCAAGCCCCACACCCGGATCTTCGCCGCGGCGCAGCAGCGCTGCGGCAGCAGCGACCTGGTGATGGTCGGCGATCAATTGCAGACCGACATCCGGGGCGCCAACGCCTTCGGCATCGATTCGGTCCTGATCACCGGCGGCGTAAGTGGCTCGGCAGCGAGCAGAGTCTGCGCTGCCGGGCCGCAACCGACCTATTGCCTGGACTCCCTGCGACCCTGAGGTAAGGCTACTCAGCCGATATAGGAACGCGAACGCTGACGCCGCATGGCCTCGGTGGAGAGCGCCGGAGCGCCGCGACCCATGTCGCGTTTGGGACGACGATCATCCTGGCGATCCTTGGCAAACGCCCCGCGCGCCGCGGCGGGCCGCGCCGCCTTGGCGGCACCTGTACCGTTGCGACCCTTGGGCTTGCCACGCCATGCCGGCTTGTCGCTGCGGCCCCGGCGGGGCTCGGCATGCTTCGGTTCGAGACCGGGTATGCTTTCCCGTTCCAGCTTGCGGCCGGTCAGGCGTTCGATGCCGGCCAGCTTCGACCAGTCATCGGGACCGACCAGCGTGATCGCCACCCCGTTGGCGCCGGCGCGACCGGTACGGCCGATACGGTGAATATAATCTTCGGCCACCATGGGCAGATCGAAATTGATGACGTGGCTGATGCCCTTGATGTCGAGGCCGCGGGCCGCCACATCCGTCGCCACCAGTAGCTTGACCCGGCCGTCGCGCATGCGTTCCACGGTGCGTTTCCGATCCCGCTGCCCCATATCGCCATGGAGGGCGGCACTGGCATGGCCCTGATCCGCCAGGGTCCTGGCCAGTTGGTCGGCACCGCGCTTGGTGGCGGTGAAGATGACCGCCTGGCTCAGTTCGCCGTCGGACAGATGATGGGACAACAGGCGATGTTTATGGCCGATGTTATCCGCTTGATGAATCCGCTGGCTGATGGAGGCGTGACGCTCGTGATTCGCCGCCAGCTGTACCCGCTCCGGCTTGTTCAACAATTGCTTGGCGATCGCCAGGATCTTGCCTTCCAGGGTAGCCGAGAACAGCAGAGTTTGACGGCTGGCCGGCGTCGCCGCGGCGATGATATTGATGGCGTCAATGAAGCCCATGTCCAGCATGCGATCGGCCTCGTCCAGCACCAGCATTTCCAGGCGGGCGAAGTCCACGCGGCCCCGTTCCATATGATCCATCAAGCGCCCGGGAGTCGCCACCAACAGGTCCAAAGGCTGCTGCAACATACGCATCTGCGGCGGATAAGGCATGCCGCCCACCACGCTGCCGGTGGTGATCCTGCTGTAGCGGCTGAACAGGCGGATATTGTCGTTGACCTGCATGGCCAGTTCCCGAGTCGGGGTCAAAACCAGCACCCGCGGGCCGTTGCCGCGCACCGCCGACGGGGTCGCCAGGCGCTCCAGGGCGGGCAGGACGAAGGCAGCGGTCTTGCCCGTGCCCGTCTGGGCCGATGCCATCAGATCGCGGCCCGCCAGGACCAGGGGAATGGCCTGGCGTTGAATGGCGGTGGGCTCGCTGTAACCAGCGGCTTCGATGGACTTCAACAGATTGGAATTCAGATTTAATTCTTTAAATGACACAATAATACCCCGGCCGCCGCGTACGGCAGACATTAAGTTTGGATAAATACGAACGTCAGCGAAATTGCGTGCTAGGCCATCACATCGCCTGGTTCAGTTCAGTTAAGGGTGGCCAGTACCGCAAGGCCACCATACGTCCCAACCAGTAAGCCAATGATGTGAAACCACAGAGGGAAGGTTAGAAACGTCATGATCCCCACAAGGAGGAGTGCGGACTATACACAGTTGACCGAGTAAATGCCAGGTTTTTCATACGACCGCGGTAGATCAGACCTTGCCGTCCGGCTTCGCCCGCTTATGTCTGGCCAGCAGTCTGCGGATGCGGGTCACCGGTATCACCTGGCCATGATCTATGCCTTCGCAGCGCCTGGCCTCGGCCCGCCACATCGCCCGGGAGTTAACCACCTCCGGCCAGAACGGATAGGTGCGACACTGCAGCGGCCGCACGCCGTAGATGCGGCAGCGCTGGTCTTTGTCGAGAAAGACGCAGCGGCCGCCGCCCTGATTGTTGATCACTAATTCACCCTGCGGGATGCGGCGTAAATAGCGGCGCTTGAACCAGCGCAGCGTCACCCCCAGATGGCGGCGTATCGCCTCGGACTCTCGCAGAGTGAGAAACACATAATAGTCGGGATCACCGCTGCAGCATTGTCCGCAGCCGGTACAGTGAAAACGTAAGGGTGTTCGTTCAAAATATTCCATCAACTCTACTCCGGTACATGAACGCCGCTAAGCTACGGCACTGCACCAAGTGGGCGATGCGCTCCTGCAGTACCGCCCTGTTCGTGAGGGACGGCTCGGCTAAAGACCGCATATCAATTCATTTCCGCGTCTTAACCCTGGATGCCATAGCATGACAGGCAAGCCGCCCCAATATCAATTTTTTACCATCCGAATCATAGCATTGCGCGATAACGGTCAGAACGCCGTGTATGCTTGCCAGCCCCGCGGCGAACAACGGCAGCGTCCCGATCAATAAAATGGCGGAAGGTGTCGATTAATTAGGGCCTGGATCAGCAGGACGTTTCCCGCCCGAACCCGGCCCGGGCTTAGACCAAGGACTCAGCCATGACAGGAATACCGGTGATGTTCGATCACGAAGACCAGCTTAATCCGCTGGACCGCAACATCGGACTGACGAAGAAGCTGGAATATATTCACAGCACCCTTAAAGAACGCTTTCCGTTCATTTCACGTATCGCGGCCGCGATCTACGATCCCGAGACCGATCTCTTAAAGACCTTTGTGCACAGCAGCGGCGGCGATCAACCCCTGCCCCATTATCAGGCCAAGCTCGGCGAATCGCAGTCGCTGCGCGAGATCCTCGAGAAAGGGCGGCCGCGGGTGGTGAACGACCTGGGGATATTTGCCATTGCCGACAAGGTGCACGCCAAACGCATCTCCGAACAGGGCTATCACGCCAGTTACACCATGCCCATGTACAGTTCCGGCAATTTCCTGGGCTTTCTGTTTTTCAATTCCTATGCGGACGCACCGTTCAGCGAGGAGACCTTGCGGCAGATCGATCCTTTCGGTCATCTCATCTCATTGACCATCCTTCATGAACTTTCGTCCCTGCAAACCCTGTTGGCCACCGTCAAGACCGCCCGCGACATGGCCCATGTCCGAGACAACGAGACCGGTACCCACCTGGATCGCATGTCGCGCTATGCGCGTCTGATCGCCTACAAGCTCGCCGACAGCTATCAACTCAGCGATGAATACATTGAAAACATCTTTGTCTTCGCGCCTCTGCACGACATCGGCAAAATCGGCATACCCGATGATATTCTCCTCAAGCGCGGCAAGCTTTCTGAACAGGAACGCGAACTCATGAAATCCCATACCCTGAAGGGACGCGAACTCATCGACCGCATGCTGGGCAATTTCAAACTCGACGGCCTGCAGCACATCGACATATTGCGCAACATCGCAGAGCTACATCATGAATCCCTGGACGGGTCAGGATATCCCTACGGCCGACAGGGCGGGGACATTCCTCTGGAATCGCGGATAGTCGCGGTAGCCGATATTTTCGATGCCCTGACCAGCCGCCGCCCGTATAAGCCGGCCTGGACCAATGAGGAGGCCTTTGCCTTCCTGAAGGACTTCGCCGGCGCCAAGTTGGACCCGGATTGCGTGCAGGCCCTGGCGGAATGTCATGCCGAGATAGAGGATATCCAGAACCAATTCAGGGAAGACCCGTTGGGCTAATATGGTCGCCGCCTGTGTGGCGCTCCGGTCTTCTTCTCAGCGGCTATGCAATTCGCCGCTTCAATCAGCCAAGGCCTTTTTGAGCGGATCCAAATATTGCTCGTAGTGTTTCCAGCGCTGCACCGACTTGCGATACATGGGTTGGCGGACCTGATTGTAACTGGCGGTGGTCGCCGCCCGCCCGCTCTTATAGAATTTCAGGCATTGCTCATCCCATGGCAGCCCGCAGAACGCCACCATCTGCCGGGTAATCGTCTCCTGGTCGGCGACCAGCGTTTCATAGCTCACCTCCAGCATGGCGATATCCAGAGTCTCCCGCCAATGCGCCATGAGTCGTTGGTATTGTTTGTAAAAGCTTCCCAGGTTCGCCAGATCGGTGCTGAATGCCAGGGTCGTATCCTGAAAACGGAAATTCTGGAAGTAGCACGACAAACAGGTATCGAGCGGATCGCGCATACTGTGGATGATTTTTGCACCTGGGAACAGCAGCGCGATCAAGCCGAGAAATTGGAAGTTTTGCGGCATTTTGTCGGTAACAAAATCCGCGCCACCGGACAAGGTCTTGACCCGATGCACATAGTGGCGCGCGAGTTCGGTGCAGGTTTGCTCGCTGAGAAAGATCACGCCCTGCGGGTATCCCCGGGTCTCACCATGGGGATCGGACAGGCGAACGGCGAGGTTCCCGACATCCGGCAATTCTCCGCAGCCGAAGACTTGGGGATGGCTGTCGAGGATTTGCTCTATGAGGGTGGTACCGGAGCGCGGCATACCGACAATAAAGATCAGTTGATCGGCCCTGTCGGTGGCGCGCGGCGCACGGCGCATGAAATCCGCGCTGAAGGTTTCCATGATGGCATCCACATGAGCAGCGTAGGCTTGCTGGTCAAAGGCGCTGCGCGTCATGCCATTACCCAGGCTGGCATGGCGAAAGGCGCGATCATAATCACCGACGGAATCGAGCAATCTGGCCAGCTCGAAATGCAACGGGATCAGGACATCCGTGTTACCGGCCAGGTCATAGCGCCCCAGCTGGTTCTCCAGCTGCTCGATCGCCTGCGGGCGGCAATCCAGGCGCTGGCTGACCTCGGCCAATACTATCGCGATCTCCGGTGTTGCCTGACCCGCATCCAGCAACGGTTTGATCCGGGCATAGGCCGCCTCATAATCGCCCGTCTTTTCGTACACGCCGGCCTCGCCCGCAATCAGTCGGGCATTATTCGGATCGATCTGTTGCGCCTGGCGAAATGCCTCCAGCGCCTCAGTGAATTTGCCCTGGCCGACGTAGATGGTGGCGATATTGAAATAGGCCTCGATATCCGGGGACATCTGCAATAACTGCCGGTAAACCGCAATAGCCTCCTCATCCTTGGCCTGCAGTTCCAGGGAGCGGCCCAGGTTGTAATAAGCGCTGGCCAGACGCGGCTCCAATTCAACGACCCGTCTAAAACAGCCTTCGGCCCGAGCCATGGCCTTAAGCTCGATATTAATGGTACCCAATCTGAACCACGACTCCGTATCCAGGGGATCGATCTTGCACACTTCCGCGTACAAATCCCGCGCCTCCCCCAGGCAATTGTCCTTGAGTAATGCCAGAGCCTTCTTTTTCTTGGTTTGAGTACGAATATTTTTTTTCATGAAGCCGATGTTTATCCGGTTAATGCTTCTTGCAAGCCGACTGCCGAAACCGATCGCCGGCGCTGCGCTGTGGCAAGTGTTCCCGGATCCTAGTGCTGAAAATTCGATTGAACTTGGAAAATACCCGATGGGATATGCGGCGTCCAGGATATTTTCCTCGAGCCGGCATGCCCTTATGGCCCGGGGTGAACGCTCCCCTTGCGCTATTCGCCTAGACGATACCCTCGAACAACACGCTCGACAGGTAACGTTCACCTGAATCCGGCAGGATCACAACGAAGGTCTTCCCTGCAAACTCCGGCAACTGTACCAGGCGTGCCGCCACCGCCACCGCCGCACCGCAGGAAATGCCGGACAAGATACCTTCCTCCTGCGACAGGCGCCGCGCATATTCGATCGCCTCTTCATTGCCGACCTGTTCCACACGGTCGACCAACGACAGGTCCAGGATGTCGGGGATAAAACCGGCCCCTATCCCCTGAATCTTGTGCGGGGCGGGTTGCAGGGGCTGGCCCGCCAGCTTCTGAGAAATCACCGGACTGGCGGCAGGCTCCACCGCCACCGCAGTAATCTGCTTGCCGCGCGTGTTCTTGATATAGCGCGTCACGCCGGTGATCGTACCGCCTGTCCCCACCCCGGAGATCAGCACGTCGATCCCGCCGTCGGTGGCATCCCAGATCTCGGGACCGGTGGTCTTCTCATGGATAGCGGGATTGGCCGGATTGCGAAACTGTTGCGGCAGGAAATAGCGCTCCGGATCATCGGCGGCGATCTGTTCCGCCTTGGCGATGGCACCTGGCATGCCTTTGGCGCCTTCCGTCAGCACCAGATTGGCACCGAAGGCCTTGAGTACCTTACGCCGCTCCAGACTCATGGTCTCGGGCATGGTAAGCGTCACCTTATAGCCACGCGCGGCGCACACATACGCAAGGGCGATACCGGTGTTGCCGCTGGTCGGCTCGATGATCTCCATGCCCGGCTTGAGCAGACCGCGCTGTTCCGCATCCCAAATCATCGCGGCGCCGATACGGCACTTCACCGAATAGGCGGGATTGCGACCTTCGATCTTCGCCAGCACCAGGGCTTTATTGGGATCGATCAGCCTGTTGAGTTTGACGAGCGGAGTATTCCCGATGGATAAGGAGTTATCGTTATAGTAGTGCATCGTCATATTCCCCTTTATTTAAGGCTAGAAGGTCAAGAACTATAAAATACCCCGGCGTGAATTAACAGGGAAATCGCCACTCCGCACCATGACCAGACTCGTTCCCCAGGCAAGCAAGAACGGCTTGAAATAAGGCGATTTCGCCGGAAATGAAAGCTCGGCGGTCAACATCTTCACATAAGTCACTGACTGCCCAATTTTTCCGCAGGCCTGCAGCGGTGCATCCGCGCCCTTCATTTCCCTAGGATGATGAGGCGCAAGGCGCGCTTTACAACAAACCCGACCACCATTAAAGTCCAAGAAGACGTACGGGCCCCTATAACCTTCCAATCTCAGCGGCAACGAGATAATCATGAAGCGTGACCAAGAACAATTACGTGCCTTGCACAAAGAGGGCCTGACCCTGCTGCGGAGTAATCGCCTCGAAGAGGCCAAGTCACTGTATACCCGCATTGGCGACCTCGACCCCGAGGATGCCGATGCCTGGTATAAGCTCGGCACTATCCATGGCATGCTCGGCAATATCGATGAGGCGGGAAACTGTTGTCGCAAGGTCATCGCCTTCCAGCCTGAACACAGCGAAGCGCACGCCACCTTGGGTAATGTCCTCTTCAACAGAGGTGCGCATGCTGAAGCGATAGCCCATTATCAAACAGCCGTTCGCATCAATCCCGGCAATGCGCCGGTCTACAACAATCTCGGCAATGCCCTGAAACTATCCGGCCGTCTCGATGAGGCCATGGAAAGCTATGAACGTGCCATCGCCGCCAATCCCTCCTATGCCGTCGCGCATTTTAATTTAGGCATTGCCTTGCAGGAAGCGGGGCGACTGCAGCAAGCTGGCGACTGCTTTCGCCGAGCCGTGGCTCTGAACGGCAAGTATGCGGAGGCCTACAATAATCTCGGGATGGTACTCAAGGCGCAAAACCATCTGGAAGAGGCCAAAGCCACGCTGCAACAGGCGCTGGCCATCAAACCGCAGTATGCGGAGGCGATGTATAACCTGGCCAACATCGATTTGGCACTGGGCCAATTGGAGAATGCGATCGAACATTATCGACAGGCGCTAGGCATCAAACCGGATTATGCGGACGCCTACAACAATCTCGGGACAGCCCTCAAGGAGCAGGGTCATGTCAAGCTCGCCATGGAGAATTACCGGCAAGCCATCGCTGTCAATCCGCATCATGCCGGCGCCTACAACAACCTAGCCATACTATTCAGAGATCAGGGTGAGGCTTCCGCCGCCGATGAGATGGCGCGGCGCGCCTTGCAGATTCGGCCCGATTTTGCGGATGCCTATAACACCCTGGGTAATATTCGCAGCTGGCAGGGCAAACCGGATGCTGCCGTGGAAATGTTCGAAAAAGCGCTGGAGCTCGCCCCCGATCATGTCTCAGCTCACAGCAATCTTGTGATGATGATGCAGTATCTGCCCCGATATTCGGCGGATGATTTACTTGCCGCAGCCCAGGACTGGAATGCGCGCCATGCCCGTTCCCTCCCGCGTTTGGCGCCGCCCACCAACTCTCCCGATCCGCAGCGCCGTCTGCGCATAGCGTATGTATCCGCAGACTTTCACAATCATCCCGTCGGTTTTTTTTTCGAAGCGGTGCTGGACCAGCATGATAAAACAGAGCATGAAATATTTTGTTATTACAACGGCAATCACCACGACGCGCTGACGGCACGCCTGCAACAAAGCGCCGATCATTGGCGCATCATAAAGGGGCAAACCGACCAGGCCGTAGCTGAGCGCATCCGCCAGGATGGCATCGATATTCTGATCGATCTATCCGGTCACACCCAAGGCCATCGTTTGCTGGTATTTCCCCGCCGACCTGCCCCCATCCAGCTAAGCTGGATGGGTTACTTCGCCACCACTGGCGTGGACGGCATGGATTACATTATCGCCGATCGTTTTGTGATACCGCCGGCAGAGGAGCGTTTCTACACAGAACAGGTAGAGCGTCTGCCCCACGGTTATTTATGTTTTACGCCCCCCGAACTGCCGATCGCGGTAGGCCCGCTCCCGGCGCATGCCCAAGACAGGATCACCTTCGGCTGCTTCAATAATCCGGCAAAGATCACCCCGGACGTAATCGCCTGCTGGTCAAGGCTGTTACACGCCCTGCCCAATGCCCGGCTGCATCTCAAATACAAATTTTTTGCGGAAAGCGAGGCTGTGCAATATTTTCAGAATGCATTCACCACGCACAGCATCGACACGCAACGGATCCGCTTTACCGGACAATCGCCGCGCCCTGAATATCTCGAAAGTTACAACGGCATAGACATCGCCCTGGATCCGTTTCCCTTCAACGGCTGCACCACCAGCGTGGAAGCCCTGTGGATGGGCGTGCCGGTAATCACTCTCAGCAGCGATCGGTTCGCCGGCCACATGGGGGAAACCATCATGAAGAACCTCGACCTGTATGAATGCGTCGCGGACAGCCCGGACGACTATCTGGAAAAGGCCGTCGCCCTTGCCGCCGACCTGCCCCGCCTCGCCGATCTGCGCAGCCGTTTGCGCGAACGCCTGTTGAATTCACCGCTGTGTGACGGGCCGGGTTTTACGCGGGACCTGGAGACACTCTACCGCAAGCTGTGGATGAATTGGTGTAAAACTCAGCGCGCCGCTCGCGCTTAAACCATGGCCCCCACCGCTTATCTTGCCACCGCGGTTATCGAGAAGATCATTATCGGCCGCTGACGGTGGCCCCCGCCGCACCCACGGCGACGAACGTCCCGCCCCCCGTAATATCGTACAAGTCAGACGTGCCCGCGCTGCTCAAGGTCCACGAACCGTCTGCGCCGCTGGTACTGTAGACAATGGTGCCGGCCTCCCCCGCCGCCACGAAGGTGTCATTGCCACCGAAGTGGATCGCATATAAGGCCTTGGTGGTCGGACTATTGGCTTGTTTGGTCCAGGTGGCGCTGTCGGCGCTGGAGATAATAGTGCCGCTGTTGCCCACAGCGACATAAGTCCCTGCACCGTAAGCCACTTGCCACAGATCGTTGGTTGTCCCCGTGTTACGCGCCGTCCAGGAAACACCGTCATGGCTGGTCAACATCGCGCCTTGTTGACCCAGCGCAATGAAATCGCCGTTGACGAAGGCGACGCTGTACAAATCCCGGATGGTCCCCGATGTCTGTGGGGCCCAGGCGCCTGTGATGATTTCGCTAATGGTGGAGGAGGGGTTGGTGGTGCCGGGGTTGCTGCTGCCGGAGGTATTGGTCGCAATATATCCGCCGGCGCCGACGACGACATAGGTCCCGTTGCCATAGGCAATGCTGCCGTTCAAGTTCTGACCGGCGTTCACGGCCGTCGCCGTCTTCCATGTCACGCTATCGCCGCTGGTAATGATCGAACCGTCGAAGCCTAAGGCTACGAAGTACGTCCCATCGAATATCACCGAGGTCAGCGTGCTGGCAAAACCGCTGGGAAGGGTGATGGCTGGACCCCAATTAGTTATGCCGCCGGTGCTGGTCGGGCTGTACTGCGCCGAATAGATCGCGGCCGATGTGCCGACGGTGACCAGGGTGTTACCGCCGGAGGCGACGCCGCGTAGAGCATTGACGGCGAGAGGCGAATTAATCGTCCAGGAAAGCCCCGTGCCGGTCGACCCCGGCGTCGCGGTCACCACCGCCGTAGGTGGTCCCGCCACCCCACCTGAATTGGTGGCGGTTAGGATGAACGCATATTGGGTCTGATTAGTGAGATTAATGAGCGTATATGGCGAAGTGATGGACAGCTTCAGACCTTCGAAGTCGCTTTGGCTCACATTCGAACCCACTTTATAGTACAGATCATAGTACTGGCCGGGATGAGAATCCCAGCTAATCACGACCTGGGTATCACCGGGAGTAACGCTAAAATTTGTCACGGTCGTGGAATTGGATGTCGAGGAGCCGCCACCGCACGCCGCCAACAGCAGGGAAAGAATAGCGACACTGGCTCGTAAGTAGCGGATCACGGGACCACCATTGTTACTGCACTGCTTAAGCATAAAGTAAACGGCAAGAATCCCAGGTTAACCGATCGACAGTCGCGGTCACAAGCGCTCTCGGCTCAAAAACCGGACAGGTAAGAGTGGATTCAGGCACCGCTTAGGCGGTTGAGATTCCTTGCCGCTGACGTTGCTGCCGGCCGTCCCCACCGCGATAAACTGCAGGTCGGGGCCGAAACACATCGAGTAAAAGCTTTGCGTGGTCGGGATAGTCTGTGACGTCCAGTTAACAGCATCGGGATGATATCTTTTCACTTCGCGGGTTTAGGTGTGCGGGGGAACGGCTCGCAGCAGCGAAGGATACCCGAAGCGTCGGCGCCTAGACAAGCATTCGCTGCGAGCGTCGCCCTCATCGGCCGTCATTGCAACAACGGGTGATCCTTGGGCAGCTGCTTCGAGTACCAGATGGCCAGTTTATGTCGCATGGATTGCTGTGACACCTGATCTTCAGGCAGTGCCTGAATAAGTTTATCGCGAACGAACAGCCGATAGAGATAGAGTATCTTGTCGTTCGCCGAATCCGTCGCGTCGAACTCGGCGACACCGCGCGCTTCGGCGTATCTCACCCCGACCGCAATCGCCCCCTTCACCAATTCCGCTTCGTGCTTGAGCTTTTTCATGACGGGCCACCCAATTCGTAAAGGTTTATGGTAACGAAGCGCTCCCCACATGGCAAAATAGCGCGCAGCGCTACGGAAATGACATGCGGATTAAGGGCGCGACGGGTCTCTCTTGTATCGCCGCGCCGTCATCTACATACTATGTCCCGCCACTTTCAGCTCGAATAAAGGTAACTCGATGAGTCTGTGCCCCTGTCAATCCGGTAAAGAATACGATGCCTGCTGCGGCCAGATCATCAGCGGCAACCAGGACGCGCCCACCGCCGAAGCCCTGATGCGCTCCCGTTACAGCGCCTATGCCAGAGGTGCCATCGATCATCTTACCAACAGCCTGCACCCGGAGCATCGCCATGACTATGACCCGGCCTCCGTCGAACAGTGGGCGAACAATGCGGAATGGCTGAAACTGGAGATCATCCATACCGACGCCGGTGGCGAACAGGATGAGCAAGGCAGCGTGGAATTCATCGCCACCTATCGGGAAAAAGGCATTACCCATACCCACCACGAACAGGCCGAATTCAGCAGACTTAAAGGCAAGTGGTATTTCACCGACGGCAAGCTGGTCACACCGGGCACCGTCCGTAACCCGAACCCAAAGGTGGGTCGCAACGATCCCTGCCCATGCGGCAGCGGCAAGAAATACAAAAAGTGTTGCGGCTGATAATATGCAGGTTGGAGTAATTCACCCGTCCGCTTATTAAAAAGCGATGGCGCTTCATCGCGACTGTCTTGCCCGCTCCCCTTACGCGGTCTTATTGTTCTGGGAGGCGATATCCGCCTCGAACAGGCTCTGCAGCTCTTCCGCGGCATCTTTGACGCTTTGAATCAGTTGGGTTTCATCATGGTGGATGGCGTGTTGCCTGATCAACGCCGCTTCGTCGAATTCCCTGAATTTCGCGACCGAGGCCGCGACCTCCGCTTTATCCAGACCCAGGCCGTCCAGCACCTGTTCCGCCAGACGCAGGCTGGAGAAGTAGGTCTCACGCACGAACACCTTAACGCCCAGGTCCATCAGCATGTGGGCATGATGGCGGTTGCGGGCTCGCGCATAGATTTCCACTTTCGGGAAATTTGTTTTTACCGTTTCGGCGATCTTCAGCGATGCCTCCACATCATCTACCGCCAGCACGATAATCCTGGCCTGCTCGATATGGGCGGCGCGCAGCAGGTCGATGCGCGAGGCGTCACCGTAATACAGCTTGCCACCGAATTTGCGCACGAAATCCACCTGGTTCTGGCTGATCTCTAGGGCGGTGAAGGGAATATGCTTGATACGCAGCAGACGGCCGATGATCTGCCCGACACGGCCGAAACCGGCGATGATCACCGGAGTGCCGGGATCGTCTATGCGGTCGAATACCGGCTGTGCCCGGCCATCCAGCCAGGGTTTCAGCAGCCTTTCATTAAATGTGAACAACAGTGGTGTGGCGGCCATGCTCAAGCTCACCACCAAGATCAGGGTGTCCGTGAGTGACTGATCGAGGATGTGATAAGACGTGGCCGCGGCGAACAACACGAAGGCGAACTCCCCACCCTGCGATATCACAAAAGCCAGATTGCGGGTACAGCGTGTAGGCATGCGGAAGCCGATGCCCAGCGCATAAAGGACGATGAATTTCACCACCAACAGCGCCGCGACCAGGGCGAGCACCATTCCCGGCCGCGACATCAGTAAGCCGATGTTCACCGACATGCCCACCGAGATGAAGAATAGTCCGAGCAGCAAGCCTTTGAAAGGCTCGATATTGGCCTCTACCTCATGGCGGTACTCGGAATCGGCGAGCAGCACGCCGGCGACGAAGGCACCCAGACCCATGGACAGGCCGGCCATATCCATCAGCAAGGTGGATGCGATAACCAGCATGAGGCTGGTGGCGGAAAAGATTTCGTGACTGCCGGAAGCGGCTACCAGGCGAAACAAGGGTCGCAACAGATAGCGCCCACCCACCACCAGGGCGACGACAGCCACCACCCCGGTGACGACCCTTTGGGTGACATCGGCGTGGGTTGTCACCGTGTCGCTCACCCCCAGCAGCGGCAACAGGGCCAGCACCGGGATAACCGCCAGGTCCTGAAAGAGCAGGATGGCGAAGGACGCGCGGCCGTGGACGGTACTGAGTTGTTTTTTCTCGGCCAGGAGCTGCAGCACGAAGGCTGTGGACGATAAGGACAGTCCGATGCCGATGATACCGGCACTTTTGATGTTCAGACCCAGCGCCGTTGCGGCCACGGCGAAGATCGCTGCGGTGGCGAGCACCTGCACCAGACCCATGCCGAAGATGGAGCGGCGCAGCACCCACAGGCGCGACGGCTGCAATTCCAGACCGATGATGAACAGCAACAGCACCACGCCGAGCTCCGCGAAGTGCAGGATGTTCTCCACACCGGTAATCAAACCCAGACCCCACGGGCCTATGATTATTCCTGCCGTCAAATAACCCAGCACCGAACCGAAGCCGAGCTTGTTGAACAAGGTCACCGCGATTATAGCTGCGCCGAGAAATATGAACGCTTCTTGCAGGAAACTCATGGCGCCGACCTTTTCATGTACATGTAAACAAACGCCGATAGTGCATGACGGAAAGTCTCATTCTAGCCTGCTCCCATCTCCAAAGGGAAAGTTTCAGAGGCATTGGTATCGGGCCGGACACTGAGACGTTTCACCTCCCACTGGCGCCTTGGCCGGTACCTTCCGCCCTTAACAAAGTAGCTCAGTTTCCGCCTTCCGTAGTGATGTGCAGGATGGCGCCGCAATGTTTACAGTGGACGGCATCGCCATCGTGGCGGCTGAGACCGCAGCTCGGACATTCATAACGTACCTTCTCCGGACGAAAGATGGTTTGAATGAGACGCAGGAACAGCGATATACCGAAGATCATGATGAGCACCGCCAGGATATGGCCGCTGGTACCCACCAGGGTGATATCGCCGAATCCTGTCGTCGTGAGGGCGGCGACGGTGAAATACATGGCATCCACGTAATCCTTGATGGCCGGATTATGATCAACCTGGGTGATATAAACGATCGCCGTCACAACGAAGATAAATACCAGCAGATTGATCACACTGAAAATCACATCTTCATGGAGTCGCACGTAACGGGATTGACTGCGCAATGTTCGCAGCACGTGATATGAACGCAAAAGACGCAGGGCTCGGATCAGTCGCATGAATATGAAGTTGCCGACCACCACCGGCGCCAGCAGGGAAACGATGACGATGAGGTCGGCCAGGCCCGCCAGACCGAAGGCAACTCTGAAGCGCTGCCTGCTGATATAGATGCGCGCGGCAAATTCCACGAGATAGATGATACCGATCACCACCTCGATGCTGTGGACTTCATGGCCATGGTGGTAAAAAGTGGCGGCGATAAAATATCCGAGCGTGAGCACATCGAAGCCCAGCAAGCCCCAGCGAAACACATCGGAACGATGTCCCGTTCCGTTGTAGAGACTGTTGATGCCGCTGTAGAGCCTTCCTGGCGCGCTCGATGGTGGCGTAGTTTTCTTGCCCATTCGTCCCAGCAGAATTGATCCGTCGAATCGATGCTTGAGAGTTTAGCATCTCGAGGACATGATCGGAGTCACGAAGCGCGGCACAGGGAAACCGTCGGGTCTTGTGGCATGCTGTAAACACCCTGCATAGGGATGCGCCGACCTGCTTGTGATCGGTGGTATTATCCGTCCTGCTGCGCAGGGCAGCTCGTGCGAACAGGGAGGGAAGACGACCATGATCGATCATATCGGCGTGTGTGTCAGCGATTATCAACGCAGCAAGACCTTTTTCCGGGAGGCGCTAGCGCCGCTGGGCTATGGCTTGGTGATGGAGTTAGATCTGCCCGAAGGCAAGGTCGGAGGCCTGGGAGTAGGCGGCGCCATGCCGGATTTCTGGATCACCCAGGGTGCGGCGCAACGGCCGCCGGTGCACGTCGCCTTCAATGCCGAAAACCGCCCCACCGTCGATGCCTTCTATCAGGCCGCCATCGCCGCCGGCGGTAAGGACAACGGCAAACCGGGCCTGCGACCCCATTATCACCGGGACTATTACGGTGCGTTCATCATCGACCCGGACGGCAATAATATCGAAGCGGTGAGTCACCAGCCGCAGTGATGGTTGCGTTGCGGTAGCCGCACGCCGAGTCTATCGCCGGCGCGAGTATGACTGCGCACGACCGGTCACGCCGCCCTGAATATCTAAGTCTGGCCATGAGTGGGTGGAAGCTCTGAATTAAAACGCTCGAGCGCCTTGTCGAACTCGATCAGAGCAAGCACTGGATTTTATTTAAACATTTGCCAATGATACCGATAGTAAAATATTGCCCGGGATGGCTTAGCCGCTCCGGCGGCGAGCTTAAAGCAATTAACAGGGCGATAGGGATGCGTGGCTGATGGTGCACTTAGCGGCCCTCCCCTTTCTCTTCCCGACTCCCCGCAGAGAACGTGGCATACGCTTGCACGGCGTAGCTGGGACCCTGGCAGTTTAAGTTATTGGTAAGATTGGTTTCGTATATCCCATGATGAAACAAAACCTCCATTTCGCCGTCCAAAAGACGGTATACCCCTGGAGGGAGCGAGGGAGCGCATTTTTGCATCGCAGCACACAACGTCAGCATATAAATAGGCCGTGCGTTTACGGGGATATTATTTTTTGTGATTAACAACGCCCGTGACCACGGCATTACATCTACACAGAAGGGATAATATTCATGAGTGTTAAGTCGAGAATTGCCGACACGTACAGTAAGCCCCACCCCACCGTAAACCCCCAAGATCTTTCCAAACCGCGCCTCTGGCGTCAATGGGTAATGCTGATCGCGGTCGTCATCATCGGCGGCGCACCGCTGTTGGGATCGGCGAAAGGCAACGACACTGACACTCAAAAAGTCACTCGCGTCACCCTGGGAAACGGCCTGCGCGTAGTGATCGTACCCAATCCCCTGGCACCTGTGGTAACCACCACGGTGAACTATCTGGTGGGGTCCAATGAAGCACCGGCGGGCTTCCCGGGTATGGCCCATGCCATGGAGCACATGATGTTTCGCGGCAGCCCGGATCTTTCCGCCGATCAGCTGTCCGCCATAGCGGCCGGCGTGGGCGGCAAGTTCAACGCCCGCACCCAGCAGACACTCACCCAGTATTTTTATACCGTGCCCGCCGCTGATCTCAAAGTGATACTGCATGTGGAGGCGTTGCGCATGCGCGACATCCTGAGCAGCGAACCCCTGTGGAAGCAGGAACGCGGCGCCATCGAGCAGGAAGTCGCAGCGGACCTGTCGAACCCGCAGTATGTGTTGTACACCAAGGTGCTCAATCATATGTACGAAGGAACGCCGTATGCCCACGATGCTCTCGGCACCCGGCCTTCCTTCGATCGCACCTCCGCCGAGATGCTGCATAAATTCCACAGCGACTGGTATGCGCCCAACAATGCCATTCTGGTGATCGGCGGCGCGGTGGATGCCGAGCAGGTCTTGCCCGTAATCAAGTCGCTGTTCGGAAAACTCCCCAGCAAAAAGCTGCCGCCGCGACCGGCAATCAAATTGAAACCCGTCAAACCCGTCACCTTCCATCACACCACCGATCGTCCCAACGGCATGGTCAACTTGACCATGCGCATGCCCGGCTTCGACAGCCCGGATTACGCAGCGGCACTGATACTGGGCGACGTGCTC
>Ga0316579_10000059_pt1 | contig 26678 bp, 21 predicted proteins | sample J5NA_2_FD_203074 | JGI IMG/M metagenome (GOLD analysis project Ga0316579, IMG submission 203074) | Rhizosphere microbial communities from salt marsh grasses in Alabama, United States - J5-7_160517rDrA | ecosystem: Host-associated > Plants > Roots > Rhizosphere | place: USA: Alabama | collected... | reverse complement strand
TGAAAGCGCGGCGGTCTTTAGGGAGATGCTGATCAAATGCCATCCTGGCATTTGATCAGCTCGCGATTCGAAAATGCGATTTCCGAATCGCTCCATTTTCGACGGCTAACGGCCGTCGAAAATGCGGGACCATCCATGGCCCCCATGGGAAACGCTTTGATCAGCGTTTCCCTTGCCGGGGGCCGCTCTCGAAACCTTTACGGAGACGACCATGCAGCTGACCCGAGACGACCTCTTCAGCCTGGAGAAGTACGCCGAGGTGCGCGGCGAGTTCCGCGCCCGGGTGATGGCCCACAAGAAGGACCGTCAGGTGGCGATCGGTGCCCATGCGACCCTCTACTTCGAGGACCGCCTGACCATGCACTATCAGGTACAGGAGATGCTCCGGGCCGAGCGCATCTTCGAGTCGGAGGGGATCCAGGAGGAGCTGGACGCCTACAACCCCCTGATCCCGGACGGGAGCAACTGGAAGGCGACCTTCATGATCGAGTACGAGGACGTGGACGAGCGCCGGGAGGCCCTGGCACGCCTCAAGGGTATCGAGGACCTGGTGTGGGTCCGGGTGGAGGGCTTCGACAAGTCCTTCGCCATCGCCGACGAGGACATGGAGCGGGAGGACGAGACCAAGACCTCCTCGGTCCACTTCCTGCGGTTCGAGCTGACGGGGCCCATGGTGGCGGCCGTCAAGTCGGGCGCCAACCTGAGCATGGGGTCGGATCACCCGGAATACGCCTATGAGGCTCAGGTCCCGGCCGCGACGCGGGACTCCCTGGCCGGCGATCTGGAGGGCTGATAGACCGGACCTGGGCACTGGTTCCGGTGCCCAGGTCCGCATCCTCTCCCTATAATCAGGATGTGAGCCGTCCAACCCCCCAGTCCCTCCTGATCGATCTCGATGGCGTCCTGTTCCATGGGGATCGAGCGCTTCCCGGTGCCGCCGACCTGCTGGCTCGCCTGGCCGATCGCCCCCACGTCTTCCTCACCAACAACCCGATCCGCACGCCCCCGGAGGTCGCCGACGCCCTCGCCGCCATGGGGCTGCCGAGGCCGGCACCCGAGCGCATCCTCACCTCGGCACTGGCCACCGCCCGTTGGCTCTCCCACTGCAAGCCCGGGCTGCGGTATTTCGCGGTCGGTGCGCCTGGACTCGACTCCGCCCTGCGAGCGGTAGGCGAGCCGGATGCCCAGCGTGCGGACGTGGTGGTGGTGGGGGAGGGGCCGGGGATCGACTATGAGCGCCTCGTCACCGGCATCAACCTCATCCTCGGCCGCGGTGCCCGCCTGGTGGTCACCAACCCGGACACGACGGTGGACGGCATCCGGGACGGCCAACGTGTGGTCCTCCCCGGCGGCGGGGCCCTGGTGGCGCCCTTCACCCTGGCGACGGGGGTGACCCCGACGGTCGTGGGCAAGCCCGAGCCCCTGCTCTACGAGATGGCCCTGCAGCAGCTCGGTGCCAGCGCCGGCCGTTGTCTGATGATCGGCGACCGCCCGGATACGGACATCGCCGGGGCGGCGCGGCTCGGGATGTGGACGGCCCTGGTGCGTACCGGCAGATTCCCGCCCGGCGCGGCCTGGGACCTGGACATGCCCAAGCCGGACTTCGACGTGGCCGGGCTGTCCGCCCTCATCAAGTCGCTGGATCGCGCCTTTCCCGCTCTGCTCGCCCATCCCTGAGCCGGGCCTCCGCGGCGCGCAGCCGCGAGGCGCTCCTTCAAGAGCGGGACCCGCCCGACGCCCTTTGCAGCCGCCACCACGCCTCCAGGGTGCAGGCCACGGACCAGGCCTGAAGGGGTGCCCCGCGGGGGGTATGGGGCGGATCGCCGTCGAAGATCTCGCTGAGGCTGCCCAGACCCGCGTCCCTCAGGTGATCGCCGAGGGGCGCGAGGCGTGACAGGGCAAGGGTCGCGTCGCCGGTCACCCGATACTCCGCCAGCGCATAGTGGCCGAGCAGCCAACCCCACACCGTGCCCTGGTGATACGCGCCGTCGCGCTCCCAGACACCGCCGAGATAGGTGCCCCGGTAGTCTTCGTGGCCGGGCGCGAGGGAGCGCAGCCCATGGGAGGTGAGGAGCGCGCGCCCGCAGGCGGCGACGACACGCGCTTGGTCGGCCGGGGCCAGGGGTGAGGCGGGGAGACTGACGGCCAGGATCTGATTGGGGCGCGGGCTGGCATCGTCCCCGAAGGGATCGTCGAGCAGATCCAGGAGCCCGGCGGCGTCGTTGCGGACATAGCGGTGAAAGCCGACTCTCGCCCGTTCCGCGAGCGCGGCATAGGGCCCCGGGTCCGTGCCCAGCCGGTCCGCGAAGCCCTGCATCGCGACCAGGGCGTTGTACCAGAGGGCGTTGATCTCCACCGGCTTGCCCATGCGCGGCGTGACCACCCAGTCGCCCACCTTGGCGTCCATCCAGGTGAGCTGCACGCCGGGCTCCCCGGCCCGGATCAGGCCGTCTCGCGGGTCGAGGGCGATCCCGTAGCGGGTCCCGTCCCGATAGGCCTCGATCACGGCCTCCAGCACCGGGAAGACGCGGCGCAGCGCGTCGTCGTCCCCGGTCGCCTCCACGTAGGCGCGCCACGCCTCCAGGTACCACAGGGCGGCATCGACCGTGTTGTAGGCCGGCGTCTCGCCCGCGCCGGGGAAGTGATTGGGAAGCATCCCCCCATCGACGAGCCGGGCGAAGGTCTCCAGGATGCGCCGTGCGCTCTCGGGGCGCCCGGTGGCCAGCGCCAGCCCGGGAAGCGCGATCATGGTGTCGCGGCCCCAGTCTCCGAACCAGGGATAGCCGGCGATCACCGATTCGCCGTCCGGGACGCCGGGCAGGGGTCGCGCGAAGAGGAAGCTGTCGGCGGCCAGCACCAGCTGCCGGACCCACGCAGGTGCCCCGTCGAACAGGGGGTCCGCGCCCCGGGCCTGCTCCAGGAGCCGGGCGTCCCGCGCCTGATGGGCCCGGAGGGACGCGGGCAGGTCGATTTCGGGAAGCTCGCCGACGCCCGCGCTGATCCCGCACCAGGCCCCGGGCTCCAGGGTCAATAGGGCATGACCCACCCGGAGATGATTGTCCCGGTCGTCCAGGCCGCGCTCGCGCTCGACGGGCAGTTCGAAGCCCTCGATCCAGGCGGGATCGAGCTCCAGGGTCCCGCCATGGGCCCGGATCTGGAGGGAGAGCCAGTCGCCGTGGATCACCCGGAGCAGGTCGCCCTCGGCCTCGATCTCCGGGCGTGCGTGACCCGCGGTGCTGACCGAGTGATGGTCCCGCGCATTGACGAGCAGGGCCACGCGGAGCCCCAGGGGGCGTGCCGTACCGCCCACCAGGCGCCAGGCGACCTGGACCCGGTCGACGCCGTGCTCCATCCAGATACATTGCTCGATGGCGAGGGCGCCGATGGCGAATCGCCAGACCGGCAGGCGCCCGACGAGCCGGAAGGACTCGATATGGCGATGCCCGGCGGGCTCGACCGTGCCGCCGGCCCAGCGGTTCGTGAACAGGGGCCACCGTCTGTCCCCGTCGATCAGGACCGGATCGGCCTTGTCGAGCACCAGGAAGCGCCCCAGGGGGGGCGCGAGGGTCGCGGTCAGCAATCCGTGGTAGCGCCGTGTCAGCGAGCCGGCCACGGTGCCGGCGGCATAGGATCCGCGGCCGTTGGTGAGCCACCATTCGCGCCGCTCCGCCTGTGCCAGGTCCCCGCACAGGTCACGGCCGAGGCGCACGACCTCGGGCAGCGCCGCGGCCGGCGCCCCGGTCCCCCCGTCCCACGGGGCGGAGGCAGGGGTTGGCGTCGGGGCGCGCATGCCGTTACTGCCGAATACCCTCGACGGTCAGGATCATCTCCACCTTGCGCGACGCCGGGCCGAGGTTGTAGTCGATGCCGAAGTCCTTGAGGGCGAACTCGGTCCGTCCCTCGAATCCGCGCCGATAGCCGCCCCAGGGGTCCGGTCCGTTGCCGATCCGGTCGACCTCGATGGTGATCGGCTTGGTGATGCCCTTGAGCGTCAGCTCGCCCTCCAGGACCGACTTATCGAAGCCCGTCTCCTTGTAGGATGTGCTCTTGAAGGTGGCCTTCGGATACTTGCTCACGTCGAGGAAGTCGCTTCCCCGCAGGTGCTTGTCCCGCTCCGCGTGGTTCGAGTCCAGGCTCGCCGTCTCGATCTCCACCTCGATCGCCGAGTTGCTGGGATCGTCGGGATCGTAGGTGAAGGTCCCCCCGAAGTCGTTGAAGCGCCCGTAGAGCCAGCTGTATCCCAGGTGCTTGACGCGGAACTGGATGAAGGCATGGGCCCCTTCCGTGTCGATGACGTAACGCTCCGGGGCCGCCTGGGCGGAAACCGGTGCGAGGGCGCCGAGGGTGATGGCCGAGGCCAGGGAGAGCGAGGTCAGGCTTCGAAGGTGCATGGTGGAATCCTCGTGGTTGGTCGGTTGGTCTGAGACGTGTCGGTCACTCGACCGAGGGCGCGGGGCGGCGCAGCATGCGAATCAGCGTGCGGTCTCGGTCGATGAAATGATGCTTGAGGGCCGCCAGGGCGTGGACGCCCGCCAAGACCATCACGGCCATCGCCAGGATCAGGTGGATGTCCCCGGCGCGGTCGGCCTGGCCGGGCAGACCCGTCAGGGTGGCGGGGACCGCGAAGAGACCGAAGACCTCGATGGGGCGCCCGTCCGCGGTGGAGATCAGGTAGCCGCTCACCATGACGCCGAACAGCAGGAGATACAGCAGTCCGTGGACCAGTCCGGAGGCGCGGCGCTCGAATCGGCTCAGGGTCGGCTCCGGCGAGGGTCTCGGGTTGACCAGGCGCCACAGAACCCGCAACGCCAGCAGCGCAAAGAGCAGGACTCCCACGGATTTGTGGATGCTCGGGGCCGTACGGTACCAGGTGTCGTAGTAGGTGAGATCCACCATCCACAGGCCCAGGGCAAAGAGCCCGGGGACCAGGATCGCGACCAGCCAATGCAGGCCGATGGCGATGATCCCGTAGCCTTGCCGCGTGTTCTTCCACATGGGGCTCAGTCTCCGATGTCCGCGGGTCCGACCCGTTGCCTTGGGGGAAACTGGCGGTCGCGGCGGCCGATCAAAACGTTTGCCGCGTCAATACTGTCGTGTGCCGGCCTCAAGGATCAGCCGAGCGAGGTGGTTGCGGCCGTGTCCGCCCGCGATCGGGAAAGCCCGGTCTTTTGGACCGGGCTCCTAAGATCGGGAAAGACACCGCCGTAGGTCGGGCTTCAGCCCGACTACGACGTCGCAGGGAAACCGAAAGGTCGCCGTCGGGCTGAAGCCCGACCCACGGACATGGGGTCGATTGGCGGGCCGCGTTGCCCGGCTAGCTTCTCAGTCTCTTTCGTTCATGCCCGCGCGTCAGGGGCTTCAGTCCCGACCGGACTCCAGGGCGGCGATGCGCTGCTCCAGGGGCGGATGGCTGGAGAACAGGGCCTTGAGCCCCTGGCCGATGCCCCCGGAGATCCCAAAGGCGGCGAACTCGCCGGCCGGCAGGTCCTGGGGCTCGTGCACCCGTTGCAGGGCGCGCAGGGCATTGGCCATCTGGCGGCGGCTGGTGAGCTGGGCACCCCCCGCGTCCGCGCGGTATTCCCGGTAACGGGAGAACCACATGACGATCATGGTGGCCAGCACCGAGAGCAGGATCTCCGCCACGATGGACACGATCCAGTAGGCCGGACCGACCCCCTCCTCGGTCTTGAATACGATCCGGTCGACCGTGTGGCCGATGATGCGGGCCAGAAAGACCACGAAGGTGTTCACGACACCCTGGATCAGGGCCAAGGTCACCATGTCCCCATTGGCCACGTGGCTGATCTCGTGCCCCACGACCGCCTCCACCTCCTCCTTATTCATGGTTTGGAGCAGTCCCGTGCTCACCGCGACCAAGGCGGCGTTGCGGTTCCAGCCAGTCGCGAAGGCGTTGGGGTCCGGCGAGTCGAAGATGCCGACCTCCGGCATCTGAATCCCGGACTCCCGGGACTGCCGCGCGACCGTGTCCATGAGCCAACGCTCGAACGGGGTGGAGGGTTGCTCGATGATCTGTACCCCCATGGACCGCTTGGCCATAGTCTTGGAGAGAAAGAGGGAGATGAGCGATCCGCTGAAGCCGATGACGGCGGCCATGACCAGCAGGGCGCCCATGTTGATACCGCCGCTCTCCAGCAAGATGCCGTCTAGCCCGAGCAGCCGGAAGACGACGCTGATGACGACCAGCACCGCAAGGTTGGTTCCAAGGAACAACAAGATACGCATCATGGCCTTAGGCTCCTGAGTGGTGTGACCTTCCGGGTCGCGCCCCAGGGCCCGGTCAGGGACGGTCGCAACCCGCACGAATCTGGGGGGGCAAATGGGGGCGCCTGCGCCGGAACAAAGCCCGCAAATCCTGCTGGACAAAGGGGTGCCCGGCGACTAATATCTCGCGTCTCGTTTTTTGGGGCCATAGCTCAGCTGGGAGAGCGCAACACTGGCAGTGTTGAGGTCGGCGGTTCGATCCCGCCTGGCTCCACCAATTAAACCGTCCGGTCGTCCGGGTCGCTCCGCGACCCATTGCGGGCACCGGATTTTTTTCTGGCGGCACAAGCTTCCAGATTGCCGCCAGCAGTACCGAGTCCGTCCCCATCGTCTAGAGGCCTAGGACACCGCCCTTTCACGGCGGCAACCGGGGTTCGAATCCCCGTGGGGACGCCATCTTGCCTCCCGGGGCGACCTTTGGACATTTGCCCCTCCGCGGCCCACAATGCCCCTTCGGCTCGGGCCTTCTCCACATCCAGGCTCCGCGTATTGCTGGCTGGGAGCGAGCGCCGGGCCTGCGGTTGCCCCGGCCCGCGGCGACCCGATTCCAAAGACCCTTATCACCCAACCCGTCCTTTCTCGGCATGGCTCAGTACATCTTCACCATGAACCGGGTCGGCAAGGTAGTGCCGCCCAAGCGCGTGATCCTGCGCGACATCTCCCTGTCCTTCTTCCCCGGCGCCAAGATCGGCGTGCTGGGCCTCAACGGGTCGGGCAAGTCCACCCTGCTTCGAATCATGGCCGGGCTGGACACGGAGATCCTGGGGGAGGCACGTCCCCAGCCGGGGATCAAGGTGGGCCTGCTCTCCCAGGAGCCGCAGCTCGACCCGGCAAAGGATGTGCGCGGCAACGTGGAGGAGGCCGTGGGTCACATCAAGGCGGCCCTGGAGCGTCTGGACGCGGTCTATGCCGCCTATGCGGAGCCGGACGCCGACTTCGACGCCCTCGCCAAGGAGCAGGCGGAGCTGGAGAACCTGATCGAGGCCACCGACGGCCACAATCTGGACCGGACCCTGGACGTGGCGGCGGATGCCCTGCGACTGCCCCCGTGGGACGCGGACGTGAGCCGGCTCTCGGGGGGTGAGCGTCGCCGGGTGGCCCTGTGCCGGCTGCTGCTGTCCAAGCCCGACATGCTGCTGCTCGACGAGCCGACCAATCATCTGGACGCGGAGTCGGTGGCCTGGCTGGAGCGGTTCCTCCACGAGTACCCGGGCACCGTGGTGGCGGTGACCCATGACCGCTACTTCCTCGACAACGTGGCCGGCTGGATCCTGGAGCTCGACCGGGGCCACGGCATCCCCTGGGAGGGCAACTACTCGTCCTGGCTGGAGCAGAAGGAGAAGCGCCTGGAGCTGGAGGAGAAGCAGGAGGCCGCCCGGGTGCGGACCATGAAGCACGAGCTCGAATGGGTGCGATCCAATCCCAAGGGTCGTCACGCCAAGAGCAAGGCGCGCCTGGCCCGCTTCGAGGAGCTGCAGTCCCAGGAGTTCCAGACCCGCAACGAGACCAACGAGATCTATATCCCGCCGGGTCCCCGCCTGGGGGACCTGGTCATCGAGGCCCAGGGCCTGCGCAAGGCCTACGGGGACAATCTGCTCTACGAGGAGCTGTCCTTCAACCTGCCCAAGGGTGGCATCGTCGGCATCATCGGACCCAATGGGGCGGGCAAGACCACCCTGTTCCGAATCCTCACGGGCCAGGAGCAGGCCGACGGGGGCGAGCTGCGCGTGGGCGAGACGGTGCAGATCGCCTATGTGGACCAGAGCCGGGACGCGCTGGACGCCGGCAAGACCGTCTGGGAGGAGATCTCGGATGGGCAGGACATCATCGTCGTGGGCCGCTACGAGATGCCCTCGCGGGCCTACTGCGGGCGCTTCAACTTCAAGGGGACGGATCAGCAGAAGCGCATCGGCGACCTCTCGGGCGGCGAGCGCAACCGGGTTCATCTCGCCAAGCTCCTGAAGAGCGGCGGCAATCTGCTCCTGCTCGACGAGCCCACCAACGACCTGGACGTGGAGACCCTGCGCGCCCTGGAGGAGGCGTTGCTCGCCTTCCCCGGCTGCGCCGTGGTGATCAGCCACGACCGCTGGTTCCTGGACCGGATCGCCACCCATATCCTGGCCTTCGAGGGGGACTCCCAGGTCACCTGGTTCGAGGGCAACTATGCGGACTACGAGGCGGACCGCCACCGTCGTCTCGGCACCGAGGCGGATCAGCCCCACCGGCTTCGGTACCGAAGGCTTCACGGCTGATCCGGCGTCGCTGAGGTCCCCGCGTATGGACCAGGGACTCCTCCGGCATCCAGGCCGGTCGCCCGGGGGGGCCGCCCTGCGGTGGCCGCCCTCCGCCCGGCTGGCCATGCTGGGCTTCCTGTGCAGCCTGTGCGCTGTGCTGCTGTGCCTGGGGTACTGGTTATGGCGGTGGCTCGGCGCCCATCGAGACGCCGAGACCCTGGCTGACGACCCGGCGGTGTGGGTCGCGCTCGCCGGCCTGTTGGCGGTGGGGATCGCTGTTGCCCTGGTTCTGCGGGTGGTGACCCTGGCGCGGGACGAGATGGCCGAGCGTGGGGACTTGGGCCGACTCGCCGAGACCCTTCGGGCCCTGCTCGGTGTGACGTCCGACGGGGTTGTGGTGGTGGACCCGGATCTGCGGATTCGCCTCTTCAATCCGGCCGCGGAGATCCTCTTCGGTCGACTGAGCGAAGAGACCGTCGAGGTTCCGATCGGAGCCCTTATTCCGGGGCTTGATACCCCGGAGGCGGCCTTCGCGGATGCTCAGCGGGACCCTGCGAGCCCACGGGTCCGACATCTCCACGGGATGCGTGGCGGCGAGCCCTTTCCCCTGCGTCTGCTGCTGCGGGACCTGAGCATGGAGGGGGAGCCGTGGCTCCTGGTCCTCGCCGAGGACCAGACGGAAAGTGAGCGGGCCGAGAGCCAGATCGACTATCTTCAACGCCATGACGCCCTGACGGGGCTCAGGAACCGGAAGGACTTCGAGCGGGCGGTGGCCATGACGGCCATGGAGACCCGGGGGTCGGATCAGGCGCACGCCCTTTGCCTGATGGACCTGGATCATTTCAAGCTCATCAACACGGCCTGCGGGCATGGAGCGGGCGACAAGCTCCTCAAGCAGGTGGCCCGCATCATCTTGACCCGCTTCGCGGATGCCAAGGCCATCGGCCGGCTCGGGGGGGACGAGTTCGCCGCCCTCTTCGGGGAGGATACCGCCGCGACGGCCCAATCGCGCTGCGAGGATCTGGTCCGCACCCTGCGGAGCTTTCTCTTCACCTGGCACGAGCACGCCTACGAAGTGAGCCTCAGCGTCGGTCTCGTCACCTTCGTCCCCGCGCGGGGCGTAGCGGACGTGTTGGCCCAGGTGGACATCGCTTGCCAGACCGCCAAGGCCCAGGGCGGGGACCGGGTCTGTCTCTACCGCGAGGGTGATGCGGCGAGCGCCCGACATCGCGCCGAGGCCGGGTTGATCTCGACGATCGGCGGGGCCCTGGAGCAGGGGCGTTTCTGCCTGATCGCCCAGCCCATCATGCCCCTGCGCTCCGACGAGGAGCCCGTCCATTATGAGGTGCTGGCGCGGATGCGTGATGACCAGGGCAAGCCGGTCTCCCCGGAGCAATTCATCCCCGCAGCCGAGCGCTACATCCTGATGCCGGCGGTGGATCGGTGGATCGTCGCGCAGCTCCTGGCCCGTGAAGGGGAGCGGCTGCGCGCTTGGCACAGCCGCTATCCGGAGCGCTTTCTGTTCGCGGTGAACCTGTCGGCCACCACCCTCGCGGACGACGGCTTCCGGTCCTTCCTGGAGCGCCAGTTCGCGGACAACCGCGTCCCCCACGCGAGCATCTGTTTCGAGGTCACGGAGACCGCGGCCATCGCCGACCTCGCCCGGGCAAGATCCTTCATGCAGGGTCTGCGGGACCTCGGCAGCGTCTTCGCGATCGACGACTTCGGGGCGGGGTTCGCTTCCTACGCGTATCTCAAGCATCTACCGGTGCAGTACCTGAAGATCGACGGCAGCTTCGTGCGCAAGATCGAGAGCGAGCCCGTTGATCGGGCCCTGGTCGAGTCGATCAACCACATCGGCCACGTGCTCGGGCTCGCCACCATCGCCGAGTGGGCCGAGACACCACAGGTGGTCGAGACCCTGCGGGCGATGGGCGTGGACTACGCGCAGGGCTACGGCGTGGGCAAGCCCGTCGCCCTGGACGAGGTGGGCCTCGATCGTGTCTTCGCCATCGCCTGAGTCGACCCCGCCGCCCGGAATTCAGGCGCTGATCGCCCGCGCCGTCTGGCAGTTCGCGCGGGATTGGGCGGGCCGCACGCCTTGAAGACGCCTGGAACCGGGGACTGATCCGGTCGATGGCCGCTTGAGAGCAGGCGATCCCCGGATCACCCGCCCCAGGGCCCCTGCCGGCCGGTCCGGGGCATGAGGTATCCTCTCCACCTACACGAACACAACGAAGTCGCTACCAAAGGATCGCCATGTCAGACGCCACACCCGAGACCGCTGCCACCGGCTCTATCTACAAGACACTTACCTGGATACTCATCGCCGCGCTGATCGGCCTCTACGCCCTCTACAACTGGTATGACGGGACGCTCAAACGCGGCCTGGTCGACAAGGACGCCGAGATGGCCGAGCTCGGGCAACGGCTCGCCACTGCCGAGGGCGCCGTCGAGGACGCGGCGCGGACCGAGAACGAGCTGCGCTCCCAGATCGCCGGTCTGCATAGCGAGGTCGAGTCTGCCGCCGAGTCCGCTTCCGAGGCATTGACGGCGGCGCGCGGGGAGCTGGCGGCACTCCATGCGCGCCAAGAGTCGACCGCGCAGCAGCTGGCGTCCAGGCAGTCCGAGATCGAACGGCTGACTCAGGAGCTCGCGGACGCGGCGTCGACCCAGCAATCGCTCAAGGCCGAGCTGGAGGAGGCGGGACGGGTTACGGAGGTCCAGCGAGGGGAGCTCGAAGGCGCCGAGCAGCGTATTGGGGCCCTCACCGCGGAGATCGCGTCCGCGAAGAGCGCCCTCTCGGATCTGGAGGCGAAGCACGCCGCCGAGGTCCAGACCGTTCAGTCGCAGCTCCAGGAGCGGATCGATTTCCTCCAAACGGCCCTCGAGGGCAGCGACCCCGAGCGCGCGACCCTGATTGCGGATTTGGAGGAGCGGGCCGAGACCGAGCATGCCGCCCTGGAGCAGGCGGAGCAGGCATTCAAGGCGCGGGAGGAGGCGCTGAACGCGCGTCTCGCCGAGGCCCTCAGCACGGCGGAGGATCGGGGCCAGGCCCTGGAGTCGGCGAAGCAGTCCCACGCGGCAGAGATTCGCGAGTCCCAGGGCCTCCTGTCGGCCCGGGAGCAGGAGCTGGGGCGGGTTCAGGGGGAGCTGGCCGACCTGCAGTCGAAGCTCGAGCAGACGGTGGCGGACCTGGAGGCCAAGCTGGCCCAGGGCGAGGCCGCCCTGGAAACGGCGAAGGGACAGCTCGCGGCGGCCACCGCTGCCGCGAGCGCGGAGCGCGGGCGCCTAGAGAAACAGGTCCAGGAGGCCGAGGCCCGGGTGGTGGCGCTGGAGGATCAGGTCAAGGAGGCCAAGGCGCGGGTCGCCACGTTGGAGAAGAGCCTGGAGACCGAGCGGGCTCAGGCCCGGGAGTCCCTGGCCGAGGCCCGCCGCGACGCGGAGGCGGCCAGCGCGCAAGCCCTGACGGAGCTGCGGGGGCTCTACGACCGCTATGCCGGGCTGGCCGCGCGAAAGACCGATCGGGGCATGCTGCTCAAGCTGGCCGAGGAGGACCTGCGCTTCGCGAGCGGCTACGCCGTGTTGCCGGGTGGGGAGATGCCGAGTCTCGATCGGATCGCGAGCCTCCTGAAGGACTACCCGGGGCTCACGGCCCTCATCGAGGGACACACCGACAACGCGGGACCTGACGAGATCAACCTGGAGCTGTCCAAGGCCCGGGCGGACGCGGTCATGCAGGCCCTGACCGAGCGGGGGGTGGCGGCGGAGCGGCTCACCGCCGAGGGTGCCGGGGAGGCCCGCCCGATCGCCCCGAACACCACGCCCGCGGGCCGGGCCCAGAACCGTCGCGTCGAGGTCTACGTCCAGGGGCAGGCCCGGTGAGGCCACGGGAGGTGCGGAATGACGGCGGCTCCCCACGCGGGTCAAGGTTGAGCGGCGAGCGCGCAGCCGCACACGGGCCGGCCCTTGGGGAGATACTGATCAAGTGCCATCCTGGCATTCGATCAGCTCGCGCCTCGAGAGGCGCGACTCTCGAAGCGCTCCATTTTCAGTGGCTGATCGCCACTGAAAGTGCCGGGCGATCCCTCGCCCGGACGGGAAACACTTTAATCGGCGTTTCGCTATGCAGCCTTGGGGCGCCGCCAGGTGTAGACCGCGGTGACCGCGTAGTTCCAAACCGCACCGACCAGGATCCCCGCCAGCGCGGAGAGGAGCCAGCCGGAATACTGGGCCTGAAACAGGTAGTTGGCGATGCCCACGTTGGCGAGCGCCCCCACGCTGCAAGCGGCCACGAAGGAGAGCCAGCCCCACACGAGCTGGCGCCCGCGCAGACGCATGTCCCGGTAGGTGATCACGTTGTTGAGAAAGAAGTTGCTGGTCATGGCGACCAGGGCGGCCGCCGACTGGCCTACCAGGAAGGCCTGATCCCCGCCGATCGCGAGGATGGGCCAGAGCACCGCCAGGTGGACCACGACCCCGATCCCGCCGATGAGGGAGAAGGCGATGAAGCGCACCGGGATCAGGGGTCCCAGGAGCTTCTGGATCAACATCAGCAGGTACTCCCAGGCCACCGCGTTATCCAGCTTGCTTGCCCCCGCATGGCGCAGCCGGAAGCTGTAGGGCAGCTCGCGGAAGCGCAGGGGACGCTGGGCGGCTGAGAAGATATCCAGAAGGATCTTGAATCCGACCCCGCTCAGGCGTGCCGCGTTCTCGTGGATCACCTCGGCGCGTACCAGGAAGAAGCCGCTCATGGGGTCCTTGAGGTCCGCCCGGATCAACAGCTGGGCGAGCCGCGTGGCCAGGCGGCTCATGAACTGGCGGCGGGCGCTCCAGCTCCCGACGTCGCCCCCAGCGGCGTAGCGGCTGCCCACCACGACATCGAGCTCGTCGGCCTTGGCCACCTCGAGCATCCTGGGCAGCAGGGTCTCGTCGTGCTGCAGGTCCCCGTCCATGACCGCCAGGAAGGGGGCCGAGGTGGCCAGCATCCCCTCGATACAGGCGGAGGCGAGACCCCGCCGTCCCACGCGCTGAAGGACCCGGACCCGCCGGTCGCTCCTCGACAGGGCGCGGACGCGGCTCGCGGTTCCGTCGGGTGAGTCATCGTCCACGAAGATCAGCTCCCAATCGATCCCCGCCAGGGTCAGCCTCGCCCGGCGTACGATCTCTTCCACGTTCTCGGCCTCCCGATAGGTGGGGATGACGACGGCGAGCTCCGGGGGCGGGCAGGGGAGGGAGGCGGTCTCTGATTCGGGCACAGGAACGTATCCGGTTGGTCACCAGGGCCGGCACGGCGATCTGGGTTAGAATCCGCGCCGTTCTGGCGGGGTCTGGACCGCTATAGTGTAACCGGCCGAGCCGCGGCGGGCGTGGCCCGAGTTGCCGCAACATGGGGGATCTCAAGCCAATGGAGCGCCCACCCGGGCAGTCCTTTCTCCATGATCCCTGGCCCGCCGGCCTGGTGCTGATCGGGTTTGTCGTCCTGTGGCGTCTCGTGCTGGCTTGGCTCGTCCCGGTGACGCAGGACGAGGCCTACTATTTCGACTGGGCGAGCAATCTGGCCTGGGGTTATTTCGACCATCCGCCCGGTGTGGCCCTGCTGGCGCTCGGCTCCCGGATCGAGCCGGGGTCTTGGCTGGCCGCTCGGCTGGGAGGTGTCCTGGCGGGGTTTGCGACGCTGCTGGTCCTGGCGCGCCTCTATCGCAACAGCGGGCTGGGTCATGGGCCGGACCTTTGGCTGGCCCTCCTGGTCTTTGCCGGCAGCCTGCCGGGGCTCGCGGGCGGGTTTCTGACGACGCCCGACTCGGCCCTGGCCCTGGCCTGGGCACTGGCGCTGCACGAGTCGGAGCGGGCCCTGCGGGGGCAGCGCTGGCGCTGGCTCGGGGTCGGGGTTGCGGTCGGGCTCGGCCTTCTCAGCAAGTACTCGATGGTCGTGATCGGTCCGGTGTTGCTGTGGGCCATACTCCGAGCGGATCCCCGCGCCCTGCGCACCCCCTGGCCCTACCTGGGTGGGCTTCTGGCGTTGCTCGTGTTTGCCCCCAATCTGCTTTGGAACGCTCACAACGATTGGCTCAGTCTGCGCTTCCAGCTCGGCCACGGGTTCGCCACCGACTTGGGTGTCCTGATCGCGGATGCCGATTCAGCGCTGCAGGGGCCGGGGGCTGAGATCGTGCACTCGGGTCCCCAGGGCTGGGGGGGGCGCGCCCTCAGTCTCCTGTCCTTCCTGGGGACCCAGCTCGGACTCTGGGGCCTGATGGCGCTGCCCATCCTGGCGACCCCCTGGCTCGCCCGCCGCCGCGGAGCGGCGGCGCCATCCTCCGGCCTGACGCTCCCGGGTCGGGCACTGCTCGAGGCGGCGACCTGGTTTCCCCTGGGCTTCTTCGCCCTCGTTTCCCTGAGGAGCGACCCAGAGGGCAACTGGCCGCTGATGTACTTGCTCGCCGTCCCACCCCTTCTGGTCCCCTTTTGGCGCGAGATCAGGGGCTGGGTCATGGCTGCCGCCCTGGGGAACCTGCTGCTGGTGAGCCTCTACGGGCTCCACGCCGCCACCGGGATCCTGCCGCTCTCGAACGATCAGAACCGCGTCCTTCGGGAGACCCATGGATTCCGCGATCTGGCGGAGATCGCCGCCGACCTGGACGGCCCCGTTTATGCGGCGCGTTACCAGGACACGGCCATGGTGCGTTTCTACCGACCCGGGATCGAAGCGACCCAGTGGCCCGGCCTGGCAAGGCCCTCGGAGTATCTGCTGGGGCAGATCACCCCGCGGATCGAGCCCGAGGAGGTCACGGATTCCTTCTGGCTGCTGGTGCGGGGACGTCAGGCCCTCGAGATCCCGGGGTTTCGTGTCGCCGCCCACCGCATTCTCATCGATTGCCCGGGCCGGTCGCTCACAGAGACCGAGGGTTCCCCCTGTGCCAGTCCGCTGCACGTATGGGGCCTGTATGAGTTTCAACCGGCGCCTTAGGAAAACGGGCGTAAACCGTTACAATGTCGCCAAAATTCCCGGGGGGCACAAATGAACGGCGTGTCGGCTACGGCCCTGTGCCCCGGGAGCCCATCTCCGGGTGACCGGATTCATTGAGCGGTGACCTGTCCGTCGCGGCTATTTTTGTCTGTCTTTGCAAGCATCCCTATGAGATTCAAGAACAATCCGTTTTCTCGTATCTCCGGGCTCCTCTCTATCGGCCTGGTCCTGAGCATGACGCTCTGGGCCGCCGACGAGCCCAAACTCGTCGAGCCGCCCGTCGCTGAGGGGGCCCCGGGAGAGTTCACCTTCGCCGCGGTGGTGCGGCGGGCGGCCGAGCTGGCCCAGGGGGACTACGCGCCGGACCGCCCGGCCCTTCCGGAATACCTGGCCAATCTGGATTACGACAAGCATCGTGACATCCGTTTCAGCCCCGACCAGAGCCTGTGGCGGGCCGAGGGCCTGCCCTTCCAGGTCCAGTTCTTCCACCGGGGGTTCCTGTTCCAGGACCGGGTGAAGATCAATGTGATCGACGCCGGCCAGGTGGCACCCGTGGACTTCCAGCACGATTTCTTCGACTACGGCAAGAACGAGGTGCCGGAGGTGATGCCGCCGGACCTGGGCTTCGCCGGGCTGCGCCTGATGTACCCGATCAACCGGGACGACTACTTCGACGAGGTGGCGGTCTTTCTGGGGGCCAGCTACTTCCGGGCCGTGGCCCAGGGACTCAACTACGGCATCACGGCCCGTGGTCTCGCCATCGACACGGGACTGCCCAGCCGCGAGGAGTTTCCGGTGTTCCGGGAGTTCTGGATCCGCAAGCCCGCCGCGGATGCCACCGAGATCGAGCTCTATGCGCTGATGGACAGCGAGAGCGTGACCGGCGCCTACCGATTCGCGATTCGTCCGGGGACCGAGACCACCATCGACGTCAAGGCCCGGCTCTTCTTCCGCCGGGGGGTGCAGAAGTTGGGCATCGCGCCCCTGACCAGCATGTTCTTTCACGGGGAGAGCACCGACCGGTTCATGGACGATTTTCGCCCGGAGGTCCACGACTCCGACGGCCTACTGATCGAGACCGCCTACGGGGAGCGCATCTGGCGACCCCTCGCCAACCCCATCGGTCTGCGGATCAGCAACTTCGTGGTGGAGAACCCCAAGTCTTTCTCCCTCCTGCAGCGCGACCGGGACTTTCGCAGCTACGAGGATCTGGAGGCCCACTACCACAACCGCCCGAGCCTGGTGGTGGAGCCCCAGGGGGAGTGGGGCAAGGGGATGATCGAGTTGGTGGAGATCCCGAGCAACGCCGAGCGCTACGACAACATCGCGGTCTTCTGGGTCCCAGAGCGGCAGACCGAGGCGGGTCAGGAGTTGGAGCTCGCCTATCGGCTGCGCTTTGCCAAGGACCCCGAAGCGGGTCTGCTCGGCGGACGCGCGGTGGCGACCCGCATCGGTGCGGGTGGCACCGATGTGCTGGATCCAAACGTACGCAAGTTCGTGGTTGACTTCGCCGGTGAGGGTCTCGGGGGGCTGGATCCGGACACCCCCATCGAGGCGGTGGTCTCGACCACGTCGGGCGAGATCTCGCCGCCGGTGGTCCAGCTCAATCCCGAGACACGGGGTCGTCGGCTCTTCTTCGAGCTGACGCCGGATGGTCGCAAGCCCGCGGACCTGCGGGCCTTTCTGCGCCATGGGGACGACGTGCTGAGCGAGACCTGGAGCTTCCGATGGGTGCGGGAGTAGCCCCCCCCCTGGACGAGACTCCGGTACCCCCCGGGGTGGCCCCCGGCCAGGGGCAGGGGCTGGAGGCTAGCGACTGGGAGCGGGCGGCGGCGCGGGTCTTCGCCTATCTAGGGGCGATGGGGGTCCGGGAGCCGAAGGAGCTGGAGCTGCTGCGCGAGCAGATCAGGCCGCGGGTCGAGGCCCGGGCACTAGCCGCCCCCCTGGAGGACCCGATCGAGGCGGCGATCGAGGAGACCCATGCGCTGCTGGACCTGTGGATCGTCTCGGAGCTGGGTCTGGAGGGAGATGCGGACACCCTGTTCGCGGCCCGGGCGGGCGTGCTCGGGGGCGGGGTGCCCGGGTGGAGCGCGCGCTGGGCCGGACTCTCAGGGTGCTCCCTGGCCCCCGAGATCCGGGCGCTCTGCGTCCCTCCGGTGCCCGAGCCCGCGCCCCTGACCATGGAGCCCAACCCGATTGACCTCTTCCTGCACCGGCTGACCGGCCGCCTTGCCGCGATCGTCAGGTGTGTACTGGGGAGGCCCGCGGGTCCGAACCCCGCCGCCAGAGGCCACTCATGACCGCTTCCCCGGGCGTCGGCGGGCTGTGGCGCCATTTCCACAGACCCATCTATTTCTCCCTGGTGATCCTCACCACCCTGGGAGCCATGTCGCTGCTCTCGGCGGCCATCCAGGACGGGGGTACGACGCCCCTCGAGCTCCTGCTCCTGATCCTCTACGTGATCCTGATGCTATGGATCAATGCCTCCTTCTGGACCGCTGCCATCGGCTTCATCCGGCTCCTGCGGCGTCCGGATGACCCCGGGGGGCCGGTCGTCGCTTCCGCCGTCGCTCCGCAAGGCGAGGCGGGTGGCCCTTTCAAGACCGCTCTGGTGATGCCGATCTACAACGAGGACCCGGAGCGGGTCTTCGCGGGGCTGCGGGCCATCTGGGCCTCCCTGGTCGAGACGGGCCGTCACCAGGACTTCGAGATCTTCATCCTGAGCGACACGCGGGACCCGGATATCTGGGTGAAGGAGGAGATGCACTGGCGTCGCTGGGTCGAGGAGCTGGGCCAGCCCGCGCGCCTCTTTTATCGCAACCGGGTGGAGAACACCGCCCGCAAGAGCGGCAATCTTGCGGACTTCTGCCGCGGGTGGGGCGGGCGCTACCGCTACATGATCGTGCTGGACGCGGACAGCATCATGACGGGCGCGACCTTGGTCGAGATGGTCCGGCGCATGGAGGCCGACCGGCGTTTGGCCCTGATCCAGGTGCCGCCGGTTCCGGTGAACCGACACTCGCTCTTCGCCCGGATGCTCCAGTTCGCCGGCAGCCTCTACGGGCGCATGTTCGTCGCGGGCCTGGCCTTCTGGCAGCAGGACACCGGCAACTTCTGGGGTCACAATGCCATCATCCGTGTCCGACCCTTCGCGGATCATTGCGGCCTGCCGAAGCTGCCCGGGCGGGAGCCCTTCGGCGGCGACATCCTGAGCCATGACTTCGTGGAGGCCGCCCTGCTCGCCCGGGCGGGCTGGAAGGTGCGGCTCGCGGACGATCTGGGAGGGAGCTACGAGGAGATCCCACCCACCCTGATCGACTATGCAAAGCGGGACCGGCGCTGGTGCCAGGGTAATCTGCAGCACGCCCGCCTGGTCCTGGCACGGGGCTTCAAGGCCCTGAGCCGCGTCCATTTCGCCATGGGGGTCATGTCCTATCTGGCCTCGCCCCTCTGGCTCCTGTTTCTCCTTGCCACGGGCATCGAGGCCTACTTCAAGAGCCTGCAGCGGCCGGTCTATTTCTTCGGGGACAATGTGCTGCCGGTCTGGCCCCAGACCTACACGGTGGAGATGACCACGGTCCTGGTCGTGACCCTGGCAATGTTGTTCCTGCCCAAGGTGATGGCGCTGTTCCTGCTCGCCGTCAAGCCGCGGCTCGGGCGTCTCTTCGGCGGGGTGCCCCGGGCGACCCTCAGCGTGGTGATCGAGAGTCTCTTTTCGGTCCTGTTGGCCCCGGTCCTGATGCTGTTTCAGAGCAAGTTCGTCGCGGCGATCATTCTGCGCACCACCGTTGGCTGGCCACCCCAGCAGCGCGGCGACCACCAGACGGGCTTCGCCCAAGCCCTGGGGGCCCACGGATCCCATACGCTGATCGCGGTGATCGCGGGGGGCCTGGCCTATTTGTACGTACCGTCTTTCTTCTGGTGGTTCACCCCCGTCCTGGCGGGTCTGGCGCTGTCGATCCCCGTGTCCATGATCACCAGCCGGACCTCCCTGGGGATGCTGGCGCGACGGGCGGGATTCTTCCTCACACCGGAGGAGTCCGCAGAGCCGCCTGTGCTGCGGCAGCTGGAGCGCAATCTGGCATCGCCATCACCCTTGTTGTGCGGGGAGGTCGACGAGCGGGATCTCTGGTCCCGTGCCGTGGTGGACCCTTGCGCCTATGCGTTGCATGCCTCGCTGCTTCCGGACGAGACCCCCAGCCGGCGGCGGCGCCACTATCTGGAGGGCCTGATCTTCCAGCTTCAGGACGAGGGAGCCAGCAGCCTGACCGCCGCCGAGAAGCGGGCCTTACTCTCCCACAGGGACGGCCTCTACGAGCTGCATACCCTCCTGTGGGCCGGCGCCGAGCCGCCGGCGACGCCGGTGGCCGGGGCTGGCGCCAGCGCGAGGCCCTAGGGGCGGAGCGGGCTCGGATATTGACAGCGCAGGCGCGAGGACGATCGACCCCTCGAGCGGTCCCCGCGCGTCAGGGGCCGGCAGCGTCCAGACTGCCGCCGGGGGGAGTGGCCGGGCCGGCCGGCGGCCGGCCGGTCTTGCCCGACCTCGGGCCCAGGGTTTCCCGTATAATCCCGCGATGGAAGCCCTGAATCACATCCAGCTGCTGGCCGTGCTGGCCCTCCCGGTCCTGTTCGCGATCACGGTCCACGAGGCCGCCCACGGCTGGGTCGCCAACCGGCTCGGTGACAAGACTGCCCTCATGCTGGGACGCGTCACCTTCAATCCCCTGCGACACATCGACCCCATCGGGACCCTGCTGATTCCGGCGGTGACCTTCCTGCTCGGCGGGTTTCTCTTCGGCTGGGCCAAGCCGGTGCCCGTGGATATGCGCAAGCTGCACCACCCACGCCGCGACATGGCACTGGTGGCGGCCGCGGGGCCTGGGGCCAACCTGGCGATGGCCATCCTCTGGGGGCTTGCCATCCAGACGGGTCTGGCCCTTTGGTCCGTGAGCGAGTGGGTCGCCATGCCCCTGATCTACATGGGCGCGGCCGGTGTCCTGATCAACGTCTTCCTCATGGTGCTGAATCTGGTACCCCTGCTGCCCCTGGACGGCGGCCGGGTCCTGAACGCACTGCTACCGCCCCGTTGGTCCGCGATCTTCTCGCGGATCGAGCCCTATGGGATCTTCATCCTGCTGGGTCTGCTCCTGAGCGGCCTCCTGGGCTCGGTGCTTCTGCCACTCGTGTCCGGCACCGTGGGTCTGCTGCCCGGGGCCGGAGTCGTCCGGGAGCTCTTCTTCCGCTGATCCGAGGCCATCCCCTTGACTTCCGTTTCTGCTCATCATGCCCGCGTCCTCTCCGGAATGCGTCCCACGGGCCGCCTCCACCTGGGTCACTACCACGGTGTGCTGAAGAACTGGCTGGAGCTCCAGCACGAGTTCGAGTGCTTCTTCTTCGTGGCCGACTGGCATGCACTGACGACCCATTACGAGGAGCCTTCCCTGATCCCCGAGAGCACCAGGGAGATGGTGGTGGACTGGCTGGCGGCCGGGATCAATCCGGGGTCCGCGACCGTCTTCATCCAGTCCCGGGTGCCCGAGCATGCGGAGCTGCACCTTCTGCTTTCCATGATCACCCCCCTGGGCTGGCTGGAGCGCGTCCCGAGCTACAAGGACCAGCAGGAGCGGCTCAAGGAGAAGGATCTGGCTACCTATGGCTTTCTCGGCTACCCCCTGCTCCAGTCCGCCGACATCCTGATCTACAAGGCGGGCCAGGTGCCCGTTGGTGAGGACCAGGTGGCCCATGTGGAGCTCACGCGGGAGATCGCCCGCCGCTTCAATCATATCTACGGACGGGAGCCGCAGTTCGAGGAGAAGGCGGAGGAGGCCAAGCGACGGATGGGCAAGAAGAACGCGAAGCTGTTCGACAAGCTCAAGCGGGCCTATCAGGAGCAGGGGGACCAGGAGGCCCTCGAGGTGGCTCGGGCCCTTTTGGAAGATCAGGGCAATATCACCCACGCTGACCGGGAGCGCCTGTTCGGCTTCCTGGAAGGTGGGGGGCGGGTGATCCTTCCCGAGCCCATGCCGCTGTTGACCAAGGCGTCCAAGATGCCCGGTCTGGACGGGCAGAAGATGTCCAAGTCCTACAACAACATGATTGCCCTGCGGGATGATCCGGCCGAGGTGGAGCGGGCCCTGCGCACCATGCCCACGGACCCGGCGCGGGTGCGCCGGACCGATCCGGGGAGCCCGGAGAAGTGCCCGGTCTGGCAGTTTCACCAGGTCTATTCCGGAGATGCCGTAAAGGAGTGGGTCCAGCAGGGTTGCCGCTCCGCGGGGATCGGCTGTGTCGAGTGCAAGCAGCCGGTGATCGAGGCGGTGCTGGCCGAGCTGACCCCGCTGCGTGAGCGGGCGGCGGAGTACGAGGCCCAGCCCGACCTGGTGCGCACCGTCATCAACGAGGGCTGCGAGCGGGCCCGGGACGTGGCGCGCGAGACCATGGAGGAGGTCCGCCACGCCATGTCTCTGGTCATGCCCTAGGCGCGCGACCAGGGGATGGCCAACGGGGCGGAGCAGCTCCCCGGCGGGACCCATGGGGCGGGTGCGACTGGGGCCGTTGCCCCCCCCGATCCCGTGGGCGCGGGCGAGCCCCGGGGCAATGGACGTGTCGCCTGGGGGGTCCAGCAGGAGATGCCCTTTGCCCTGGTCCAGGGGGCGCCCCTGCTTTCCTTGCCCCAGGACCTCTACATACCGCCCGACGCCCTGGAGATCTTCCTCGATGCCTTCGAGGGCCCGCTGGACCTGCTCCTCTATCTCATCAAACGCCAGAACCTGGACATCCTGGATATCCCCATTGCCTCCATCACCGATCAATACATGGAGTACGTGGATCTGATGAAGGGGCTCAAGCTGGAGCTGGCGGCCGAATATCTGGTGATGGCCGCCATGCTGGCGGAGATCAAGTCGCGCATGCTGCTTCCGCGCCCAAGCGAGGAGGGGGATGACGAGGAGGACCCGCGCGCCGAGCTGATCCGTCGGCTTCAGGAATACGAGCGCTTCAAGCAGGCGGCCCAGGACCTGGATGGGTTGCCCCGCCTGGAGCGGGACGTCTTCGCGGGCCAGGCGGAGTTCCCCTCGGGCCATATCCGTCGTATTCCGCCCGAGGTGGACCTGCGCGAGCTGTTGATCGCCCTGCGCGCCGTCCTGGCCCGGGCTGATCTGTTCACCAGCCATCGGGTAGAGAAGGAATCCCTGTCCCTGCGCGAGCGTATGTCCCTGGTCCTGGGGCGGCTGCAGGGCGGGGGATTCGTCGGCTTCGCCTCGCTCTTCGACGTCACCGAGGGACGGGCCGGTGTCGTGGTGACCTTCCTGGCCATTCTGGAGCTGATCAAGGCCGCGACCCTGGAGCTGGTGCAGTCCGAGTCCTTCGCGCCAATTCATGTGCGGCTTCGGGAGGACCCGCGGGCGGGGGCCGCGGCGCTCGCCGACCGGTCCGTGGAGGGGGAGGAATGAGGATGGCGGCCATCGACCGATCCGCGCTCAAGGCCATCGTCGAGGGCGCCCTGTTCGCCGCGGGCGGACCCTTGACCCTGGAGCAGCTTCAGTCCCTGTTCGAGGAGGAGGAGCGACCGGAGCGGGGCGACCTGGCGTCCGCCCTGGCGGAGCTGGCGGAGGACTATGGGGGGCGCGGTCTCGAGATCGTCCAGGTCGCCGGGGGCTACCGGGTCCAAGTGCGCGCCAGCGTCGCCCCCTGGGTGGCGCGGCTGTGGGACGAGAAGCCTGCCCGTTACTCCCGGGCCTTGCTGGAGACCCTCGCCCTGATTGCCTATCGCCAGCCCATCACCCGAGGCGAGATCGAGGACATCCGAGGTGTGGCGGTCACCACTCAGATCGTCAAGACCCTGATCGAGCGCGAATGGATCCGTGTGGTGGGGCACCGGGACGTCCCCGGACGACCCGCCCTCTATGCCACGACCCGCCGCTTCCTGGATTACTTCGGCCTGCGCTCCCTCAACGACCTGCCCCCCCTTTCAGAGATTCGCGACCCCGAGTTCCTGGGGGATGAGCTGGATCTCGGGCACCCGGACGGCCCCGCCCCGGAGGCCTGACCCGTCACCCTCACCTCTTCGGTATTCCTGTTTGCCGTTACCCCTTGTTCGGCGGACAATTGCCCATCGATCTGTCCCGAGGAGAAAATCCCATGTCCGACAAGGCCCCCTGGATCACCTACAGGCCCGAGCTCAAGGTGCTCGACTGCACCATTCGCGATGGCGGTCTGGTCAATGCCCACCAGCTGAGCGACGAGTTCGTCAAGGCCGTCTACCGGGCCTGCGTCGATGCCGGGGTGGACTACATGGAGATCGGCTACAAGAACTCCCGCAAGGTCTTCCCGAAGGACCGTTTCGGCCCCTGGCGTCACTGTGACGAGGAGGATCTGCGCCGGGTCGTTGGGGACCACACGGCCGCCGGCACCGGGCTCAAGCTCGCCGCGATGGCGGACGCCGGCAAGAGCGACTGGGAGACGGAGATCCTGCCCTCCAACGAGAGCGTGCTCGACATGATCCGGGTGGCCTTCTACGCGCACCAGGTCTCCGAGGCGGTCGACATGATCCGCCACGCCGCGGAGCTCGGCTACGAGACCACGGCCAACCTGATGGCCGTCTCCAACATCACCGAGGAGGAGATCGACACGGTGCTGGAGGCCATCGCCGACACCCCGGCCACCACCATGGTGATCGTGGACAGCTTCGGTCACCTCTATCGTGAGCAGATCGACCGACTCTACAAGCAGTACGCGGGGGCCCTCGCGGGCACCGGCAAGGACATCGGTATCCATGCGCACAACAACCAGCAGCTCGCCTTCGCCAACACCATCGAGGCCATCATCCTGGGCTGTAACCGGGTGGATTCCACCCTCTACGGCTTCGGGCGCGGGGCGGGAAACTGCCACACCGAGCTGCTGCTCGGGTTCCTGCGCAACCCCAAGTTCGATCTGAGGCCCATCGTCGAGGTCATCCAGGAGTATCTGGTGCCCCTGCGCCGGGAGATCGAGTGGGGGCCATCCGTGCCGTACAACCTCACGGGACAGCTCAACCAGCACCCGCGTGCCGCCATCGAGTGGAGTGAAGGACCCAACCGGGACGACTACCTGAGCTTCTACGACAAGGTGGTGGCGGAGATCTGAGTGCGACACCGGGATGGCCCACCGGGCCGTGTCCAGGGGCCTGGGCCCAAGTCCAATCGGCGGGTCAAGGCGCCAGCGGCGTCGGGCGAGCCGCCGGAGCGCCTGCAGAAGGTGCTGGCCGAGCTGGGCCTCGGCTCTCGCCGCTCGATCGAGGGCTGGATCAATGAGGGTCGGGTGCGGGTCAACGGCCAACTGGCCAAGCTCGGGGACAAGGTCACAGACAGCGACCGTATCCGCCTGGACGGCCATGAGGTGCGCCGGCCCCGGCGCCGGGAGCAACCCTCCGAGATCATCGCCTACCACAAGCCGGAGGGGGAGCTGGTCACCCGCCGGGACCCGGAGGAGCGCCCTACCGTGTTCCGACGCCTTCCGCGGCCCCGCTCGGGCCGCTGGATCGCGGTGGGCCGCCTGGACATCAACACCTCGGGGCTGATCCTCTTCACGACCGACGGGGAGCTGGCCAACCGGCTGATGCATCCCTCCCGGGAGGTGGAGCGGGAGTACGCGGTGCGCATCCTGGGTGAGGTGCCCCCGGGGGCCCTGGAGCGGCTCACCAAAGGGATCGAGCTCGAGGACGGCCCGGCCCGTTTCGACCGGGTGGAGGAGCGCGGTGGGAGCGGCGTCAACCGCTGGTATCACGTGGTGCTGCGCGAGGGGCGCAACCGCGAGGTCCGCAGGCTCTGGGAGGCCGCCGGCTGCCAGGTGAGCCGCCTGATCCGGGTGCGCTACGGCAACGTCGAGCTGGGGCGGCGGCTCTTCCCGGGAAACTGGCGGCCCTTGGATGAGGAGGAGCGGGCGCTCCTGCTGGAGATCGCCGGTCTGACGCCGCACGGCCGCAGGGCCGGCGGGCGGGAGGGCAGGGGACCTGGGCCGCCGGTGTCGGTCCGCGGGGGCGAGTCCGGATCCGCGGCTCGCCCCGCCGGGCGCCGGGGTCGCGGCCCTATTCCCAGCAGGTGAGGGCCCAGGGGTCCGCACAGGGATCCCTGCGGCTCGCGGTCTGCTGCCCCGGCTGACGGGTTTGTTGGGACGCGACCCATTGACGCAACCGACCCGCGTCCCCCACGGGGGTGCGTCGTCCCGACGCATCGAGCAGTACGATATACAGCCGGCGATCTCCCACGACGGTCTGCATCACGAGGCAGTGCCCCGCCTCGTTGATGAAGCCGGTCTTGCTGACCTCGATCCGCCACTCCGGGCTCTTGACCAGGGGGTTGGTGTTTCGATACTCGAGAACGCCGTTGTCCCCGTAGGGCGCCACCTGCATGCTGTCGCGGCTCGTGATCTCGCGGATCAGGGGATAGCCGGCGGCGGCCCGGACGAGCTTCAGCAGATCGTCGGCGGTGGACTGGTTTCCGGCGTCGAGGCCGGTGGGGTCGGCGAACTGGGAGTCGTGCATCCCCAGAGCCGCCGCCTTGCGGTTCATTGCCGCGACGAACGCGGGCTTGCCCCCCGGCAGGGCGGTACGTCCGAGGGCGGAGGCGGCTCGGTTGTCCGAGGACATGAGGGCGACCGCCAGCATCTCGCGCCGGGGCAGGGTCGCATGCCGGTCGATGCGCAGGCGGGAGCGGCTGTTACGCAGGGTGTCCCGGTCCGATTCTTCGATGGTGATGGGCTCGTCGAGGGGAAGGCCCGCGTCGAGCACCACCATGGCGGTCATCAGCTTGGTGATGGAGGCGATGGGCTTGCGCTCGCGCGTGCGCTTGGCATAGAGGGTACGGCCCAAGTCGTCCACCACCAGGGCCGCGGTGGCGCGGATGTCGAGCTCCTTCGGGGTGACCTTGATGTACCTTCCGCTTGCCTCGGCTGCCGCGACCGGATTCGAATCACCGCCGAATCCAATAGCGAGCACCAAAAGGGCCCAGGCCAGGGCGGAGACGGAAGGGGCGGGGCTTCGTCGAGCATCGGGGTCGGGTTCCATGGAAGCTCCAGGCCGGGGTCTCAATTCGCCTCGAATTATGGCACGTCAACGGGGGCTGGCGTTACCTGGCCGGGCCTTTCAATGGTCCCATGCCTTTCGAAATGGAGCGTCCCGAGACGCACACCTCGCGGGACGCGAGCTGATCGAATGCCGG
>Ga0316579_10000057_pt1 | contig 26877 bp, 27 predicted proteins | sample J5NA_2_FD_203074 | JGI IMG/M metagenome (GOLD analysis project Ga0316579, IMG submission 203074) | Rhizosphere microbial communities from salt marsh grasses in Alabama, United States - J5-7_160517rDrA | ecosystem: Host-associated > Plants > Roots > Rhizosphere | place: USA: Alabama | collected... | reverse complement strand
TCCCGACCAGCCGACGCCAAAGCATATCGTTGACAAGCTGGTGGAAGCGGCCCGGCGACCGGATACGCACCGGTACTCGGTATCCCGTGGCATTCCGCGTCTGCGCCGGGCGATCTGCAACTGGTACAAAAGCCGTTTTGACGTGGACCTGAACCCGGAATCCGAGGCGATCGTCACGATAGGATCGAAGGAAGGCCTCGCACACCTGGCGCTGGCGACGGTCGGCCCCGGGGATGCCGTGCTGGTACCAAACCCCGCCTATCCGATTCATCCATACGGATTCGTGATCGCCGGTGCGGATATCCGGCATGTCCCCCTGATCGAAGACCGGGATTTCTTTATCGAGCTGGAAAAGGCGATCAAGGATTCCTGGCCGAAACCGAAAATGCTGGTCCTGAATTTCCCGGGCAATCCCACCGCGCAGTGCGTGGATCTCGCGTTCTTTGAGCGGATCATCGAGATTGCGCTGGAGCACAGGATCTGGGTAATCCATGACCTTGCCTATGCCGAGATTGCATTCGACGGTTACAAGGCGCCCTCGATCCTGCAGGTGCCTGGCGCCAAGGATATCGCCGTGGAAAGTTATTCCCTGTCCAAGACCTATAACATGCCGGGCTGGCGCGTGGGATTCATGTGCGGCAACCCGGTATTGATCGCCGCGCTCGCGCGAATGAAATCCTACCTTGACTACGGCATGTTTACGCCGATCCAGGTGGCGGCAATTACCGCGCTGGAAGGTCCGCAGGAATGTGTGCAGGAAATCGCTGGTATGTATCAGCGGCGCCGGGACGTGCTCTGCGGCGGCCTGAACGCGATTGGATGGAAGGTTACGCCACCGCGGGCCACCATGTTTGTATGGGCACCGATTCCGGAACCCTATCGTCACCTGGGCTCACTGGAATTTTCGAAAAAACTTCTGGAGGAAGCCAAGGTGGCCGTATCACCAGGTATCGGTTTTGGCGAATACGGGGACGATCATGTGCGCTTTGGACTGATTGAAAACGAGCATCGAACGCGACAGGCAATACGCGGCATAAGAAACATGTTCCGCAAGGACAATCTTCTGGATGTGGCGGTAGGAGAGGAACAGTGAATCCGGTAAAAGTTGGTTTAATGGGGCTCGGTACGGTAGGCGGGGGCACATTCAATGTCCTGGCGCGCAATGCGGAAGAGATCACGCGCAGGGCCGGTCGTGGCATCATCGTCACACATGCAGCGGCACGGGATTACGATCCTTCACGCCTCGCCAGTCTGGAAGGGGTGAAGATCTCGGACAATGCCTTCGACGTGGTCAATGACCCCGACGTCGATATCATCGTCGAGTTGATTGGCGGGTATGAGCCGGCGCGGCAGTTGGTCCTGCAGGCGATCGAGAATGGTAAACATGTCGTCACGGCAAACAAGGCCCTGATTGCAATACACGGCAACGAGATATTCGCCGCGGCGCACAAAAAAGGGGTCATGGTGGCGTTCGAGGCCGCTGTTGCCGGAGGCATTCCGATTATAAAGGCGATTCGTGAAGGCCTGGCCGGAAACCGGATCAAGTGGCTGGCCGGGATCATCAATGGCACCGGAAATTTCATTCTGACCGAAATGCGCGACAAGGGGCGTGATTTCAACGATGTGCTGGCGGAAGCCCAGCAACTCGGATATGCCGAGGCGGACCCGACCTTTGATATCGAAGGCATCGATGCCGCGCATAAGCTGACCATTCTCGGTTCCATTGCATTCGGTATCCCGTTGCAGTTCGACAAGTGCTTTACCGAGGGCATCAGTCATATCACGCGTGGCGATGTCAATTTTGCCGAAGAGCTCGGGTATCGCATCAAGCATCTCGGCATCAGCCGGCGTACTGAAAATGGCATCGAACTGCGCGTACATCCGACCCTGATCCCGGAGCGCAGGTTGATCGCGAATGTTGATGGTGTGATGAATGCCGTGCTGGTCAAGGGGGATGCCGTTGGACCCACACTGTATTACGGTGCCGGCGCCGGGTCCGAGCCTACCGCGTCGGCCGTGGTTGCTGACCTGGTGGATGTTACGCGCACCCTGACCGTGGATCCCGAGAACCGGGTGCCGCACCTGGCGTTCCAGCCGGATGCGCTGTCCGATATCCCGGTGTTGCCAATCGAGAAAGTGAATACATCCTATTACCTGCGCATGCTCGCAACCGATCGCCCCGGCGTTCTGGCGGATGTCACGCGGATACTGGCAGACCAGAAAATCAGCATCGAGGCGATCATCCAGAAAGAACCGGACGAGGATGCCACGGACGTGCCGATCATTATCCTGACACATAAGGTCATGGAAGGACAGATGAACAAGGCCATCGCAAAAATAGAAGCCCTCGACAGTATCGTCGGCAAGGTTGTGCGCATTCGCATGGAAAACCTTGGCGACTAGGCTTCACTTCGTACACATGTTTTTTAGCTATTAACCAGGGGTACACTTATGCCTTTCAGAGATCGTTATACAGGTTTGATCGACCGCTATCGCGACCGCCTGCCGGTTCAAGATGACACACGCATTATCAGTCTGGGCGAGGGCAACACCCCGCTGATCCGCCTGAATAACATTCCAAAAATCCTGAAACAGGATGTCGATATCTACGTCAAGTATGAAGGCCTGAACCCGACCGGCTCGTTCAAGGATCGGGGCATGACGATGGCTGTAACCAAGGCCGTTGAAGAAGGCAGCCGCGCGATCATTTGTGCTTCCACCGGCAACACTTCCGCCGCCGCCGCGGCCTATGCGGCCCGTGCCGGAATCACGGCCTTTGTACTGATCCCGGATGGCAAGATTGCGATGGGTAAACTCGCACAGGCCATGATGCACGGGTCCGTGGTCATCCAGATTCGTGGCAATTTTGATGCGGGCATGCAACTGGTCAAGGATGTCGCGGAAGAAGCGCCGGTTACGATCGTCAATTCGATCAACCCGTATCGCCTGCAGGGTCAGAAAACAGCCGCATTCGAAATCGTGGAGGAACTGGGCCGGGCACCGGACTACCACTGCCTGCCGGTAGGTAATGCCGGCAATATAACCGCGCACTGGATTGGCTATTGCGAATACTCCTCCGGATCCGGCGATCACGTCACGGACGCCTGTTCATTCTGTAATGGACATTGCCGTTATGCCGGTGGCGCGATTGTCGGTAATCGTCCGAAGATGGTCGGTTACCAGGCATCCGGTTCCGCGCCCTTCATGCGTGGCGAGATGGTCGACAATCCGGAAACCGTGGCCACAGCCATCCGGATCGGGCATCCGCAAAGCTGGGATATGGCCTGGAAGGTACAGAAGGAATCCGGCGGATGGTTTGACGAATGCACGGACCAGGAGATCCTGGCTGCGCAGAAATTGCTGGCGGAAAAGGAAGGTGTATTCTGCGAGCCGGCCTCGGCAACCTCGCTGGCCGGTGCGATCAAGGATATCCAGAGCGGCAAGATCCCGCAAGGCAGCAGTATTGTCTGCACGCTGACCGGACACGGCTTGAAGGACCCGGATACTGCAATCAAGCAAAGCACATCACCCTTGATTACCATCGACGCCAAGCTCGATGCCGTAAAATCAGCCATCCTGAAGAACATGGCCTGAGTGGGAAATACCCGCCCGGATGGGCGGGTTTCATATCTCCCGTCCGCCGGGTTGCCACCCCGGCAAACAGACAGGTTTCGAGAAGAATGTCATTTCATCAACGTCCGCAGGTGACCCTGGTCGTGCCCGGTTTGCTAGGCCCGGTTTCCGGGTCATTTCTCGCGGCATTGCATGCACCGGACTTCCGTCCATTGTCGAGGTTTCTGGCACGGTCCGATCGTGCGGCACAGCCGCGACAGAGCTACTTCGATACGCTATTCGCCCTGTTCCGGCCGATTGATGAGAAGGATCCACGGGTGCCGGTGGCCGCGGTATGCCGCTATGCGCAAACAGGTCAGGCAGACGATGCCTACTGGCTCCGTATCGACCCGGTCCATCTCTCGGCCGATAAGGATCGCCTCTACATGTTCGGTAACCGCGTGCTCGCGTTGCAGTCGAAGGAAGCGCGGCAACTGGTCAGCGCACTACAGGAGCTGTATGCTGACCGTGACTGGCATTTTGAATATTCCCAACCGCACCAGTGGTATTTGCGCCTGGCCGCGGAACCGGATGTCCGCTTTCATGCCCTCGATTCTGCCATGGGTCATCCCATCGATCGTTTTATGCCGGAAGGTCCCGGGCGTGACGAATGGCTGCGATTCCTGAACGAGGTCCAGATGTTGTTTCACAGCCATGAGGTCAATAACGAGCGCATGTTGCACAGTGAATACACCGCGAACAGCGTCTGGTGCTGGGGGGAGGGGCGCTTGCCTGATCGCCTGCAGGCACCCTGGTCCCGCGTATACAGCAATAACCTGTTTGTACGGGGATTGGCGGCGCTATGCGGGATTCCCCATGTTGCAATTCCAGAATCGGCGGACGAGTTGTTGCGGAATCTATCTGAAACCCAGCCTGCGGAAACCGACCGCCAGGTGCTGGTCGTCCTGGAATCGGTCGAAGAGGCGCGCATCGAAGGCGATGCTGCGCGTTGGCAGGCGCAGGTTGCGCGAATCCAGGCGCAGTGGCTGTTGCCCTTGCTGGAGGCGCAGGGGCATCGCCGGTTGCGCTCGATTGTACTGGATCCCTGCAATGGTTCCCGGTATATATATTTACGTCAATATCGTATGCGGGTATGGCGTCGTACGCATACATTCGGGGATTTCCTGCTCCATGCATAAACAAATTATACGTCGTTCGCCGGACATCGAAGACCTGCAGAAATTTGCCGGACTGCATCCCGTATTGAGCCGGATCTACGCAGCACGCGCGGTTCGTTCCCGGCAGGAGCTTGAATGCGGGCTCGAGCAGCTGCACGATTTTCGCGCGTTGAAAGGTATCGATAAGGCCGCGGATCTGATCGAGCAAGCCCTGCGCGGGCAGCGGAAAATCCTGGTCGTTGCTGATTTCGATGCCGACGGTGCAACGAGTTGTGCCGTTACCCTACGTGCCCTGCGTGCCTTTGGCGCCACATCGGTCGAATATATAGTCCCCAATCGATTTACCTACGGGTATGGCTTGACGCCCGAAATTGTCGAGGTGGCCAAAACCCGCAACCCGGACCTGCTGATCACGGTCGATAACGGGATTTCCAGTATCGAAGGCGTTGCCCGAGCACGGGCAGCCGGTATCCTGGTTCTCGTGACGGATCATCATTTGCCCGCCGATCGCTTACCCGATGCAGATGCGATCGTTAACCCGAATCAGCCCGGCGATGAATTCCCCAGCAAATCCCTGGCCGGTGTCGGCGTGATTTTCTATGTCATGCTGGCCGTACGCAATCGCCTGCGCAGCAGTGGCTGGTTCGCGGAAAATAATATCCAGGAACCCAATCTCGCCAACCTGCTTGACCTGGTTGCCCTCGGTACGGTCGCGGACGTCGTCACCCTGGACGCGAATAACCGGGCACTGGTCGAACAGGGGATGAAACGGATTCGCGCCGGCCGCGGTTGTCCGGGTATCAGGGCCTTGCTGGAAATGGGCGGACGCCTGCCGGACAGACTGGTAGCCGCGGACCTGGGTTTCGTGGTTGGGCCGCGTCTGAATGCCGCCGGACGCCTCGAGGACATGTCACTAGGGATCGAATGTCTGTTGACGGATGATCCGGATCGCGCACGCGAGTACGCCGTCCGCCTCGATGCACTGAATCTTGATCGCCGTGAGATCGAGGAGCAGATGAAACAACAGGCGTTTCGCGAACTGGAGCGCCTGCAACTCGGTACCGACGAGAATGCCATGGCCCTGGGATTGTGCCTGTATGATCCGCAATGGCACCAGGGCGTGATCGGCATACTGGCTTCCCGAATCAAGGACCGCCTGCATCGCCCCGTGATTGCCTTTGCCCGGACTGAAGACGGTGAAATCAAAGGTTCCGCCCGGTCGATCAAGGGCGTGCATATCCGTGACGTGCTCGATGCCATTGCCGCCCGTCACCCCGGACTGATTGAAAAGTTCGGGGGACATGCCATGGCGGCGGGCTTGAGCATCCGCGAGGAAAATCTCGCAGCCTTTACCGAGGCCTTTGACGAGGAAGTACGCAACTGGATCAGCGAGGATGATCTTACAGGTACGATTCACACGGACGGAGAACTTGCAGACAATGAAATCAGCCTTGAGCTTGCGGAGCAGTTACGCATGGGGGGGCCGTGGGGCCAGGGCTTCCCCGAACCCGTTTTTGATGGCGAATTCGAGATCGTGCAAAAGCGGATCGTTGCGGAAAAGCATTTGAAACTGCTGCTGCGAGTACCGAATGGCAGGCAGCTGGTCGATGCCATTGCCTTCAATGCGGTGGAAAATCATTGGACGGAAGAGGCGCGGAAACTTCGCATGGCCTATCGACTGGACGTGAATGAGTATCGCGGGCAAAGAAATGTCCAGCTTCAGGTCGAGTATATGGAGGCGGCAACGTGATTTTTTGGAAATTTCGCCGGTCACTGTAGTATCATGTTGCCTGGCCCGGATACGGGCAAAACACATTCTAAAAAGTGATGTAATAACATGTTGGAAATAAATCCACTGATGCAGAAAGTCAAAGACCTGCAAGGACGTGCGGAGTCCTTGAGGGGGTATCTTTGACTACGCCGAAAAACGTGATCGCCTGACCGAAGTCATTCGGGAGCTCGAACAGCCTGATATCTGGAATAACCCCGACAGGGCCCAGTCCCTGGGACGGGAGCGTGTCGCCCTGGAACAGGTTGTCGATAATCTCGACACGATCAGTTCTGGGCTGACGGATGCCGGTGAGCTGCTGGAAATGGCTGCCGAGGAAGCGGACGATGACACGGTTTCTTCGGTAATCGCCGATCTGGACAGCCTGCAGCAGAAGGTCGAAACGCTGGAATTTCGCCGTATGTTTTCCGGTGAAATGGATGCGAACAACGCCTTCCTGGACGTGCAGTCCGGTTCCGGGGGTACCGAGGCCCAGGACTGGGCAAATATGCTGTTACGCATGTACCTGCGTTGGGGTGAACGGCGTGGATTCAAGACCGAGCTGATCGAGGTATCCCCCGGTGAAGTGGCCGGGATCAAAAGCGCGACGATACGATTCGAAGGCGAGTATGCGTTCGGATGGTTGCGAACCGAGACCGGTGTGCATCGGCTGGTACGGAAATCGCCCTTTGATTCCGGTAATCGAAGACATACCTCTTTTGCCGCGGTCTTCGTATCGCCGGAAGTCGATGATGATATTGATATCGAAGTCAACCCGGCGGATTTGCGCATCGATGTCTACCGCGCGAGCGGCGCCGGCGGCCAGCATGTCAACCGGACCGAGTCTGCCGTCCGTATCACGCATATGCCCAGCGGAATTGTGGTACAGTGCCAGAACGATCGTTCGCAGCACAAGAACAAGGCCACCGCGATGAAGCAGCTGAAGGCCAAGTTGTACGAGATGGAAATCCAGAAGCGCAATGCCGAGAGCCAGGCGCTCGAGGACAGCAAGTCGGACATCGGATGGGGCAGCCAGATACGCTCCTACGTACTCGATCAATCGCGCATCAAGGACCTGCGCACCGGCGTTGAAACAGGGAATACCCAGGCGGTACTGGATGGCGACCTGGATGATTTCATCGAAGCCAGTCTGAAAAGTGGACTATAACCAGGTAGAAAAGCAAGCGACGTATCATGACTGATAAACAAGACGAACATCGATTGATCGCGGAACGCAGAGCCAAGCTGCAGGCGATCCGTGAAGAGGGCATCCCGTTTCCGAATGATTTCCGCCGAAATGTCATGGCGGGAGAGTTGCAGGCGGAGTACGGAGAAAAGGATAAGGAAACACTGGAGGCCAACCCGGTTCGTGTCAGCATTGCGGGCAGGATCATGAGCAAGCGGGTAATGGGTAAACTCAGTTTTGCCCATATACAGGATATGTCCGGCAGAATTCAGTTATGGATCGAACGGGACGCCCTGCCGGAAGGCATGTATATGCGTTTCAAGGGCTGGGATATCGGTGACATCATCGGTGTCGACGGAGTATTGTCCAAGACCAGCAAGGGTGAGCTGTCGGTAAAAGTGGAGGAATTCCGCCTGTTGACCAAGTCCTTGCGGCCACTTCCGGACAAATGGCATGGCCTGACCGACACGGAATCTCGCTATCGTCAGCGTTATATCGACCTGATCATGAACGAGGTCACCCGTTCCATTTTCCAGACACGCACGCGGATCATCAATTATATCCGGGATTTCCTCAATTCCCGTAATTTCCTCGAAGTGGAAACCCCGATGATGCAGATGATTCCGGGTGGCGCGACCGCGCGCCCGTTTTCGACGTTTCATAATGCGCTCGATATGCAGCTGTTCCTGCGCATCGCGCCGGAGCTGTACCTGAAGCGCCTGGTTGTGGGCGGTTTCGAGAGGGTCTACGAGATCAACCGGAATTTCCGCAATGAAGGCCTGTCGACCCGGCATAATCCCGAGTTCACGATGCTGGAATTTTACGAAGCCTATGCCGATTATCATGACCTGATGAACCTGACCGAGGAACTGTTGCGCGGTATCGCGCGTGACGTGATGGGCACCACGCAGGTTGTCTACCAGGATGAAACCTATGACTTCGAAAAACCGTTCCGGCGCATGACCGTCAAGGATTCGATTCTGCATTTCAACTCGGACATCAGGCCGGATCAACTGGAAGACCTGGATACGGCCCGGCAGCTCGCGCAGTCGCTGGATATCCCGCTCAAGGACAGTTACGGGCTGGGCAAGATCCAGATCGAGATATTCGAAAAAACCGTGGAAGCGCGCTTAAAGGATCCTACTTTCATTACGGCCTACCCGACCGAGGTATCGCCCCTGGCCAGACGTAATGACAACGATCCCTTTATCACGGATCGCTTCGAGTTTTTTGTCGGGGGACGCGAAGTGGCGAATGGTTTTTCCGAGTTGAATGATGCGGAAGATCAGGCGGAGCGTTTTCGCAAGCAGGTGGAAGAAAAGGATGCCGGCGACCTGGAGGCCATGCACTTCGATGCGGATTATGTTTGTGCGCTGGAACACGGCATGCCGCCGACAGCGGGCGAGGGGATCGGGATCGACCGCCTGGTGATGTTATTTACCAATTCACCCTCGATTCGGGATGTTCTTTTGTTCCCGCACATGCGCCCGGAATAACCGCCGGCATGCGGGTAATCAGGCTAGCATGGCCTGGACTTCCTGGACCTGTTCGGCGAGCTCTTCCACCTCGATGATATTCACATCCGGCGCGATTCCCAGGCGGCGGAAGGCCGGGATTTCATTCCAGTCCAGTTTTGTATACGGGTGATCGGTGCCGAGATAACTCTGCAGATTGGCCACGATGACAACATCCACCAGGTCCGCCGGCCCCCCCGGGTCACGGTCCAGGTTCTCATGCTGACCGGCGACATCAATCAGACTTTGGGGAAAATCCCAGGTACTGAGGATTTTACTGCCGATAATGGTATGCAGCTTCGTGATCACGCGCTGGAGCAGTTCTTCATCCTCGCGCAATTCATCGATATCTTCCGCCTCCACGAGAATGGGCAGGGTGCCGATATCGTGTATCAGGCCCGCGAGCATGGCCTGGTCCTTCTCCAGGCCCGCGGTGGCGGCAATGACATAACTGATGGATGCGACCTGGGTGCTGTGCTCCCATACCTGTCTCATCATGTGATCGAGCGCATCCGACGTGGCCTGGAACATCTGTTGCATGACCAGGCTGCTGACCAGGTTGCGGACCTGGGTATTGCCGAGGCGCATAATCGCGGTTTGCATGCTTTCGATAGGGTTGCGCGCCCGGTATAGCGGTGAGTTCGCGACTTGCAGAAGGCGTGCGGACAATGCGACATCGGTGCCAACAATCTTGGCAATTTCAGCTGCATTTGCCTGTTCATTATCAACCGCATCCCGTACTCGCAACGCGACTTCAGGGAGCGTAGGTAATACGAGCCTGCTGTTGTCCAGGTCTTCGAGAAATTTTTCAAGTATTTGTTCTTCTGAGCTCACAATTTGCTTCCTAGTAATATTTAGTATTATTTCCTGATTCCGGTTGACTGTCAGGATGGATCGAATGCGTAGGGAAGGTCACGAAACGTTAATTCCGGTCCTTTCCCGTCAGACAAGTGAATTACATCGTTTTCTAGACTGCTGATTTCGATTACGGCCAATGCGTCCACGCCACCTTCCGGCGCGCGCGCGGCATTGACAATCTTGCCTGTGCCCTGACCGCTGCTCGAGTGGCCGGAGAAAAGGTCCTCACCCGGTACGGGTACCTGATCTGTATTGACGTGAGCGAGATACATGCGCCGTTTTAATTTCCCCAGGTACTGCATACGCGCCACGATTTCCTGTCCCGTATAGCAGCCTTTTTTAAAGCTGACACCCTGTATCAGCTGCATGTTGACCATTTGAGGCACGAACGCATCCACGGTTTCCGTGGTAATGTTGGGTACCCCGGCACGGATATCCAGCAGTTCCCATACCTCCGCACCGACCGGTGCCGCGCGAACGTCCAGGGATTTCCACAGGGATATCACTGCATCCAGTGGCCCGAATATTTCAAAGCGTGGTTGCACTCCCATCAGGCGTATCACGGTTAGTTCACCTGATTGCACGCAGCCATAAGGTTCCACGGGCAGGCCGGGAACGAGTTCCTGTAATTGTTTATCCGCCTGCGGACCGGCATAGCCGATGTGTGCCAGGTTATCGCTGACATCCTCGAGCGTGACCTTGGACATCAGTACAAACATTCTGAGCCGTTTCAGGATGGGCTCAACCTGCGATCTCGGCAGGCGCAGATAATAACTGTCGCCGCGTTTGTAGATAAGAAAATTGGCCAGCAGTCTGCCCTTGGGGCTGCACAGGCCGCTCATCTGGGCCATGTCTTCCGACACGTTGCGAACGTCATTGGTCAATTGTCCCTGCAGAAAGCTTTGCGCGTCCTCACCATGTACGGCGATTACGCCGAAATGTGTCAGATCCGCAATGATTTCGCCTGCGGTGACGATTCTGCGTTCCCGCTCGGGATTTCCGAAATGGATTACCACACCCTCTTCGAATTCGGCCCCGCGGTTTTCCAAAAATGCATGCCAACCTTGTTTCATAATTTAGCGTTCTCTAATCAATGGAGTGGATGTCCGGCCGATCGTTCTGAGATAGCATAGAGCATCCGATGTTCCATTATTACCTCTACTATCGACGGATGAATCAAACAACTTGAGCGCATTTCATTTGCGATCTGTTCAGAATGGTATAAGATGACTTGTGAATTTCAATAAGTATACTAACTTATTGGATATATAAACAATATCTCTATAAGGGATGTAATGTTGAACCGGCGCAGTCGTCCTGTTTTCCTTAACTTGCTACAAATTCGCTTTCCGGTTACGGCCGTTGCTTCCATTTTGCATCGAATATCCGGTGTATTGATGTTCCTGTTTATTCCGGTATCCGTATATTTCCTCGGCAAATCCCTGCAAAGTAACCAGCATTTCCAGGAAACCCTGGCCCAGCTTGGCACCCCGATCGGGCGCGCCGTGCTGATCCTGATGGCATGGGCATTGCTTCATCATTTGTTTGCCGGCATACGCTATTTCCTGATTGACCTGGAATGGGTCATAAGCAGGCGCGGCGCAAATGTCAGCGCCTGGGTTGTTATCTCGAGCGCGGTAGTGGTTGTCGCGCTGGTAGCGCTGGGTGTCTGCACATGAGCCGACGTGTACAGGGCCTGCGTTCCTGGCTATGGCAGCGTATCAGCGCCTTGTATCTCCTCGTATACGTGCTGTTCGTTACCGTGAGCCTGTTTTTCAACTGGCCCGATGATTACGACAGCTGGTACCAGTGGGTTACGGGGCCGGTCAACAGTATTGCCCTGTTTACCTTCTTCCTGATGCTGACGATCCATGCCTGGATCGGAATCCGGGATGTGGTCATGGATTATGTGCACCCCCTGGCCGTGCGGGCATCGGTATTGATGCTTGTCGGTCTGGGCCTGTTATTTTGCCTGATATGGCTTAGCCGTGTCCTGGTCCTGGCATACCTGAGATGAATCTGACGAAAAGAAAATTTGATACATTGATTATCGGCGCGGGCGGGGGTGGTCTGCGGGCGGCCTTGCAACTGTCACAGGCCGATGCCTCGGTTGCGGTGGTCTCCAAGGTGTTTCCCACCCGGTCCCACACCGTTGCCGCGCAGGGTGGCGTAAACGCGGCACTTGCAAATCTCCTGCCCGATAACTGGCACTTCCATATGTTCGACACGGTCAAGGGCAGCGATTACCTGGGTGACCAGGATGCGATCGAGTACATGTGTCGCGCGGCTCCACGCGTGGTATACGAGCTGGAGCATTTTGGCGTTCCCTTTTCGCGCCTGGAAGATGGCAACATTTATCAACGCGCGTTTGGCGGACAAAGCCAGAACTATGGCGGGGCGCAGGCCGCCCGCACATGCGCCGCCGCGGACCGTACCGGACACGCGATATTGCATACGCTTTATCAGCAGAATATACGCGCCAAAACACATTTCTTTGACGAGTATTTCGCCATAGACCTGATCAAGGACAAGGAAGGTTATGTGCTCGGTGCGTTGGCCTTCGAAATCGAAACCGGAGAACCTATCCTGATCGAGGCCAAGACCACGTTGATCGCGACGGGAGGTGCCGGTCAACTGTACCGTACCTGTACCAATGCGCTGATCAACACCGGCGACGGAATGGGCATGGCGCTGCGCGCCGGAATCCCGTTGGAGGACATGGAATTCTTCCAGTTTCATCCGACCGGAATCGCCGGCAAGGGTATGCTGATCACGGAAGGGGTACGCGGCGAAGGCGGCTACCTGGTCAACAGCGAAGGCGAGCGTTTCATGGAACGCTATGCGCCCAACGCGAAGGATCTCGCCAGTCGCGATGTGGTCAGTCGTGCAATCTTCCTGGAGGTGCGTGAAGGACGCGGCTGCGGTCCGGACAAGGACCATGTACTGTTGAAAGTCGATCATATTGGTGCCGAGATCATTCTCAAGCGCCTGCCGGGTATTCGCGATATGGCAATGACGTTTGCGCACGTCGATCCGATCGAAAAGCCGATACCGGTATATCCTACTGCTCATTACACCATGGGTGGTATACCCACCAACCGTTACGGGCAGGTCGTGGTTCCGGAACGCGAAGGTCCGGAAGAAGTCGTGCCAGGGTTGTATGCGGCCGGCGAATGTGCCTGTGTATCGGTACACGGAGCGAACCGCCTGGGCGGAAATTCTTTGCTGGATATCCTGGTATTCGGTCGCGCCGCCGCCAATCACATTATCGATTTCCTGAAGGAACAACGCTATCACCGTGTTCTGGATCAGGACAGCGTTGACCTCGCACTGAGCAGGCTCGCGCGATGGGACCGTAAAGGTGAGGGAGAGTCCGTTCCGCAGTTGCGCGCGGAATTCAGAAAGGCCATGGAAGATCATTGCGGTGTATTTCGGGAACACCAGGTATTGACTGAGGGTGTGGAAAAAGTAAAAGCGCTCAGGGAGAGACTGGCCGATGCGCGCCTCAGGGATCACAGCCGCACATTCAACACGGCGCGCATCGAGGCGCTGGAACTTGAGAACCTGATGGACGTGGGCCTGGCAACCGTAGTGTCCGCATTATCGCGCACGGAAAGCCGTGGGGCGCATTCGCGTATCGACTATCCCGAGCGCGACGATACAAACTGGCTGAAACACAGCCTATACTTTAATGACGGGCGCATGGATTACAAACCCGTACGCCTGAAACCCCTGACCGTGGATCCCTTTCCGTTAAAGGCCAGGGTTTATTGAGGACCCGTCTCAATGCGTTTTTCAATTTACAGATTCGATCCGGAAAAAGATACAAAGCCCTATATGCAGGCCATGGACCTGCCTGATCCTCGACCTGACATGATGTTGTTGGAAGCCATGTTGCAACTGAAAACACAGGATGAGACGCTGAGTTTCCGCCGTTCCTGCCAGGAAGGGGTTTGTGGTTCGGATGCCATCAATATCAACGGCCGCAACGGACTGGCCTGCATCACGCCACTCGCTACACTCAGTCAGCCTGTTACCCTCAGGCCTTTGCCTGGTATGCCGGTAATCCGTGACCTGGTGGTGGATATGTCGAATTTCTATCGCCAGTACCGTGCGGTAAAACCCTATCTGATCGCGAATGGCCCGGAACCGGAAATCGAACGCAAGCAAAGTCCCGAGCAGAGAGATGAACTGGATGGCCTCTACGAATGTATCCTCTGCGCGTGCTGTTCCACTTCCTGTCCCTCCTACTGGTGGAATCCGGACAAGTTCCTGGGGCCGGCGGCATTGTTGCAAGCCTGGCGCTTTCTGGCGGATAGTCGCGACGAGGCCGAGGAACAACGCCTGGAAGCTCTGGAGGGCCCATACCGCCTGTTTCGCTGCCATACGATCATGAATTGCGTTGAGGTCTGCCCCAAGGGCTTGAATCCGACCCGCGCCATCGGCAAGATCAAACAGCATATGCTGAAAAGATCCATATAATTCATGAGGTAATGATGGATCAAGAAACCCGGGGAATGGACGCTACTTTGAACAGGGAATATGATCGCCAAAGGCTGCTCTGGCGCAGCAGACGTCGTATGCTGGAGCTTGATATTTTGCTACGCGACTTCATATATGATCAATATGAACGTCTCGGCCCGGAACAGTTACGCGCTTTCGTTCGCTTGCTCGATTATCCTGACGCGGTATTGTTTGACTTGCTGATGGAAAAATCAATTAGCTCTGACCAGGAAATAGCCAGTGTCATCGAAAAAATACGCACAACCGCTGCATCTTGAACCCCGCACATCCGTCCAGTTATCGATGGCATTGCTATTGTTGCATGGCCTTGGTTTGCTGGTAGTCATGAACCTCAACCTGCCGATATGGGCCGGCATGCTGGTTTCCGCGGCGATACTCCTGAATTTTTATACTACCTTCAGTACCCATGTCATGGGGCGTGGAAAATTTGCCATTCTGAGCCTGGTCTGGGAAGACGAGGGGGAATGGAAGATTCTCATGTCGGATGCCCGCCAGTATATCGCACGCCTGTTGCCGAGCAGTTACGTGCATACACGTCTTATTGTGCTGAACTTCCGGCTCGAAAACGGTGGACGTCGTACCTCAATCCTGCTGCCGGATTCTCTCGACAAGCCGACCTATCGAAAACTTCTGGTCCGCATGCAAATGGAAGCGAACCGGGATTCACGCGATCCTGACTGAATTCAGAGCTTACCCAGGCTGGTTATGTTATTACTGCTGCCCGTGAAGTTTGGCGGTATGAGGATCGTATTCTCGGCAGGTTTGCCAGTCTCGGGGTAGGGGTAATCAAGGGTGTAATGCAGGCCGCGGCTTTCCTTGCGCGACTGCGCGGACCGGATGATCAGGTCAGATACCAATGCCAGGTTACGCAACTCGATCAGGTCATTGGAGATGCGGAAATTTCCGTAGTACTCGTCGATTTCATGCAACAACAGATCGACCCGGCTCTTGGCGCGTTGCAGGCGCTTGTTGGTCCGGACAATACCTACGTAGTCCCACATGAATCGACGCAGCTCATCCCAGTTATGCGAGACAACCACTTCCTCGTCGGAATCGGTAACACGGCTTTCATCCCAAGCCGGTAATTCGGGTAGTTGTCGGGGGGTTTCCAGTTCCCTGCAAATTTGTTCCGCCGCAGACCTGGCATAGACAACACATTCGAGCAGGGAATTGCTGGCCATGCGATTGGCGCCATGCAGGCCGGTATAGGTTGTTTCGCCAATCGCGTATAAGCCCTGAATGTCCGTGCAACCGTTACGATCAACCATGACGCCGCCGCAGGTGTAGTGCGCGGCGGGTACGATGGGAATGGGTGTTTTCGTCAGGTCGTAGCCGAATTCCAGGCAGCGTGCATAGATATTCGGAAAATGCTGTTTGATAAAGTCGGCGGGCTTGTGGCTGATATCAAGATAGAGGCACTCGGCACCCAGTCGCTTCATTTCATGATCGATTGCGCGAGCGACGATGTCACGAGGCGCAAGTTCCTGGAGTTCGTGAAAGCGGTGCATAAAGGTGCTGCCATCCGGTAACAACAGCTTGCCACCTTCACCGCGCACGGCCTCACTGATAAGGAATGATTTAGCCTTCGGATGGTACAGGCAGGTGGGGTGAAACTGGTTGAACTCCATGTTTGCCACCCGGCATCCCGCTCGCCAGGCCATCGCGATCCCATCACCGGTCGAGGTATCGGGATTACTGGAGTACAGGTAAACCTTGCTGGCCCCGCCGGTTGCCAGGATCACGTGCCCGGTGGCGAAGACATCGACTCGACCCTCGTTACGATCGTACACGTAGGCACCGAAACAGCGGTTGTCTGGCAAGCCGACCTTGAAACCGGTAATCAGGTCTACGGCGAGGTGGTTCTCGAACAGGTGGATATTTTCATGTTGGCGTACCTGGTGTTCCAGACTGCTTTCAATGGCGCGACCGGTGGCATCTGCCGCATGAATGACGCGCCGATGGGTATGACCGCCTTCCCGGGTCAGGTGATAGCCTGCGTCCGGCTGTTCGGAATTCCTGCGAGAGAAGTTAACTCCTTGATCAATAAGCCATTTAATAGAATCCGGCCCATTTTCCACGACAAATTTTACGGTTTCCGGGTCACACAAACCCGCGCCCGCGCGCAGCGTATCCTGGATATGCGCCTGCAAGGTATCGCCCGGGTCCATAACCGCGGCGACGCCGCCTTGCGCGTAAAACGTTGATCCCTCGGTAAGTTCGCGCTTGGATAACACGGCAACCCGGGCATTCTGCGCCAGGCGCAATGCCAGGGAGAGTCCGGCGGCACCACTGCCGATGATCAGGACATCGTATGTGAAATATTCGGACATTTCGCTAGTCTACCCTATAAATCTTCCCGTACAACGCTAAAAGTGCCAAATCCGGTTGTAATTTGCTGTATATTATCCAGTTTGTAGTAGACGATACACACTAAAAACATGTCCGTAATGGCGAACTAAGTGCTCACAGCACGGTCTATTGATATGAATAGGCACAGGGAGTTGTGAGCAGTAAGGGGAATGGCCCTGATGGCCGATAGAAACGTAGATCAAGAACTGGTCGAACAGGTACAAAAAGGGGACAAAAAGGCATTTGATATCCTTGTGCTGAAATACCAACACAAGATTCAAAACCTGGTGTCCCGTTTTGTCCACGATCCGGTGGAAGCACAGGATGTAACCCAGGAAGCGTTTCTGAAAGCATATCGGGCATTGGGAAATTTTCGCGGAGACAGTGCGTTTTATACCTGGATTTATAGGATCGCAATCAATACCGCGAAAAATTATCTGGTCGCACAGGACAGGCGGCCACCCGACGGTGACATTGATGCTGAAGAGGCGGAGCAATATATGGACTCAGGACTACACGATATAGATTCACCCGAACGCCTGCTGTTGACCGAGGAGATACAAAGAACCGTGATCAAGGCGATCGAAGACCTGCCTGATGATCTCAGGACCGCGATCACATTGAGAGAACTGGAAGGCTTGAGTTACGAGGAAATTGCATCGTCGATGGATTGTCCGGTAGGTACCGTGCGATCGAGAATTTTTCGGGCACGCGAGGCCATTGACGCGAAGTTAAGACCATTACTCTGATCCCGATACCGGTATCAGGCAGGAATCAAAACTGCACATATATGTTACACAGTGCGAGGTATGAACCATGAAAGACAAGTTGCACGAACAGTTATCAGCCCTGATGGATGGAGAACTTCCCGATCAGGAACACGAATTACTGATACGCCGGCTGAAATCTGATACGAACTTCCAGGCGACTTGGTCGCGGTATCATCTGATCGGAGATGCCATGCGCAATGGTTTGCCGAACCGTATGGATACGCATCTTGCGGAACATATCACGCAGAAGATCGAGCGCGAGCCCGCATTGCACCAGGTCGCGAAGCGGGTGCATGGATTCAGGTTTCTGAAACCCGCTGCAGGGGTTGCCGTGGCTGCTTCCGTGGCCGTTATGGCCCTGATCGCGGTTCAGCAAGGTGGCAACCAGCAGGGGCCGGTCGAAACCCTGGCGCCACGCCTGGCCCAGGCACCGGTCAATAATAACCTGTACCGGGTTTCCGGTACCCGATGGAACCAGGCTGCACCGGAAGTGGAAACTCATCTGAATGGTTATCTGGTCAATCACAGCGAATACTCTTCAAACACCAACCTGCAAGGCATGCTGAATTATGCGAGGATTGCCGGATATGACTCGGCGCGCTAGACAGGGATGAATGTAGTGCGACCATTTGTGGTTATATTATTGCTGGTCAGCACCGGCGTGGTTGCGGCATCTGATGAAACGGATACGTCCGATAGTGCCCGCCAGTGGCTGGACAGGATGTCGCACGCCATAAAGACCCTGAATTACGAGGGCACCTTTGTATATATCCATGATAACCAGTTGGAAGCCATGCACATCATTCACAGCCACAATGAGCATGGTGAACAGGAGCGCTTGCTCTCGCTGGCGGGATCTCCGCGCGAGATCATTCGTGATAACGATTTACTGACCTGTATCCTGCCGGATGCGAGTGCCGTGGTCGTGGAAAAAAGCCGGCCGAAGGAATACCTGCCGACCGGCCTGCATAAAATTACACAATCCCTGAAGCAGTATTATAGATTCAGTGTCATTGGAGATGACCGGATGGCGGGCCGTGACGCCAAGATCATCCAGGTGCAACCCAGGGATCCATATCGGTATGGCTACGGCCTGTGGATCGATCGGCAAACGGACATGCTGCTGAAATCAGACCTGCTGGATGAAGCCGGAGATGCCGTGGAGCAGGTCATGTTCACGAATATCAGTATCGGCGAAGACATCGACAGCAGCCAGTTGAAACCGACGATTGATGCCAATGGTTTCAAATGGTTTCGAGAGGATAAAACCAACGATCGAGCCAAGGAATCCAAGTCCGGATGGTACGTGGACAAGTTACCGGATGGGTTTAAAATGGGCATGAAAAAGAAACACGCAATGCCGATGGACGAAATGCCACTCGAACACCTGATGTATACGGATGGCCTTTCCTCGGTTTCCGTGTTCATCGAGAAAATCGAGAAAGGCAAGCCCATGCTCGAGGGCCTGTCGAATATGGGTGCCGTCAATGCGTATGGAACGGAAGTGGACGGGCATCATGTAACAGTGGTCGGTGAGGTCCCCAAATCCGCAGTCAAGATGATTGGAGATCACGTCCGTTATAAACCCCAAACCCAGACCAGGCCCTGATAGAACCATGATTGAAGAAGAAGCGACAATCATCTCCACGGAAGGCGACATTGCCTGGGTCGAAACCCAGAGGCAATCAACCTGTGGGCAGTGCTCCGCCAACAAGGGCTGCGGGACTGCAACAATATCACGGTGGCTGGGTAACAAGCGAACCCAGGTCATGGTGTTGAATACCCTGGGGGCAGGTCCCGGCGATCATGTCATGATCGGTATTCGGGAAGATGCACTGATACGCGGTTCGTTGTCCGTCTATGCCATGCCCTTACTATTCATGATTGTATCCGCTTTACTGGGTGAAAGCCTGTTTGCCCGCCTGCTCGCAATATCCACCGAAACCGCCAGTCTTACGTTTGGCCTTGCCGGGCTCGGCATTGGATTTTTATGGCTGCGCCGGTATTCGTCCCGTATAAGCCGGGATTCGAGATATCAGCCTGTTGTATTACGTACGCTTTAGTCAAATCCCTTCTGGTGCATACTCCCACTCCCAAGGTATAATGGGTGTATGACTATCTACCTGATTTACTGAGAAACTTCATGAAAATTATAATTAACAGGGGTTTGGGCGCCATCTTGATGGCCATGCCATTATTTTTGCTATCGATGATGGTACAGGTGGCGAACGCAGACACCAGTCGCCAGGTCACCATGCCCGATTTCACGATCCTGGTGAAAGAGGTCGGTAATGCGGTGGTAAACATCAGTACCGAGCAGAAACGCAAATCAAGCATCGAAATCCCGCATGACTGGGACTTCCATGGCTTGCCCGACAAGGACAAGCTCGAGGAATTCCTGCGTAAGTTCATGAAGCCCAATGATGAACCGGACCAGGGCAACAATATTAAGGACTCCCTGGGCTCCGGATTTATCGTATCCGCAGATGGCTATGTCCTCACGAACCATCATGTCGTGAAGGATGCGGCGAAGATACTTGTACGGCTTAGCGATCGCCGGGAATTCGTGGCTGAACTGGTCGGCTCCGATAAACGCAGTGATATCGCCCTGTTGAAGATCAAGGCCAATAATTTACCGGTAGTCAGGATCGGGAATTCAACCGACCTGAAGGTTGGCGAATGGGTTGTTGCCATCGGGAGTCCCTTCGGATTCGACCAGAGTGTTACCGTGGGCGTGGTCAGTTTTAAAGGTCGCAGCCTGCCGGAAGAGAACTATGTCCCGTTCATACAAACCGACGTTGCGATCAATCCCGGAAATTCCGGTGGACCGTTATTTAACCTGGACGGCGAGGTAGTCGGTATCAACTCACAGATTTTCAGCCGCACAGGCGGCTACATGGGTCTTTCATTTGCTATACCGATCGATATTGCCATGAACGTGGTGGACCAGTTGAAATCCAAGGGATCGGTCTCGCGAGGGTGGCTGGGTGTTTATATCCAGGAACTTTCCACCGAGTTGGCCGAATCCTTTGGCATGGATCGACCCAAGGGCGCGCTGGTTACCTATGTCATTCCCGAGAGTCCTGCGCAGAAAGCCGGTATTGAAGTGGGAGATGTCATCATTGAATACAATGGCCACCCCATTCAACGCTCCAGTGAACTGCCACCTCGTGTCGGTGAAACCCGGATCGGTGACAAGGTACCTGTGCTTGTCGTTCGGGAGGGCAAGACCCGCGAAATCAAGCTGACAATCGGGGAGTTGCCGGAACAGGTGGCTACGCCGGGTGAGATCACCAGGCCTGAAAATGGTAGCTTGAACAAGGTACTCAACATACGAGTCAAGAAGCTTGCGTCCGGAAAGAAAAAAGACGAGGCACGGGGTCAGCATGGGCTGGAGGTTACCGAGGTTGATTCAGGCGCAGGAGATCGGGCCGGTCTCGAGGTGGGTGATATCCTGTTAATGCTCAATAATATCGAACTCAAGGATGTTGGTGACCTGGACAGTGCGGTAGCCAGGATTCCGAAAGGCAAGACGGTGCCCATGCTTGTATTTCGCGGGGAAGGTCCGAGGTTCCTTGTGTTGAAACTGGAAGATTGATGTGCCCGGAATTTATCGTATACGGTCGGGGGCTATGTCATCTTTGTGATGATATGCTGGGTCAATTGTACGCCCTGCAAAAAAATCATGACTTCAAAATAGACTACATCGAAATTACAGGGGATGCCGTACTGGAGGCTGAATACGGTCTGAAAGTACCGGTACTCATGGCGGGCAATCAGGAACTCTGTCACTATAAACTGGATCTACCCAGGTTTCACGAGTACTTATCGAAGGCGAAACAAGACTGAACCATATGCAGTATATTCGTAATTTTTCCATCATCGCCCATATAGATCATGGTAAATCCACCCTCGCTGATCGCTTTATCCAGGTTTGTGGCGGCCTCAGTGAGCGCGAGATGCAGGCCCAGGTCTGTGACTCGATGGATTTGGAACGCGAACGCGGGATAACGATCAAGGCGCAAAGCGTGTCGTTGGATTATGTCGCGGATGACGGCCATACCTACCACCTGAATTTTATCGATACCCCGGGCCATGTAGACTTTTCGTACGAGGTATCGCGTTCGCTTGCCGCTTGTGAAGGCGCGTTACTTGTCGTGGATGCCTCGCAGGGAGTTGAGGCACAGAGTGTTGCGAATTGTTACACCGCGATCGATCTTGGCCTCGAAGTGATGCCGGTACTGAACAAGATCGATCTGCCGTCTGCAGATCCGGATCGTGTGATTCACGAGATCGAGGAAATCATTGGTGTGGATGCGCAGGATGCAATTCGTGTCAGTGCGAAAACAGGTGTCGGTGTGCACGAATTACTGGAAGCACTGGTAGCACGAATCCCGCCGCCCAAGGGTAATATTGATGAACCCCTGCAGGCGCTGATCATCGATTCCTGGTTTGATAATTTTGTCGGTGTTATATCCCTGGTGCGGGTTATGAATGGCCGCATTACACCCAAGCAGAAGATCAAGGTAATGTCCACGGGCAGGGCGTTCCAGGTCGAGAAGGTCGGTGTCTTTACGCCGAAACGAACGGATACTTCGTGCCTGGAAGCGGGTGATGTCGGATACGTGATCGCCGGAATCAAGGAAGTCGATGGAGCCCCCGTGGGCGATACATTGACCACCGTCGATCGGCCGGCAACAAAAATGCTTCCCGGTTTTCAGAAAGTGCAGCCGAGGGTATTTGCAGGACTGTATCCCGTGGATTCCGATGATTACGAGGACTTTCGCGATGCCTTGCAGAAACTGCGACTGAATGACTCGGCTTTGCAGTATGAACCGGAAACTTCCGAGGCACTGGGGTTCGGGTTCCGATGTGGTTTTCTCGGTATGCTGCACATGGAGATCGTACAGGAACGCCTGGAAAGGGAATATAACCTGGACCTTATCACCACGGCACCGACGGTTATCTATGAGGTCTTGACGACCAAGGATGAAGTTCTGCATATTGATAATCCGGCAAGTCTGCCGGCCGTGAACTATATCGCCGAGATCCGCGAACCAATTATCCAGGCGAATATACTGTTACCACAGGAATATGTGGGTGCGGTTATCACGCTTTGTATCGAGAAACGCGGTGTACAAAAAAACCTGCAATATCTTGGAAAACAGGTATCAATTACTTTCGAACTGCCCTTGAGTGAAGTCGTCCTCGACTTCTTTGACCGTCTGAAATCGGTCAGTCGGGGATACGCATCCTTTGATTATTCATTTCTCCGTTTCCAGGCGGCACCGCTGGTCAAACTGGATGTGTTGATCAATGGAGAGAAAGTCGACGCGCTTTCCATTATCGTGCATCGTGAAAGCAGTCAACGACGCGGTCGTGAACTGGCGGACCGGATGAAGGAAATCATCCCCCGCCAGATGTTTGATGTGGCGATCCAGTCAGCCATTGGTTCGCAGATTGTCGCGCGAACCACCGTCAAGGCCTTGCGAAAAAATGTGACTGCCAAGTGCTACGGTGGCGACATCACGCGAAAGAGAAAATTGCTCGAAAAACAAAAAGCCGGCAAAAAGCGTATGAAGCAGGTCGGTAAAGTGGAGATACCGCAAGAGGCGTTTCTGGCGGTTTTGCGTGTCAGTGATAAAAATTGATCTACCAATGATTGGACATTGCTATGAATTTTGATTTCCCTACGATTTTGACGATTGCGACACTGGTTACCGGGTTGATCTGGTTAGTGGATATTGTGTTCTGGAAACCCAAGCGCAAGAAAATGGATCCCGAGAAGGCGCGCGAACCGCTGATTGTCGAGTATTCTCGTTCGTTTTTCCCGATTATCCTGATTGTGTTGTTATTGCGCTCTTTCCTTGTCGAGCCGTTCCGAATCCCCTCGGGGTCCATGATGCCGACACTCCTGTCGGGAGATTTTATCCTGGTGAACAAGTTCTCCTACGGCATCCGCCTGCCGGTTATAAACAAGAAGATTATCGATACGGGCTCACCCCACCGGGGTGACGTGGTCGTTTTTCGATTTCCCGAGGATCCTTCCACCGATTTTATCAAGCGCGTAATCGGTTTGCCGGGAGATCGTATTGAATACATTAACAAAATGCTCTATATAAATGGGAAAGCCATTGGATATAAGAATGATGGGACCTACATCGGTACGGGGTCCGGCTTATCGATGACAGGGCACCTGGTACGTGATGAGAACCTTGGCACGGTAACGCATCAGATTCTTATCAGGCCGGCCAGTTTTGAACCGAATTACCCGTGCTTGCAGGATGGCCATTTTTTTGTAGTACCCAAGGGACAATATTTTGTCATGGGTGATAATCGCGATCATAGTAATGACAGTCGTTACTGGTGCACGGTACCGGATGAAAACCTGATCGGAAAGGCAGTCATGATCTGGATGCACTGGGATACAGGCGGTAACGGCCTGGTATGGTCAAGAATAGGTCAATCCATAAAATAAAGAGTTATGAGGATGGGAGTAATGAAAAACAAACAAACCGGTATGACCCTGATCGGCTGGCTGATCGTATTGGGCCTGATAGCATTTTTTGCCTTGCTGGCCATGAAAATGTTTCCAATGGTAATGGAAGATTACGAGATAGGCGGTTCGCTGGAATCCCTGAAGCAGGAACCTTTTTTGACCAAGAAAACCAACAAGGAAATCATAAGCCTGCTACAACGAAGATTTGATGTAAATGATGTTACAGCCGTAAAGCAAGACAATATTAAGATCACCAAGGAAGGTGGGGTGATGGTCATTACCATAGATTATGAAAACCAGAAATCTTTTCTGAGCAATTATTACATACTGGGTAAGTATCATCATAAGATCGAGGTAGTCGAGCATTGAGATCCGCTGTCCAGGCTGTCGAGAAGCGCCTGAAGTATCAATTTCGGGACCCGCAGTTACTGGAATGCGCCCTTACGCATCGGAGTGCCGGAAAGCGAAATAATGAGCGCCTTGAATTTCTGGGTGACAGCATATTAAATCTCGTGATTGCCGAATTTCTCTTCCGGCATCTGACGGATGCGCCGGAAGGTGACCTCAGCAGGATGCGCGCCAGCCTGGTAAAAGGAGAAAAACTCGCCAAACTCGCTACCGGACTGGAGCTTGGAGAGTATCTGGTGCTCGGTTCTGGAGAACTGAAAAGCGGCGGCTTCCGGAGATCTTCCATCCTGGCAGACTCACTGGAAGCGATATTCGGTGCGATATTCATGGATGCCGGTTTCGAGGCCTGCCAGAGGATTATTCTCGAGATCTATGCCGCAACGCTTGATGACCTGCCGGATGTGTCCAGTATCAAGGACCCGAAAACCAAATTACAGGAATTTCTGCAGTCACGGCAGCTACCCTTGCCGGAATACGAGGTTCTCAGTGTGGAAGGTGAACCTCATGCACAAAAATTCGTCGTCGTATGCAGGGTTTCCGGTATGACGGAATCTGTACAGGGGAATGGCAGCAGCCGGAAAAAAGCGGAACAGAGTGCCGCAAAGAAAGCGTTGCAGGAGTTGTTACATGACTGAACCCCTTGCGCATAGATGCGGCTTTATTGCTATTGTGGGCAGGCCCAATGTCGGCAAGTCGACATTGATGAACCGTATTCTGGGTCAGAAAATAAGCATAACCTCCCGCAAGCCACAGACAACCCGGCATCAGATACTTGGCATCAAGACGGACGAGAACGTACAGGCAATTTACGTGGATACGCCTGGCCTTCACCTGCATGCAAAAAAAGCGATCAACCGCTATATGAACCGGGCCGCTTCGACCGTTTTGAATGACGTGGATGTGGTTGTCTTCGTGGTGGATGCCGCCAGGTGGACCGAGGAAGATGATAATGTACTGGTGCAGTTACAACGAGAGAAAACGCCTGTTATCCTGGTGATCAACAAGATCGATAAACTGAATAACAAGGATCTGCTGTTACCCCTGATCGATACCTGGGGCAGGCGTATGGAATTTGCGGCAGTCATACCCATATCCGCGAAGTCCGGCGATAATCTGGATAAACTTGAACAAACCGTCTCTACGTACCTGCCTGAAAGTGGCCCGCTGTTTCCCGAGGAACAGGTCACGGACAGGAGCGAACGTTTCCTTGCCGCCGAACTCATACGTGAAAAACTGATGCGCCGTCTGTCCAAGGAGCTTCCTTATGCCGTGACGGTGCAAATAGAAAAGTTCTCCATGGAGAATGAAGTCCTGCACATCGATGCCACGATCTGGGTTGCACGGAAAAGTCAGAAGGGCATAGTCATCGGAAAATCCGGTGAAGTACTGAAGGAAGTCGGTCAGAAAGCGCGAATCGACATGGAGAAACAGTTCGAATGCAAGGTCTTCCTGAACCTGTGGGTCAAGGTTATGGAAGACTGGTCAGACAAGGAGCAGCAGCTCAGACAGCTGGGATATGATGATTCCGGATCATGATAGCATGCTGCATTCTCTATGAACCCCGTACAGCCTGCATACGTCATTCATACCCGCAGTTACCGTGAAACCAGCGGTCTGATCGACATCATCACGCAGGATATGGGCAGAATTTCGCTCGTTGCCCGCGGCTACAAGACCTCGCGCAAGGGCCTGTTGGCTGCCCTGCAGCCGTTCCGGAAACTTGAGGTATCCTGGTCCGGAAAAGGTGATTTGAAAACCCTCGTCAGCGCGGAAGAAATCTCCCGCCCGGTATTCCTGCAGGGCTCGGCACTGACAGGCGGACTGTATATCAATGAACTTCTGCTGCGTCTCCTGCATCCTTATGATCCCTGTCCCGGGTTGTTCGAGAGTTACGAATCCACACTGGACAATCTCAGGAACGGGGGCAGGGAAGAGGCGACTTTGCGCGTATATGAAAAAAATCTCCTCGAGGAACTCGGTTATGGACTCGAACTGGGCGTCACGATCGGGGGGGATATGATCGAGGAAGGGCAGATGTATTACTACAGGCCGCACGAAGGACTGGTGCCGGCTACGCAATCTCTGGATAATGGTGTCATGATATCCGGGCGTAGTTTACTATGTCTGCTGCATGAGCAACTGGAAGAGCCCCAGGTGCTCAAGGAAACCAAGCGCCTGATGCGTCTGCTGATCGAACAGCATCTGGATGGAAGGCCCTTGAGAACCCGTGATCTGTATCGTTTTTTATAGGCTGATAATCGGGAATACTTG
>Ga0316579_10000056_pt1 | contig 27249 bp, 22 predicted proteins | sample J5NA_2_FD_203074 | JGI IMG/M metagenome (GOLD analysis project Ga0316579, IMG submission 203074) | Rhizosphere microbial communities from salt marsh grasses in Alabama, United States - J5-7_160517rDrA | ecosystem: Host-associated > Plants > Roots > Rhizosphere | place: USA: Alabama | collected... | reverse complement strand
TCCCGCGGGACAGGTTCAGGACCCGGTACTCGTACTGGCCGTGGAACCGGCCGGGGCGGGGGGTCGGAGCATGTCCGGGGCGGAGCCGGGGGCGGTGGTCGTCGGGGAGGGCGGCCGCGTGGGGGTCCGCCCCGGCCGTCACCGGATCGGACGGGGTGCTGCCGGGCGACGGGGTGCTGCCGGGCGGGACGCGCTGCCGCGGTTCCCCGTTCCCGGGGGGATCGTTCGAGGGTTCGTGGCGTGGCGTGGGCTGGCTCATCCCCACCATGTCATCACGAACCGATACCGTCATGCCATGACGACGGACCCTCGCGCCGCTCTCGACCGTCTGATCGCGGCGCTCGAGGCGCATCTGAACGCGGTGACCCAGAGGACCGGGGAGACGGATCCGGCCGTGGTCAATGCCTACCAGCGGCTCTCGGACGCTTTCGAGGTCTACGACGAGGCCCTCTACAGCACCCACGACGAAGTCACCCCGTTCGTCCTCTACGACGAGGGCGACGAGGACGAGGACGCCGACCTCGAGGACGACGAGGACGAGGACGCCGACCTCGAGGACGACGAGGACCTCGACGACCTCGACGACGACCTGGTGGTCGAGGAGGACGACGACGACCTCGAGGAGGACGAGGACCTCGACGACGACCTCGACGTGCCCCGGGACGACACCCGGGACGGCGCGGGGGACGAAGCGGGCTCGGTGGCCCGGGGCGGATGAGGTCCGGGCGGCGGGTCGGGTTCCCGTGGAGGTTTCAGAACCGTTCGGGGTAGCCGATCCGGGGGGCCGAGACCTCGTCGAGGGCCGTGCGGATCTCCGCGGGGAGGACGACCTCCTCACTGCCCAGGGCGCATCTCAACTGGGCAGCCGTCCTGGCCCCCAGGATGACGCAGGCCACGGGGTCCTGTTCGCGTACCCAGGCGAGGGCGACCTCGACGGGGGAACAGCCCAGCCCGTCCGCGGCGGTGACGACCGCGTCGACGACCCGGCGGGACCCGGCATCCAGGTACTGGCCGACGAAGGCCGCCAGGTGCGGGGAGGCGGCACGGGAGTCCGCGGGGGTTCCCGAACGGTACTTCCCGGACAGGACTCCCCGGCCCAGCGGGGACCAGGCGAACACCCCCACGCCCAGGTTCCGGGCGGCCGGGAGGACCTCGCGTTCGACGCCCCGTTGGACCAGGGAGTACTCCATCTCGGTCGCGACGGGGATCGCCGGACCTGTCGCGCCCGCCACGGCCAGGGCGGTCTGCCAGCCGGCGTAGTTCGAGATCCCCGTGTACCGGACCCGCCCGGTGTCCACGGCGTGCTCGAGGGCGGAGAGCGTCTCGTCGAGAGGGACCTCGTCGCTCCAGGCGTGCACGAGCCACAGGTCCACGTGGTCGGTGCGCAGGCGCCGCAGGGATCCCTCCAGATCGGCCAGCATGGCCCGGCGGGAGGTGTCCCGGCGCAGGGAGCCGTCCTTGCCCGACACCCCGGCCTTGGTGCACAGGACGACGTCGTCACGATCCACGGTCCCGGTCAGCAGGGAACCCACGAGTTCCTCGGCCGCACCTTCCCCGTAGGAGGCCGCGGTGTCGATCAGGGTGCCCCCCGCCTCGACGAAGGCGCTCAACTGGTCGGCGGCCTCGTGCTCGTCGGTGTCCCGGCCCCAGGTCAGTGTCCCCAGCCCGAGCCTGGACACCCGCAGCCCGCTGCGGCCGACGGCATGTTCCTCCACGGCCCACCAACCTAGTGCCCCGGGACGATGATCAGGCGCGGACCCGTCCCGGACCCGTCCCCGAGCCGCCGGCAGGTCACAGGACCCGGTCGGTGCTCCTCCCGGACTCCTCCCGGCCCGGTCGGGGCGAGGGTCGGGCTCCGGCTCGCCGGGCCGGGCCCGGGCACCGGTTCGGCGTTCCGGTCCGGATGAGGCCGTGGCGAGCGGGATGTATATCGTCTTTCGCATGCCGCTGGTGTTCCAGGACGACATCTCCGAGATCGTGCGCGACCTCCCGGCCCCCGTGTGCCTCCTTCCCCCACCACGCGGGGGGATGCCCGTGGGTGACGGCCGTAGTGGCCGGGCCGGTGCCTGGAGCCCGTCGTGAGCGTTGAGCTCGGGTACACGGACGCGATCGTCCTGGGGATCGTCGAGGGGCTGACGGAGTTCCTGCCCGTCTCCAGCACCGGGCATCTCACGGTGGCCGAGGGGCTGCTCGGGCTGAAGGTGGACGATCCGGCGGTGACGGCCTTCACCGCGATCATCCAGTTCGGGGCCATCGTCGCGACCTTCCTGTACTTCCGGCGGGACTTCGTGCGCCTGGCCAGGGCCTGGGCGAGGGGACTCGTCCGGCAGCTGTACGGCCGCCAGTTGCGGCGGAAGGGCAATCCGGCGATGGCGGAGATGGTCCTGCGGGACGACCCGGAGTACCGGTTCTCGTGGTGCGTCCTGGTGGGTGCCGTCCCGGTGATCCTGGTGGCGCTCGTCTTCAAGGACCTGATCACCGGCCCCCTGCGCAGCCTGTGGGTCGTGGCCATCGCGTTGATCGGTTGGTGCGTCGTCATCTACCTGGGGGAGGCCCGCGGGACCCAGAAGATCGACGAGGACCGCCTCACGATCCGTCAGGCCCTGCTGATCGGGGTGGCCCAGTGCGCCGCCCTCGTGCCGGGGGTGTCCCGTTCGGGTTCGACGATCGCCGCGGGGATGATGCTGGGGGTGACCCGGATCGCCGCGACCCGGTTGTCGTTCTTCCTGGCGATCCCGGTCCTGACGGGCGCGGGTGTCATGGAGCTGGGGGAGATCGACACCTCGGTCGTCGGCTGGGGACCGCTGCTGGTGGGGACCGTCGTCTCCTTCGTCGTTGCCTACGCCTCGATCGCGTGGCTGCTGAGATTCGTCTCCTCCCATCCCATCACCGCGTTCATCCCCTACCGGATCTTCGCGGGGTTCGCGGTGATCGCGCTGCTGCTCACCAACTCCATCGAGGCCACCTGAGCCCACGACCCGCACCGGTCCGGCGGCGAGCCACGGCAGCGGCCACCCGGCACGGAATCCGTCACGTACGCTCGGACGATGCCCACCGTGCTGCTCGTGCGCCACGGCAGGACCACGGCCAACGCCGCGGGTGTCCTGCCGGGGTGGACCCCCGGGGTCGACCTCGACCAGCGCGGCCGCCGCCAGGCCCGTGCCCTGGCCGGGCGGCTGGCAGGGCTCCCGCTGGCCTCGGTGGTCACCAGCCCGCTGGAACGTTGCCGCCAGACGACGGATCTGCTCCTGTCCTCCCGCCAGGTCGCGTCGGCCCCGGGGAGCAGGCCCGTTCCCGCCCCGGCCGCGGCGCCGGAGGTCGACGACGACCCGCCGCAGTGCCGCGGGGACCGGCCGGCACCGGCGGTCGACGTACTGACCGACGACAGGCTGGGGGAGTGCCGCTACGGGGACTGGACGGGACGCAGTCTGCGGGACCTGGCGGGCGACCCGCTGTGGCCGGTCGTCCAGGCCCATCCGTCCGCGGTCTCCTTCCCCGGCCCGGAGGGGGAGTCACTGCGGGACCTGCAGCATCGGGCCGTGTCCGCCGTCAGGGAGCACGATCTCCGGGTGCAGCGGGCCGACGGTCCGCAGGCCCTGTGGATGGCCGTGACCCACGGTGACGTGATCAAGGCGATCCTGGCGGACGCTCTCGGCCTGCACCTGGACGGGTTCCAACGCCTGGTGGTGGACCCCTGCTCGGTCAGCGCCGTGCGTTACACGCTTATGCGCCCTTTCGTCCTGAAAGTCAACGACACGGGCGAGGACCTCTCCGGGCTGGGCCCGGACGACGAGACGGGCCACCGGCCCCTGTCCTCGGACGCCGTCGTCGGCGGCGGTGCGGGCGCGGGAGGCCGTCAGCGGCTCGCGGGCCCCCTCCCGCCCCTGTCCGACGGCCCGGATGCTGCCGGTCGCCGCGCCACCCCGTAGGGTCGCGCCATGCCCCGACAGGTCTTCGACCACGACTCGCCCGACCGGTTCGTCGCCGGAGCTGTGGGCGAGCCGGGATCGCGCACCTTCTTCCTCCAGGCGCGCACCGGACGGCGCCTGAACAGCGTTGCCCTGGAGAAACAACAGGTCTCGGTCCTGGCTGAACGCATCGACGAGCTCCTGGACGAGGTGCTCCGCCGCAGCGGCGGTACCGCGCCGGTCCCGGCCATCGCTCCCGCCGACAGCGACGACAACGCGCCGCTCGACACCCCGATCGAGGAGGAGTTCCGGGTCGGGACCATGAGTCTGGCCTGGGACGGGGAGGCCGAACGCGTCGTCGTCGAGTGCTACTCCGAGGGGGTGTCCGTCGACGAGGCGGAGATCGCGTCCGACGAGGGTCCGCAGCTGCAGGAGGGCGCCGTCCTGAGGGTCTCCCTGAGCGGAGCGACCGCCAGGATCTTCGCCAAGCGGGCGCTGGCCGTGGTGGCTGCCGGCCGGCCGCCCTGCCCCTTCTGCGCCAACCCCCTGGACGCGGAGGGCCACGTCTGCCCCCGGGCCAACGGCTACCGTCGCTGAGGCACCGTGGCGTCCTCCACCGATCCTGCTTGGTCGGGTCCGGACGAGTCCTCGGCGTTGGAGATCCTGCGATGGGGAGAGCTGACCGTCCTGGGCCGTCTGATCGATGCCAGCAACGCCACCCTGCTGGCCACCGTCGGCCTCGACGACGTCGAGGCGTTCTGCGTGTACAAACCGATCTCGGGGGAGCGCCCGTTGTGGGACTTCCCCCGGCGGACCCTCGCGCACCGCGAGGTCGCGGCCTACGCGCTGTCGGTCGCCACGGGATGGGACCTCGTGCCCCCCACGGTCCTGAGGGACGGCCCCTTCGGTCCGGGAAGCGTCCAGTGGTGGGTCAGGGAGAGGCCCGAGGAAACCCACCGGGCGGGCAAGGGACCGGGCACCCCGGTCATGGCGGAGCCCGGAGGAGGGCTGGTCGACGTCCTGGCCCGCAGGGAGGTCCCCGAGGGCTGGCTGCACGTACTGGACGCCGAGGACCTCGACGGCGCCCCCGTCGTCCTGGCCCACGCCGACGACGCGGGACTGCGGCGGATGGCGGTGTTCGACGTGGTGGCCAACAACGCCGATCGCAAGGGCGGGCACGTGCTGCGCGATTCCACGGGCTGTGTCTTCGGGGTGGACCACGGGCTGACGTTCAACGTCGAGGAGAAGCTGCGGACCGTGTTGTGGGGCTGGTCCGGGGACCGGTTGCCGGCCGAGGTCTGCGGGGTCCTCGCGGCCCTCGGCACCGACCTGCAGGCGGACAGTTCCCTGCACCGGGAGCTGTCCGGCCTGCTCAGCCCCGACGAGGTGGACGGAACGGCACGCCGGGCGGAGTCGCTGCTGTCGTCGGGCAGGCACCCGGCTCCCGTCCCCGACCGTCCGTCCATCCCCTGGCCCGCGTTCTGAGCGCGGTCCGCGTTCCGCGGGCCGGTACGGCGTTCCTCCGGGATCAGGACGGATCTCAGGGGTCCGGGTCGGGTCCCGGGGTCAGGGGCGGCCGTCCCGCGAGATGTGCCCGGCGAGGGGGCCGGTTACGCTCCGGGCGTGACCCCCTGGACCGTCCCCGACCTCACGCCCCTGCCCGATCGGTCGGAGCCCGCCCTCCCCGCGGTTCCCGACCGTCCGCTCCCCGACGACCCCCGTGCCCGGCGGCGCTGGCCCGGACGCGGCCCCGTCGTCCGCCTGCACGACACCGCGACCGGTGCGCTGGTGCCCTCCGCCACGGGAGACGTCGCGCGCCTGTACGTCTGCGGGATCACTCCCTACGACGCCACCCACATGGGCCACGCAGCGACCTACGTCGCCTTCGACCTGTTGAACCGCGCGTGGAGGGACGCGGGGCTGAAGGTCGTCTACGTGCAGAACGTCACGGACGTGGACGACCCCCTGCTGGAACGGGCCGAGGCCACCGGCGAGGACTGGAAGGAGCTGGCGCGGGACCAGACCGCGCTGTTCGCGCAGGACATGCAGGCCCTGGGTGTCCTGCCCCCGCAGGAGTACCGGTCGGCGACGGCGGCCGTTCCGCTCGTCGTGGACGCCGTCACCCGCCTGCTCGCCGACGGCCACGCCTACCGGGTCCCGGGGACCGGCGGTGAGCCCGACGGTGACGTCTACTTCTCCGTTCACGCCGATCCCGGTTTCGGCCGGGTCAGCAACCTGGGCCCCGAACAGATGATCGAGCTCTTCGCCGAGCGAGGCGGCGACCCGGACCGCCCCGGCAAGCGTCACCCGCTGGACTGCCTGCTGTGGCGGGTCCACCGCCCGGGTGAGCCCTCCTGGGACGGCGGCGGGCTGGGCAGGGGCCGTCCGGGATGGCACATCGAGTGCGCGACGATCGCGCTGGAACACCTGGGGATCTCCTTCGACGTCCAGGGCGGCGGGTCGGACCTGGCCTTTCCCCACCACGAGATGGGGGCCTCCGAGGGACACCTGCTGGCCGGGGCGAAGCCCTTCGCCCGGATCTACGCCCACACGGGGATGGTGGGTCTGGACGGCAACAAGATGAGCAAGTCCCGGGGCAATCTCGTGTTCGTCTCCGCCCTGCGCCGGGAAGGTGCGGACCCGGCGGCGATCCGCCTGGCGATCCTGGCGCACCACTACCGCAGCGATTGGGAGTGGACCGCGGCAGGACTGCATCGGGCCCAGGACAGGCTGGAGCGGTGGCGGCAGGCCGCGGCCCGGGTCCGGTCCCTCAGCGGCGCGGGATCCGGTTCGCAGGACCCGGCCGTCCAGGACCCGGCCGCCGAGGGCCTCGACGGTCAGGACGTCGGCGGCCGGTGGCGGGTGGTCGACGCCCTGCGCGAGCGCATCGCCGAGGACCTCGATGCCCCCGGAGCCCTGGGGGTCGTGGACCTCTGGGCCGAGGAGGTCCTCACGGGAACCGGATCTCCCGGTTCCCTGGTTCCCGAGGCGGTCTCGGCCCTGCTGGGGATCGATCTGGCTCCCGGGGACCGGTGACCCCTCGCCTTCCCGGTCCTGCTCCTCTTTTCCTGTTGTCAAGGTGCTCCTTCCCTCCTGCGGGGGCGCCGGGTGCCGGATCCGGTGCACGGATTCGATGGGATCCTGCCCCCGCGGGTGCTGTCCGTAGCACGGCTCGGAGGAATCAACGTCCACAGCTCGCTGCTGCCCGGTTACCGGGGGCCGGCGCCGGTGCGGTGGGCCGTTCGCAACGGTGACCCGCCGATCGGTGTGACCGTCCACCGGATGGATCAGGGGATCGACACCGGCCCGGTCCTCGCCCAGCGCGGGGGGATCCCGCTGGGACGACGACGTCACCCCCGATTCCCTTCGGGAACGTCCGCGTCCGGTGATGGCCGAACTGCTGTCCGTCGCACTGGACCGTGTCGCCCGCGCGGTTCCCGGACGGCCGCAGACCGGCGAGGATCCGTGCCCGGCGCGTTTCCTGGAACCCGAGTACTCCGAGGTCGGCTGGTCCCGATCGGCACGGGAGATCCACGATCAGGTCCGGGCCTTCCGGTTCTTCGGCAGCCGGGAAGCCCCCGTGGCCCGGCTGGACGATCGCAGGATCCGGCTGGTGCGTACGAGCCTGGAACCCGCGGCCGGCATCCGCGCGGAGTGCGGGGACGGGCCGATCTGGATCGTGGGGTCCGCCCCGCTCCCGTGAACGCCCCAGCGCCACCGGCACCGGCAGCAGTCCCGGCACCCGCCCGGCCCGGGTGCCGGCCGTCCGGCCGCAGGCAACAGCCCCGCCGCGCGGGAGGTCACGGGGGTCCGGCCGCGCCAGGATCCCGTGACGCACCTCCGTCGCCGCCGGGTCGTCGAAGTCTCCCAGCGACTGCAGGGCCTCCCGGAGAGGCCCGCCGGCGCGCGCGGCCCGCCGGAGCGTTCCAGGGCTCTCGCCGGGTTGTCCGGGGCGTTGGCCTGGTGCCACCGGTCGCCGACGGCGCGGTGGGCGTCCGCCGCCCGGCGGTGGAAGGGCACGGCCTCCTCCTGGTGGCCCAGGTCCTGGTGGGCCGGGCCGGTGACGTCGAGCGCCGTGGCCTGACGGTTGCGGTCCCCCGGACGCCGGTGCAGCGCGGCGGCCCGCTGTCCCTCCCGGAGAGCCTCGGCCGGACGCCCGGCTGCCAGGTGGACGGCTGTGCTCTCGATCAGCCAGTACGCCCGCCAGACGTCGTTGCCGTCCCCGTCCGCGATGGACGGGGCCTCGTCGACGGCCAGCCGGGCGCGGTCGGGCCGGCCGGTCCCCCGATGGGCCCGGACCAGCAGGAACAGGGCGTTGCCCGCGTAGGCGCGGTCCCCGGTGGCCCGCAGGACGGGCAGGATCCCCTCCAGGAGATCCACGGCCTCGACGTGCTCACGGCGTTCGGTGAACGTTTCGGCGATGTTCCCCCGTATCAGGGCCTGCCGCTGCTGGTCCCCCAGGCCCTCGGCGACGTCGGCCGCACGCCGGAAACAGGTGCCGGCGTCGGTCAGGCGCCGGCGGCGCAGTTCGAGCAGCCCCAGTGCGTTGGGGGAGACGACCTGTCCGGGCAGGTCCCCCAGGTCCCGGCGGGTGTCCAGGGCGACGCGATGGGCCGCCTCGGCCTCGGTCAACCGCATGGACTGGAAGTAGGCCTTCCCGAGGCTGTCGTGGGTCTCGGCGACGCCGACGAGGTCCCCGAGACGGGTCGCGGCCTGCGCCCCGACGGTCGCTGTGGTGATCCAGCCGTCGAAGGCGTTCTGGTGGGAGTGGACGCACCGGAGCACGGCCGCCAGGCGCCAGGCGATGCCGTCCTCGTGGTGCTCCGCGGCCGCCAGGAACGCCCTCCTCGCGCCGCGGCGGCCGCGGCCGTCCCCGGCGGGGCGGACGCCGGCGCCCGGCCGGCACCGGGCCGTCCCTGTGACGACCGTTTCACGTATCACTGTGGCCACGCCGCGCCGCTGAACCGATCGTGGATGGGTGAGAGGGCGGTCGGGTCCCCGCGTCCTTCGCGGGGACGGGTCGGTTCCTGGACATCGACGCATCGGGAGGCGCCGTGTCCGCTACGGCTCAGTTGTTCGGCGCCGTCGTCGTCCTGTTCGCCTACCTCATGGCGCAGGTCGGTCTCATGCGGACGGAGTCCGTGACCTACCTGCTGCTGAACCTGCTGGGAGGCGCGGCCCTCGCCGCCGTGGGGGTGCAGGAGGGCATGTGGGGCTTCGCCGTCGTGGACGGCGTGTGGGCCCTGATCGCGGCGGCGGGCCTGCCCAACGCCCTCGCGCGTCGCACGGCGGTCGGGCACGGTTCCCGCCCCCCACCGGGCGAGTGCGCCGACGTCCCGTGACGGCCCGTTCCTGTCCTGTCCGGTTCGGTCCTGTGCCCGCCGGGCGCCGGGCGCCGGGCGGAACGCTGTCGGCGGCCGGCTCTCAGCGGGCCGGTCCCGGTCCGGGGTCGTCGCGGCGGCGCAGGTACCGCTCGAACTCCCGGGCGATGGCCTCCCCGCTGGCCTCGGGAAGGTCCGCGGTGTCCTTGGCCTGTTCCAGCTGGCGCACGTACTCGCCGATCTCGTTGTCCTCCTGGGCCAGCTCGTTCACCCCCCGTTCCCAGGCCCTGGCGTCCTCGGGCAGCTCCTCCAGGGGGACCGACACGTTCAGGTGCTCCTCGACGCTGCGCAGCAGCGCCAGCACGGCCTTGGGGGAGGGGGAGGTGCCGACGTAGTGCGGTACCGCCGCCCAGATCGACAGCGCGGGGATCCGGACGCGCGCGGTCCCCTCCTGCAGCACCCCGACGATCCCGGTGGGCCCCTCGTACCGGGACGGTCCCACCCCCAGGTCCCGTATGAGCCCCGGATCCTCGCTCGTGCTGGTCACCGGGATCGGACGGGTGTGGGGAACGTCTGCCAGCAGGGCCCCGAGGGTCACGACCGTGGTGGTTCCCAGCCGCCGGGCGTGTCCCAGCAGGTCCTCGACGTACCGCTTCCATCGCATCGACGGCTCGATCCCCCGCACGAGCACGACGTCGCGTGCGGACCCGGCCGGCCGTGCCCACGACAGGCGGGTCGTCGGCCAGATGATCTGTCTGCGGCCCTGCTCGTCCAGCCTGACCTGAGGGCGGCTGACCTGGAAGTCGTGGTACTCCTCGGGATCCAGCTCGGCAAGGGGCCGGGCCTTCCAGACCCGTTCCAGGTGCTCCACGGCGCCGCTGGCGGCCTCGCCGGCGTCGTTCCAGCCCTCGAAGGCAGCGATCATCGCCGGGTCACGCAGTACCGGCACCGCGGACTGCTCGTTCACACGTCTCTCCCTTCGACGCCGCCCCGGCGACATGACGGGTCCAGCCTACGGGCGTACCCGGCGTCGCAGGCCCGCCCCCACCCGGCACGTCGGCTCCCCGCGCTCCGTGCCGTGCGGTCCGGCGGGAACCGTGCGTCGGAATTTCCTCGTTACACTCCGGACGATGAGCAGCCGCTCCGATCTTCTACGTAGCCTCCTGTCCGAACGGGTCGTCGTGGCCGACGGCGCCATGGGCACGATGCTCCAAGCAGCCGATCCCTCCGCGGAGGACTTCGAGGGCCACGAAGGCTGCAACGAGATCCTGTCCGTGACCCGACCCGACGTCGTGCGTTCCGTCCACGACGCCTACCTGGAGGCGGGCGTCGACTGCGTCGGGACCAACACCTTCGGTGCCAACCTGGGAAACCTCGCCGAATACGGTATCGAGCACCGGATCGGTGAACTGGCCCGGGCGGGCGCAGCCGTCGCCCGCGGCGCCGCGGACGCCTGGAGCGCCCCCGAACGCCCAAGGTTCGTCCTGGGGTCCCTGGGCCCGGGAACGAAACTGCCGTCCCTGGGACACGTGTCCTTCGCCGACCTGCGCCGGGCCTACCGGCAGGAGGCCGCCGGCCTCGTCGAGGGCGGTGCGGACCTCCTGCTCGTGGAGACCGTCCAGGACCTGCTGCAGGCCAAGGCCGCCGTCCTGGGCTCGCGCGACGCCCTGACCGAGACCGGGGAGGACCTGCCGATCGTCGTCCACGTCACGGTGGAGACCACGGGCACGATGCTCCTCGGCACCGAGATCGGCGCCGCTCTGACCTCCCTGCGGGCGCTGCGGGTGGACGGGGTCGGCCTGAACTGCGCCACCGGACCGGAGGAGATGCGCGAGCACCTGCGCCACCTCGCCCGGCACAGCGACCTGACGCTGGGGTGCATGCCCAACGCCGGGCTGCCGGAGCTCTCCTCCGAGGGCGCCCGCTACCCCCTGACCCCGCAGCAGCTGGCCGACGCCCACGAGGAGTTCGTCACGCAGTTCGGCCTGCACCTGGTCGGCGGCTGCTGCGGAACGACCCCCGAGCACCTGCGCCAGGTCGTGGACCGGGTCCGCCACCTGGAACCGGCCCGGCGCGATGCCCGTCCCGAGCCGGGGGTCGCCAGCCTCTACCAGCACGTCCCGTTCCGCCAGGACTCCAGTTTCCTGTCCATCGGCGAGCGCACCAACGCCAACGGGTCCAAGGCGTTCCGCGAGGCGATGCTCCAGGAGCGCTGGGACGACTGCGTGGCGATCGCCCGGGACCAGACCCGCGACGGCGCCCACCTGCTGGACGTGTGCGTCGACTACGTCGGCCGTGACGGTGTGGCCGATGTCGGGCAGGTCGTGGGCCGGCTGGCGACGGAGTCGACCCTGCCGCTCGTGCTGGACTCCACAGAACCGGCGGTGCTGCGGGCCGGGTTGGAGCTGACCGGCGGCCGCCCGGTGATCAACTCCGTGAACTTCGAGGACGGCGACGGCCCCGGCAGCCGTTTCGAGCGGATCATGCCGCTGGTCGCCGAGCACGGTGCCGCGGTCGTCGCCCTGACCATCGACGAACGGGGACAGGCCCGCACCGTCGAGCACAAGGTCGAGGTCGCCGACAGGCTCGTGCGCACCCTCACCGGGCGGTGGGGGATGCGCGAGGAGGACATCCTCGTGGACTGCCTGACCTTCCCGATCGCCACGGGGCAGGAGGAGACCCGCCGCGACGGTCTGGCGACGTTGCAGGCCATCACCGAGGTCAAGCGCCGCCACCCGTCGGTGCAGACGACGCTGGGGGTCTCGAACATCTCCTTCGGGCTGAGCCCCGCGGCCCGGGTCGTGCTGAACTCCGTGTTCCTGGACGAGGCCGTCAGGGCGGGCCTGGACTCGGCGATCGTGCACGCCGCCAGGATCCTGCCCATGTCCTCCGTCCCCGAGGAGCAGCGGCAGGCGGCCTGGGACCTGATCCACGACCGGCGCCGCCGGGACGCGGCGGGGAACCTGGTCCACGACCCCCTGGCCCGGCTGCTGGAGGTCTTCGAGGGGGTGGACACCGCCTCGCGCAAGGCCGGCAGGGCGGCAGAGCTCGCGGCCCTGCCCCTGACCGAACGGCTGTCCCGGCGGATCGTCGACGGAGACTCCCACGGCCTGACCGCCGACCTGGACCAGGCCCTGGCCTCCGGATCGAGTCCCCTGGGCATCATCAACGACCACCTGCTGTCGGGGATGCGCACCGTCGGGGAACTGTTCGGCAGCGGGCGGATGCAGTTGCCGTTCGTCCTGCGCTCCGCCGAGGTGATGAAGGAGGCCGTGGCGTACCTGGAACCGCGCATCGAGCAGGGCACGGCGACCGGGACCAGGGGGACCATGGTGCTGGCCACCGTCAAGGGCGACGTCCACGACATCGGCAAGAACCTCGTGGACATCATCCTGTCGAACAACGGCTACACGGTCGTCAACCTGGGGATCAAGCAGCCGATCTCGGTGATCCTGCAAGCGGCGCACGAGCACGACGCCGACGTCATCGGGATGTCCGGTCTGCTGGTGAAGTCCACGGTGGTGATGAAGGAGAACCTCCAGGAGATCAACTCCCGGGGAGGGCGGGCCGTCCGCCCGGTGATCCTCGGGGGAGCGGCGCTGACCCGTTCCTACGTCGAGCACGACCTGTCCGAGATCTACGCCGGGCAGGTCCGCTACGCCAAGGACGCCTTCGAGGGCCTGCGGCTGATGGACACCCTCACCTCCGCCCGCCGCGGGGAGAGCGTCCCGGCGCCCGAGCCGCCCCGGCCCCGCCGGCCCCGTCCGGCGCGCGCCGCGTCCGGCCCGTCCGACGCTTCCCCTGGCCCCTCCGGCCCGGGGCGGGAACCCGGGCAGGAGCGCTCCGACGTCGCCCGCGGGATCGACGTGCCCGTTCCCCCGTTCTGGGGCGACCGCGTCGTCAAGGGCATCGCCCTGGCCGACTACCTGGGCTACCTCGACCAGAGGGCCACCTTCCGCGGGCAGTGGGGTCTGAAGGGGGCCCGGGCCGGGGAGGGCCCGGGCTACGAGGAGCTCGTCGCCACCGAGGGCAGGCCACGGCTGCGCCTGTGGCTGGACCGGATGCAGACCGAGGGCCTGCTGCAGGCCGCCGTCGTGCACGGGTACTTCCCGTGCGTCTCGCGGGGACGGGAACTGATCGTCCTGCACCACGAGGACGACGGCACCGGCCGGCCGGCGGGCACGGAACGGTTCCGCCTGGCCTTCCCCCGCCAGCGGCAGGGGCGCCGCCTGTGCCTGGCGGACTTCTTCCGATCCCAGGAGGAGGCCGAGCGGCTGGGCGGCGCGGACGTGCTCGGGATGCAACTGGTCACGATGGGCCCGGCCGTGTCCGTGGCGACCGCTGAACTGTTCGAGAAGCACGCCTACCGGGACTACCTGGAACTGCACGGGCTGTCGGTCCAGCTCACCGAGGCCCTCGCCGAGTACTGGCACGCCAGGGTCCGCGCGGAACTGGGCCTGGCCGGCTCCGACTCGCCAGAGCTGTCGGGGATCCTGCGCCAGCGCTACCGGGGCTCGCGCTACTCCTTCGGCTACCCCGCCTGCCCCGACCTGGAACAACGGCGGCCGCTCGTGCGGGCCCTCCGCCCGGAACGGATCGGGGTCCGGCTCTCGGAGGAGTACCAGTTGCATCCGGAACAATCCACCGACGCGATCGTCGTGCACCACCCGGAAGCGAAGTACTTCACCGCGAAGTAGGCACGTTCACCACATGTCGCCATTTCTGTAACTATCGGATACACTCCGTACGCGATGAGCAGCGGGCGACGCCGCGGAGCGCGGTCGGAACGCGCGGGTCGGGCAGCGGGAGATCCACCGGCTGCCCGGTCCCGTCGGCCCGCCGCAGCCCCCGGGACCGCCACCGGACCCCCTCCGGCGGGACGACGGGACCCCGATGCGCCGTCGTGAGGAACCGTACGACCACCCGAACAGGGCACGGATCATCGATCCGGCCCCAGGACCCGGCCCCGGCCCCGGCCCCCGGCGACGTCCCGTGGTCCTGCTGGGCCTGCTGGGCCTGCTGACCGTCGTCGCCACGGCGAGCACCGCCCTGGCCTGGCAGGGACAGGAACCGGCCCCGCCCCCCGCGTCCGCCCCGTACGCCTCCCCGTCCGGTCCCGGCCCGGGACCGCACCGGACCACCAGCGGCGGCACCGGGCCGGACGGCACGGGACCGGACGGCGCCGGCCCCCGCCCGGTCACCCGGACCGTCACGGCCACGGCCACGAGGACCGCAACGGCCGTTGGGCCGTCCCCCACCCGGTCGGGAACCGACGGCGGGAGCGCGGCCCCGACGTTCGTCACCCTGCCCCCGGGGTCCCCGCTCCCCACCGGACAGCACTGCACCGAACTCCTCGACGCCCACCCCGCCCCCGAGACCCTGCCGGCCAACGCCGCCGCCAACTCCCGCACCGGCCACCGGCTGGCCGCGGACGCCGTGGACACCGGCGGCACCGGCCGGCGGGCCCGGCACCTCATGGCGAGGGTCGACGGCCGTTTCACCGGCTCGACCCAGGACGTCCTGCGCTGGGGCGCCTGCAAGTGGGGGCTGGACGAGCAGGTCGTCTCAGCGCTCGCGCAGGTCCAGAGCTCCTGGAGGCAGGACAAGGTCGACGACTGGCGCTCCGACCCCGACGGCTGCCCGCCCGGGCACGCCCCCGGCGCCGACGGGCGGGCCGGGCTGTGCCCGCAGGCCCACGGCATCATGCAGGTGCGCTACCCCTACGCCCGCAGCGCCTTCCCCGGGGCCGAGCGCTCCACCGCCATGAACGTCGACACCGCGCTCGCGATCGTGCGCAGCTGCTACGAGGGGTACGAGAAGCGGCTGGACGACGTCGAGCGCTCCCGCCCCTACGGAGCCGGTGACCTGTGGGGATGCGTCGGCCGGTGGTACACGGGGCGCTGGTGCACCCGTTCGTCCCTGGGCTGCCTCACCAGGGTGCGCTCGGCGGTCCGGGCCCTGCCCGACTCCGCCCACGGGGCCGGGACCCGGGGGTCCCCTCCCGCCTCCGACCCGCCCACGGCGGCCGTCACGGACGTCCCCGCCCGGATCGGCCGCGACCCCGACCCCGCGGACGAGGACACCGGACCGCAGGACGGGGAACCGCCCGCCTGACCGGAGGATCCCCGTACGCCCACCGGCACAATGAGCGGCATGACAGCCATCGCGTCCCGCCGTCCGGCCGCCGTCCTGTGGGACATGGACGGGACCCTGATCGACACCGAGCCCTACTGGGTCGCCGCCGAGCACCGCCTCGCCCGTGCGCACGGAGGGACCTGGTCGGACGAGCACGCCAACGCCCTGGTCGGCAACCCCCTGGAGGTCTCGGCCCTGTACATCCGCGAGCACGCCGGGATCGACGTGCCCGCCGGGCAGATCGTCCGGGAACTGGTCCGGGACGTCACCGACCGGCTGGGCGAGAAGGTCCCCTGGCTGCCGGGGGCCCGGGAACTGCTCGAACGGTTGCAGCTGGCACGGATCCCCTGCGCGCTCGTGACGATGTCGTACCGGTCCCTGACCGGCCCCGTCGTGGACCGCCTTCCCGAGGGGGCGTTCGCCGCCGTCGTCTCGGGGGAGGAGGTCGAGCACGGCAAGCCCCACCCCGAGCCGTACCTGACGGCGGCGGCCCGCCTGGGGGCGGACCCGTCCCGGTGCGTTGCGATCGAGGACAGCCTTCCGGGCACGGCCTCGGCCAGGGCCGCCGGGATGCCCGTCCTGGGGGTGCAGAACACCGTCCCGCTGTCCCCCGGCCCCGGGCTGCGGGTGGTCGGGTCCTTGAAGGAGATCGACGTGGAGGACCTGTGCGCCCTGCTGCCGGGCCCTCATCACACGTGACACTCGTACATGTCATCCCACCGGGCACAATGTTGCCGAACCGTGACAGAAGAGAGGCCCTGAGGTCTGTACCCGGTGCCCGGGTGCCTTCTATGGTCAACGAACTGTCGGTCCGCCCGGAACGAACGTCATGGCCCGTATCACGTCGCCCTGACGGTTCCGGGCCGGTTCGTCGTGTCCGAACCGTTCGACCGATCCGGACCGTCCCGGGATCCCGGAACGACCGGTACCGGCTCCTTGCACAGAGGTGACAGATGCGCACAACCGGATCTCGGGGGCTCCGCCTGCTGGCGTTCGTCGGGACGGCGGCCCTGCTGGGAACAGGGCTGTCGGCCTGCGGGGACTCCTCGGGCTCCGGCGACGGCGACACCCTCGTCTTCGGCGCCTCCGCCGAACCCAAGGTCCTGGACGGCGCGTTCGTCAGCGACGGCGAGTCCATGAGGGTGGTGCGCCAGATCTTCGAGGGACTGGTCACGACGGCCCCGGGGAAGACCGACGTCCAACCGCGCCTGGCCGAGTCCTGGACCTCCAGCGCGGACGGCAGGACCTGGACCTTCACCCTGCGCGACGGCGTCCGGTTCAGCGACGGCACCCCGCTGGACGCCAAGGCGGTCTGCGCGAACTTCGACCGCTGGTACCACTTCACCGGGGTGCGGCAGAGCCCGTCGGTCTCCTACTACTGGAGCACCGTCTTCGGCGGTTTCGCCAAGAACGAGGACGCCTCCCTGCCCAAGAGCCTGTACTCCTCCTGCGCCCCCGGCAGCGGCCGCGTCGCCGTCATCGAGCTGACCCGGCCCTCCGCGGCCTTCCTGTCGGCCCTGACCCTGCCGTCGTTCTCGATCGCCAGCCCGGCGGCCCTGGAGAAGTACAAGGCGGACGAGGTCTCCGGGCAGGAGCAGTCCCCCCGGTTCACGGGGACCTTCGGCACCGAGCACCCCATCGGCACCGGCCCCTACGTCCTGCGCTCCTGGGAGCGCGGCAACCAGCTGGTCCTGGAACGCAACGAGAGCTACTGGGGACAGAGGGCCAGGATCAAGAACGTGGTCGTCAAGGCCATCCCCGACGGCGGCGCGCGCCTGCAGTCGCTGCTCAGCGGCGGCATCGACGGCTACGACCTGGTCGACCCCGCCGACGTCAAGACCCTGGAGGACAAGGGCTTGCAGCTGTTGGACCGGCCGGCGTTCAACATCGGGTACGTGGGCCTGAACCAGTCCACGCCCCTGCTGAAGAACCTCAAGGTCCGCCAGGCGATCGCCCACGCCATCGACAGGGAACGCCTGGTGAAGAACAACTACCCCGAGGGCACCCTGGTCGCCCAGGAGTTCATGCCACCGGGGGTCTTCGGGTACGCCGACGACGTCGTGAAGTACGAGTACGACCCGGCCGAGGCCAGGCGACTGCTCGCGCAGGCGGGCGTGACCTCCCCGAAGATCGAGTTCTGGTACCCCACGGACGTCTCCCGCCCGTACCTTCCGGACCCGGCCGCCGTCTACCAGCTCGTCAAGGGCGACCTGGAGAAGGTCGGGTTCAGCGTCCAGGCCAGGTCCGCCCCCTGGACCCCCGAGTACCTGGACAGCGTGCAATCGGGCAAGGCCCAGATGTACCTGCTGGGATGGGCCGCCGACTTCGGCGACCCCGACAACTTCATCGGCACCTTCTTCCAGAAGTCCATGCCCGAGTGGGGCTTTCGCAACCCCGAACTGGCCGGGATGCTCGACAGGGCCGAGGCCACGACCGAGCAGGACGAGCGGATCGCCGCCTACGAGGCGGCCAACCGCAAGATCATGGAGCTCCTCCCCGGCGTGCCGTTCGTCCACACCCGGCAGTCGCTCGCCTTCCGGAGCGAGGTCCGGGGGTTCGTGCCCAGCCCCGTGCAGAACGAGGACTTCGCGACCGTCACCCTGACGACGAAGTGAGCGCCACGACCGGTCCGGCCCCGCGCACGATCCAGCAAGGCGCCCGGTGCGCCCCGCACGCCCTGCACGCGCGGTGCGCCCGACGTGTCCGGCGCGTTCGGAGCGCCCGCCGAGCCACGGCGGGGGCACAGTGCTGAGGTTCGTCGCGCGCAGGCTGGCGCAGCTCGTCCCGATCCTGCTGGGCCTGAGCCTGTTGCTGTTCTTCTGGGTCCGCAGCCTGCCCGGCGGGCCCGCGGCCGCCCTCCTGGGGGAACGCGCGACCCCGGAGAAGGTCGCCCAGATCAACCGGCTCTACGGCATGGACCGGCCCCTGTGGGAGCAGTACCTGGACTTCCTGGGCAGGGCCCTCCGCCTGGACCTCGGGGTCAGCCGGATGACCGAACGCCCCGTCACCGAGGAACTCCTGTCCCGGTTCCCCGCCACCGTCGAGCTGGCGATCGTGGCGATCGTGTTCGCGGTGGGCATCGGGGTCCCCCTGGGATACCTCGCGGCCCGCCGCCACCTGACCTGGGTCGACAACCTGGCGGTCGCCGGTTCCCTCGTCGGCGTGGCCATTCCGGTGTTCTTCCTGGGTTTCCTGCTGAAATACCTGTTCGCCGTCAGGCTGGGCTGGCTGCCGCCCGACGGCAGGCAGAGCCCCCGGCTCTTCGTGGACCATCCCACCGGCTTCTACGTCCTGGACGGCCTGCTGCGGGGCGACCCGGCCTCGTCGTGGGACGCCCTGCGCCACCTGGTCCTGCCCGGGATCGCCCTGGGCACCATCCCCCTGGCGATCATCACCCGGATCACCCGGGCCTCCGTCCTGGACGTGCTGCACAAGGACTACGTGCGCACGGCTGAGGCCAAGGGCCTGACCCGCACGCTCGTCAGCAGGCGTCACGTACTGCGCAACGCCCTGCTGCCCGTCCTGACCGTCACCGGGCTGCAGGTGGGCCTGCTGCTGTCCGGCGCGGTCCTGACCGAGACCGTGTTCGCGTTCCCCGGCGTGGGCAGTTTCCTCGTGGACGCCATCGCCGCGAGGGACTACGCCGTCATCCAGGGCTTCATCCTGGTGATCGCCGTCATCGTCGTGACCGTGAACCTGCTGGTCGACGCCGGCTACGGCCTGATCGACCCGAGAGTGAGACTGCGATGAGCCCCGTCGATCCCGGTCCCCCCGCGCAGCAGGCACCACCGCCCGGCGCCGAACGGGCCGGCACCCAGCGGGCCGGCGCGTCCCTGGGCCGCGACGCCTGGCGTCGCCTGTGCAGGGACCCCGTCGCCGTCGTCGGCGCCGTCCTGGTCCTGGTGTTCGTCGCCGTGGCCCTGCTCGCCCCCGTCCTGGCCCCCTACGGCCCCACGGACACCCCCGGCAAGGACGTCGTCACCCCGACCAACGTCCCCGGTCCCAGCAGCGAGTACTGGCTGGGCCTGGACAACCTGGGCCGCGACGAGCTGAGCCGGATCCTGCACGGCGCCCGCCAGTCCCTGGTCGTCGGCGTCGTCTCCCTGCTGTTCGGTGCCCTGACCGGCAGCGCCATCGGGCTGGTCGCCGGCTCCTTCGGCGGCTGGGTCGACAACCTCGTCATGCGGCTGATGGACGTCATGCTCGCGGTGCCGGGGCTGCTGTTCGCGATCGGGCTGGCAGCCCTCCTCGGCCACAGCCTGACCTCCGTGATGATCGCCGTCGGCACCGTCAACGTCCCGGTCTTCGCCCGCCTCCTGCGCGGCTCCATGCTCACCCAGCGCTCGGCGGACTACGCCATGGCCATCACGTCCCTCGGCGTGCGGCGGCGCGCCCTCATCTGGCACCACGTCCTGCCGAACTCGCTGTCCCCGGTGATCGTCCAGGGCACCCTGACCCTGGCGACCGCCATCATCGACGCCGCGGGCCTGGCCTTCCTCGGCCTGTCCGGGACCGACCCGGCAGTGCCCGAGTGGGGCAGGATGCTCGCCGAGACCCAGCGCTTCCTCAGCTCCGCCCCGCATCTGGCGATCTTCCCGGGACTGGCCATCGTCCTGGCAGCCCTGGGGTTCACCCTCCTGGGGGAGTCCCTGCGCGAGGCCCTCGACCCCACCTACCGGAGGTAGCCGTGCCCCAGGCGGACCCGGGCCCCCCGGACGCGCACGACGGCGGCGCAGAGCCCCTCCTGCGCGTGCGGGACCTCACGGTCGCGTTCACCCAACGGCACCGCCCGGACCTGGTCGCGGTGGACCGGCTCGACCTGGACGTCCCGGCGGGCAGCACCGTCGGTCTGGTCGGGGAGTCCGGCAGCGGCAAGTCCGTCACCTCCCTGGCGGTCATGGGGCTGCTGCCCCGCCGCGGCGTGCGCACCGGCGGCAGCGTCCGCTTCGCAGGGCGCGAGCTGCTCGGCCTGCCGCCGGCGGACCTGCGCGCTGTCCGCGGCAAGGACATCGCCATGGTCTTCCAGGACCCCATGACCTGCCTGAACCCCGTGCTGTCCATCGGCGTCCAGGTCACGGAGGTCCTGCGCCGGCACCAGGACCTCCCCCGCGGCCAGGCCCGCGACAGGGCCGCGCACCTGCTGGGCCGGGTCGGCATCCCCGACCCGGCCCGCAGGCTGGGCGAGTACCCCCACCAGCTGTCCGGCGGCATGCGGCAGCGGGCCCTCATCGCCATCGCCCTGGCCTGCCGGCCCCGCCTGCTCATCGCCGACGAGCCCACCACGGCCCTGGACGTCACCATCCAGGCCCAGATCCTGGCACTGCTGCGCGAGCTCGTGAGCGACACGGGCACCGCCCTGCTGCTCATCACCCACGACCTGGGCATCGTCGCGGGCACCTGTGACACCGTCCACGTCATGTACGCCGGGAGGATCGTGGAGTCCGCCCCCCGCGAGCCCCTCTTCGCCGACCCCGCCCACCCCTACACCGCCGGGCTGCTGTCCTCCGTGCCCCGGCTGGACGCCCCCCGGGGAAAGCGCCTTGTCCCCGTCCCCGGGTCCCCCACGGACGTGCTGCCCTGGGCGGGCGCCTGCGCCTTCGCCCCCCGCTGCCCGAGAACAGACTCCCCGTGCACCGACCGCGCCCCCCACGAACTCGCCGAGGGCCCCAGGACCCTGCGCTGCCACCGCCCCCTGTCGGCCTTCCCCCCCGAGCCACCGGCAACGGCCCCGGCACCGGCCCCCGAGGGGCACGGGACCGGCCGTGGGGGGATCGTATGAGCCGTCTGCTGCAGGTGCGCGACCTGCGCGTGCACTTCCCGATCGTCCGCGGGATCCTGCGCGACCGCGTCGTCGGCCACGTCCGCGCCGTGGACGGGGTCGACCTGGACCTGGACCGCGGGACCACCTACGGGCTCGTGGGGGAGTCCGGCTGCGGCAAGAGCACCCTGGGCCGGGCGGTCCTGCGCCTGGTGGAGCCCACCGGCGGGACCGTGGAGTTCAACGGCCAGGACCTGGCGACCGTTGACCGCCACGAGCTGCGCCGCACCCGCCGCCGCATGCAGATGGTCTTCCAGGACCCCATGGCCAGTCTCGACCCCCGCCAGAGCGTCCGCTCGGCCCTCGTGGAGCCCCTGCGCACCCACGACATCCCCGCGGGACCGGGAGGCTGGGACCGCCGGGTCCGCGAACTGCTCGACGTCGTCGGGCTGCCGGCCGGCGCAGCCCGCCGCTACCCCCACGAGTTCTCCGGCGGTCAGCGCCAACGCATCGGGATAGCCCGGGCGATCGCCCTGCAACCGGACCTGGTCATCGCAGACGAGCCCGTCTCGTCCCTGGACGTCTCCGTGCAGGCCCAGGTCATCAACCTGCTGCAGGACCTGCAGTCGGCCCTCGGGCTGACCTACCTCGTCATCGCCCACGACCTGGCCGTCGTCCGGCACGTCAGTGACCTCATCGGTGTCATGTACCTGGGCACGCTCGTGGAGCAGGCCCCCGCCGACCACCTCTACCAGGCCCCGCTGCACCCGTACACGCTGTCGTTGATGTCCGCGATCCCCATCCCGGACCCGGCCGTCGAGGCGACCCGCGAGCGCATCCTGCTCACCGGGGACCTGCCCAGCCCGGCCGACCCCCCGCCCGGCTGCCGCTTCCACACCCGCTGCCCCTTGCGCCGTGACACCCGCTGCCACGACGAGGTCCCCGCCCTGCGCGAGATCCTGCCCGGCCACCACGTGGCCTGCCACTGGGCCCGGGCACCGCAGAGGAACGCCCCCGACGGCCCGGGCGACGCCCTCCCCGTCGCCGGTGCCCCCTCACAGGTCTGAGGACCGCCGCCCGGGGCGTCCGACCACGGACACCGCGCCGCACGAGCCCCGCAGCTCCCCGGACGCCGGGCCCGCCACGGTCGTCCCCGCGGCCCGCGCGCGCCAGCCGGGCGGTACGCACGCCGCGGGGCGAGCGGTCCGTCCCCGCAGGAGGAACGGACCGCTCGCCCCGCAAGCCCGGACGCCGGCGCTCGCCGGCGTCCGGGCACGGATCACTCCGTGCTGATCGCCCTGAGAACGTCCAGCCGGACCGCCCGGATCGTGGGGATCACCGCGGCCAGGACCCCCACCACCCCCGAGAAGACCACCAGGAACCCGATCGTCGTCCACGGGACCGACAGGACGTCCAGGCCCTCGGAGACCAGGGCCTTCTGCACCGCGATCCCCAGGCCCAGACCGACCACGGACCCCAGCAGGGCCCCGAACACGGCCGTGGCGACGGCCTCCATCGTCATCACCCGGGACAGCTGGCCCCGGCCCAGCCCCACGGCCCGCAGCAACCCGATCTCCCGGGTCCGCTCGAACACCGACAGCGCCAGCGTGTTGAAGATCCCCAACACCGCGATGATCACGCTGAGTCCCAGGAGCGCGTACAGGATCATCAGCATCTGGTCGACCTCGTCGGCGTAGCTCTGCGTGAACTCCTCGGAGTCCTGCACCGACACCACGATGTACTTCTTGACCAGGGCCTCCAGGCCCGACCGCACCGCTTCCGGGTCGGCACCGGGGACCATCTTGACGAAGATGTCGTAGTCGCCCCGCTGCGCGAGCGGTACGCCCTTCTCGTACACGGACTGCGGGATGAGCAGGCCCTTCCCGAGCACCTGGTTCTTCTCGAACACCCCGCCCACGACCAGCTTCTGGCCCACGGCGTTGCCGACCGACGCCGTGATCGTGGAACCGACGTGCCAGGAGTTCTCCTCGGCCTTCTCCTCCGAGACCAGGACCTTCCCCCGTTCCAGCGCCGAAAGGCTCCCCGAGAGCATCGGCAGGCGGATGTTGTCCCGCAGCCCCTCGCTGCTGCCCGTCAGCCCGTAGGTGCGGCCGCCGTCGTCCAGCCGGATGTCCACGAACCCCATGGCCACGACCGATTGCACGCCCTTCAGGCCCTCGACCTTCGGCGCCACCGAGGGAGCGATCAGGGACTCGTTCCCGGCGCTCATCACGAAGTCCGAGGTCAGCTGGTCCTCCACGATGCCGGCCACGCTGGCCTTCATCGACTCGGCGATCACCCCGACCCCCGCGATGAGAGCCAGGCCGATCATCAGGGCGCTCGCGGTCGACGCCGTGCGCCGCGGGTTGCGCAGCGTGTTCTGCCGGGCCAGGCGGCCCACGACACCGCTGAGGACCACGAACGGCCAGCACACCACGTACATGACCGGGCGGGCCGTCAGCGGCGCGGCGAGCACCGCTCCGGTCACCACGGCCAGGGCGCCGAGCCCGATGCTCGTCCACGCCGGGGAGTCCGACGTCACCTCGCCGGCCAGGAGGGCCCCTCCCAGCGTCACCATGGCGATGCCGATCGCCCCGCGGATCCGCGCGCCCTTCGGGGTGATCACGATGTCGTCCCGCAGCGCGTCGACCGGGGCGATCCGCGCGGCGCGCAACGCCGGCATGAGGGCCGACAGCATGGTCACCAGCACGCCCACCAGGAGGCTGACCAGCACCGTCCGCATCAGGACCGGGGTGCCGGTGCCCACGTCCGAGCCGGACCGGTCGGACAGGAGGGCCAGCAGCCCTGAGGCGAGGCCGAGCCCGGCGGCGAGGCCGATCCCGGCCCCGACGGCCCCGATCACCAGGGCCTCGCCGAGCACGACCCGCAGGACCTGCCCGCGGGAGGCCCCCACGGCCCGCAGCAGCGCCAGTTCCCTGACCCTGCGCGCCACGAGCATCGAGAACGTGTTGGCGATGAGGAACGACCCGACGAACAACCCGATGCCGGCGAACACCAGCAGGAACGTGGAGATGAACCCGAGGGCCGAGTCCATCTGGTCCTCGGCCTCGTCCCGCAGGGTCGCCGACGTCACCGCCTCGACGCCGGCGGGCAGCACCTTCGCCACCCGGTCGCGCAGCTGTTCCGGGCTCACCCCGTCGGCGGCGGAGATGTCGATGTTCGGGACCGTGTCGTCCGGCGCGTAGAGCTCGTGCGCGGTCCGCTCGTCGAACAGCAGCATCGTCGCCCCGGCCATCGTGGAGTCGAACGACATCTCACCGACGATCTTCGCGGTCCGAGGCTCGCCCTGGGCAAGGACCGTCGTGGAGTCCCCCAGGGACAGTCCGGAGCGCTTGAGGGTGGAGGACTCCACCCCGATCTCCCCGGGCCCCTGCGGCCCCCGACCGGCCACCACCGTGAGCGTGCTGTCCTCGGGCTGGTAGGCGAACCCGTACGTCGGCGCTCCGCTGCTCCGCACGGCGGTGCCGCTCCTGCCCACCAGCGTCGCGTTCCCGGTGTAACTGGGGAAGACGTTCCGCACCCCGTCGACCTTCTCCACCGTGTCCCGCAACGACAACTGCACGTTGTCCCGCGGCACGTCCTTGTCGATCTCCTCGGCGCGCACGGACACGTCCGTCGAGGACGTCGAGGCGTCCAGGATCTGGTCGAAGGTCGCCTTGATGCTGTCGGTCAGAACGTACGTCCCGGCGACGAACGAGACCCCCAGCGCCACGGCCACCGCCGTGAGAACGAACCGCAGGAGGTGCCCCCGGACCCCCTTGAGAGTTATCCGCAGCACCTCAGCCTCGCCGCCCCGCCAGCTCGAAGCCCTTCATCCGCTCGAGCACCTTGTCGGCGCTGGGATCGACCATCTCGTCGACGATCCTCCCGTCGGCGAGGAACAGCACCCGGTCCGCGAACGCCGCCGCCCCCGGGTCGTGCGTGACCATGACGATGCTCTGGCCGAACTCGTCCACCGAACGCCGCAGGAACCCCAGGATCTCCGCGCTGGAACGCGAGTCGAGGTTCCCCGTCGGCTCGTCGGCGAACACGATCGCAGGCCTGCTCACCAGCGCCCTGGCGCACGCCACCCGCTGCTGCTGCCCGCCGGACAGCTGGTTGGGCCGGTGGGACAGGCGATCGGCCATGCTCAACGTCTCGATCACCACGTCGAACCACTCCGGATCGACCTTCGTACCGGCGATGTCCAGGGGAAGGGTGATGTTCTCCCGCGCCGACAACGTCGGCACCAGGTTGAACGCCTGGAACACGAAGCCGAGCCGCTGGCGGCGCAACCTCGTCAGCGCCCGGTCCTTCATCTGGGAGATCGGCTGCCCATCGATGATCACCTGCCCGGACGTCGGCCGGTCCAACGCCGCCATGCAATGCATGAGGGTGGACTTCCCCGAACCGGACGGACCCATGATCGCCGTCAGACGCCCCCGCTCGAATTCGACATTCACCGAGTCCAGAGCGGTGACCGCAGCCGGCCCACTCCCGTAGACCTTGGTCAGGTCCACCGCGCTCGCCACTGCTCCTGCACCGCTGCTTCCGGAACTACCGGACACCGGACAACTCCTCGTTTGGCTTGTGTTGTTCTGACCCTGACGAAACACTGCTCGGACCTTCGATGGGGTACCGAGCCCGCTGGTTCCGACGGAGAGTCCCGGCGGCCACCCCACCATTCAATTACTGGCAGTGACCACCCGGAGCATCCTCGCAACCGTCTCACCGGCCGCACGGAACTGTCCCCCCGCGGCCGGATCGCGGAATCCCCGTCGATCCTCCCTGACCCAGTCCACACCCTGAGGGGATCGGTGGGCACTGGAGCTAGCTCCACATCCTGACAGGAGGTTTCCCGCGGATGCCCTTCTCCCGGGGTGAGGGGGGAACCTCCCCCTCACGTACCTTCGGCCGACGCCCAGCCGTCCCCGGGCGGGAGAGGACGGGCCCGGCCCCCGGCGTCGCGGCCCGCTCCGACCGGCCGCATCCTGCCATGCCCGTCACGTTCGGTCACGTGGATATCCGCCCGTCCGGGCCGTCGGCCGGGCCGTCCGTCTGCGGCGGGTCCGGCAGCGGGGGAGGGGTCCCGCCCCAGGCCGGGCACAGTCCCCGGTGATCGCACCAGTCGCACAGCCGGGTGGGCGAGGGCCTCCAGTCCCCGGACAGCCGGGCCCGCTCGATCGCCGCCCACAGCGCCCGGATCTTGCGCTCGGTCGCGTGCAGATCGGACTCCTGCGGCACGTACCGCAGGATCTGCCCGTCCCCCAGGTAGACCAGCTGCAGCATCGCCGGGAGCGTCCCGCGCATCCGCCACAGCACCAGCGCGTAGAACCTCATCTGGAACAGCGCCTTGGCCTCCCCGGCCTGCCGGGGCGCCCTGCCCGTCTTGTAGTCGACCACCCTCACCCGGCCGTCGGGCGCCACGTCCACCCGGTCCACGTACCCCCGCAGCACCGGACCGCCGTCCAGGGCGGTCCGCACGTACAGTTCCCGGTCCGCCGGCTGCAACCGCGTGGGGTCCTCCAGGTCGAACCACCGCAGCACCAGCTCCTCGATCCCCTCCATCCACCGGGCGAGTTCCGGGGGATCCTCGTCGAACATCCCCACGGCCTCCGGACGCTCCCGGAGCACCCGCTCCCACTGCGAGGGCAGGAGCTCGCGGGCGGCCTGCGGCGTCCTGCGGGCGGCCGGCAGATCGAACAGCCTCTCCAGCACGGCGTGCACAACGGTCCCGCGGATCGCCGCGGGCTTGGGGGCCTCGGGCAGCCTGTCCACGACCCGGAACCGGTACAGCAACGGGCACTGCATGAAGTCCGAGGCCCGCGACGGCGACAGCGTCCCTGCCGCCCGCTCCCGCTGCCCGGTCGCGTCCCCGTCCCGCGCCCCGCGGGGTTCGGGCCCCCCCGGCGGCACCGGCGCCTGCGCCCCGAGCACCGGCACGGGCTCGGACAGGGACGGCACGGACGGGCCAGGGGTCGTCGTCATGCCACGACTCTAGAGCGTGTCTCGCCAACTCCCGCCGGCTGCGAGCAGGTGCCCGGGCGAGTGCCCGGCAAGGCCGCCGGAGCCCCTCGTGGCGGAGCTACGGGGGGCGACGAGAACGCCGCCGGGTGCCGCCCGGGCA
>Ga0316579_10000055_pt1 | contig 27403 bp, 19 predicted proteins | sample J5NA_2_FD_203074 | JGI IMG/M metagenome (GOLD analysis project Ga0316579, IMG submission 203074) | Rhizosphere microbial communities from salt marsh grasses in Alabama, United States - J5-7_160517rDrA | ecosystem: Host-associated > Plants > Roots > Rhizosphere | place: USA: Alabama | collected... | reverse complement strand
GCGAGCGCCGGTCTGGCCGCGCGGCTCGATCTGACCCTCGACGAGATCGAGGACCTGCGGATCGCCGTCGACGAGGCCTGTGCCCTCCTGCTCGAACACCGGGCGCATCAGGGTGAGACCCTCAGCGCGTCCTTCACCATCCACAATCATTCGTTGAAGGTGGTGGTTTCCGGTCCCGCGCGTAGGCTTCCCGAACGAAGCAGTTTCGCGTGGACGGTGCTGGAAGCTCTGGTCGGCCAGGTGGAAACTGGAACTTCGGTGGACAGGCGGTGGATCCGGCTTACCCATGCCGGAGGTCGGAGGACGTGAATGGGGACGGACGAGGGGCGGTCCGTTCCTGGGGGAGTGATGTCGACTCCCCGGAACGAGCAGCCGCCGGAACTCGTCACCGAGGACGACGATCTCGCACACAGGCTCGCCCTCCTGGCCAGGATGCCGGTCGGTTCGGTCGCCCACGGCACCCTGAGGCAGCAGATCGTGGAGTCGCAGCTGGCTCTCGTCCACCATCTCGCGCAACGTTTCCGGGGCCGGGGGGAGCCGTACGACGACCTCGTCCAGGTGGGCACCATCGGTTTGCTCAACGCGGTCGACCGCTTCGACCCGTCGAGGGGTTCCTTCACCGGGTTCGCGGTGCCGACCATCCTCGGAGAGATCCGCAGGCACTTCAGGGACCGTGGCTGGGCGCTGCGGGTGCCGCGCCGGCTGCAGGACCTGGGCCGGCAGATCGCGGCCGTCCGTGAGCAGCTGACCCACGAGTTCGGTCGTTCCCCGACGGTCCAGGAGATCGCGCTCACCCTGGACGCAGACCCGGACCTCGTCCTGGAGGCCCTCGACACGGCGACGGCCTACGCGACGGTCCCGCTGCCCTCCTCCCCCGACGACAGCGAGCCGGACCGGCTCGGGATCCTCGACGAGGGGTTGGAGCTGGTCGAGCACCGGGCCACCCTCCGCCCGCTGCTGGCACGGTTGCCGACCCGGGAACGCACCATCCTCGCGCTGCGCTTCGTGCGGGGGATGTCGCAGTCCCAGATCGCCGCGGAGGTCGGGGTCTCCCAGATGCACGTCTCGCGGCTGCTCTCCAGGAGCCTGACGGTCCTGAGGGAAGGGCTCACCGAGGAGGTCTGAGGCCTCGCCGGACGCGACGCGGCGGGGAGGGACATGACGTGACGGACACGATCCGCGAGGCGTACGGGGCAACTCGTGAAAAAACGACCCGCTCACGTCATGAAGAACATGGTCCAGGACCGCACCGGACAACTCCCGGCGTTCAGCGCAGCCCGGTGGGGGCCGGAAGTGCCGCACCGTATCTCTTCGTACCGGGCGGACGAGCTGCCAGGACGTCCCCGAACGCCCTGCCGTGCGCCCTTTTGATAACACATGTGACACTGCGTGACGTCGAAAGCAGACCGTTACCCAACTTCTCGCCGAAGTCCCTTGTGAAACTCGGCACAAGGATGTGAGGCTTTGCATTGTTAAAGCGAGGCCGCAGCGACGCGGCTCGCAGGGGGACCAGCGGCACCGATCTCCCGTGAAGGGGACCAGCGACATCGATCTCCCCCGAACGGCGGCCGGTGTCGCCGGTCCTCCGGAGGGGGACCAGCGACACCGATCCACTGGGGACGTCTCTCATGGCGTTCCCAGTGTCACGTGATGCTGTGTCATCACCATCTCCGGTCGCGGACGGGCGACCGGTCAATCTAACGACAGCCCCGCTTCCGGGGTAAAGGAGTGGACCACCTCATGGACTGGCGGCACCGTGCAACGTGCCTGGACGAGGACCCCGAGCTGTTCTTCCCCATCGGGAACACCGGTCCGGCGCTGCTGCAGATCGAGGAGGCCAAGGCCGTGTGCCGGCGTTGTGAGGTCGTGGAGACCTGCCTGCGCTGGGCGCTCGAGACCGGCCAGGACGCCGGTGTGTGGGGCGGGCTCTCGGAGGACGAGCGCCGCGCTCTGAAGCGTCGCAACGCCCGCGCCCGCCGCGCCGGCTGATCCTTTCGGCAGCAGGACACAACACCGGACACACACGCCGAATCCACCGGGCGAACAGTCACGATCACCGGGAGAAGGACCCGAACACCCGGGAACCGACATTCGACCGCACCGAATAGCACATCCGGATCCCCGGTATCACCGGTTCTCCGGTTCCAGTTCGAAATCGGTCATTCGGATCACGGCCTTTTTCCTCCGGAGGGACCGAGAACCGGACAGATGTGCTGGACGCCGTGTACATCCACATTCACGGAATTCCGTACAGCGGTCGTCGGGCAGCAGTGGCCCACGGACCGACGAGGGCATCGGCTCGATCGCAGGCTCGTCATCGCCCGTACAGGCACCACGGCGGGGAGGGACCTCTCAGGTCCCTCCCCGCCGTTCTCGTCCGCGGCGGGAGCTTTCCCGTTCCGAGGGCAGTACCACCCGTTCCCGTGGGCGGGGCTCCGGGAAACGGGAACGGACTCCCGGCCGCGCCCGCCGAGGGGTCAGCCCCGGTCCCCGCGCGGGGGAAGGACGATCGCCCGGTCGGCCGCTGCCGCCGCCGCGGCCCGCCGGACGGCGTCGCCCGGGTCCGTGCCGGGCCCCGGACCGGACCGTGCCGTCCCGATGAGCTGCGACAGGTCGGACAGCGTCTGCGCCGGCCCCGGGTCCCGGACCACCGGCGGGCCCGCGGGCCCCTGGCCCGCTGCCGGGCCGGGCTCCGTCGGACCGGCCGGGGCCGGGCCGGTCCCGCGACCCGCGGGGCCGCCGTCCGCCGCGGGGCCCCCGGCAGGGCCGTTCCCGTTCCCGAAGAGTTCCCGGCCCGCGTCGTCGTACAGCTCCCCCTCGAGCTGCTCGGCGTCCAGCAGATCGTCCGCGAGGAGCTCGTCGGCCGTCCCCTGCAGGTCCGGGTCCTCCTCGGGGTAGTCCCCGGCGGGCCCGTCGCAGGCCCCCGCCGGATCGCGCAGGGTAACCCGCACGGTGACCTCCGTCCCGCCGGAGGCCGGGGAGCGCCAGGTGATCTGCCCGCGCATCTCCCCGCCCACGAGGGCCTGCACGATCTGGGTGCCCAGTCCCGCCGACCCCGCGGCGAACCCCTCCGGCAGGCCGGCTCCGTCGTCACGGACGACCGCCGTCAGCCGCTGGCCGACCCGCCGGGCCCCCACGACCACGGCGCCGCCACTGGCGGCCAGCCCGTGCTCGACCGCGTTCGTCACCAGCTCGGTCAGGACGAGGGCGAGGGGGGTCGCGTTCTGCGCGCCCAGCTCCCCGAAGGACCCGCGCCGGCGGACCCGGACCGGATGCCGTGCCCCCGCGAGCTCCACGGCGAGGGCGACGATCCTCTCCACGACGTCGTCGAAGTCGACGGTCTCCCCCAGGCCCTCCGAGAGGGTCTCGTGGACCAGGGCGATCGTCGAGACCCTCCGCATGGCCTCCACGAGGGCGTCGCGGCCCTCGGCCGAGCCGATCCTCCTGGCCTGCAGCCGCAGCAGCGCCGCGACGGTCTGGAGGTTGTTCTTCACCCGGTGGTGGACCTCCCGGATGGTCGCGTCCTTGCTCATGAGTTCCAGTTCGCGACGCCGCAGCTCCGACACGTCCCGCACCAGCAGCAGGGCCCCCACCCGTTCCTGGGAGTCCACCAGGGGGATGGCCCGCAGGGACAGGGTGATCCCCCGGGCCTCCAGCTCGCTGCGCCAGGGGGCCCTGCCGCTGAGCACGAGCGGCAACGACTCGTCGACCGGCCCGGTGGTGTCCAGCAGGGGGGTGGAGATCTCGGCGAGGGACTGGTCGACGAGTTCCCCGACGTACCCCAGGCGGTGCAGGGCCGACAGGGCGTTCGGGCTGGCGTAGGTGATCCGGCCCTCCCGGTCCAGCCGCAGCAGGCCGTCCCCGACGCGGGGCGCGCCCCGCCGGGGGCCCGTCGGGGCGTCGGCGTAGGGGAAGTCCCCCGTGGCGATCATCCTGGCGAGGTCGTCCGCGCACTGCAGGTACGTCAGCTCCAGACGGCTGGGGGTCCGGGCCGCCGCGAGGTTCGTGTGGCGGGCCACGACCGCGAGCGTCCGCCCGGAGCGGACCACCGGGATCGCCTCCTGCCGGACCGGGACGTCGTCGTGCCAGTCCGGGTCCCTCTGCCGGCAGATCCGCCGGGACTCCCAGGCGTGCTCGACCTGCACCCGACGCCCCGGTCCTGCCCTCAGGCCCACGACGTCGTCGTAGTAGACGGTCGCGCCGGTGCTGGGACGGCAGTGCGCGACAGCGACCCACCCGTCGGAGGTGCGGTCCGGGACCCAGAGGACGAGATCGGCGAAGGACAGGTCTGACAGCATCTGCCAGTCCCCCACCAGCTGATGGAGCCATTCGATCTCGGGCGGCTCCAGGTGGGTGTGGGTCTTGAGCAGATCACTCAGGGTCGGCACGGAACCAGAGTATTCACCGTCCTCGACCCCCTCACCAGGGAACACAGGGCCTGCACCGCCACGGTCAGGCGGGCGAGGTCCGGTCCGGCCCCTTGCAGGGCCGCGCGCGCGGTGGACCGGGCCCTGCCCGCCGCGGCGGGTCGCCGCCCCTCCCACACGACGATCCGTTCGACGGGTCCTTCCGGGCCGCTCCCGGTCAGGACCTCCACCGTCAGGGAACGCAGCGCCGCGTACAGCTCCTGCCGCAGCGCTGCCCGGGCCAGGCTGCTCCAGCGGTCGCCCTTGTCCAGGCCGCTGATGCCCTCCAGGAGCCCCTCGACCCCGTAGCGGTCCCTCAGGGCGAAGTAGACCCTTGCGACCTCCTGCGCGGGCAGGCCGACCTCCTCGGCGATCAGGACGAGGTCCAGCAGGGCGAACGACGTGAGCAGGCACGCCCCCTGCACGGCCCGGTCACGGGGCACGCCTGCGGCGGCGAGAGCGTCGGCGCGCCGCCGCAGGCCGCTCAGGTCCCGTCCCACCGCCAGGTCGGGCAGCCGGTCGCGCAACAGCGCCACCACCGGCGCGAACCGGGCGATCCGCTCGGCCGGCCGGACCGGCGAGGGTCCCCCGAGCAGGAACCAGCGGACCGAGCGGTCCAGCAGGCGCCGGACCTCCAGGTGCAGCAGCCTGCGGGCCCGCGCGGGGGCACGGCCCAGCAGGTCCTGGTGGGCCCGCAGGATCGGTTCCAGGGCGAAGACCTCCCGGCAGACGACGTAGGCCCTTGCCACGTCCTCGTACGATGCCCCGGTCTCCCGGCGCGCCCTGTGGGCGAAGGTGATGCCCCCGCGGTCGACCATCTCGTTGACCAGGCGGGTCGCGATGATCTCCCGGCGCAGCGGGTGGGATTCCACGCGGTCGCGGCCCAGCCGCCCGAGCGGCTCGGGGAAGTAGGCGTGCAGTACGGGGGAGAACCACGGGTCGTCGGGGATCGTCCCGGCCAGGACCTGTCCGGTCAGGTGCAGTTTCGTGTGGGCTGCCAGCACGGCGTACTCGGGGGAGGTCAGCCCCGTCCCCGCGCGGGCCCGCGCGTCCAGCTCCGTCCCGTCCGGCAGGCACTCCAGCGCGCGGTCGAGTCCGGCGTCCCGTTCGAGCTCCTCCAGCAGGCGGCGGTGGGCCTGGAGCATGCCGGGGGACTGCCCCCGGGCGTTGGCGAGCAGGACGTTCTGGTCCCTGTTGTCCTGCAGGACGAGCTCCGCGACGGCGTCGGCCGTGCCGGCGAGGGTCTCGTCGCGTGCCGACGGGGTCATCTCCCCCGCCGCGACGGCCCGGTCCAGGAGAATCTTGATGTTGACCTCCCGGTCGGAACAGTCCGCTCCGGCGGAGTTGTCGACGGCGTCGGTGTTGAGCCTCACCCCCTCCAGCGCAGCGCGGATCCGGCCGCGCTGGGTCAGGCCGAGGTTCCCCCCCTCGCCGATCACGCGGCAGCGCAACCGGTCGGCGTCGATGCGGACGCTGTCGCCAGCAGCGTCCCCGACCTGTTCGTCGGTCTCCTCCGGGGCCTTGACGTACGTGCCGATCCCGCCGTTCCACAGCAGGTCGACGGGGGCACGCAGCACGCAGCGCACGAGCTCGTCGGGGGTCATGGTCCGCCGCGCCGGCGGCACGCCCAGACGCTCGGCGGCCCGCGGGGAGATCTCCACGGCCTTGGCACGGCGGGAGTACACCCCACCGCCCTCGGACAGCGCGTTCGGGTCGTAGTCCTCCCAGGTGGAGCCGGGCAGCTCGAACAACCGGCGGCGCTGCGCGTACGAGACGGACGGGTCGGGATCCGGATCGAGGAGGACGTTGCGGTGGTCGAAGGCCGCGACCAGGCGGACGCGGTCGGAGCGCAGCAGGCCGTTGCCGAAGACGTCCCCGCTCATGTCACCGATGCCGACGACGGTGATCTCCTGGGTGTCCACGTCCGTGCCCAGCTCGGCGAAGTGGCTGCGCACGCTCTCCCACGCTCCGCGCGCCGTGATCCCCAGCGCTTTGTGGTCGTACCCGACGGACCCGCCCGAGGCGAAGGCGTCGCCCAACCAGTACCCGTACTCGGCCGAGACCTCGTTGGCCAGGTCGGAGAAGCTCGCCGTCCCCTTGTCCGCCGCGACGACGAGGTAGGGGTCGTCCCCGTCGTACCGCACGAGGCGGGAGGGCGGCACGACGTCGGGCCGCTGCGACGGGGCAGGTGCCCCGGAACGTGCCGCCCCGCGGGGGAAGCGCAGGTCGTCGGTGAGGTCGAGCAGGCCCCTGACGAAGGTCCTGTAGCACTCCCTGCCCGCCTCGAGGCGTTCGCGCGGGTCCGCCGGGACCGGGCCCCTGGCAACGAACCCGCCCTTGGCCCCGGTGGGGACGATGACGGCGTTCTTCACGACCTGTGCCCTGACCAGCCCGAGGATCTCCGTGCGGTAGTCGTCGGCGCGGTCGCTCCAGCGCAGGCCCCCGCGGGCCACGGGACCGAAACGCAGGTGGACCCCTTCGACGCGCGGCGAGTACACGAAGATCTCGTGCAGGGGCCGGGGCTCCGGCAGGCCGGCGACCTCGCGGGGGGCCAGCTTGAGCGACAGGTGGGGCTTGGGCAGCCCGTCCTCTCCGGTCTGGAAGTGGTTCGTGCGGACGGTCGCGGTGATCAGGGACAGGAGCGTGCGCAGGCTCCGGTCGTGTTCGAGACTCTCGACGGAGTCCAGGGCCCGCCGGATCCCGCGGACCGCCTCGGAGACGGCCTCCCCGCGCCCGCAGGACGGCGCCGGGACGCCGTCGAGGAACCTGTCCGGGTCGAAGCGCAGCTCGAACAGGTCCACGAGGTCACGGGCCGGGCCGGGACGGGCGACGAGAGCATCGACCAGGCGCGCGCCCCCGCCCGGCAACCGGCACTGGTGCAGGTAACGGGCGTACGCCCGGAGCACATCGATCTGCCGGTGGGCCAGGCCCGCGGCGAGCACGAGCCGGTTCAGGTCGTCGCTCTCGGACAGCCCCCGGCGCACGGCCTCGAACGCCTCGCACAGGAGCCGGTCGCCGGCCGGGGTACCGGTGCTCCGGGCGGTCCACGCCGCGCCGGGGTGGCGCAGGCCGTAGTCGTGGACATGGGTCGTGCGGCCGTCCTGCCGCACCAGGTGGTGGGAGCGCTCGTCGACCACCTCGACCCCCAGGTCCGTCAGGGTGGGCAGCACCGCGCTCAGGGACAGCGGGTTCCACAGGTGGACACGCAGCCGACGGTGGTGGGCGGGGGCGCCGTCCGGGGTGTACAGCTGCGCCCGCAGGTCGTTCGGGTCCCGCGGGTCGAGGTCCCACGAGCCCGCGTCGAGGGGGCCGCGGGGGCGGGGAGCCCATTGCGCCTGCACGGCTCGGGAGACGAGTTCTTGCAGGTCGTCCCGGCTGTCGGTTCGTCGCGGATCCTGTGCCACCCGTCTCATGCTGTCCCGGGAGGATTGCTCGACCGTTGCACCATTGTTTCGGACAGGTTTTGACTACCCCGTTCTGACACGTCTCGCGGCGGGGTCGCGAGCCCGCGTCCGGTGCCGCCGGAACGTTAGGGTCTGTTCCGGGACCGTTGTCCGGCGCCGCGCTGACCTGGACGGTGTCGGAACCGGTCCCGGGACCGTTCCCGTCGACCGGTGTCCGGCGCCGCGCGTCCTCGCGACGGCGTCGACCCGGCGCCCGGAACGGATCCCGTGCTCGGGTGGTCGATCGAAAGGGTAACCGTGCGTCTGAGCGCCCAGATCGAGTACGAGGCCGGCCCGGAGGCCGTCTTCGACATGCTCGCGACCGAGGACTTCCAGGAACGCAAGTGCGTGGCGAGCGGCGCCCTGGCCCACGAGGTCCGGGTCGAGCGGACCGCCGGGGACACGGCGACCGTCACGACCCGGCGCACGCTGCCCACCGACGACGTCCCCGACTTCGCGCGCGGCTTCCTCGGGCAGACCCTGCGGGTGGACCAGGTGGAACGCTGGGAGGCGGCCGGACCGGACGGGGCGAGGAACGGGACGGTCACGGTGACGGTCGAGGGCGCGCCCGTGCGTTTCGCCGGCCGGTTGAGGCTCTCGCCCGACGGGCGGGGCACGCGGGAGACCTTCGACGGCGAGGTGAAGGCCTCCGTGCCCCTGTTCGGAGGGAAGGTCGAACGGGCCGTCGAGCCGGTCGTCCGGGCCGCCATCCGGGTCGAGCACCGTACCGGTACCGACTGGCTCGCGGATCGGTGACCGTGCCGCCGGGACCGGACGGACCGGCGGACGGCGCCGGTGCCCGTCCGGCGGCCCACGACACGGTGCCGGCGCCCCCGTTGCGGGTGGACCTGGAGGTCGGCGGCCGGCCGGTGCGGGTGAGGGTCTGGCCGGCCGCCTCCCCCCGGGACGGGGACGGCCCGCTCCTGCTGGCCCTGCACGGGTGGGCGGAGTCCGGCGAGACGTTCGGCTCCCTGGCCGGGATCCTCCGACGCCGCTGGACCGTCCTGGCCCCCGACGCCCCGGCCCACGGCGGCACGGGCTGGCCGGCCGGGCGCCCGTACCGCCTGGAGGAGCACGCCCTGGGGGTCAGGGCCCTGGTGGACTGCCTGCCCGGCCGGGGGAGCACGCGCAGGATCGTGCTCCTCGGCCATGCGATGGGCGCCCTGACCGCGGCACGGGTCGCGTCGATGCGCCGGCACGACGTCGTCCACCTCGTGCTGGAGGAACCCTCCAGGACGGCGGCGCGGGGGCACCGTTCCCACGAGCACCTGCGCACCTGGTTGCTGAGCAGGCAGTCCGAGGACCTGCCGCGGAGGCTGGCCCGCGCGGCCGAGCTGTACCCCACCTGGTCGCGGGAGGACCGCCTGGTCTGGGCGCGGAGCACGGCGGAGGTCGATCCGGGGCACCTTGCCGCGGCGCCGGACTGGGGCGAGCCGCTGGCTCCCCTGCTCACCGGGGTGCGGTGCCCGGTGACGATCGTCCACGGCCGCCGGGACCGGGGCGGGATCGTCAGCCCCGCGGCGGCCCGCCGGTGCGCGGACGCCTGTCCCGAGGGGGGCGAGGTCGTCGTGCTCGCACAGGCCGGGCACCATCCCCGCCGGGAGGCCGGGGAACGCTTCGGCGAGCTGCTCGCCGGGATCCTGCGACGCCACGGCCGCGACCGGGAGGGGGAACCGGGTCCGGCGGCCGGACGGCCGTGACCGGCAGGGGAACCTCAGCCGAACCGTGTGAGGTACCCCTCGGCGAGGTCGCACCCCGTCCGGGTGAGGTCGGCCCCGGAACCGCGCGCGAGGTCGGTCCCTGCGCGGGACCCGACCCACGCGATCAGCAGCAGCCGTCGCAGCATCACGAGGGTCGGCAGCTCGGCCTCCTGCTCGGGCGGCAGGGGGCCGACCGTGCGGTACCCGGTGACCCAGGAGTCCACGAGCTCGGGGACCCGCGGGTCGTGCTCGATGAACGACAGGGACGCAGCGAGGTCGTAGAGGAACCAGCTGAAGCCGCAGTCGTCGAAGTCGATCACATGCACGGTGGGGTCGCCGGGGCGGACCAGGAGGTTCGCGGTACGCATGTCGGCGTGCACCAGGCCGAAACGGTCCGGCCCCTCCCCGAAGGCCGCGAGCCTGCGGCGCAGGACGGTCGAGAGCCGGGTCAGGAGGGCCCGTTCGGCCGGGCCGACGCCCTGTCCCGCCTGCCACCTGCCCCAGTGACCGCGCGGTCCCACCGAGGTCCACCAGTCCCAGCGCAGCCGGGTGAACCCCCCCGGCAGCCTCCAGCCCCGCGCGTGCCGGTGCAGCCGGGCGGCGATCGCCCCGAGCGCGGCGAAGTCCTCCGCGAGCCTGTCCCCCGAGGGCTCCTCGCCCTCGACCCACGAGAAGCGCACGGCGTGGCGGGTGCCGCCGTCCGGGTGCCGGGCCAGGACCACGGGCTCGCCGTCGGGGGCGGGCAGGATCTCCGGGACGTCGACGATCCCCTCCTCCCGCAGCCGCCGCACCCAGGCGAGCTCGCTGAGGATGGCCCGGCGGTCGTGGTAGCCCCTGCGGTGCAGGCGCAGGACGGTGCGGACGCCGTCCCGGGGGTCCTCGACGGCGAAGGTCGCGTTCTCCGAGACGTTCAGCAGCCGCAGGCCCGACCGGGGGTCGGCCCCGAACGCCAGCAGGGCGTCCCTTGCCAGCGGCTCCAGGCTCTCCGGCTCGGACAGGTCCGCTCCGGCGGGCTCCCGCAGCCCGTCCGGCCCCCGCGGCGAGGGCCGGGCCGGGCCGGTGTCCCGGATCGCGCTCACGCCGTGCACCTCGGCTCCTCCCGGTCGGCTCCGGACATCCTCCCCCACCGGCCGGCGGCCGGCGGAGGCGGTCCGCCGCACACGCCCCCTGCCGGGCGCGCCACGGAAATGATCACGCTGGGTCACCGGGAAACGACGTCATCGGGTCCGCCGGACGCGGGGCCTTGCCTCATGGCTGCATTCGATGGCATGGTGCGCACAACGCGGTGACCAGGCAGTTCCGCCAGGGGATCCGTGTGCCCGAGTCGCCGGCGAGCGGCGCGCGTGCCCCCCGTCACCGCACCGCTCGCCGGTCCGGGCCGGTGACGCTCACGCGGCGCTCTCAGCCCAGCAGGTTCCCCAGCTCGCTGACGTCGTACCAGAGCAGGTCGCAGGCCTGGGCCCCGTCGACGAGGAAGGCCGCGTCGTCGTCCCCGGCGTCGGCCTCGGCCAGGACCCCGGCCGCGACCCGCACGGTCTTCTCGGCCTGCGCCTCGTCGACATGGATGCTGGCGACCCACTGCAGGGGGACGTCCCCCTCGACGCGGACGAGCGAGCGCGGCCCGCCGGCCACGGGCACGGTCCGCGGGGAGGGCAGGTCCGCGGCGAGGACCACCCGCAGCCGCGGTGCCTGCGGGTCGGCGGCGAGCAGCCGCAGCGAGGACCGGGCAGCGTGGGTCAGGGCGACGAACTCCAGTTCTTCCAGGTCCCCCTCGACGTACCACTCCCGCAGGGTCCCGGTGACGGCGTGGGCCGGGTGCGGGCCGGGCCCCAGCCCGCCGGCCGCGTGAACGGTCCGCAGCAACGGCACGGTCGCGGGGAAGTACACCCGCACCAGATCTGGCTGAGACATCAGTCCTCCTGTCCGTCGTCCTGTCTCCTGCGTCCGGCGCGGTCCGTCCGCCGTGCCGGTCCCCGCGGGCCGCCGGCCGGACGGACGGACGCCTCCCGCAGCTCGCCCAGCGAGTCCCGTACGCAGGCTGCGAGCGTCCCCAGGTCGGGAAGGGCGTGCCTGTCCGCGTTCAGTCCGTAGTAGACCCCGCCGTCGTACGAGGTCAGGCCGACGGCCAGTGCCTGGCTGCGGGCCAGGGGGATCACCGGGTAGGAGGCCAGCATGCGGTCTCCCGTGAGGTACAGGGGGAGCTGGGGGCCCGGCACGTTCGTCACGATCAGGTTGAACAGGTGCCGCGAGAACCCGCTGGCCACCCTCGCCCCCAGGGAGTGCAGGGTCGGAGGGGCGAAACCGGCCATGCCGGCGATCGCCGGGGCGTCCACCGCGTGTCCCTGCTCGCGGTGGGCACGGGTCTGCCAGGCCACGTGGTGCAGCCGCATCAACGGGCTGGGCTCCCCCGTCGGCAGGTCGATCAGCAGGGAGGCGACCCTGCTGCCCGCCGCACCGGACCCCGTGGGGTGCGTGTCGTGCACGCTCACGGGGACGAGCGCCCGGATCGTGCTCGACGGGCCGACCGGCTCGCCCCTGGCCAGGAGCCAGGAACGCAGGGCACCGGCGAGCACTGCCAGCATGACGTCGCCGACCCCCGCCGCGAGGTCCTCCCGGGGGCCGTCCCTCCCCCCGGGGCCGCGCGCCGCGGCCGCCGGTCCGTCCCCGCGGGTCCTCGCCGCCCGGTAGTGGGCACGGATCCGGCGGTAGTCCTCCAGGCCGGTGTCCACCACGGCGAACCGCCGGGAGGAGGAGACCTCGCGGTTCAACGGGCTCCGGGGGGTCGGGCTCGTGGCGGTGCGGGCGGCGACCGCCAGGCCGCCCAGGGCCTCGGCCAGCTTCCCCGTCGTCGCCCGCACGTCGCCGAAGCCCGCCCGGAGGGTCTCCAGGACCTGCCGCGGCCGGCGGACCGAGTCCGTGACGGCGGACACCAGCAGTTCGACCGCTGTCGGTTCCGGGGCCGGGCGCCAGATCTGCGCGGGGGGCGTGCGGTCGCGCAGGCTCTCCTCGTCGAGCACCACCTGTCCCAGGTCCACAGCGCGGATCCCGTCCACCATCGCCTGGTGGACCTTGGTGACGACGGCGAAGCGGTCGCCGCAGAGCCCGTCGACGACGGCCAGCTCCCACAGCGGGCGGTCCCGGTCCAGGCGGCGTGCCTGGAGCCGGGCCACGAGCTCCTCCAGCTGCGTCATGGTCCCAGGCCGGGGCAGGGACATGCTGCGGACGTGCTCGGTGATGTCGAACCTCTCGTGGTCGACCCACACGGGGTTCGCCAGGTGCCCGGGCACCTGGCGCAGCCGCTGCCGGTACCGCGGGACCAGCGCGATCCTTGCCTCGACGTGGCGCAGCAGCCGCGAAAGGTCCAGCCCGTCCTCGGGCTGCTGGAACAGCATCACCGAGCCCACGTGCATGGCGGTCGTCGGCTCCTCCAGGTACAGGAAGGAGACGTCCAGTGAGGAAAGCCTCTCGGGCATGCACCGCCTCCGGGTCGACGTCGAACGTGAGCCCGATCCTGCCACCGTCCGTCGGGAGGACGGCGGGGACCCGCTGCCGGCCCGCCGCCGGCGCCCGGGTCCCGGAGCGTCCGGCTCAGTCCAGCGAGCGTCCGAAGAGGGCTTCGAGCTCGTTCCTCGTCCCCTCGACGTCGCGGTGGAGCACGCCGACCATCCCGGCCGCGACCGCCCCGTGGATGTTGGCCGGCAGGTCGTCGACCATGACGCAGGCCGACGGCTCCAGGCCCAGGTTCCCGGCCGTGTGCAGGTAGATCCGGCGTTCGGGTTTGCGCATCCCCACCCGGCCGGAGATGACGACGGTGTCGAACAACCCGACCCACAGGTGTTCGGGATAGTGCTCCCCCCAGGAGTTGGACAGCAGGGCCGTGCGGATCCCAGCGCGCCGGGCCCGGGCGACCAGGCCGACCATGCTGTCGTGCAGGTCCGCCAGGTCCGCCAGGATGCGGTCGAGGAGGCCCTCGGCCAGGACCGGGGAGCCGGACTCGGTCAGTGCCCTCGCGAGCTCCCGCTCGAATTCGCTGGCCTCGATCTCGCCGCGTTCCAGCCGGTGGACCGGGGAGGAGGCGACGTCCTGCTCCGCCGCCTCCGGCGGCCCGTCGGGCGCTGCCACCCGGCACGCCTCCCGTGCGTTCCGGTGGTCATCGGGCAGGAGGGAACCGGTCCACCGGGACATGACGTCACGGAAGTGACCGATGTCGATGCGGTCCCGGCGGGCCCACCGCGCCATCGCCCGGTCGAGCGGCATGGTGAGCACTCCGCCCCAGTCGAGGATCAGTCCCCGGAACCGTGTCGGTGAGGCCTCCATGTCGATCATCGTCGCACAACGGGAGGTCCCGGACCAACGGTCTCACCGGATCGGCCCGGCCCTGCCCGGTGCCGGGTCCCGCCCGGCGGGAGGGGCGGGCTCACCGCACCATGCGCAGGATCAGCTCGTGCCGTGCCTCCCCCGCTCCGGCCCACCGCCGGCGCCGTCCCCGCGCGCGCTGCGGGGCGGGCCTGCCCCCGCGCCGGTTCGCGGACCCGCACCGGGTCCCCGGGCCCGGCGGCCGGCCCTCCGACGGGCGGCCGGCCGTCAGACGGTCCGTCAGGGACCGCAGGGCCTGCCGGGCCGGCGAGTCCGCGGCCACCTGGTTCAGGGGAAGCGCCCGCAGGAGTGCCCGGTCGTGGGCGACGGGGTCGTCCGGCACCAGGATCGGGTCGTGGACCCCCGCGTACCGCCGGAGGGCGAGGGCCACCCTGCGTTCGGGGGCGGAGCCAACGGCTCCCGGACGCAGGCGGTTGACGACGACCTGGACCGGCCGGTCGGGGGGCAGCAGGGCCCGCAGCTCCGACAGGCCCCGCACGAGCCGTGTCAGGCCGACCGGGTCGGCCTGGCCCACGACCAGGACCAGATCGGCCTCCTGGAGGGTCGACAGGGTCGCGACGCCCCGCCGGGACGCGCCGTTCCCCCCGGTCGCCTCGGCCGGCGTTTCGAGGTGGAAGCCGCAGTCCACGACCGTCCACGCCGCGGAACGACGGGTCAGGGGCCACAGGGACCTCAGCCCGGGCAGGTCCGTGTCCGGCCACCGGGAGGGACGGGGTACGCCGGTGAGCACGCGCAGGCCGGGAAGCGCTTCCTCGGCCAGTCCCCTCAGCCGGGCGACGTCGAGGGTCCCCCGGGCCGCCTCCTGGAGGGCGTGTCCCAGCCCCGTCGAGCCGTTCATCAGGGACAGGCGCTGGGCGACGCTGGGCCCGTAGGTGTCCGCGTCGACGAGCAGGGTCCGGTGGCCCAGCTGCGCGAGCTCCGCGGCGAGACCGATCGCCAGCGTGGTGCGGCCGGGGGCACCGGTCGGCCCCCACACGGCCAGCAACCGGCCGTCGTCCCGGCGGCAGTTCCCCTGGCGCGGGAGGCCCTCCCCCGGATGCCCCGACGGCGCGGCTGCCGGAGGGGGCACGCCCCTGCGGGGCGGGTCGGTCCGGGCGTTCCACCTGTCCGGTCCGTTCCCGGCCGCCGGCGGCTCCTCCCAGACATCGTGGCGTCCGATCGTCACTCCCATGGCCGTCGCCTGCTCCCCCCGGACAGTCCCCTCACCTGCCCGTCATCCTTGCAGAAAAAGCACCGTTCTCGACACAAATAAGCACTTCGGACAAATTATCCGCCACTGACCCGACGGCCTGGCCGGATCCAGCGCATCACATGATCGTGAAACAGGCCCGTCGATGATCGTGAAACAGGCCCGTCGAGCGCTCGAACATGTTCGACGTCCCCGCGGCCTCCCCGCGACATCCACACCAGCACGTCGCGGACGTCGCGCGCCCGGGGCGTCCCGTGGTAAACATTTCAGTACATTCCAGCCATAACATCATCTTTCAGGTACCCGCGGGCTCATCGGGTACCTGCAAGGCACAGGTACCCGCGGGCTCATCGGGTACCTGCAGACGCAACTACCTGCTGACGCAACGGGGGGTCGTCATGGCAGCAGGAAGCCGGCACCCGCACGGGCGGGGGACGGGGTCCGGGGAGCCCGTCCCGTCGGGACGGTCCGGGCGGGCACGGCAACGGTGTTCGCGCCCGCCGTCCGGGGCACCTCCCGGGACGGGCCGCGCCGGCGGGTCCGAGGCCTTGCCGGGCCGGCCCCGGTGAGACGACCGGTGCGCACCGCCGAGCGCGACGGGCGGGAGAAGAGGACGGTGAGGAGCGCGGGCGGCCGACGCCACGCGGCTCCCCTGAGGACCGGGCCGGTCCCCCTGGTCACGCCGCTGCCCGCCCTGCGGATCCTGACCGACTCCGACCCCCCGGTCCCGGCGGCCCAGCGCGCGTTGGCCCTGTCGATGCCCGTCGGGGAGCGTCCGTCCCGTCAGCAGCGGGCGCGCCCCAGGACCCGAGGGTCCCTCCGGCGGTCCCCAGGAACGGCCCCGTCGGGGGGACCGGACTCCCGGACGAGGGGGGCGGAGCAGGAGACCTCACCGGTGGGAGGGGCAGGACGGCCGCAGGGGGTCCGGGACCCCCGGGCTCAGGGGAACGGACGGGACCTGCCTGAGTCCCACCGCTGGGCCATCCACCTCACGCAGGCTGCGATCGAGGTGGCCGAGGGGATCCGGTCCCCCGGCCAGCTGGCCGTCTGGGCCACGGAGGAGGTCCGCACGATGCTGGCGCAGGCGGGGGAGCAGCGCGCCGCCCACCGGATGCGGCGGGCCTGCCGGATCGCGGTGAGGTCCGTTCGGGTCACGCACCCCGCCGACGACGTCGCGGAGGCCTGCGCCCTGGTGGCTGACGGTCAGAGCCTGAAGGCCGTCGCCCTGCGGCTGGAGAAGGGCGACGGCCGTTGGCGGATCACGGCGATGGAGATCGGATGATCCGGCGTCACCTCTTCTTGCGGCGGGAGGCACGCCGTTCGGCCCGGTTGCGGGGGGCCGGTGCCCGGTTCCCGGCGGCCTCGGCGGCCTCGGGGGACTCGGTGTGCGTCTCGACGTCGCTGCTCCCGTCCTCGCTGGGGGCGCTGTACTGCAGGTTCGCGGGACGGCTCGGCTCCACCAGGCCCTTGGCGACCAGCACGGGCTGCGCCTTGGGGTCCTCCTGCTCCGGCTCGGGGTTGACCTGCACCTCGACGTGGAACAGGTATCCGACCGACTCCTCCTTGATGGCCTCGGTCATCGCCTGGAAGAGCTGGAACCCCTCGCGCTGGTACTCCACCAGGGGATCGCGCTGCGCCATGGCACGCAGGCCGATCCCCTCCTGCAGGTAGTCCATCTCGTACAGGTGCTCGCGCCACTTGCGGTCCAGGACCGAGAGCACCACGCGCCGTTCGAGCTCGCGCATGGTCTTCTCGCCCAGCTCCTCCTCCCGCCGCGAGTAGGCGAGCAGGGCGTCGGAGGTCAGCTCGTCGATGAGCATCTGCTGGGTGAGCCCGGACAGGCCGCCGGCGGCCTCGACCACCTCCTCGACGGTGATGCTGACCGGGTAGAGGGTCTTGACGGCGGACCACAGCTGTTCGAGGTCCCAGTCCTCGACGTAGCCCTCCGCGGTCGCCGCCAGGACGTATGCCTTGACGATGTCCTCGACGAAATGCAGGATCTGCTCGTGGAGGTCGGCTCCCTCGAGGACCTTGCGGCGTTCGGCGTAGATGACCTCACGCTGCCGGCTCATGACGTCGTCGTACTTCAGGACGTTCTTGCGGATCTCGAAGTTGCGCCCCTCGACCTGGCTCTGGGCGTTGGCGATGGCCTTGGTGACCATGCGGTGCTCGATCGGGACGTCGTCGGGGACCTTGGCCGCGGTGAGGAAGGACTCCACGATCCCGGAGTTGAACAGTCGCATGAGGTCGTCGGTCAGCGACAGGTAGAAGCGGCTCTCCCCCGGGTCCCCCTGACGGCCCGAACGGCCTCGCAGCTGGTTGTCGATCCGGCGGGACTCGTGCCTCTCCGTGCCCAGGACGTACAGCCCGCCCAGGCCGACGACCTCGTCGTGCTCGGCCGCGACGGTCTCCTGCATCTCCTTGAGGACGTCGGGCCAGGCCGCCTCGTAGTCCTCGGGAGTCTCCACGGGGTCCAGTCCCCGCCGCTTGAGCTCGGCCACCGCCATGAACTCCGCGTTCCCGCCGAGCATGATGTCCGTCCCGCGGCCGGCCATGTTCGTCGCCACCGTGATCGCCTTCTTGCGGCCGGCCTGCGCGACGATGGCCGCCTCACGGGCGTGCTGCTTGGCGTTGAGGACCTCGTGACGGATCCCCCGCTTGCTGAGCAGACCCGAGAGGTACTCGCTCTTCTCGACGCTGGTGGTGCCGACGAGGACCGGCTGGCCGGCCGAGTGCTTTCCCGCGATGTCCTCGGCGACGGCCTCGAACTTCGCGACCTCGTTCTTGTAGATCAGGTCCTGCTGGTCCTTGCGGATCATCGGTTTGTTCGTTGGGATCGTGACGACGCCGAGTTTGTAGATCGACATCAGTTCCGCCGCCTCGGTCTGGGCGGTGCCGGTCATCCCCGAGAGCTTGTCGTACATGCGGAAGTAGTTCTGCAGGGTGATCGTGGCGAGGGTCTGGTTCTCGCTCTGGATCTGCACACCCTCCTTGGCCTCGATGGCCTGGTGCATGCCCTCGTTGTAGCGGCGGCCCGCGAGCAGGCGGCCGGTGTGCTCGTCGACGATGAGCACCTCGCCGTCGATGACGACGTAGTCCTTGTCGAGCTTGAACAGTTCCTTGGCCTTGACGGCGTTGTTGATGAACCCGACGAGGGGGGTGTTGACGCTCTCGTAGAGGTTCTCGATGCCGAGGTGGTCCTCGACCTTCTCGATCCCCGACTCCAGCACGCCGATGGTCCGTTTCTTCTCGTCGACCTCGTAGTCGACGTCGCGCCGGAGGGTCCTTGCGATCCGGGCGAACTCGGTGTACCACTTCGTGGGCTGGTCGGAGGGCCCGGAGATGATGAGCGGGGTCCTGGCCTCGTCGATGAGGATCGAGTCGACCTCGTCGACGATCGCGAAGTAGTGCCCGCGCTGCACCAGGTCGACCGAGTCCCAGGCCATGTTGTCGCGCAGGTAGTCGAACCCGAACTCGTTGTTGGTCCCGTAGGTGATGTCGGCCGCGTACTGCTTGCGCCGCTCGTCGGGGCGCATCTGCGACAGGATGCACCCGACCGACAGCCCAAGGAAACGGTAGACGCGCCCCATGAGCTCTGACTGGTAGGAGGCCAGGTAGTCGTTCACGGTGATCACGTGGACGCCCTTGCCGGTGATCGCGTTCAGGTAGGCGGGCGCCGTCGCGACGAGGGTCTTGCCCTCGCCGGTCTTCATCTCGGCGATGTTGCCCAGGTGCAGGGCCGCCCCGCCCATGAGCTGGACGTCGAAATGACGCTGTCCCAGCGTGCGGCGCGAGGCCTCCCTCGCCACCCCGAACGTCTCGGGGAGCATGTCGTCCAGCGACTCGCCGTCGGCGTACCTGGTGCGGAAACGGTCGGTCTCCTCGCGCAGTTCCGCGTCGGAGAGCCGGGCGAAGTCCTCCTCGAGCACGTTCACCTGAGCGGCCAGGCCCTGGAGTTTCTTGAGGGTGCGCCCTTCACCCGCGCGCAACAACCTCTCGACGATCTTCACCACGAGGTGTCTCCCAGCACTCGAACAACTCCGACACTGCGAATTCAGGACGTAACAGTTCCGACGACGGGTGCCCGGTGGTCCTCGGCGGATCACCGTGCCGGTGACCCGGTGGACGCACGGTCCGGCGGACAGTGCCGTTCGCCGTCCGACGGTGCCGTACGCCGCTCGGCAGAGCCGTCCGACGGTACTTGTCCGCCGCTCGGCCGAACCGTCCGCCGGTGGGCAGGGCTATTCGACAGGACCGTTCGACAGGTCGACGAACGGGAGCAGCCGAAGGTGCCCATGCCATCGTAGACAGACGGGGCCCGTGGGTCAGAATCCTGCGGGACGTCGGTCACCGCCGAGCCGGACGTCCGGGTGCTCGCGAACGGTCCGGTCCGGAGGAATCGTCCGTCCACCGGTGCGGATCGTTCGATGCGAGCGGAATCTCTTTGCCAGCGGGGCCCAGGGGGACCAGGCTCGGTCCATGAAGATCCCACCGCAGGCCCCGTGTCTGGACGACGGAACGGTGGCCCTGCGCCCGTACCGCCCCGAGGACCTCGAGGATCTGGTCGCCCTGGCCCGTGACTGCCGCGAGCTCCGGTGGCCCGCGGGCTCGCCGCCCGCCGCCCGCCGGGACGCCCTGCGGTGGATCGGGGACCGTGACGGGGCGTGGTCCGAGGGCGGCGAGTTCTGGTGGGCGCTGGAAAGGGACGGCCGCCACCGCGGTCACGTGTTCCTCCGCCCGGACGGCGCGGGGGCCGCCGACGTCGGGGGCGCCCTCGCGCCGTCGGCCCGGGGGTCCGGCACCATGAGCCGGGCGCTGAGGCTCGTCCTGCCCTGGGCCTTCTCGGTCCTGGATCTGCAGGTCGTCCACTCGCGCGCGGCAGTGGGCGACTGGGACGCCTTCCGCCTGGGCTGGTCGGTCGGTTTCCGCCTGGACGGCACCGTGCGGGGGTACCTGCCCGCGGCGGACGGCCGCCGCGACGCCTGGGTGGGATCGCTGCGGCGCGGTGAACCGCTGGCCCCGAACGGGGCCTGGCTGCAGCCACCGCTCCTGGGCGACGGCCGGGTGCTTCTGCGCCCCCACCGGATCGACGACACGCAGCGCATGGTCGAGGCCTGCAACGACGCCGTGACCCAGCGGTGGCTGCCCGTCCTGCCCGCCCCCTACACCGAGCAGAACTCCCTGGGGCACCTGACGGAGATCCACACCCACCACGCGACCGGCCAGTGCCTGTACTGGGCCGTCGCCGATCCGGGGACGGACCGGATGGCCGGTGAGATCGGGCTGTTCGGCCTCGGGAACGCCGGCATGCGCAAGGCGGAGGTGGGGTACTGGTGCCACCCCGGGGCGCGGGGTCGCGGTCTGACCACGAGGGCTGTCCGGGCCGTCGCCCGCTACGCCCTGCTGCCCCACGACGTGGGGGGTATGGACCTCGGTCGGCTGATCATCCAGGTCTGCCGCGACAACCGTCCCTCCCGTACCGTGGCGCGCCGGGCCGGCTTCCGGCAGGTGGGGATCGAACGCTGCGCCCAGGTCCTGCGGGACGGGAGCGTCCAGGACATCGTCCGCTACGACCTGCTCCCCCACGAACTGCCCGTGCCGGACGACGGGGACCGTCCCGCCCCGTTCCGGCTCCCCGCGCCGGACCCGGCGCGGATCGCCGACCCGGACGGGTCGCGATGAGGCCCGGCCGCCCGACCCGCCAGCCCGTGTTCGACCTGCCCGGCGGGCTGCGGATGCGCCGGTGGCGCCAGGAGGACGCCCCGGTGCTGCTGATCGCCATGAGGGATCCGTTGATCCGCCACTACGCGGGGCTCCTCGTCGAGGACAGGTCCCGGGCGCTGCGACAGGTCCAGGAGTACGCGGACTGCTGGGCCCGCGGCCAGGGAGCGGCATGGGCCGTCTGCGACGGCGGGGACCGGATCGTCGGTTCGGTGCGGTTCGCCCTGCTCGACGGCGTCCTGGGCACGGGAGCGGTCGGGTACTGGTTCGCCGCCGACGCCCGGGGCCGGGGGACGGCGACGGCGGCCGTGCGCCGGGGGACGGGGGTCGTGCTGCAGCGGCTGGGATGGCACCGGATCGAGCTGCGCCATGCCGTGGAGAACGAGCGTTCCTGCCGGGTGGCCCGCCGTTGCGGGTACCGTTTCGAAGGGATCCTGCGCGACGGGATGCGCTACCCCGACGACGGCCGGTGGTCGGACGAGCACCTGCACGCCCGCCTGGCCGGCGACGACGAGCCGTCCGACCGGTGATCCGTCCTTGTCCCGTCCGACGCGGGGCCCGCCCCGGCCGTGCCGGCCCGACCCCTGCCGGTCAGGTCAGGGCCGGTCCGACCGCCCCGCCGCCCGGTCGCCGCCGTACCGGGCGGCCGTACCGTGCCCGGCACGGCCGACGGCGCCCTACCCGCGACGTCCTGCCACCGCCCGGGCCAGCGGACCGGCCAGGTCCCCCCGGTCCAGTACGTCGACGCCGTCCAGGCCGAGCCAGGCCGCGGTGGACACCAGTTCCGCGGCGAGGGCATCGGCGACCTCCTCCGGGCCCGGTGTCCGGCTCCCGTCCGCCGCTGTCCCGCCGGGACCGGGCCGCTCGGCCCAGGCGGCCCTCACCCGCAGGGCCGGGACGGCGGCCGTGCGGTCGGCCTTGAGGTCCACCCGGGCAACGAGGCGGTCGCCGAGCAGGAACGGCAGCACGTAGTACCCGTGGACCCTGCGGGCGGCCGGGGTGTAGATCTCGATCCGGTAGCGGAAACCGAACAGGTCCTCGGTCCGGCGCCGGTTCCAGATCAGGGAATCGAACGGGCTGAGCAGCGCCCTCGCGTCGACCCTGCGCGGGTGGCGGGTTCCTGCGTGCAGGAACATGGGTCGGGGCGTCCCGTGGACGCGTACGGGGATCAGTTCACCGGCGTCGACGAGATCGGACAGGGGGCCGCGGACCTGGTCGGTGCGCAGCCGGAAGTAGTCCCGCAGCGAGTGCTCGTCTGCGACCCCCAGCGCCCGGGAGGAGATGCGCAGCAGTTCCCGGACGGCGTCGGCGGCGTGCGGGGTCGGGGCCGACAGGACCTCCGGCGGCAGCACCCGCTCCACCAGGTCGTACTCCCGTTCGAACTGGGCCGTGCGCCCGGCGCTGGTGAGTTCCCCCGTCCGGAACAGGTACTCGACGACCGTCTTGGTCAGGGACCAGTCCGACCATCCCGAACGTCCCGGGGTCCTCCCGCCGAGCAACTCCCGTTCCAGACGCGAGGCGGTGATCGGTCCCCGTTCCTCGACGAGGTCCCGGACGTCCTCGACCAGGTCGGGACGGTCCCGGGCGGTCCGGGCCGTCCTGCCCCAGGACTCCTGCCGGGCCGCGGCCATGCGGAACCGCAGCAGACGGTGGGTGCCCGGCGGGACGAAGGACGCCTCGTGCGCCCAGTACTCCACCAGGCGGCGCGGTCGCCGGGCCGAGGCCCGGTCGAGGCCCTCCCGGGGGTAGGGGCCCAGACGGCTGAGGAAGGGCAGGTAGTGGCTGCGGGAGAACACGTTCACGGAGTCGATCTGCACCACGCCCACGGTGTCGACCACCCGCTGCAGGTGACGGGCCGTGACGGGGCCGTCGGGACGGCGCGCGCCGAACCCCTGGGCCGCCAGGGCGATCCTCCGGGCCGCCGCTGCGCTCAGCACGTCCCGCGTGCGCCGGTTCCCGCGGGGCGGGCCGGGGGGCGGGAGCGGGACACACGCGGCGTCAGGGGCCCGTTCGGGACGCTCCGGGCCGCTCGTCCCTCGGACCGTCCGCGCAGGACCTCCGGGGGCCGCCCGCCCGGGCGGCACGGGTGGGCCGGAGGTCACGGGAACGGCCCGGGCGGGCGGCACAGGTGGCACAGGGGTCATCCGTCCAGGGTGCACGGGGGCACCGACAGGCGGACCGAACGCCGTGCCCGGTCGCGTCCGGCGTGCCCCGGACGGGCCGGAGCCCGGATCCCGTACGGGGACCCGGGCTCCGGCCCCGGCGTTCCGGTGTCACCGGTAGGCGGGTTCGCCGACCTTCTCGGCCGCGTCCCCCGCCACCTGCAGACGGATCACACCGTAGTTCCAGCCCCGCCTGCGGTACACGACGCTCGGCAGACCGGACTCGGCGTCGACGAAGAGGAAGAAGTCGTGCCCGACCAGTTCCATCTCGTACAGGGCCTGGTCCAGGGTCATGGGCGAGGCGCTGTGGTCCTTGGTCCGGATGACGACCGGGCTGTCCGGGTCCGTGATCTCCCGGTACTCGGCGACCCCGTTGTCCTTCCTCGGGTCCTGATCCTCGACCGGGCGTTCCTGTTGGGAGGGCAGGGGCGGCAACGGCTCCCCGGGCAGCTCGCGCAGGGACACCGGGGTCTGCCGACCGTGGTGCACCTTGCGACGGTCACGGGTCCGCCGCAGCCGTTCCTGCAGCTTCGCCAGGGCCAGATCGAGAGCTGCGGCCGGGTCGTCCGCGCTCGCCTCCGCGCGGATGACCGGGCCCTTCCCGGTGACTGTGATCTCCACTCTCTCCCGGTTCTGCGACTGCCGGGGGTTGCGTTCGTGCGACAACTCGACGTCGATCCGGTGCGCCCGGGGCGCATGTTGGCTGATCTTGGCGAGCTTGTCCTGGGCTAGCCTGCGGAACCGCTCCGGTACTTCGATGCGCCGACCGGTGATCACGATCTCCACGGCAAGGACCTCCTGTCGCTCGGCAGACGAACCTCGCAAGGGCACTCCCACCAGCCGTTCCCGCCGGTACTGCGGGGCCGGCCGTGCGGACCGGCTCTGTCGAACCGGCCGTCGGGACCGGTCCGTGGTACCGGCCGTTCAGGACCGGACCCGTGTGCCGTTCCCGACCTGCGGGAGGCGGATCGGATGCCCAGCTCCACGCTAGACCAGGGGACCGGACTGCGACAGTCCACGACGAGGAGGTGTTGCACAGAACGTCACGATCCCTGCCGTTACGGCACCCATTTGATGCAGTGCCCTTGCGGCTTCGAGCGCGGTCGCCCCCGTGGTCAGCACGTCGTCCAGGACCAGGCAGGGACGTCCCCGCACGAGGCCGGGACCGCCCGGCCGGTCCCCCAGGGCACCGGCCAGGTTCCTGCGGCGTCCCCGCGCGCCCAGGCCGGCCTGGTCCGCCACGGGCCGGCGGACCCGCAGGACCGGGGCGAGGCGGGCCGGCGGCCGGGTCCCGCAGCGGTCGCGGATCCCGACGGCCCTGCGGGCCAGGCAGGCGACGACGTCCTGCCCGCGGCTGCGTCGTGCCCGCCGCGAACAGGGAACGGGCACGAGGAGACCGGCACCGGTCGTCCGCACGGCCAGGTCGAGGACGTCGGCGAGTTCCTCGGCCAGGGGACCGGTCAGATCACTGCGGCCCCGTTCCTTCCAGGCGACCAGGGTCCGTGCCACGGTGCCGTCGTATCCCGGGCCGGTCCAGGCCGGCAGGTCCGGTGGCGCGAGGGGGACCGGGACCCGGCGGGGCCGGACCCGCAGGTCCGCCCGGCAGGCCCGGCACAGGGCCCGGTCCGGACGGCCGCACCCGGCGCAGCTGACCGAGAGCACGAGGAGGGCCAGCTCCGTGCAGGCCCGTGCCACCGTGCCCCGGACCGCCCGTCCCGGGCGTGCCCTCCGCCCCGTCCCCCGGGGGCCCGGTGCCCCGGGCCGCGCCGGCGAGGCCCGGGCCGCGTCGGCGGTCGCGACCGGGTCCGGCCGGAGCAGGCCCGGTGGGGTGTGCGGTGAGGTGTGCGGTGCGCGGGTCATGGGACCATTCCAGCCGTGGTCGCGGCCGGGGGCACCGGACCGCCCGACGGCCTGTGGACGGCACGGCGCTCACCCGTTCGGTCCCTGCCGCCGGCCCTGTCCCTCACCCCGGCACGGACGGCCAGCGCACCCCGGGGAACTGGGTCCAGGACGAGACGGTCCGCTCGGCGGTCCCGGTCCGGGTCCCCAGGAAGATCGAGTCCGGGCCGTTGCCCACGGTCACCGACACCGCTCCCGCGAGGGCCTTCACCCCCTCCACGGTGCCGCCGACCTCGACCACCCAGGGCTTCTCCCCGCTCTTCTCCCGCTGGCCCAGCACCACGACGTGCGACTCGTCGGCCCAGGCGACGCTCCGGGCCGTGATGAGGTCCGGCACCAGCTGCAGCGGGGTGTCAAGGCTCACGGGGTACCCGTGCTCGTCCCGCAGGACCCCTGCGACCCAGAGCCGGGACCGGTTCCCCGCGTGGGTGACGACGACCGCGCGGGCACCGTCCCTGCTGATCCTCAGCGAACGGATCCTGCGCCCCGCGAGCCAGTCCGCGCGGACCGTGTGGGCCTTCTCCTGGTCCTCACCGGCCACGACCGTGCCGCTGCCGTCCGTGTACGCAGTCCACAACCATCCGAGGGGATCGAAGCCGGGCGGGGTCAGGGACGAGCTGTCGCCGGACGGCGCGACGTGCACCACGAAGGGGCTCGTCTCCCCGGGGACGGCGTACAGCAGCCTCCCGCGGGAGAGCACGGCGTAGGCGTTCCCGTCGTAGGACACCGCCGGCCAGGAACTCGACGCCCCTTGCAGGGCCTCCAGCTGCGGCTGGACGACGGCCCTGCCCTCGGTCAGCCGCACGATCCTGCCCTTGGTGTCGAGGGCCACCGGCCGCCCGTCGACCGTGGGGTCCGTGCGGAAACGGACCCGGGACTCCGGGGACCGCTCGTCCGATGAGGCCGGGACGTCGAACCTGGACTGCTTGACCGTGACGGACACCGACGTGACCCGCACGTCCAGGACGGTGGTCGGTCTCTCCAGGGTTGCCTTGAGCTGGGCGACGAGCAGCCGCCGGCTCTCGGCGTCCGCGGAGAGGGCCTCCTGGGTCAGGTCGACCGCGGCCACGCCGTTGCTGTCGACGGCGACGGCCCCGACCGTTAGCCCCGTCCCGGCGGGAGCCCCGGTGACCACGGCGTTGCGCAGCCACGGTGACGGTCCCTCCAGGAGGGCCGTGACGAGGTAGGTCGGGGTGGCGGAGGGCTCGGAGACCGGGAACCACCGCACGTCGGGGACCAGCCAGTTCCGGCTGGGATCGGCGAAGTAGACCGGGCGGGACTGGAAGACGTACCCGAAGTTGTCCTCGGCGACCAGGATCCCGTCGTCCAGCGAGTCGATCCGCCACTGGCCCTCGGAGATGGCCAGACGGAACGTCCTCGTCACGGTCTCCTGCGCCTGGGCCTGGCGGTAGCAGCCCGCGGCATCGACCGTCGCGAGCATCCTGACGCGGGCCTGGACGACGGCGGTCACGGGCGTGGGGACGGCGTTGCCGGTCCCGCCCGCGGTGCGGGCACCGGCCCCCGAGGAGGACAGGACCGTGCCGACCCCGGTGTCCGGGGAGGCCAGGGACAGGTCGACCCGGTTCCCCGAGCGTGTCGAACGCCCCGAGGTCGCCGTCGGGGAACGGGTACGGGATGTCTCGGTCCTGCCGGGGGACGTGAGTTCGATCGACTGCTCGTCCCCGGGATAGACGACGACCTGGGTGTCCGGCTTCCACGAGGACCTGGTCCGCGCGGTCAGGAAGCTGCGGGCGATGGTGTGGTCGTCCTTGAAGGCTGCTCCGGCCCGCAGGAACCCCCGGACGGTCTCCAGGGGGCCCGCACCGGCCCTCGGCCCGTCGGGGAAGTAGTTGGGGATGCCGTTGCGCACCCCGTCGACCGGCCCTCCGGGGACCACGGGTCCGGAGTCGGGGATCCCCGCGCAGGCCTGCAGGCACAGAACGATCATCGGGAGCAGGAGCGGCGCGGTCCTCCCACGGCGCCGGGGCCCGGACGGACGGACGGATCGTCCCGCGCGCGGCGGTCGCGGCGTCCGGGAGCTCTCAGCCCGCACTGCCACCTCCGCCGTCGGTCCGGCGAGGGGCGCCGGTCACGCCCGCCGCGCCCGTCCCCCCGTCCCGGTGCCCGGTCCGGTTCCCGTCCCCCGCGGGCTGCGGGGACGTCCCCGCCGGGTCCCGGTCCCCCGGCCCGCCCGGCGGGCCCGCGGGCCCGGGACCGGTCTCCTCCCACGGCACCAGCGGCAGGGGCGAGTCCGCGAGATCGGCCCCGGAGTGCCGGGGCAGGGTCAGCCGGAACAGGGCCCCCCTGCCGCGCGCCCCCCACACCTGCAACCACCCTCCGTGCAGCAGCGCGTCCTCCAGCGCGATGGCGAGTCCCAGTCCGGTCCCTCCCGTGGTCCGGGCCCTGGCGGGATCGGCACGCCAGAACCGGCTGAAGACCATCTCGGCCTCGGACTCGTCGAGACCGACACCGTGGTCCCTGACCGCGACCGCGACAGCGTCGCTGT
>Ga0316579_10000054_pt1 | contig 27557 bp, 20 predicted proteins | sample J5NA_2_FD_203074 | JGI IMG/M metagenome (GOLD analysis project Ga0316579, IMG submission 203074) | Rhizosphere microbial communities from salt marsh grasses in Alabama, United States - J5-7_160517rDrA | ecosystem: Host-associated > Plants > Roots > Rhizosphere | place: USA: Alabama | collected... | reverse complement strand
GATGAGGTCGATGCCCATGTAGAATTGGCCAAGTTCTACGAATGGCATGAGAAGGATTTAAAGAAGGCGGAACGATGGACATTAGAAGCGCTCTCCCTTGTAGACTCCTGGTCAAGGAATCGATCGGAAATTTTGCACGCGGAGATGGTGCGCCCTGAACTGGCTCATCGCCTGACCCGCATACAAACAAAGCTTTCCCTATAAAGCCCAACTCCTCTATGAAACTTCATTCGATTTTGATTCTTCATCCAGCAAGGAACATCTAAGTGATCTTGAATTCAAAAACATTCCGGATCGTCATTTTATTGTTTCTCAGTGCTTGCAGCAGTTCAAGTGAGCGTGAAGCGTTTTTTGCGACGGCATCGAATCCTGGAATGAACAGCGCGAGTGGGACGGCCGTTGAGACAGAAACGCCTACTGGGCTTGCGGCAACGATATCCAGTGTTATGACCGTAGAACCTGTGGATAGCGCTATCCTTGAAACTCCCAGCGTTCTGCCTGATCTTGCCCAAGATTCTGCTGCAGCGGAAGACCTGCGCCCGCTTCAACTTCAAGATTACCTTGCCCAACTTGCTGAATCAGGCCAATTTATGGGAGTCGTTTTCATCGCTCAAAATGGGCAGATCTTGATCGATGACGGATTTGGCATGGCCGATATCGAGGACGGCCGTCCCAATACAGCCCAAACACAGCTGCGAATCGGCTCGTTAACAAAACAATTTACCGCCGCCGCCATCTTGCGTTTGCAAGAACTGGGACGCCTTAACGTAAATGATACGATCAATGTTTACCTGCCCAATTATCCGGGAGGTGAACAAATAACGATTCACCAGCTGCTGACACACACCGCGGGTGTGCCTAATTACACCACTCGTTCAGATCTCGCCACGGTTGTGCAAACGCCGATTTCGCTGCAAGATCTCCTCAGCCAGTCCTCGAACCAACCCCTTGAATTTACTCCCGGTCAACAGTTCGCTTACAGCGATTCCGGATACGTCATTCTGACAGCGATCATTGAAGCCGTATCCGGGATGTCCTATGCAGATTTTTTGCAGGAACAGTTTTTCAATAAGCTCGGTATGGTGAACACAGGCTATGATTATTTAAATGACAATCTGGCAGAATCGGCCACGGGTTATAACTTGACGCCAGGGGGACCGCAGCGCGCTGTCGATACCGAATCATCGTGGGCAAGCGGCGCCGGTGCTCTTTACAGTACGGTAGGGGACCTTTATCTCTGGGATCAGGCGCTTAACGACAACCAAATATTAAACGCAGATTCCCTTAAATCGATGTTTACAACCTGGGTTGGGATGGGCCAGGGATATTCTTATGGTTATGGCTGGGAGATTGGTCACCTTGCCGGACGGCCGGTACAGACCCATGCCGGAAACATATTTGGTTTTGGCAGCTTTATGGCACGTTTTCCAGAAGACGATGCGACAATTATTATTTTAGGGAACGGGTTGCAATTGTCTCCACGGATGATCGCTGAAGAACTGGCTAATATCTTATTCAGTTAGGGTCTCCCTTAGGAGGGATTCCTACAATCGAAAAGAATTAGGGCTTCTTCTTAATGATAAACACCTGGCTGCGACTTGATCGTCGCGCCAGGCGTTTTGATTCAATGCAATCCGAATCTCTATTGAGAAGTTGACTATTCGTCAGTTACACAGCCCACGGAAGCTGACTTAACATTCTTTATATACTTATACAGAGTTCCGCGGGTTGCTTTATAGGGTGGGGCGATCCAGACTTCGCGCCGGGCTGTCATTTCCTCTAGGCTGATATCGACATCGATTGTGTGTGATTGCGCGTCGATTGTTATGAGATCGCCATTATTAACCAAGGCTAATGGACCCCCATCCTGTGCTTCCGGAGTGATATGCCCGACGATAAAACCATGCGACCCACCGGAAAAACGGCCGTCTGTCATTAATGCGACATCTTTTCCCAGGCCTGCGCCAACGATTGCGCTGGTAGGCGTCAGCATCTCCGGCATTCCTGGACCACCCTTGGGTCCTTCATAGCGGATGATAACCACATCACCTTTCTGAATTTCCTGTTGTTCCAGAGCTTGCAGCATTTCCTCTTCAGAGTCGTACACCTTTGCCGGACCGGAGAAACGCTCTCCCTCTTTCCCGGTTATCTTGGCTACGGCGCCTGTGGGTGCCAGATTGCCACGCATAATTTGCAGATGGGCGGTAGCCTTAATAGGGTTATCCCAGGGCCGAATAATCTCCTGACCCTCTGCCAGATCTGGTAATTCAGCCAGATTTTCAGCAACAGTCTGGCCAGTAACCGTCAGGCAGTCCCCATTCAAGAGACCATGACCGAGCAGCAGCTTCATTACCGCAGGCGTGCCGCCAATCGTATGCACATCTTCCATGACAAAACGGCCGCTGGGTTTTAAGTCTGCAAGGAGCGGCACGCGGTCGCTGATCGTCTGAAAATCGTCAATATCAAGATCGACACCAATAGTTCTGGCCATGGCGATCAAATGCAGCACACTGTTTGTGGAACCACCTAGAACCATCACAATCGTGATCGCATTCTCAAAAGCTGCACGGGTCATTATATCTCTCGGTTTAATATCCTGTTCCAACAAAGTACGAATAGCAGCTCCGGCATGGTAACATTCTTGCAGCTTTTCCTCTGATTCAGCTGGGCTGGAAGAACTGTATGGCAAACTCATTCCTAAGGCTTCAATAGCGCTGGCCATCGTATTCGCTGTATACATACCCCCACATGCTCCGGGGCCGGGACAGCTGTTTTGGACGATGCTTTGCCGATCTTCTTCACTCAATGTTCCGGCGATATATTCACCATAGCTCTGAAATGCAGAGACGATGTCCAGTTTAGGATATTTCGCCGTGCAGCCGGCGCGAATGGTTCCTCCATAAATCATCAACGCCGGACGGTTCAAGCGACCCATAGCCATGATGCAGCCAGGCATATTCTTGTCACAGCCGGGGATAGAAATATTTGCATCATACCACTGCGCACTCATCACGGTTTCAATGGAATCGGCGATAATCTCCCGTGACTGTAAAGAATAGCTCATACCGTCGGTGCCCATGGAAATACCATCACTGACGCCGATAGTATTGAAGCGCATACCAAACAGGCCTGCTTCGTCGACGCCTTTCTTAACCGCTGCCGCCAAATCATTTAAATGCATATTGCAGGTGTTGCCTTCATACCACATGCTGGCGATACCCACTTGTGCTTTTTGCATATCTTCAGTAGTGAGTCCCGTGCCATAGAGCATAGCCTGAGAAGCGCCCTGTGATTTTGGTTGTGTAACGTGTGAACTGTATTTGTTTAAAGAATCTGTCATCCCATACTCCTAATAAAATTAGCGAGTCGTGGCAACCGGTTATAACAATAAGCCGGCTGCCACGACCGCTCGAATATCAATTTCAAACCATATGTGTCGCCAGTTGATCGACGACTGTTTCGCCAATTGCTAAGGCTGATGTAGCTGCCGGTGAGGGGGCATTGATCACGTTGACGATCCGCGCACTTTCCTGGAAGGCAAAGTCATCCATCATTGATCCATCGGGCTGCAAGGCCTGAGCACGGATGCCTGCCGGATACTTAACCAAATGCTCCGCGCGTATATCCGGAACCAGTTTCTGCAAGGCACTGACAAAGGCGCTTTTACTGGCGGAACGCCACATTTCTCCCATACCCGTGCGCCAAAAACGGCCGGCCAACTTTTGAAAACCGGGATAGCGTAAAGTTTCAAATAACTCTTGCAGGTTAATGTCAGTCAAATTGTATCCTTCGCGGGCAAAGGCTAACACGGCATTGGGGCCGCAAGTGACCCGGTCATCGATCATCAAAGTGAAATGCACGCCCAGAAAGGGGAATTTCGGATCGGGTACAGGATAAAGTAGACTGTGACATAGATACTTCGCTTCCGGTTTCAGTTCGTAATATTCGCCCCTAAAGGGGATGATCTGCGCCGGGGCGTCCAGGCCTGTCATTTTCGTGATACGGTCGGAATAAACACCACCGCAGTTAATCAGGTAGTCGGAAGTAAAATCACCCGCCTTTGTGGTTACAACCACGTCGTTTGATCCTTCTTCTATGGCGGTCACCTCGGTACCTAACCTTATTTCGTTTCCGCGTTCCTGAATTATCTCGCCTAATCGTGAACAAACGGCCGGATAATCAACGATCCCCGCTTCCGGAACATGGATCGCCTCAATTCCGGCTGTATATGGTTCAAGTTCATCCAATCGGGCACGATCAATGATGTTGCAAGTTACGCCATTGGCCTGGCCGCGTTCATAGATGTCATGCAGTATGGGCCTTTCATCCTCATTGGTAGCTACGATAACCTTGCCGCAAATGCTGTAAGGAATTCCCTGCTCCTCGCAGAACGCTTCCATCAGCGCTTTACCCTTACGGCAGTTAAGCGCTTTTAACGAGCCCGGTTTGTAGTAAATGCCTGAGTGAAGAACTCCTGAATTGCGGCCGGATTGATGAGCTGCGAGTTTTGTTTCTTTCTCCAGAATGGTGATGTCCAACTCTGGATAGCGTGCGGAAAGATTGTACGCAGTTGCTAGACCTACAATACCGCCGCCGATTATAATGACTTGATTGCTTTTCATGACTTTCTAAGACCAACCATTTCCAATTAATGGGTTAGACAAGCGATTTGAGTAGTGAATTATGCCTTGAGCGTATAAAGTGCCTGTCGAATTTCGCCTAAGTGATAGGCGGTATGGGCAATTACGGCAATAAAACTTGCAATTTCAATCTGGTCAGGCCAGGAAGATGTATTTTCAATTAGCTTTACTACCTGACGGTAATTTGTCCGTAATTCTTCCTTGATATCTTCCCATTCTTCCGGTGTGACGCTGTTTACTGTTCGCCAGATCTCACCCCAATCTACACTTGGATATTCCGGATCGCGCATAGAGTTTTCAACAACCTGAAGATAAAAGGCGACGTGTTTTACCTGAGCAGCTAGGGTCGCGCACTTTCCTCCGACAGCTATTGAGGCTTCGTCTGCGCTGATCCCATTAAGCGTTTCAAACAAAGATGTCCCTCGATCAAGATAAAATCCCTGAACATTGTCGAATGTCTCGTCAAGTAAAACGATCAAAGCGTCGTTGAAATGTTGTGGATTAATTGGATCCATAGCTTGTTATTTCTTTCCTCACCAGTTCACCCATTTTTTCTGTGCCGATTGGCTCGGTATCTCCTTGCGCAATATCGGCCGTTCGCCAACCCGCATCCAGAACAGCGGTAACGGCCGTTTCCACGGCATCCGCCTCCTCATGGAGGTCAAAACTCCAACGGAGCATCATCGCTGTGCTAAGAATCGTTGCCATTGGATTAGCAATGCCCCTACCGGCGATATCCGGCGCTGAACCATGAATCGGCTCATACAATCCGATGCTGCCGGGATCGCCCAGGGCGGCCGATGGCAGCATGCCCAGCGAACCGGTGATCATCGATGCCTCATCGGAGAGGATATCACCAAACATATTCCCGGTCACGATCACATCAAAATCTCGCGGTTTGTTGATCAGATACATGGCACAGGCATCTACTAAGACGTCTTCATAGGCGATATCCGGGTAATCCTCGGCCACCTCGTGGGCGATCTCCCGCCAGACGCGCATCGTGGTTAAAACATTAGCCTTGTCTACGGAAGTGACTTTGCCTCTTCGCTTGCGGGCCAGCTTGAAGGCCACGTCGAGAACCCGGCGGATTTCCTTTTCCGAATATCGCATCGTATTAAATCCAGAACGGCCGTCTGCCGTCGTTTCTCGCCCTTCAGGTTCCCCAAAGTAAATGCCTCCGGTTAGTTCACGCACGAACATGATATCAACATCTTTAATTCGTTCCGCTTTCAGCGGGCTGGCGGATGCAAGGGCATCGAATACTTTAATCGGCCGTAAATTAGCATAAGCGCCTAATGCCTTCCGCATCTGCAATAAGCCATGTTCAGGACGAACTGGTGCTAGCGGATCGCTCCATTTAGGACCTCCGACAGCGCCAAGTAGAACAGCATCACAATTAAGACAAAGATCCAGACTCTCCTTCGGCAGGGCGGTCCCGTAATTATCGATAGCGAACCCGCCAATAGGAGCTTCAGTCATTTCGAAGTTGTGTCCAAAAGTTGATCCGACAGTCGATAAAACTTTACGAGCTTCGGAGATGATCTCCGGGCCAATGCCATCTCCAGGTAATAAAACGATTTTTGCGTGCAATTTAATACCTCCAGGTATGTTTGAGGTTTCTAGTTTTAAATTAATACGGCTAGATACCTTTGTAATCTGTTATTAGTCCGCGGACTTTGCCGGGACGTAAAAAATAATAAAGTCTTTTCCGACACGAGACGAATTGTAACGTTCTGCGCTGCCATCTGGGAATACTTCTTGAAGGGTTCGCAAATTCTCTATATCCTCGGGATATAACAAATAAAGCCGTGGACGTGGAAGATCGACCTGATCATAAATAGCCTCTGGATCTAGCAGCGCATTATTCCAGCGCACATGCCCCGCGTTTATACCGATGTTACGTGTATCAACCCAATGTGGGAATGGGACATGATAGGCGTTAGCAATATCCCCTCCTTCTTCCTCGAATTCTTTAAGCACGGCCCCCAGTTCCGTTGCATTGGCAATGGTATATCGATATTGTGCGTTATAATCAATAAAGTACCACTTAAAATTATCTACGATTCCTATGCCTATTAACAACAGCAAACCGGCTAAGGCCAGTAAGGTTACCGGCTGATTATTGATGGTTTGTAAATGAAGAATAATGGTTGCCAGAGGAATCGCCGCGATAATCATGACAATCGGAACTGCCCCTCCGCTGCGAACAACACTAGGATTTTCGCCTGGATAAGCCAGGCTGAGAATCGATGGTAAGAGGAGCATGAACAGGCATACCAACAGGATCAGGGATCGCTGATCCTTGTGTTTGAAAAGACGCCAGATCAGATAGGCCAAGCCCAACAAAAATAGTGCCCCGCTAATAAGCCCAAGCACAGGTTTGCCGGGGATAGTGTTAACGGGAACAACGTCTCCCTGGTAGTTAAACATTAACAGAGCATTTTTTACGTTCACTGCAAACTGCAAGAGTAAATCAGAAAGAGTTAGCGGTGAGTCCGTTTGAATGCGGCTTAATGAACGTGCCCAGGCGTCGTTTGGATTCTCGGTCATGAACCGTAACAGGGGCAGCAAGAGTAACAGGGTAATTAAAACCATCAGAAGGACATTTACCCAGAAGGCTCTGCTCCAGGAATCAACCCCTTCTATTGGTTTCTTCTTGTATTTTCTAATTCCATCAGCTAGCAGCTTGAGATAGATAAGGGCTGCGCATAGAAAGGGTACCGCGCGCATTGCCGTGTAGGTGTGAAGGCCAACACCGAGGAAAAAACCGGCTAACAGCCAATCATTCCGCTTGTTTTTTTGCAGGGCGTATAGGAGAAACAAAAGAACTGGTGTCGCGAATGCGGCTGTGAATGGAAATCTCAGCCCCACACGACTTATTGTTACATGCCAGTGGGAAATAGCCAGGAAGAAGGCAGCGAAAAGCCCGACGAGTCGGCCGTATAACAGTCGACCTAAAAGAAAAGTGAAGGGGAGGGCTACCAAACCGAAAATCGCTGTACCTATCTTGAGCGTAATATGGCTGTTTGGCAGATCTGTCAAACGAATAATACCGGCGGTTAAATAAAACTGGAACAGTTCTCGCCCGGTGTTGCGTCTAAAAAAGATCGGCCGGCTGCCATCAAGTACATCCTGGACATCAAGGATTTTTTCCGCGTGATCGCTCGTCATCTCTAAAGGGATAGATTGCAGGCGATAGAAGCAAAAGAAGGTGCCGAGAAGCATGATCGACGCCAGGATCAACAAGACACGTTTGTCGAGCTTTCCCCACCAATTCCCTAGAATCTGCCAAAGCTCGTGGAAAGTGCAGTCGGGTACCCGCGCAAAGAGGACAAGGAAGAGTAAGAGGGAACCTAACCAGGGCCAGAATCCATTCTCAAGCGCATTGCCGCCAAAGCGGCTGTAGCTCCAAACCGCCAATAAAAATGTAACGACTGTCAGCACTAATCGCCACAGGCGGTGAGTAACTAGCGACCGCCAGGAAAGCTCCAGAGATGCTGGGGTTTCAGGAATGAGCGCTGCTTCCGGCCAATTTGCAATCGATAGAAGATAAAGAGAAATCGCGGCTCCAAAGAGGATGAATGCTAATACCGGATTGTTTTCTTCGTTTAAAAGCAGCCATTGGCCACTTATTGCCGGGATAAGGGCCAGGAATGGCAGGATTGTTTTGAGAAAACTATCAGTTCGCCGGCTATCAGGCTTTGTGTTCTCGGTTAATCCCGTGTCCATGGTGTTGCTTCTCAACAGTCGCCGCCCAAAATTTCGTGGGACAGATCTTATCCAGAACACAGCCCAGCGTGTCCGGATATCTTGATACTACACCATTAGGCTATCTTTTTTTATTACAACGCCAAAGATCAGGGAGCCGGATCAAGCTAATAGCGCATATTCCATGCTGTCAACCAGGGCTCTCCAACTGGCATCGATGATATTTGTACTCGCTCCAACAGTGCTCCAACGACGAGTCCCACTTTTGGTATCAATCAAGACCCGAGTTGTGGCGGCCGTGGCGTTATCACTATCCAGGATGCGGACTTTATAGTCAACCAGGCTGACGCCGGCCAACTGCGGGTAGACATCGACCAGGGCTTTGCGCAATGCGGCGTCCAATGCATTTACCGGCCCATTTCCCTCGGCGACGGTATGCATTATTTTAGGGCCAACCCGAACCTTGACCGTCGCATCCGCATTTAGACCACGCCGGCGCTGCTGTTGAACCATGACTTTATAATCAATTAATTCGAACGGTGGTACATAGGCTGGATGGGTGCGCCGCAGCATTAATTCGACAGAAGCCTCAGCCCCTTCAAATGTAAATCCTTGCGCTTCCAGATTTTTGATTTCATCAAGAACGCGTTTGACATCGAGGGATTCTGTGTCGAGCCCAAATTGTTGCGCTTTATCAATGATATTTCCACGCCCCGATAGCTCTGAAACCACGCTGCGCTGCTGGTTGCCGACCAATTCGGGATCTATGTGTTGGTAGCTCTCCATGTTCTTGAGCATAGCGGCGACATGAATCCCCCCTTTGTGCGCAAATGCGCTGGCACCAACAAAGGGGGCGTGATCGTCATGAGTCAGGTTGGCGACCTCGGCGACATATCTCGATAATTCTGTCAGCTGTTGTAGATTCTGTGGTGTGACGCTTGTAAGGCCCATTTTGAGCTGCAGATCGGGAATGATCGTAGTTAAATTGGCGTTGGCAACACGTTCCCCATAGCCATTGATCGTACCCTGAACCTGCGTCGCGCCGGCGCGAACGGCCGCAAGCGAGTTTGCTACGCCACATCCCGTATCGTCATGGGCATGTATACCGAGCTGTGTGTTGGGCAGTGCTTCTCTTACTTCGGCTACAATTTGTTCAACTTCCCAAGGTAATGAACCTCCGTTTGTATCGCAAAGGACAACACAATCTGCGCCATTCAAAGCTGCGGTCTTCACGGTTGCCAAAGCATACTCAGGATCAGCCTTGAAGCCATCAAAAAAATGCTCGGCATCATAAATGACCTCTTTATCTTGCTGTTTGCAGTAGGCTACGCTTTCGCCAATCATGTTCAGGTTTTCTTCCATCGTCGTGTCTAGGACATCTTTCACGTGAAGATCCCAACTTTTGCCGACAAGCGTGACTACTGGTGTCTCGGCTTCGAGCAGAGCGCGTAAATTGGCGTCCTCATCTGGAGGGCTGTTCTTGCGGCGCGTGCTTCCGAAAGCGGTAACCTTTGCATTCTTAAAGGGTAGAGATGAGGCTCGTCTGAAAAACTCTACATCTTTGGGATTGGAACCTGGCCAACCTCCTTCGATATAATGTATCCCCATTTCGTCGAGCTTCATGGCGATTTTTAATTTGTCATCCACCGATAGTGAAATGCCTTCACGTTGTGTCCCGTCTCGGAGCGTGGTGTCATAAAGCAAGACGTCGGTCATTTTGTGTTGTCTCCTAATTCGTATAAATAATCACTTAGGGTCTTGAACAGAATTTGTTTGTTCAAGATATTCCTAGGCAGTGCTGATACGTGCCGGATGTGTTTGTTCGTAGGCTTGGATTTTGTCCTCTTGCTTCTGTAAGTATCCAAGCTGGTCGATGCCTTCAAGCAGACAGGTCTTGCTAAAGCCGTCGATAGGGAATTCCACAGAACGCCCATCTGGTAAAGTTAATGTTTGTTCTTGGAGATTAATTGTCACCTGTGCTTCATGGTCCTCTTCAGCCAGACTTAGCAGTTGGCGATGGGTTTCATTGTCGACAATTACCGGCAATAACCCGTTTTTTAGAGCGTTATTGCGAAAAATGTCGGCGAAGGAAGTGCTGATAATAGCTTGAAAGCCAAAATCCATAAGCGCCCAAGGGGCATGTTCGCGGCTGGAACCACAGCCAAAATTATCTCCCGCAACCAGCACTTCTGCTGCAGAAGCGTAAGGTTGGTTAAATACACAATCCTTCTTTACCGCACCTTCCTCATAGCGCCAATCAGCAAACATGTGCTCTCCCAGGCCAGCTTTACTGATTGTCTTTAAAAAGCGAGCGGGAATGATCTGATCCGTGTCAATGTTTTCGGTTGGAACAGCGACCATTTTTCCGGTTAATGTTTTAAACTGATTCATAAGTCACCTATAGGGTCCGTGGGTCGGTTATGACGCCGGTAATGGCTGATGCAGCGGCGGTTACTGGGCTGGCCAGGAAAGTGCGCCCACCTTTGCCTTGACGTCCTTCAAAGTTGCGATTGCTGGTACTGATTGCATACTGTCCGGGCTGCAGTTGATCGCCGTTCATGGCGATGCACATACTGCATCCTGCTTCGCGCCATTCAGCGCCGGCTTCTTTGAAGACTATATCAAGTCCTTCGGCTTCTGCTTGCTTCTTGACCATTTGCGATCCCGGTACGACCATCACTCGCACGCCTTGGGCAGTCTGACGATCTCGTAAAATTTCGGCAGCCAGGCGCAGATCAGAAATGCGTGAATTTGTACAGCTGCCAATGAAGACGACATCCAGAGGTTGGCCTAGTAACGCCTTTCCTGGTTGTAAATCCATATATTCTAGTGCCTTAACCATTGTGCGACGCTGGCCAAGATCGGAGATATGGTCCGGATCGGGAACCGCTTCGGTGATACCCATGCCCATACCTGGATTTGTTCCGTAAGTGATCATGGGTTCAAGTGCCGAGGCATCGATTGTGACTGTTTTGTCGTACCGGGCACCTTCATCGGAGGCCAGTTCGCGCCAGGCGGCTACTGCTTCTTCCCAGGCACGGCCGTGTGGCACACGCTCGCGTCCTTCTAAATAAGCGAAGGTTGTGTCATCAGGGGCTACAAGTCCTGCTCGAGCGCCGCCTTCGATACTCATGTTACAGATTGTCATGCGTTGTTCCATACTGAGCGCGCGAATAGCTTCCCCTGTGTATTCAAAAATATGGCCTGTTCCACCACCTGTTCCGATTTTCGCCAACAGGGCCAGGATGATATCTTTTGCAGAGACACCAGGATTTAGCCGGCCTTCTACGCGTACTTCGTATGTCTTGGGCTTGTTTTGGAGCAAACATTGTATAGCCAGAACATGCTCAACCTCGCTGGTGCCAATGCCGAATGCCAGGGCGCCAAACGCGCCATGAGTGGCCGTGTGGCTGTCGCCACAAACAATGGTCATTCCCGGTTGGGTTAAACCCAGTTCCGGACCGATTACGTGCACAATACCTCTATTGGGGCTGTTCATTCCAAATAGGTGAATGCCGAAATCGGATGTGTTTTTTTCCAGAGTCGCGATTTGACGCGCGGCAATGAGATCCTGAATCGGCATATCAGGTGGAGTGGTCGGAATGCTGTGGTCCATGGTGGCGATCGTCTGCGACGGCCTTCTTACGGTCAGGCCACGATCGCGTAATCCTTGAAAAGCCTGTGGGGAGGTCACTTCATGAACCAGGTGCAGATCAATGTAGAGAACTGCTGGACTGCCGGGTTCCTGTGTAACAATGTGATTATCCCATATCTTATCTATAATGGTTCTTGGTTGGGTCATAATACTCCGTTTCAATTCGCAACTCTTTCGACTACGCTTGCATTTTCTTCCTTCGCAGCCAGCATCTTGTTCAAAGCACTCAGATAAGCTCTGGCACTGGCAACAACAATGTCTGTACTGGCGCCATGCCCGCTGTATGTAGAGGCGAAAGGTTGGTTGGTTTGTAGATTGACTTTGGTTTGGCTGCCGCCATTTTCTGGTTGTATGCGAATGGTTGCTTCTGCTACTGCATCCAGGCCTTCAGTAACCGCATTAATGCTGAACTCGGTGAGGGTATTCGAAGTACAAACAATTCGATTGATCGCTTGATAGACGGCATCTACCGGACCGCTGCCGGTAGCCGCGTCCTCAAAAACCTCGTTTTCCGGGCCGGTCATACTGACTGTTGCTGTAGGAATGCTGTGATCACCACATGAAACTTGAATATGGTTTAGTTTCCAGATCTCGGGCGGCTGGTAAATCTCATCCGCTATGATTGCTTCGATATCAGCATCGGTGACAAGTTTTTTCTTATCGGCCAGGCGCTTGAATCTCTTAAAAGCGACTTCGACTTCATCTTTCGATAAATTATCGTAGCCCATCTCTTCCAAGCGAACGCGAAAGGCGTGTCTGCCGGAATGTTTACCCAAGACAAGGCGCGAAGCATTTAAGCCTACCGTATCCGGGCGCATGATTTCATAAGTCATTTCGTTTTTCAACATTCCATCCTGGTGAATACCAGCCTCGTGCGCAAAAGCATTTGCTCCGACGACCGCCTTATTCGCCTGGACCACCATCCCCGTGTATGTGCTCACCATATGACTGGTGCGCATAATTTGGGTGGTATCGATATTGGTTGTCACGGCAAATTTAGTAGGCCGGGTGGCGATTGTCATAACCACTTCTTCGAGGGACGTATTTCCAGCGCGCTCACCGATACCGTTGATGGTCACTTCAACCTGGCGCGCGCCTGCCTGAACTCCGGCGAGCGTGTTTGCCGTTGCCAAACCGAGATCATTATGGCAGTGTGTAGACCAGACAACCTTTTCTGCGCCCTCTGTATTGTCGATCAGGTATTTCATCAACCAGCCAAATTCTTCGGGAGTGGTATAGCCAACTGTATCGGGAATGTTCAAGGTCGTAGCACCTGCTTTAATTGCTTGTTCCAGAACTTGAACCAGGAAGTCGGGATCGGATCTGCCGGCGTCTTCAGGTGAAAATTCAACATCATCACAAAGGCTGCTGGCGAAACTGACAGCCTCAATAACTTGATCGATACATTCCTCGCGATCGATTTTCAATTTGTGTTTCAGATGAATGTCACTGGTTGCCAGGAATGTATGAATACGATGGCGTGGAGCTACTTTCACGGCATCATATGCCCGCTGAATGTCACCCTGATTCGCGCGTGCTAACCCGGTAATGACCATAGGTTCGCCTGTTTTTCGTCCTTCGGTTAAAGGACCAATTTCCTCAGCGATGCGCCGCACGGCCTCAAAGTCACCTGGGGAAGCGATAGGAAACCCAGCTTCGCAGATGTCTACACCAAGACGGGAAAGCTGACGTGCTATTTCAAGTTTTTCCTCGACATTAAGTGTCGCACCAGGTGATTGTTCACCATCTCGCAATGTCGTATCGAAGATCACTACCGTATCTTTTTGGGTTATCCCATCTTTGTCCATTTTTATTTCTCTCTTGTGACATCCATTCTATGCCGTTAATTTCAGCTCTAAAAGGAGTCGTATTTAATCAACCGTTTTAGCATTGAGCCAGGGCATCATCGCCCGTAGTTCTTTGCCCACGTCTTCAATTTTTGTATGTTTTGCTTGTTCTCGATGTTCGTCAAACCACGGGCGTCCCTGGGCATTCTCATCAATCCATCCTTCGGCATAGCCACCGGATTGAATATCAGCAAGAATCTGCCGCATCGCTTCTTTAGTATCATCGGTCACGATTTTGGGTCCGGCTGTGTAGTCGCCATGTTCGGCAGTATCGCTAATGCTGTAGCGCATGTAACTAAGCCCGCCCTGGTACATGAGATCGACGATGAGCTTAAGCTCATGAAGGCACTCAAAATAAGCGATTTCAGGTTGGTATCCGGCATCCACAAGTGTGTTAAATCCCGCTTCGACTAAAGCGCTTACGCCGCCACACAAAACTGCTTGTTCTCCAAAAAGATCTGTTTCAGTCTCTTCAGTAAACGTCGTTTCAATTACGCCGGCTCTGGTGCAGCCAATACCCTTGGCATAGGCTAAAGCCTGTTCAAGCGCGTGCCCACTGGCGTTTTGGTGGACGGCGACCAGGCCGGGTGTTCCGACACCTTCAACGAAAAGTTCGCGAACCCGGTGTCCAGGCGCTTTGGGAGCCACCATACTGACATCAATGTTTTCCGGCGGGATTATTTGGCCGTAGCGAATATTAAATCCGTGGCCAAACATTAAGGTATTCCCCGCTTCAAGATTAGGAGCGATCGAATCGTGATAGATAGCCGATTGTTTTGTATCAGGTGCCAGCATCATAATGATGTCAGATTCCGCCGCGGCTTCGGCCGTTGTCTTCACAACAAGACCATTTTCTTCGGCGATCGGCCAGGATCGGCTACCCTCATATAATCCAACACGTACATCCAGCCCACTGTCCTGGAGGTTGAGCGCGTGTGCGTGCCCCTGGCTGCCATATCCGATTATGGCTATCTTTTTTCCCTTAAGCAGACCCAGGTCCGCATCTTTGTCATAATAAATATTTGCCAAAACAAATTCTCCTATTCCTAATTATTAACTGTTGGTTATTCTTTTAATTCAGGCTAACTCTTCAACCGCATAACCATTGTCCGAACTGGTTGGCTCTTCCCCGAACTCGGCGTCGGCCGATCCACGGACCATAGCCAGACGCCCTGAGCGGACCATTTCTTTGATCCCAAACTGCTTCAGGAGACGCAGCAAGGCATTAATGCGGTCTTCTTTCGCTGCTAGGCGAATGGTGACGCTGGTTAAATCGACATCTACGATATCAGCGCGGAATATATCCACTAGACGCATAATCTCGGCTCTTGTGCCATTCACTGCATGAACCTTGATAAGCGCCATTTCATAGTGAACATGCGGGATATCAGTCACATCACGCACATCCAGAATATTGATCAGCTTGTAGAGCTGCATTCGAACCTGCTGAATATCTCTGTCCGTACCCCTAACAACGAAAGTCATGCGGCTGACACCTGGTGTTTCGGTGTGACCGACCGTCAGGCTTTCAATGTTGTAATTCCTACGGCCGAATAAGCCGGATACACGGTTTAAGACCCCGGGTTTATCTTCAACCAGGGCGATCATTGTGTGGCGACTAACCTCTTTCTTAGCCATTGTTATTCTCCCTCTGTTTCTGAAATGGGCCGGCGAATCATATCCGCATTACTCTTTGCCGGGGCTACCATTGGATATACGTTCGTAAATTCATCAACCTGGAAATCGAGCAGGAATGGGCCGTCGAATGCTTGTGCCTCTCGTAACGCTTCGAAGACATCTTCCTTGCGAGTGATTGAACGTGCTGGTATCCCGTATGCTTCGGCAATCTTGACAAAGTCTGGATTAAACAGGGGGGTACCGGAATGGCGTTTGTTATAAAACACATCTTGCCATTGACGTACCATACCCAAAAAGCCGTTATTAATGATGGCTATCTTGACGGGCAGTCTTTCCTGAACAATGGTAGATAATTCGTTCATTGTCATCTGGAATCCGCCATCTCCGGCGACAACCCAAATCTCTTCGTCAGGATGTCCCATCTGGGCGCCGATTGCCGCAGGTAAAGCATAACCCATCGTACCAAGACCACCGGAGGTTAATAAGCTGCGACGTTTGGTATGGCGGAAATATTGCGCCTCCCACATTTGATGCTGGCCCACATCAGACACCACCGTACAGTCGCCTTCATCTGTTGCGTGCCAAAGCTCGCGCATGATATATGGGGCAATCAATTCATCTGTTTCTTGAGCCAGGATATCACGTTCACTGGAATCTGATTTCCATTCTTCAATTTGCTCAATCCAGGCCGGATGTTCATTCGGTTGAATTAGCGGCAGCAGTTCGCGCATTGTTAACAAGGCATCACCGACGACCGGTGTATCGATTGTCAAATTCTTGTTCATTTCCGCCGGATCGAGATCGGCATGAATGATTCGTGCCTTTGGGGCAAATGTTTCGAACGCACCGGTAAGCCTGTCGTCCAACCTCGCCCCGATGGCAAACATGACATCGCACTCTTGCATGGCAAAATTCGTATAGGCTTCGCCATGCATACCACCCCAACTGACCGACAGCGGATGCGTTGCCGGGATAGTCCCGATGCCTAGGAGGCTGGTGGCAACAGGAATATTCGCGATTTCGGCCAGCTGCCGTAATTCACGTTCCGCTTTGGCAATAGAGACGCCTTGACCGGCGACGATCAGCGGCCTTTTTGCCTCGTTTAATATCTTGGCTGCACGCTGAATTGAAACAGGATCCGGCTCATTTTGATTGGGGTGGTAACCTGGTAAATTCACCTCGGTAGGATACTCAAATTCAATACTGGCTTGCTGAACATCCTTGCAGACATCAATTAATACAGGGCCGGGACGCCCGGTGCGGGCGATATAGAAGGCTTCCTTTATGGCTACCGCTAAATCGCGTATATCAGTTATTAAATAATTGTGCTTGGTCACAGGCATACTGATGCCAAAAACATCTGATTCCTGAAAACCATCGCGTCCAAGAAGACTTGTAGATACCTGTCCCGTAATGGCAACGATAGGCGATGAGTCCATGTAAGCCGTACCTAGACCGGTGATCATATTTGTAGCTCCCGGTCCGGAAGTATTGATGGCCACGCCAACTTTACCTGTTGCCCGCGCATACCCATCCGCCATATGCGTTGAGCCTTGTTCATGTGTGGCCAAAACATGGTGAATGGGGTAATTGTACTTACTTAAATCATCATACGTTGGGAGGATTGCGCCTCCGGGAATGCCAAACACAACGTCTACACCTTCGTGCATTAGGCTTTCCCAGATGATCTGACCTCCGGTTTTCATTTCACCCATCTGTTTCTCCTTTTCCTTCTTTGGATATCTGATAACACCTGCTAAACCAAAATGAGCACTAAAAATAAAAAGGGCAGAAGTGATTTTTTGATCTCTTCTGCCCTGAACTCATGAACCAAGTTTGGCTGCGGCAATTCTTCGTATTGCGCGACCATGCCTGTTGGCAGGATTGCGTATGCTGCATAGCAGTCATAGAAGCATTTGTTTGCTGGTATTCTGCGAAATTGCTTGGAGAAAAACCGGTAACCATCATTCTTAACAAAAAAACCGCCCGATTGGGCGGTTTTAAATTCTTTCTTAGACCTCGTCTGGCCTTCTCTCACCCAACCGTATTTGAGTCCTTTTTGACAATAAGGACTAGGCTTAGAAGGCTAATAATGACGGCTTTAGAATCTAATTTATTCACTGTAAATGCCTATAACAATACCCTTTGCGGTTTTGCTGCGCCATAGTATAGGAAGCGTCCGTGCTTAGGTCTATGGCAATATTGCTACATGATTATATCGAACTGTTGTCAGAAGTGCACAACTAAAACAAATTTCTGTTCTGGAAATGTCAAAGAAGGCGACTATTTAGCCGCCTTCTTTGATTCCCACTATTTCCCACTGAACCGCGCACTTCAGCGCAAGCCTTCTATAGTATAGGGGGAGGCAAGTACTATTTCTACGGTCAAGTTATCAGAACTGTGGGAATAAATTCTTGTTGATTCTGTACAATTGTCAGAACTGGGCTTCGTTTCTTACCAGTTTTGGTGTGGTATCCAGTCTCAATTGCCACAATTTCAAGGATAGGTGCAGGGCCAGACGCATATCGGCATTATCAAGATCTTGGCCTGTAAGTTCCTGGATGCGCTCCATCCGGTAGAGTAATGTGTTGCGATGGACAAAAAGGGATTCGGCCGTCTGGCTAATGTTCCCATGATGGCTAAAATAGGCGCTGAGTGTCTGCATGAGACTTCCACGATGATCTTCATCATAGCTCACAAGAGGGCCAATAATTTGCATGGCAAATTTTTGTATCGCCTCGTTGCCTTCCAACTCTGAAAGCAGGCGATAAACGCCAAGGCTGTTGAACTCAACAATTTGATTGTTCAAGTGTAGGCGATGGCCAACATCCATTGCTTGGAGAGCTTCTCGGTATACTTGTGGCCATTGACTTAATTCCTCAGCCGGGCCGCTCATTCCCCCAATGAGTACTGCATCGGGGAATTCGGCTTCCACTTGTTCCAAAACTCGGCGCACAAGTTCATGGGAGGTTTCCAAATCAGTGATGTTTTTAAGCGATTGGAACACACAGAGATATTGACCGCCATAGGCGTGGACCAGGGCGGGCCGGGTGTGATTGTTTAATAGCCAGTTTAACGTTGTTTCCAATCTTCTCAGGGAAGGCGGATTTTCTCCGGCCCACTGCAAGGTAATGATCGTATGAGGTGGGCGCGTGTCATGGTCAAGCCGTCCGGAGAGGCGGTTGATCTCAGCGTCTGGTAAAGTTCCCGCCAATAGACCCTCTAAAAAATCACCTCGCAGAGATTTCTTGGCCTCACTGACAGCTTTTGCTTTGGCCATTTCCAATGCACAAGCGGCTGCGCCATGTTCTACCGTCAGATTATCTAGTAAATCCAGACTTCCTGCTGTGCCTACGATCGATAAATAACCCCTTGCCCGGTCTCCGGAGATAATAGGGCTTACTATTCTGGCCATATTCTCAATTGGCAGAATCTGCTGCCAATAACTTTGCCGGGCGTTAGCGGCAGCTTTACGGTTTCGTAACACGGCGGGAAGCTGCTCGCGCTGTTTTAGGGGCCAAATGAGTTCCTCGCGATCGACTAACGCATCGCTTGGCCAGCTTTCGGCACGAACTTCCAGGCGTTTGTCCTGCACAATGACGATATTTCCGGTCAAATTTGACATCACATCGGTCATTGCTTGAAGTCCCAGCCCTTCCCGTGACATTTCTGACAGCCGGCGGTAGAGCTGCATCGCCCGTTCACTGGTTGCTCTCTGCCTGTCGACCAGGAGCGCCGTGATAGCCTGATGGGTGTCTCGCACAGTTTCACCAGGGGGCACAATTAACAATGACATCTCTGGAAACAGACCAGGGTCGCGGAGACTTTCAGGAATTTGCTGGAACAAGATGACACCAACCGCGTCGAGTTGGGCCAGTTCCTTGAGTTTGCCGCCCAATTCGGTTTTCGTCAGTTTTTCTTGCAGCTGTGGAGGAATTAGGACAAGGTCGCCTGGAAAAACATGTCCTGCAAGATTTGACCAGTCTGTTAAAACGGTCGCCCAGTTTATTCCACGCCGTGCTGATTGGGCGCCGCCAATAACGTCTGTTTTTAGAGGCAAGGCCAGCCGCAACACATCACCGATATTTACTTGTTCGTTTGGTAAACTGGTAGTCATATTATCTCAATGATTTGGACTTAATTTTCCGTTACTATACCTCGGGTTCTTCCTTAGGACCATCTTGTGGTTGATGTATTATAGCCAAGAGGACAACAAATGTGGTCCCTTCTCCGGGTAAACTGGCCACACTAATTTCACCTCCGTGCTGGACTATAATCCGATGACAGGTTGCCAATCCTAAACCTGTTCCCTTGCCGGGGTCTTTCGTAGTATAGAAGGGTTCAAAAATGTGGGCGGTCTCAGCCGGGGAGATACCCTTGCCATTATCGTGGATAAGTACCTGGATTTGGTTGGGTTCGTTTCCACGCCTGGTGACAATCTCAATTCGGCGTTCACCAGAAATTTCCTGCAGGGCATCTCGGGCATTGAGCAGCATGTTGAGCCACACGCTTTTTAAATGCTCCCAACTGGCTACGATATCCGGTAAATCCGGATCAATATGACGAATAACTTCAATCCCCGCAGACTGGAGTTGATACCCAATAAGATCGAGAGCTCCTAAAATTGATTCGTTGACATCACCGGGCACAAATGAGTAATGTTCTTTTCGGGCGAAATCCAGCAGTCCACGAACCACTTTGGCCGCCCTGTCGCCGGCTCTGGCTATCAGATCGACGGACTCAAAGTTTTCATCCGAAGGTGGGATGACCATTTTTAGCATCTGCGCATTGGCATTTACGGCCGTTAAAGGATTATTTAATTCATGGGCAACGCCGGCGGCTAACTGGCCGATCGCCGCTAATTTCTCGGCTTGCATAAGCGAATTTTCTAGGCGGCGTTCATCAGTACGATCCTGCCAGACAAGAACCGCTCTGGCGGAACTGGCCTGTGTGCCGGGGATTGGATAAGCATTTATCTGCCATTCCCGCGGCAAATGATCCTCTCCCAGCCAGCGAACTGTCCATGTTCGTGCCTGTTCGTGGCTGAGGGTTTCAACAACCAGGCAGTGCGAACACGGCCGTTTGCGATCGTAAAGCGCTTTAAAACAAACCTGTCCTACCAGGCTGTCCCGCGTTGCAGAGAGTTCATCGGCTTTGCTTTTGTTAATTGCTACAAGATGCCAATTATCATCAATCGTGTAAATTGGCTGCGGAATCCCGTCGATCAGCGCTTGTAGCGTGTTTCGGCTCTCAAGTAGTTCTCGTTGGCGTAAGCGGATGCGGTTGAATAACCAGGAATTCTCAATTGCTTCACTAATCGAGCTTCCCAAAGAGGCGAAGAGGTCTAGATCGACATCCGTAAAGACACCGTCATCTTTGTTATAAGCCGTAAGGATACCCACCGGCCGCCCCCGAACAAGAAGCGGCGTGACGATCATTGAGTCCACCGCGATGCCACGAGGGATATCACTTTGAGGGTCGAAACGGGGATCATTATTGGGATTATTTAAGAAGGCGGACTGTTGTTCTTGGAATGCTCTACCAATGATACCTTTGTTTGGACGCATCACGGGGAATAAGTCAGGCCCATACCGGTTTTCCACATCCCTTAAATATTGGCAGTGTAATTTACCGCTTTCCAACAACAATACGGCTGCTAACTCAATCCGGAAAAGATCATGCACTCCATGAACGGCCGCCGAAAGCACTTCGCTGCTGTCTAATGTCGCCGATACAGTTTTACTGACTTGATTGAGCGTGGCTAACTGCTGGCTTTGCCTTTGCAGTTGTTTCTCAAGCTGCTGTGTCCGTAAGATTGTCTTGACACGGGCAAGCAGTTCTTGCAAGTAGTAGGGTTTTGTAATGTAGTCATCAGCACCGGCTGAAAGCGCTTCTACCTTGTCTTGACTCCCCGTGGCTGCAGTCAGCAAGACAACCCGCGTATATTTTAAATCCGGGTGGTTTCGAATCCAATCCAGAACATCCAGACCGGAAAGGCCCGGCATACGCATGTCTAGAAGTACCAGGTCGATTTCTGTATCTGTACCAACGGTTTCCTGAAGGAAGTGAATTGCCTCACGGCCGTCGCTCACGACGTCGACGTGGTAACCTTCCTTACGGAATAAGAATCCCGAAAGTGACTCGGCTATTTCTGGCTCATCATCAACTACGAGGATGCGTGTCGCCAGTAGATTAGATGAAACAGCTTGCGTCATAATCCTATACGATTGAAAAGCCTATCTAATGAAAAAACCGCGGAAGCAGTCAGTCACTAGTAAGCGACCTGGAAATAAGACCTCTTCCGCGGAAAATTTTATTAAGTAGCAGCCGATGAAAAAGTATAGCCGTGTCCTTGTATGGTGCGGATATAAATTGGTTCGCTTGGCGACGGTTCTATTTTCTCACGCAGATTCTTTATATGCGCACGCACCAGCTCCGGACTACCTGTATCCCGTGGATAATCCCAGACGTCTTGTAGCAACTGCTGGCTGTTAAATACCTGATCTGCATGACTCATTAAATGGTACAACAAATCAAATTGAACATTCGTCAGCAGCGAGGTTTCATAAGGCGTCGTTACCTTAAATGCGCGACAATCCAATACAACATTGCCAACTATTACTTCGGTAATATCTTCCGGCTCAGGATCTTCAGGGACAACACGGCGCAAAATCGCCTTCACCCGCAACTCAAGTTCCTGCATGTTAAACGGTTTTACCAGATAATCGTCAGCGCCGGCACGAAAGCCTTCTATTTTGTCTTCATCCTTCGCTTTTGCTGTAAGGAATAGGACGGGTAGCTCTTTCAATAGGGGATCGCCTCGAATCTGGCGGCACACCTGGTATCCGTCAACACCAGGCATCATGATGTCTAATATGAACAGGTCGGGTCGGTGGCGACGCGCTAGCTGCAACCCTTCGATGCCGCTGTTGGCGGTCATAACCTGGTAATCATACATCTTTAACGCTCTCTGTAAGGTGCGTGATACGAGCTCATCATCATCGATTACTAGGATTGTGGCCATGCGAACTACTCCAGGCTAGATCTTTCCAATGTGAAACCAGTTATTTATTAAAGTATATCAGAAATATTATGTAATGTGGATAAGGGTTTGATTTCCTTGTCATTAGATGGGTCCAATTTCCATCGCTATATGATTACGGATAAATATCTTTAAAAATTGGACCCATCTCGATTGAAGTAATGACAAGATGACAACTTGAGTTATCTACTTAGAGCAGTAACAGCACCGGTTTTTCAAGCAGTGCTTTTACAGCCTGCAAAAACTTGGCCGCTTCGACGCCATCTGTGACGCGATGATCGGCCGAAATCGTCATCTTCATGCGTATACCTACCGCCAGCTCACCATCTTTGACAACAGGCACTTTCTTTGCAGAACCCACGGCGAGAATAGCAGCGTCAGGCGGGTTAATGATGGCGATAAAATGATCCACATCAAACGCTCCCAGATTGCTGACCGTAAACGTCGAACCTTCAACATCGTCAGGTTTTACTTTTCCTTCGCGTGCCCGGCTGATCATGCTCTTGTTGTCTACGGCTATGGTTGCAAGCGAGGAACTGTCGGTATTCTTTTGAACGATGGTCAATAAACCACCTTCCACGGCCACGGCCGTACCGATGTTGATGCTTTTGTGGCGTACGAGCTTGTCGCCGGCAAAGGAGGCGTTCAGATTAGGATAGTCCTTCAGAGCCAGAGCAGCAGCTTTCACGATTAGATCGTTAACTGTGACCTTACTCTCATCAGGCAGCGCCTCATTAATCTCTTTCCGCAGAGCCATGGCCTTGTCCATGTCTACCTCCGAGGTGACATAGAAATGAGGCACGGTGGTCTTACTTTCGGTCATACGCCGGCCTATCGCCTGGCGCAGTTTACTTGTCTCGATGACTTCGACATCCTCCCCTTCGGAAACTGTGTACTCCCTGGGGGCGGTGGTTGTTTGAACGGCCGCGGGTCTGGGACTGGCAAGATAGGCTTCCACATCTGCTTTGCGAATACGGCCGTCGGGTCCACCGCCGGCAACGAGGGTCAGGTCGATCCCTTTCTCCTTAGCGATTCTCCTGGCAACTGGTGTAGCCTTCACTCCATCAGGAAATTCAGCAGAAACGGCCGTAGCTGGTTGGCCTGCGCCGTTTGTGGGAGGTGCCGTCTTTGCCTGTGAGCTTTCTACCGCCGGTTCGGAGCCTGCCTCAGCGACCGTTTCAGGGGCCTCACCCACGGTCCCGCCACTCAGCATGTCTGAAATATCTTCTCCCTCCTCACCGACAATCGCTAGATTTGCGCCGACAGGTACAATCGCTCCCGGTTCTTGTAAAACGTGAAGCAAAGTGCCTTCGACCTGGCTCTCAAGCTCTAAAGTCGCTTTATCTGATTCAATCTCGGCGATAACTTCACCGCGTGTTACCGGTTCACCAATGGATTTAACCCATTGATTCAAGACACCTTCACGCATGTCAAAACCAAGTTTGGGCATCACAACATACTCAGCCATTAAAGCACCTCCTTGACAGCCTCCATAACGCGATCAACGTTGATCAAAGCTGACTGTTCCAATTCCCTTGAGTATGGCAAAGGAACCTCATATTGCGCTACGCGCTTGATGGGGCTGTCCATATAGTCAAAGCCTTCTTCTTGCAATCGTGCTGCTACCTCGGCGCCGATACCGTAAGAACGATGACCTTCTTCAACGATAACGGCTTTGAAGGTCTTGCGGAATGATTCCAGTACCGGTCCCATATCTAACGGCCGTAGCGATCGCAAATCAACCACCTCCGCCTCAATTCCTTGTTTAGCCAGTTCATCAGCAGCCTGCATGGCCACATACATGCCCTGTGCATAGCCGACGATGGTAACATCTGAACCTTCGCGTTTGATTTCTGACACTCCGATCGGAACCGTGTAGTCTTCCTCCGGAACCTCTCCGCGAATCTGGTACAAGGTATGGTGTTCGATAAAGAATACCGGATCGTCTGTACGAATCGCGGATTTAAGCAGTCCTTTTGCGTCGTATGGCGTGCTGGGAGAGACCACCTTTAGTCCAGGAAAATGAGCGAAAATCACGTCTGGTGTATGGCTGTGTGTTGCTCCTAGCTGTCGTCCACCGCCGCCTGGAGCGCGAAAGACAACCGGCGCTTTGATGTTTCCACCAAACATGTAATGAACCTTGGCCGCATGGTTGACAATGGCATCCAACGCCAAAAAAGCGAAATTGATAGTCATAAATTCGGCCACGGGTCGCAGACCATTCATCGCCGCCCCGGTAGCCGCACCACCAATTACCATTTCTGAAATGGGTGTGTCTCTGACCCGTTTAGGGCCGAATTTGTCATAAAAGCCGCGAGTAACCGCGTAAGTTCCACCCCAAACACCGACTTCCTCACCCATGATAAAGACGGTCTCATCTCGTTCCATTTCCTCCATTAGCGCATCGGAAATGGCTTGTCGCATTGTAATATAGGCCATGGTTATGACTCCTCCACGTAAATATCATCGAAAAGCGTATCCAGGGCAGGCAGCGGGGATTCTTCGGCAAAGCGTACCGCCTCTTCGATTACTTCTTCAACCTCATCATCAATAACGTCCAGATCTTTTTCTGAAACGCCATAGTTATTTGTTAAAATGCGTTCAAGGATGCCAATGGGATCGTCCTCACGCCATTTTTCTACTTCATCTTTTGTACGGTAACGAAGCGGATCGCCCATGCTGTGTCCCTCGAAACGATAGGTAACCATTTCCAAGAATTGGGGTCCTTCGCCATCGCGAATAGCTTTCAAAGCGTCCTTGGTCGCCTCGTAGACCTCAATGACATTCATGCCGTCTACTTGTCTTCCGGTCATGCCATAAGCCGGGGCGCGGTCGAGCATTTGCACGGCCGATGTCGATCGATTAATGGCCGTCCCCATACCGTACTGGTTGTTCTCAACAATAAAGACCACCGGTAACTGCCAAACGCCGGCCAGGTTCAGGGCTTCATGGAAATAGCCAATGTTCGATGAGCCGTCGCCGAAGTAAATCAGAACCGCATTATCGGTTCCTTTATATTGTTCGGCCAGGGCGATGCCAACCCCCAGGGGAATATGCCCGCCGACAACGGCATAGCCGCCCCAATAATGGCGTTCTACATCCGCGAGATGCATCGATCCACCGCGACCCTTGCTGACGCCGGTTGCCTTGCCCATGAGCTCAGCCATGACAGCACCCGGATCAGAGCCGACAACCAGTGCATGTGCGTGGTCACGATAAGCCGTTATTACGTTATCTCCTTCCTTCCTGGCGGCGATCGAGCCCACGGCTACCGCTTCCTGCCCGATGTAAAGGTGGAGAAAACCGCCTATCTTTCCAAGTTGGTATAGTTCCGCAGATCGTTGCTCAAAATGACGGATAAGTACCATCTGGCGGTACCACTCCAGCAACGTTTCTTTATCCATTGATCACTCCTCAATCATGTAGCGCAGCGAGGATCGCTGCGAGCGCTATTTATTTATGCGCAAGGGTTTATTTATTGATGGCCAGCAAGCGTTGACCCATACTGACAATATTAAAACTTGTATCCCATTCTCGCGTCTAAGTTGACCTAGCAGATTTAGGGAACAGGTTCAAATCAATTTTATCCTCAATTAATCGAATCAAGGATGATTTTCCCTGTCCTGTGGTCTATTTTGATAGTAGTTTAATAATGACGATTCGTCATGAAGGACTAGTTACCAGCCGCTAATTTAAAAATAGTCGGCAACGGCCGTCGCCAGGATGGCATACTATAAAGCAGCATTCTCAAACAAATGCTGCTTCTTTTAGTTTAACAAATATAGACCATGATGACGAACCAACACTCATGATTTATTGTGGATAATGACCCCATCATTATCGACCGTTAACTGCCACTGCCGGCAGTTTAGCCCAGCCTCTTTAAAAGCTGAGGCTGCGGCTGTTTGGATACCCTCAAACTCACCGGCGGCAAGGGCAATCAGGCTTGGTCCGGCGCCGCTCAGCGCTGCACCGGCTGCCCCTGCTTCAGTCACCGCCGACATCGCTTCGGTCATTCCCGGAATGATTGGCATCCGGTAGGGCTGGTGTAGGCGATCCTCCATGGCTGCGGATAGAAGATCGTAATCGGAGGTTTCAAGAGCACGAATCAAAAGGCCGACCCTGCTGCTGTTGAATATGGCATCTACCAAGGATACCTGCTTGGGTAAAACTGAACGGGCCGCTTCGGTTAACAATTGGAAATCGGGCAAGGTGACGAGCACTGTCATTGCCGGTACCGGAATTTGTTCGACGATTAACCCGTCCGTGGTCTGTACGCCCAGGACGAGTCCCCCATAGGAGGCCGGCGCGACGTTGTCAGGATGGCCCTCAAAATCAGTTGCCATTTGTAAGACCTGCTCGGCCGTTAGGGGAGAACCGGCGAGTTCGTTTGCTCCATGAAGGCCTGCTAAGATTGCTGTAGAACTGCTGCCGAGGCCGCTGGCGATGGGTATTTCATTTTGCTGGTGGATATGTAAGCCTGGAGGCTCTATTCCCAGTTGATGGTAGACAAGCTTCATGGCCAGGTAAACGAGGTTATCTTCATTTCTGGATATCAGATGGGCATCTTCTCCTTCGGCCGTGATTTTTAATCCGGGTTCTTGCTGCACCGTAAAAGTTACCCGGTGCCGGAGATTGAGGGCGATGCCCAGGCAGTCGAAGCCGGGGCCGAGATTGGCCGAGGTGGCAGGTACTGAAATTGTTACTTTCTGCATATTAGCGTGAATTCTACGATAGAATAGCGATCTAAACGATTAATATAGACATAACATGCCGCTTAATCTACCAAGTCAAATTCCAAAACCGAACAGGCAGCGTCTGGCTGTTCATGTTGTACCCTATGTCGAGCGGGCTTTACGTGACGGCCATCCCTGGTTGTTCGAGTCAGCGATTACGCGCATCAATCGGAACGGCCGACCAGGCGATGTTGCCGTGGTCTTCGACAGAAAAAACCGCTTTCTGGTGGCCGGCCTTTATGATCCTGCCTCACCCATCCGCGTGCGACTGCTAGTGCATCGAGAGCC
>Ga0316579_10000053_pt1 | contig 27868 bp, 27 predicted proteins | sample J5NA_2_FD_203074 | JGI IMG/M metagenome (GOLD analysis project Ga0316579, IMG submission 203074) | Rhizosphere microbial communities from salt marsh grasses in Alabama, United States - J5-7_160517rDrA | ecosystem: Host-associated > Plants > Roots > Rhizosphere | place: USA: Alabama | collected... | reverse complement strand
AACCGGGCCTTCCGGCAGAGCCTGCTGATCCGCGACGATGCCGAGTCCGAGGACCTCCTGTCCCTGGAGCGCTTCGCCGCCCTGAGCCTATGCGCGGACCTGCGCCCGCCCGCAAGGGCCCGTCCGCGGGATTCCAGGCCCGTGTCGTTCGCTCGGCCCAGCGGGGAGGGCGTGGAGGTCTGTCATCCGCTGACCAAGGGCGTCCTCACCGCCCTGGGTGATGCCTTCCCGGATGCCCTGCCCCTGGGGGAGGTCCTGCCCCAGGCCCAGGGATCGGTCGCCCAGCTGGCGGGGCTCGCCACGGCCGATGACCTGAGCTCACTCCTCGCCGAGCTGTTCGGCCTCTTCGCCCGGGGGGCCATCCAGGGGCGGCTGCACCCGCGGCACCTCCCGCGCGGCCTGCCGGAGCGTCCGCGGGTGAGGCCCCTGGTGCGTGCCCTGGTGGAGGAGGGGCGCCCCCAGGTGCCCACCCGCGACCACGGAAACCTGGACCTGGACCCCCTGGCGGCTCGCCTGATCGGGCTGCTGGACGGTACCCGGACCCTGGGCGAGCTGACGGGGGCCCTTCCGGACCCTCACCGGGATTCCGGGGACCGTGGCAGGGGATCGTCGGGAGGGGGTCGCGACGCGGCGCGTCAGGTCCAGGGCCTGCTCGCGCTCTTCCATCGCTATGGGCTCTTGGATCCGGAGGGCTCCGGACCCTGAGGGGCTCAAGCCGACCCTGAAAACCCCCGGGGGCTCGCAGGCCGACGTCGCGCCCGAATCCTGTCTTGATTGATTGCTCGGTGGGGCCTCGGGCCTCGGCCCCACCGAGTGGCTCCTTACTTGCTCGCGTCGGTTTCGAACATGCGATAGACGACCCCCGCGATCACCGCGCCGACGATGGGCGCAACCCAGAACAGCCAAAGCTGGGCCAGCGCCTTGCCCTCACCCGAGAGGAAGAGCACCAGGGCCGGGCCGGTGCTGCGGGCGGGGTTCACCGAGGTGTTGGTGACTGGGATGGAGATCAGGTGGATCAGGGTCAGGGCGAGCCCGATGGCTAAGCCGGCGTGGGTGCCGATCCCCCGCTTGTCGGTCGCCCCGAGGATGATGAAGAGGAACATCGCGGTCATGGCGACCTCGGTGATGAAGCCGGCGGTGAGGCTGTAGCCGCCGGGGGAGAGCTCCCCGTAGCCATTGACCGCCAGGCTGTTGGTGCCCAGGGCGAAGTCCGCGTTCCCGCTCGCGATGATCAGGATCAGGAAGGCCGCGAGGATGGCCCCGATGGTCTGGGCGATGATGTAGAGGGGCGCCTGGGCGGCGGGGAAACGCCCGCCGACCACCAGCCCCACGGTCACCGCCGGATTCAGGTGACAGCCCGAGATGTGCCCGATGGCATAGGCCATGGTGAGCACCGTGAGGCCGAAGGCCAGGGAAACCCCCAGCAGCCCGATGCCGATATGCACCGGGGTGCCACCGATATCGGCCATGAAACCGGCCGCCAGCACGGCGCTGCCGCAGCCGCCGAGGACCAGCCAGAAGGTGCCGATCAGCTCGGCGAGGGAACGGGACATGAGTGACATCGGGACTCCTTTGGAGTTTGTTGGTTGAAGGACCGGTGAAAGGGACGGGCGGATATCCCAAGCGGAACCCGCCGCTGTCAGGCTGCACGTCCGAGGTTACGGGTCGTCCTATTGCGACCGGCGGGCCCCGGGTTTCGAGCGGCGGCGATTATACGTTCCGCCGGGTGCCGGCGCAGGTGACATCGACCGGGCACGCGCGGTTGCGGCCGGGCCCCGAAGCTCGTAGCCTTGACGGCTGGCATCCGGACCTACCCCGTCCAGTCAGTTGTATCTCAGGAATCAAGCCGTGGACACCGACAGCGACCGCGCCCGCTTCAACATGATCCATCAGCAGATCCGTCCTTGGGACGTGCTCGACGAGCGCGTTCTCGGGGTCATGGAGGCGTTGCGCCGGGAGCCCTTCGTCCCGGATGCCTATCAGGGGCTTGCCTATGCGGACATCGAGGTCCCCCTGGAAGGTGGCCGCGTCCTGTTGGCCCCCAAGGTGGTGGGGCGCATGCTTCAGGCGCTTGCGGTGAAGCCCGGAGACAAGGTGCTGGAGATCGGAAGCGGCACCGGATACGGGACCGTCTGTCTCTGCCGCTTGGGCGGCCGGGTAACGGGCCTGGAGTCGGACGCTGCCCTCGCAGCGGCCGCTCGCAAGCACCTGGCGGAGCTGGATTGCCCAGGTGCTGAAGTTCTGGAGCTGGACCCCCTCTCGGACCCCATCCCCGGCGGACCCCACAACGTCATCGCCATCAACGGCTCCCTGCCGCACCTCGATGCCCTTGGTCCCTTCGAGCAGCATCTCGCGGTTGGCGGGCGGCTGTTCTGCATCGTCGGCGAGCCCCCGGTCATGGGCGCCTGTCTGGTCACCCGGCTCGGTCCCAAAGGCTTCCGTCGGGAGACCCTGTTCGAGACGAGCGCCGCCCCTTTGACCGCGACGCCCCCGCTCCCCGATTTCGTGTTCTAGCCGGCGCCCTCCGGGCCCATGCTGAGCCTCAAGCCGCGGGATCTGGCCAAGCTCCTGGCACAACCCCAGGAGTCGCCCCAGGACGCGCCCGTGCTGCTCGACGTGCGCGAGCCCTGGGAGCTGACCATCTGCGGCATCGAGGGATCCATCTCGATTCCCATGCAGCAGATCCCCCGGGCATTCGCCGGCCTGGATCCGGAGCGACCCATCGTGTGCATCTGCCACCACGGGATCCGAAGCTTCCAGGTGGCCCGCTACCTGGAGCACCAGGGGTTCGGGCGGGTGATCAACCTGGAGGGGGGCGTCGCCGCCTGGGCCCGCGACGTCGACCCCGCCATGGCGACCTATTAGCCCGCCTTCTCCATCTCCCGGTCCTCTCGCGGTTTCAGGCTCCCCCGCCCGCCCAGGGGACCCTCGTGTCCTTTCCCTCCTCTCGCGGTGAGTCCGGCGAGCCCGGCGATCCGGCCAAGGGCGTCGATCCCCATCGCGCTGCCTTGCCCCCGGGTCAGGCTTCGGCGCACACTCGCTCGCCAGCCCGTTGTTCGACCCCGGCCCCCGTGCCCCGAAAAGACGCCGACGTCCCGGCGATAGCGAGAACGAACCAAGAGGAGGAGACCCCATGAGCATCCATCAGACCCAGATGCCCCTGTGCCAGCGGGACTTTGGTCAGCTCCTGATCATCGACGCCCAGGAGCGGCTCGCCGCCGCCATGGATCCGGACGAGCTGCAGTCCGTCGTCGACAACATCAACCGGCTGATCAGCGCCGCCAGGAGCGTGGGGGTCCCGGTGATCGCCACCCAGCACAACTCCAAGGGGCTGGGGCCCATCATCGGGTCCATCCGCGCCAACCTGCCGGCGGATGCGCAGCCCACGGAGAAGACCGCCTTCTCCTGCTGCACCGCCCCCGGATTCGAGCGCAACATCTCCGCTCACCCCGACCGCCGCCAGCTGGTGGTGGTGGGTATGGAGGCCCACATCTGCATCGTTCAGACGGTCTCGGGGCTCCAGCGCTGGGGCTATCAGGTCTTCGTGCCCGAGGACGCCATCATCTCCCGCAAGCCAGCCCTCAAGGCCAACGTGGTCGCGCGGATGCGCCACAGCGGCATCCAGGTCGTGTGCACCGAGTCGGTGGGATTCGAGTGGATCGGGGACTCCTCCCAGCCCTGCTTCCGCGAGGTCTGGTCCCTCTTCAAGGAGTCGGATCGGCCCGCGTAAGCCAGGGCTCGATGAGGGCGGTGAGCCGCCCGAGGGCCCCCCGGTTCTGCTCCACCACCCGGCGGCCGTTCTCGCCGACGCGGGTGCGCTCCTCCGGGTCTTGGAGCCAGCGGGTCATGAAGGCGCCGAGCTCGCCGGCGTCCCGGACGATGACCGCCGCGTCTTCCGATACCAGCAGCTCAACGATGGCGGCGAAGTTGAAGACCCGCGGGCCTGTTGCCACGGGCACCGCGACCGCTGACGCCTCCAGGGGGTTGTGGCCGCCCACGTCGACCAGGCTGCCGCCGATGAAGGCGGCGTTCGCGGCGGCCAGGAACGCCGGAAGCTCGCCCATGGTGTCGCCGAGCAGGACCGACGCGTCGGCCGCCCAAGCCTCGCGGGCGCTGCGCCGTACCAGCTTGAGCCCGCTTCGGCCCGCCAGCTCGGCGGTCCGGTCGAACCGCTCCGGGTGGCGCGGGACCAGGACGAGCAGGGCGTCCGGGACCTGGGCGCGGACCATCCGATGGGCCGCGAGCACCGCCTCCTCCTCCCCCTCGTGGGTGCTGGCCGCCACCCAGACCGGACGTTCCCCCCATTTGCGGCGCAGCACCTCGGCCTGCTCCCGGAGGCTCGCGGGCAGCCGCTGGTCGAACTTGATGCTGCCGGTGACCTGCACCCGTCCAGGCTCCGCCCCGAGATCCCGGAAGCGGCGCGCGTCCGCCTCCCCCTGGGCGGCGATGCGCTCGAAGCGGTTGAGGGTCTCACGGGTCAGTGGCTGCAGGCGTCCATAGCCCCGCGCGGAGCGGGCCGAGAGCCGGGCGTTGGCCAGCACCACCGGGATGCCGAGGCGGGCCGCCTGGGCCAGGGTGTTGGGCCAGATCTCCGTCTCCATCACCAGAATCAGGCGGGGCCGGGCCCGGTCCAGAAAGCGTCCCACCATCCCCGGCAGGTCGAAGGGCGTATAGCGATGGGTCACCGTCTCGCCGAAGAGATCCTCGACCCGCGCCGCCCCCGTGGGAGTAGTCGTCGTCACCAGGACCCGTTGGGGCGGATCCCGGGCAAGCAGGTGCCGGATCAGGGGCGCGGCCGCCTGCACCTCCCCCACCGAGACCGCGTGGACCCAGACCTCCGCCGGCCCCGTGGCCGTGTTCTGGAGGGCCAGACGCTCGCCGATCCGCCGCCGGTACGCCGGGGCGCGCAGGCTGCGCCACAGGAGTCGCGCCAGGGCCAGCGGCAGCAGCAGGCGCAGCAGCAGGGTGTAGAGGGTCAGGGTCAAGACCGAGTCATCGGGCGAGGGAACCTGTCACCTCCGCACTATACCAGTCCAGCCGAGCGGATCGGCCGCGGCGCGCCCCGCGCGACGCAGTGCACCTTCCCGCCGCGCTTGGGCCATTTCTGCAGGCGCAGATACCCACATTGGCCACTGTCTCCCCATCCGATCTCCATGCCCCGTGTTGTTTCGAACTTTGCTTCACCGGAAGTTCTTAGAAGAATCCGCACCCGCTCGGTAGGTTTCGCCCGCCGTTGTTGCCGACGCTAGCGACCCCGATTGCCCTTTGTGCCCTCCGATCGCCCCTGGGCCGGCAACGTCCAACAACGGAAGTCGGTAAATCCCATCCGACGCCCGCGATACAGCAAAAACGCCACAGGCTTTTGGACAGTTGACCGGCCTTTAATGCCCTCGCTCCAACCGCCCGGCCTCGGGCGGTGCCAAACCGCCGAGCTAGACGAGGCGTCCCACCCCGGCAGCCTCGGCGCCGACAATCTCCACGCCCGGCCATTCGCGGGCGGGTACCTTGGGGTCCTAGGACAGCCTCGCGCAGTAGCTAGCCGGCGGTGATCAGCAGTGGGACGACGTCACGCAGAAGGGTGCTCGTGCAATTGGTTGCTAAACTGGTCTGGGAGGCTGTCTCAAAGCGATCCTAGCCATGCGACGATTTGTCAAATTTCTTCATACGATGGGGGCCATCGGTCTGATGGGAGCCCTCGCAGCGCTGCTCGTACTGCTGTCTGGCTTGCCCGATCCGACGACCTCCCTCAGCGAATACGCCAGCTTGCGCGCGGCCATGGGCGGCATCGCGGAATGGCTACTGCTCCCTTCCCTGGCACTGGTGCTGGTCAGTGGATTGTGGTCCATGGCGATCACGCGCGCCTTTCACAATGCGGGCTGGGTCCTGGCGAAGCTCGCCCTCGGTGTCTTGATGTTCAAGGGCGTGCTGCTGTCTGTCCAGGGGCCGGTGCAGAAAGAGGCAGCGCTGGGTGCACTGGCCCTGGCCGGCGAGTTCGACCCGGCGGCGCTTGGGACGGTCATGCACAGTGAATGGACCGCTTTCTGGGTCGTGCTGCTGATCGCCGCTGCGAATGTCGTGTTAGGTATCTGGCGGCCGAAGTGCTCGCGCAGACAAAAGATAGCGCGGGCAACTGCCCCAAACAGCGCCCGGGCCACTCCTGCCGGCAGTGATCCCATCCCCGTCGTGCAGTCGGAAGACCCTGCAGCCTGATGCGGGCCATCGGCTGCGACCGTGCGAACAGACTGCTTGCGAGTGGAGGCACTAGCAGGCCGTTGAACAAGTGCCAGGCACTTTCCCTTGCCCATCGATATTAGTCGAGTTGCGAGGTCGTGTCCGTCCGCGGTCGCCTGCAGCGAGAGGACCATGCACTTTGCGCCCAAAAAGCGGGCCTTCGTTGCGCCTCGCGGCGGTTTTCAGGTACACGTGCCCACAGGCATGGCACGCATCCCACCAGCCGTTGAGAATGGAGATGCGCACCAGGTTGTAGGCGGCACCGGCTAGCAGGTTCTGCCGGTCATTTTGGGGGTTCCGAGAAGCTTGGTCTTGCGTCCGCCCAGCACCCGCTCGAAGGCGGCGCGTGCCATGCCCACGCCAACGAGGCGCTCGCGGCACTCGCGCCTCCAAGTTTACGTCGCGGGACAGGACCGTCTGAGGTTTGCCTCACCGCGTATCGGGCAGCTTCCAACAACGCTCCATCAGGAGATACCAACTTCTCATAACTCTCATTAGATGTGCCGGGATTTTTCAGCGGCTTCTTAGTGCCGCCAAGCCGTATTTTGTAGCGGACAAACAGAAGCAATCTACTCCGAACTTTTTGTAGCTTTCGCTATCCGCGCCTACTTTCCAAAAGGTCGTTTAGTCAGATATGAGCAGACCGATCGACACTAGGCGATCTATTATGTTCCGAACATCAGCCTCCGCTGTCGCTGACCCAACTCCGTAATGCGCCGCGTAAATTGACTGCACTTGTTCCAGAGAGTTTGCGTCATCGTAGACGTTCCAGAGGAAACCGGCCGAAGAATTGAGCTGATGTATCTGCCTATTCTCTAGATCCAAAATCAGGATCTCCCGATCCACAGCCTGTACGACTAGGTTCTCGCGTTTTTTTAACATACTCACCCAGCACCCCCGAACCCACATGGGCTCCCAGATACTCAACGTAGAAAACTTGGCACTAGCCTACCGAGACGGTAGGTGAGGCTCATCCCTGTCCCGACTGACTTCACATGACCATGTTAGCAGAAACCATCACGAGCTTTCGCCATGACTTACCCGTGGAAGAGGCCCTGCTTCTCCACTGCGCAAACCGCTCGCTGCCCCCGGCTGGCATCGCAGAGGCGGAAAACCTGCTGCAGGAAGTGAACTGGGAGCGCTTTCTTCAGCTCAGCTATCAGCACGGCGTTGCCGCCCTGGTATTTCGACGCCTGAATTCTCACTTTCTGGCGCTTACGCCTGAGGAGGTGGTTGCAGACCTCAGACGCTATGCAATCTTGAATACGCAAAACAATCTGGGCCTGCTGCACGAACTCGTCAATACTGTCGATCTGCTACGTGAGCAGTGCATCAAGTTCGCTGTCTTCAAAGGTCTTGTCACCGCGGAACTAGGCTATGGGGATCTTTCTATACGCAGATGCAATGATATCGACATACTGGTCACCGGGGCCGATCACCCCAGGGTTAAGGCATTATTTCTGTCAGAGGGATTCGAGCGGACAATGTCGAGCAAGAGTGAATTCCTCTGCGTTCAATCCGGCTTGTGGCACAAGGGCCGGATGCTTAAGATCGATCTGCACTGGGGAATTCCCCCTCGCGAACTCGGCATTGAAGTCAACCCGATACTTCAGAACGGCTCGTCGATCACTCTAGCAGGAAAGGTTATACCGACCTTCGCAAAGGAAGACATGTTCATCATTCTGTGCACAAACGCAACCAAAGAGTTCTGGCAACAGCAACTTTATGCGTACTGCGATATCAGCGAATTTCTGCAGCGCCATACCGACATGAACTGGAAACTGATTGTCACGCGGGCGCGTCTGCTGCGGTGTGAGCGGGTGCTGCTTGCTGCGCTAAGCATCGTTAAGGCGCTGTTCAACTCTCCTCTTCCTGCCGAGATCGATGCGCGGGTCACCGCGAATGCATCCGTCCAGCGCGTTGTCTGCGAGCTGTTGTATCAGTTGTTCGACCATAAGATCGCGTACAGCGCTGAGTCGCGTGGTGGTCGTCGTCTGTATTATTTCCGCTCGCCCTCCGACTACTTCTCCACCCTGATAGATAACCGCGTAGCGAGATTAACCTATAAAGCCCTAATCAGTCGTCTTCTAAGGGTTACGGCAGACGCCCAGGGTGACGAGCCGATCCCAGCAACGTCTACGCTTTCGTTACTAAGCGCGGCAACGAGGTCCCCCCGTATCCTCGGTCTTGTTCTGCTGAAGCTTTACCGAGAACTCGTCGCTTTCCTGCCTGATTCGAAGCGATAAAGGGATGCCGGCTCGGGGCCGTAGCCTGAATCATAACGCAGAACAGTTAGTTCAAAAGGCTAGCGTTTGTGTCGCTCGGTAGCCAATCGCCGGCACAACAGCCCAAAAGGGCCTAGCCGGTAGCCCCAATTGACTGTCCGGTCATGCCGCAGCAGCAAGGTCCCCAGAGCAGCGGTATCTCAAAGCAATCCGACCAGTCACGTTTGCCTCCTGGGGAGACTTTGGCGCGGACCTTCGGAGAGCAGCCGAGCGGGCCAACGTTGGCGCGCGGCTCGGTCCGCTACGACATCGGGCACGACTTGGTGGTGGATGCCCGAGTCGCTGCGACTTGTCTCGGCGAACATGAATTGGCCATCGAGTAACTGGCGGCCGCACGGCCCGGCGATCTGCTGATCGACGACCGCGGCTATCCGGCCTTTTGGTTCTTCGCGCTGCCTCTGGCCGGCGGGATCGATTTCTGTATGCGGCTCTCCCGCAGCACCTTTGCACCAGCCAATGCGTTCTGGGAAGGCGAGGAGAGCTCCACTGTCGTCACCCTGACGGCCTCGGCTGACCAGCACCGCGCCTGCCGTGTTCAGGGGCTGGCGGCTGATCCAATGCGCATCCGTTTGGTGCGCGTGCGGCTCAAAGGCGGCGAGACGCAGGTCTTGGCCACCTCGATCTTGGACGAGCAACGCCTACCCACCCGCCTGTTCAGTCCGCTCTACCGCCGCCGCTGGGGCGTCGAGGAGCACTACAAGCGCCAGAAGCGCTGGGCTGAGATCGAGAACCTTTCCGGCCGGTCCGTGCTCGCCGTTCGCCAGGACATTCACGCGAAGATCTTGGCCATGAATCTGGCAGGAATGGTACGCAACCTCGCCCAGTTCGTGGCCACACGGCGCTTCGCGCAGCGCAGCTTCGCCTACCCGGCGCGTGGCTGCAATGCCCCCTCGGTGATGAAGAACAATCTCGTGCGATTGCTTATCGCAGACCCCATTGATCGACCGGGTGGCTGAAGTTGACGGCATTGGGAGTGGATCACCCCTGGAGTCGCGACTGGATCAAGCCACAGGTTTTTCCTAAATCGCCAGTGAAGAGCTCGAAACACCGACTATGCTGGGCGATCTTCAGCGCGGCATCCAGCCCGTAACGGGGATGCGCCAGAAGGTTTAGGGCATTGCTGTATATTCGCGCTGCCGCCTCGGCGCGGGATATCGGCTTCGCTTGAGGCGAACCGATCTGAGGGTCGTAACGGAGGAAGAAGATCGCAGAAAGCGGGGTCTTTTCCCTGCACACCTCTCCCGGGAGAAGTTCGACCGGAACATGCAATGTATACGAAGTGCGAAGGGTTTCCACGGGCAGGCAGAAGGGCGCGGGTGGGTCCCACTTCAAGCACAGGGCGTGAGGATACGGATGCACCTGCAGGGTTGCGAGGCTGATCGGAGCCAACTCGTCGCTGAGGTAGCGGAATCCGTTGTTAGTAAGCGCCCAAGCGGTAGTCGACTTGCCGGTTCCTGAGGGGGCTACCAGCAGGGCCGCACGGCAATGCTGCTCGAGCGCCGCCGCGTGCAGGAACAGCAAGTCCTGGCGGAGCTTCTGAACCTGCATGGTCATGTGCTTCTCGAACGCATACAGAAGTTCATATTCGTCGAGGGCGTGCACAATCGGCCGGCCGTTGAACCCAAGTTCGAAGGCCGGGGCCTTTCTCTGGCGAACAGTGTACTCGAGGCCCGCCGAGGCGTTGGCTCCGGCGATGAATGCGCTGTACCCCTGTGACAGCAGAACATGGGAGTAAGGGTCCGCGCAGCGGACCCTTACTGCGATCCCTAGTATGCGTAGATCCAGAATCTTCAAGACTTCACGACGAACTGGTCCTGGCTATCCAGGTGCATTTTGTAGCGCTCCTTCACGGCGCGCCTCAATCTGGCTATCGCTAACTGACCCCCGGAACTTCAGAATCACCTCGGAACTGCGGATCTTGTCGGGACTACCCATCATACCCGAACCTTTCGACCAAGCCCATCTCGGCGTTGGGCTTCTGTCATTCCTCCATTCTCTTGATCGTCATCCATTCCTTGCTGTCCGGGCTCCACTCGTCGAAGTAGGTTTCGCCTCCGCGGCCACGGTCCCGGAACCTCCGATCACCAATATCGGAATCCTTCTTCGGCGAACCAATGCTGGCCAACGCAGGCGAGGCGTTCAGTGTCACGATGAGCGGGGCGACGTACGCGGATGTCTTGACGAAGTCACGCCTGGAAATATCTGACAGCTTGTTCATGTTCTTAAGGTCCTCAGAATTAGGGAATATGCGTCTGGTTGCCTCCCGCCTTCGTGAAACGACGGCGACGTTGGCGCGGTTGACGGCAAGGGAAAGCAGGGTAACTCCTGCTTCATCATCAGCTTACTCCGTGAATTGCCGTCTTGGAGACCAGCGCGACGGGAGGAGGGGGATGCGCGACTAGCGGTTCGCGCGCTCCTGCCACTGGGTAACTGTATACCCTTCGAGACGGTTTGCTGAGGAGGTGGAGCGGGCTCTCGCAAGATCAGCTCCGACGGGGCCGGTTGATTTCGGCCCCAAGACACGCCGGATCAGGGGCTGGCGGCGACCACCACTCGCGCAGGATCGAGTCTTCGACCTCGCCGGAGTCCAGTCGCAGGCTCAGGGTCCGGTGACTGCTGGCATCCGCGACAAGGAGGCGACCGTCGATGACGGGTTCACCCCCCAGCTCGTTCAATTCTGTCAACGGCGGAGGTATCAGAAGGCGCATCTGCACCGCGGGATTTGGCCAGAACCGGACAACTTCAGCCAGAAAACCCCGACTTCCGTAATGGGTCGTTCGGACCCCTACTTCGCCTCTACTGCGGTATCACGGTGCGGGGCGGATAGCCGGCGGCGAGGTGGGCGATTCTCGGAAGTTCGCCGTGAGATGATGCCGGAAGCAACATTCGCCCTGATCGTTAGAGCAGAAACAAGGACGCGAGCCCCAGGAAGCTCAGGAAGCCGACCACGTCCGTGACCGTGGTCAGGATCACCGCGCCCGAGAGGGCCGGATCGATCCCGATACGCCTCAGGACCAGGGGGATGATCACGCCGGAGGCGGCGGCCGCGAGGAGGTTCAGGACCATGGCGGCGGCGATGACGCCGGCGATGCCGGTGCTGTGGAACCAGAGGTAGGACACGAGGGCGACGACCAGGGCCCAGCCGACGCCGTTGAGGACCCCGACCAGGATCTCCTTGAGGGTCAGCCAGCGGACGTTCGAGGCGGCGATCTGGTCGAGGGCGAGGCCGCGGATCATCAGGGTCAGGGTCTGGCTCCCGGCGATGCCCCCCATGCTGGCGACCACGGGCATGAGCACGGCCAGGGCCACGATCTTGCCCAGTACCTCCTCGAAGTGTCCGATCACCCAGGCGGCCACGAACACGGTCATCAGGTTGATGCCGAGCCAGACCGCGCGGCGCTTGGCGCTCGGCAGCACCGGGGCGAACAGGTCTTCCTCCTCCTCGAGGCCCGCGCTCGCGAGCAGGGCCCGGTCCGCCTGCTCGCGGATGACGTCCACCGCGTCGTCGACGGTGATGCGGCCGAGCAGCCGGTCCTGGGCGTCCAGCACGGCGACCGAGATCAGGTCGCGGCGCTCGAAGAGGGAGGCGACCTCGCGCTCGCTGGCGGACGCCTGGACCGTCTCCGCCTCGGGCTTCATCACGTCGCCCACCCGAAGGCGCGGGTCATTGGTGACCAGGTCGGCGATGTCCAGCCGGCCCTCGTAGCGCCCGTCATCGGAGACCACCATCAGGGCGTCGGTGTGGGGAGGCAGCTCCCGATGGAGCCGCAGCCAGCGCAGGACCACGGCCAGGGCCACATCCCGTCTTACGCTGAGCACGTCGGTGCTCATCAAGCGTCCCGCCGTCGCCTCCGGAAAGCTGAGCAGCGCCTCGACGCGTTGGCGGTGGTCCGCCTCCAGGGCGGCCAGGATCGACTCGGTGACGTCCGCCGGCAGCTCATCGAGGACCTCGGCGAGGTCCTCGTCGTCCATCTGCTCCGCCGCGGTGACCAGGTCCCGCGGATCCATGTCGCCGATCAGGGTGGCGCGGGCCTCGTCGTGGACGTAGGTCAGCACCTCGCCCCGAGTGTCCTCCGGCACCAGCTCCCAGGTGGCATTACGCTCGTCCGGCGGCATGCTCTCCAGGAGGTCCGCCACGTCCGCCGGGTGTAGCTCCTCGAGGGCGTTCCGAAGCAGCTCGAGGTTGCCCTCGGCGAGGTCGCGCAGGGCGAGCTCGACCAGCTCGCCGGCAATGGATTGCTCTTTGTTTCGTTCCATGGGATCTGTACGGTGAAGTCTGCGAGAGGGTGTCAGCGACCCACGGTGCATCCTTGCGCCGTCAGGCAAGTGCCGATTCTTTGCGCTTCCGGCACGGTCCTGGGGATGGCCTGCCCTGTTCGAGGACCCCGCGCCTTCGAGGGCGGAGCGTCGCGGGCCGTTGCCCAGCGGCAGTCGCGATCTGCCGCGACTCGGCGCCGGCATGGGTCCTGCCCTCCGGCTCAGACCCGCGCGGCGCGCGTGTAGCGGCAGGCGTCCTCGACGGGTAAGGGCGCGATGGCCGCGAGACGGATGGCCAGGGCCCCCCGCGGCGGGCCGCGAAGGGCGACATCGTTACACAGAGAGGGGCGGCTTGGTGGGAAAGTTACGTCGCCTCGCTAGTGAGCCGGCTCCCGAGGCCCTAGAATGTCCGTAGCGTAATGATTCGATTCGGGACCCGGGACCAGCGCGCACCGCCGGACCCGACCTCCAGACCTCACCGCGCCGCGGAGACTCCACCATGACCGAGACTATCGATGCCCGCTCCCGTCTCCTGATCGGGATCGCCCTGGCCGCCCTCATGGCCGCCACGCGGGGCCAGCAGCTCGCCCCCCTGGGGCAGCATTTGCCGGACGCCTCCCTGGCGGTGTTCTTCCTCGCGGGCCTCTACATGGGAGGGCTCCGGGCCTTCCTCGCCCTGTTCGCCCTGGGCACCGTGATCGACCTGACCGCCATCGGCTGGGGCGGGGTGAGCGGCTACTGTCTGACCCCGGCCTACTGGCTGCTGATCCCCGCCTATGGGTCGGTTTGGGCCGCGGGGCGGTGGTTTGGGCGGCGCCACCAGGTCTCCGGCTCATCCCTGCCGGTGCTCGCGGGCGTCCTGCTGGTCGGCGGGATCGCCGCCGAGGCCTTCGCGAGCGGCGGCTTCTATCTCTTCTCCGGGCGCTTCGCCGAGTCCAGCCTCGTGGGGCTGGGCCATAGCCTCGTCGATTATCTGCCGGGGACCCTGCTCGCGCTCTTCGCCTATGTGGGGATCGCGGCCCTGGTCCATCTCTCCCTGGCGCCTCGGGCCTCGGTGGACCGTATCCCGCGGTGACGGAGCCGCAGACCGACCAGGCGGCCCGCGAGCGCCACCGACGGCGCATGCAGCGCCAGAAGGATGTCGTCGACGCCCGGGTCGCCGGGGCCCAGACCGACCGCGGGGTGCTGGTGGTCAACACCGGCAATGGTAAGGGCAAGAGCTCCTCGGCCTTCGGCATGGTGGCCCGGGCCCTGGGCCACGGGATGCGGGTCGCGGTGGTGCAGTTCATCAAGGGGAGCTTCGCCACCGGCGAGGAGGCCTTCTTCCGTCGCCAGCCGGGGGTCGAGTACCACGTGATGGGCGAGGGCTTCACCTGGGAGACTCGGGATGCGGACCGGGACCGGCGGGCCGCGCTCGCGGCCTGGAAGCTGGCCGCCGGTTTCCTGTCGGATCCCGGGCTCCAGCTCGTGGTTCTCGACGAGCTCAACATCGCCCTCAAGCTCGGTCTGGTGCCCCTGGACGACGTGCTGACGGCCGTCCAGGCCCGACCGCGGAATCAGCACGTCGTGATCACCGGCCGCGGGGCGCCCCAACCGCTGATCGAGATCGCCGACACGGTGACCGAGATGCGACCGGTCAAGCACGCCTTCGACGCGGGCATCAAGGCCCAGAAGGGCATCGAGCTCTGAGCCGGGGTGCCCGCCGTCCAGCCATTTGGATCCTCACTCAGCCTGGAGCGTTCCATGACGTATCGGAAGCCCCCTCTCCTCCTCCTGCCCCTCCTGCTGGTGCTGCCCCTCCTGGCCCAGGCCGATGCGCGGATCTATGGCAGGGCCCACGTCTCCCTCGACTATGTCGATGCGGATGCCGACGCGAGCTGGCACCGGCCGGCGCCGGGGGGACCCAGCTTCGACTTCCAGGGGTTCGTGGACGCCGCCAATGGGGTTCTCGCCGAGTCGGGCTACGTGGGGCTGCCGGGGCCGGAGTGGATCAACACCGCCATCGGCGACGTCATGTTCGGCACCCTCCCCTGGGATTCCCTGGCCCCCGAGGTCCAGGCCGGGATTCTCCAGGCCCTGGACGACAGCCTGACCCCTGGTGCCCCGTTTCGGGGGTGGGGGCTCGATATGAGCGGTCGCGGGTCCAAGCTCGGCGTTCGCGGGAGCGAGGATCTCGGCGGGGGGCTTCAGGCCGTCTACCAGGTCGAGATCGAGATCGCGATGGCCAACGTGAATGACGACGTCGTCGACGGCGATCCGGACCAGTTCCTGATGGGCAACACCTACGCGGGTCTCCGCGGGGACTGGGGCCTGCTCCTGATGGGTCGGCACGACATGCCGGTCAAGATCTACACGGAGGGTCTGGACCTCTTCGCGGACACCCTGGCGGACAACAGCTACACGCCGGGTTTCCTGGACGTCCGCGCCGACAACGCGGTGCTCTATCTCTCGCCGACGCTCTGGGGGATCCAGCTGAGCGGTGCCCTGGTCCCCGCCGGCGGGGCGACGCCCCTGGGGGTGGTGGACGATCGGGCCAACGGGATCGCCGACGGCTGGTCCGTCGCGGCGCGCTATGCCCGGGGGCCATTCCAGGCGTCGATCGGCTATCAGCGCCTCTCGCGCCCCCTCTGGCGCTGGCAGGACGGGCTCTACGACCTCTCCCATGGGGTCCTGGCCGGCGATGAGACCCTCTGGCGCGCGGGGCTCGGTCTGTTGGACTGGCACGGGCTGGACCTCACCGCCGTCTACGAGTCCCGCTCCCAGGTGCTTGGCCAGCCCGACAACGGCGGGTCAACGCTCTGGCAGGTGCAGGGCGGCTACCGCTTCGGCGCGACCCGACTCAAGGCCATGTACGGGCAGGCCCTGACGGGGGACTGCGTGGACCCCGAGGCCCTCGGGTTCCGCTTCGGCTGCGCCTCGGGGGTGGTGGCCGGGACCTTCGGCGACGCCCTGGGGGTCTTCGGCGAGACCGGTGACAGATCCACCTGGGCCTTGGGTCTTGAGCACAATTTCAGTGTTCGGTCTCAGATCTACGCCCTCTACGTCGCCCTAGACGACGAGCGCCCGGACGCCGACTGGTCCGGTCTCTCCCTCGGTATGCGTCACTGGTTCTGAGCGGGGCCGCCCCGCCGGCCTCCCGGCCGAGGCCCCGGGGACAGGGCGTGGGACGCGGTCTACAATGCGGGGACCCCTTCCCCCGCGCGGAGCCGCCCGTGTCCCTCGATCATCAAGCCGCCGACCGAACGACCCTAGAAACCGCCCATGTCCGGCTGGTGGAGGGGGCGCCCCCGGCGGCTCCCGCGACCCCTCTGGAAGCGGGGGATGCGTTGGGCGTCGGCCAGGTCAAGGACAAGAAGGCCAGGAAATCGGAGAAGAAATCGGCCAGGAGGGCGAGGGACCCGAAGGCGGCGGCCGAGCCGACGGCGGGCGGGCAGGGCCACGCCAAGAAGCTCAAGGCGACCAAGCGCCTCGCGGCGGAGCTCGAGTCATTGAGCGGCACCCTGAGCGACCTGCGCGGGCGCCTGCTCCACCTCCACACGGTCCAGCTGGGTCATCGGGAGTCCATGGCGGCCCTGTCGCGCCGGGTCAGCGCCCTGGACGGTCTCACCGCGGGCGCCCGGGAGCAGGGGGAGCGCCTGGAGGTGCGACTCGATCGGCTGGCGCAGACCGTCGAGGCCCTTGGGGCGCGTGTGGCGACCGACTCCCCAGCAAACGGGGTATTGGACGGCCTGGCCGAGCGCGTTTCCCGGGCGGAGACCGTCCTGGGTCGGCTCCAGGACCAAGCCCTCGGCTCTTCCGGCACCGCGGAGCGGGCGCTGGGGGAGCTGGAGGGACGCCTGACGGCCCTGCAGGTCCTGCTGGACGCCCAGGGTGGCCGGCTCGACCGCTTGGCCGGGGATCTTCAGGTCGCCCGGCCCGTCCCGGCCGGGGACAGGCCCTGGCGGGGTGAGCTGGAGGTCCTGGAGCGCGGGCTGGACGGACGCCTCGAGAGGCTCGCCGAGGGCCTTCGGGAGAACGAGTCGGAGGCTCGCCGGCGCCTCGAGGAGTCCCGGTCCTGGACCCAGGCCCAAATGGCGCGGTTGGGGTGGCGCCAGGCCCTGGCCGTTGGTCTGCTCGTCACCCTCGCCGGTGGCCTGCTGGCGCTCCAGTCGTGGCGCACCGACCGTTTCGTCGCCGGAACCTCTGCCCGCCCGCAGACCCTCGCGCAACCCTTGGACGCCTCCGATGGGATCGAGCCGGTGATCGCGACGCCAGTGGTCGCCCAGGACCTGCTCGAGCGACTGCGACGGCTGGAATCGGGTCTCTCGGCCGCCTCGCGGGACCTCGCGGCGACCCGCCAGGCCGCCGAAGGGGGCGGCGCGCGACTGGCCGAGCTCGCCGAGGGGCGGCAGGCGGTCGTCCAGCGGCTCGACACGCTGCAACGGGACCTCTCGGGGACGGACCAGGCGCTCGCCCTGCTCCAGGAGCGGGTCGCCCGTCCGACGAGCCCTCCGGAGCCCGCGCCTGCCTCGGCCCCGCCCCAGAACGCTCCGATCCAGAGCGTCCCGACCCCATCCGCGGATCCCGGCTACGCCGTCCAGCTCATCGCCTATCACAGCCGGGCGCGGGTCGCCCCGTTCGTCGAGCAGCATGGTCTGGGGGATCGGGCGGTCGTCACCGAGTCCCGGGTCGGAGGGCGCCCCGCCTACGTGGTCCTGCTCGGGCCCTACGGGAGCGAGCCGGAGGCGGCCCAGGCCATGGCCACCCTCTCCCCCGAGCTCAGGTCCCTCGGGCCCTGGGTGCGGCGTGTGTCCGCCGGGACCCGCCTGGAGCCGTGGCGCTAGGGCATCTCCTCAGCTCGGCGTCAAGGCCCGTACCCCGGCGACCGCCGACAGGACCAGAAAGAGCACGCCGCTCACCTGGTGGAGCCGGTGGATCGGCATCAGCCTCAGGAGCTTGCACCCCACCAGGACCCCCAGCGCCGAGGTGGTGATGAGCGCCAGGGTGGCGCCGACCCACACCGGCATGGGTGGCAGGGTGCCGGCCATTCCCGCCACCGCGAGCTGGGTCTTGTCACCCATCTCCGCCAGGACCAGCAGCAGGAAGGTGGTTGCGAAGACCCCGCCCCGTCGCCCCGCCGTGATCTCCCCGTCCCCCTCCGCCCCTTGGCTGTTGCGCAGGGCGAGCACACCGTAGACGCCGAAGAGCAGGGCCACGACGCCCGCCAGGACCCGCTCGGGGATCCACTGGGCCAGGGTTGCCCCGAACAGCACCGCCAGGGTATTGAGCAGCACGAAGGCGGCGGCCGCGCCCGCAAGCACGGGGCCGGCGCGGTGGCGGGTCGCCAGGGTCATGCAGACGAGCTGGCTCTTGTCGCCCATCTCCGCGAGCAGGATGACGCCGAAGGTGGCCAGGCCGACGGTCGGCCAGCCGGTGAGCGAGGTGGCGATCGGGTCCACGGGGCCTTACTAGCGCCGGGTCGCGTTGCGGGCGCTGAGGTCCGCCAGGAGTCCGTCCAGCCCGCGGCGGCGGGCGATCTCCGTGAACTGGGCGCGGTAGGAGGCGAGCAGGCTGACCCCTTCCACCAGGACGTCGTAGGCCACCCAGCGGTCGTCCTTCATCACCATGCGATAGTCCACCGCGACGGGGCTGCCCCCGGGCTGCCACATCTCGGTCCGCACCAGGGCCCTGGTTTGACCGGGGTCGAGGCGCATGGGCAGGTAGCGCAGCTCCCAGGTGCTGAGCCGGTCCAGGGCCGTGGCGTAGGTCTGGATCAACAGGCGCTTGAGCTCGCGCTCGAAGGTCGCGCGCTGGGCCGGGGTCGCCTCCCGCCAGTGGGGGCCGAGCACCAGGGCCGAGATGCGGCTGACGTCCACGTTCGGCAGGAAGAGCCGGTCGACCAGCCGGTGCACGAAATCGGGGTCCGTGCGCAGGAGGTCCCGGTCCTCGCGCAGGACCCGCATCAGGCCGTCCGAGACGTCCTGGATGATCTGCTGGGGCGGGCTCAGGTCCTGTCCGATGGCGATCGGCGGGACCGACAGGTGGGCGGTCAACAGGGCGACGAGACCGAGCATGGCGGACCTGGGACGGGACAAGGGTGGCTCGCTCCCGCTCGTGCGCTGGTGGCGGACGCGTCCGGGGCTAGGTCCGGTCGATCAGGTCGCCTTCCAGGTGCTCCCGAAGCCAATCGTGGATCTGGTGGCCGGAGCGGGCCCCGCTGAAGCGGCCCAGCTCCTCGCCCTGTCGGAACAGGATCACCGTGGGGAAGCCGCGCAGGCGGTATTGACCGGCCAGGCGCATGTTGTCCCCCTCGTCCACCTCCACCTTGGCGAGCAGGATCTGGCCCTCCAGTTCGCCGACCACCCGCTCCAGGTGGGGCGCCAGCGCATGGCAGGGGGCGCACCAGTCCGCCCAGAAGTCCACGAGGATCGGGCGCTGATGGGATGCATCGATCACGCCGGACTGGAAGCCGTCCAGGTGGACCTCGGTGATGTGGGGCTTGGGATGCGCTGAAAGGGACATGTTGAGTCGGTACGCCTGGGGCCGTTGAGTCCCTATGGTACCAACCTGGCGCCCCCGGAAGCAGGCCCCCCTGCGGATACGGCCCGGGTGCCGTCGCCGCCTTGGAGCGCCTGGCCCCGGTGGCGTATCGTAGGCGGATCCGGCGCCGGACCTGATCTGGCCCATTCGAACGAGGCGCACCCCATGTCCAGCCCCTACACCCTGCGTGCCGACTATCCCCTTACCCGGATGCGCCGTATGCGTCGGGATGACTTCTCGCGCCGTCTGATGCGCGAGACCCGACTCGCCCCGGACGACCTGATCCACCCGGTCTTCGTGCTGGAGGGGCGGGGCGAGCGTCAGCCGGTGCCCTCCATGCCCGGGGTCGAGCGGCTCTCCATCGACCTCCTGGTGGAGCAGGCCCGGGAGGCCCTGGCACTCGGGATCCCGGCCCTGGCCCTATTCCCGGTGACGCCGCCGGAGGCCAAGTCCGAGGACGCCCGGGAGGCCTTCAACCCGGACGGGCTCGCCCAGCGGGCGGTGCGGGCCCTCAAGGACGCCCTGCCGGGGCTCGGGGTGATCACCGACGTGGCCCTGGACCCCTTCACCACCCACGGTCAGGACGGACTCATCGACGAGACCGGCTATGTCCTCAACGACGAGACCGTGGAGGTGCTGTCCCGCCAGGCCCTGTCCCACGCGGAGGCGGGGGCGGACATCGTGGCGCCCTCGGACATGATGGACGGGCGCATCGGCGCCGTCCGTACGGCCCTGGAGGCGGGGGGGCACATCCACACCCGCATCCTGGCCTACTCCGCCAAGTATGCCTCCAGCTTCTACGGCCCCTTCCGGGACGCGGTGGGCTCCGCCGCCAACCTGGGGGGCGGCAACAAGTACACCTACCAGATGGACCCGGCCAACACCGACGAGGCCCTGCACGAGGTCACCCTGGACCTGGAAGAGGGGGCCGACATGGTGATGATCAAGCCCGGCATGCCCTATCTGGACATCGTGCGGCGGGTCAAGGACCAGTTCGGAGTGCCCACCTTCGTCTATCAGGTTAGCGGCGAGTACGCCATGCTGAAGGCCGCGAGCCAGAACGGCTGGCTGGACGAGCGGGCCGTGGTCCTGGAGTCCCTGCTGGGGATCAAGCGGGCCGGGGCCGACGCCATCCTCACCTACTTCGCGATGGATGCCGCCCGCTGGCTCAACGCCTGAGCGACCCGGCCCCCGCCACTCGCAACTCGACACTTCCCCATGCCCGATCGCTACGCCGTCATCGGCAACCCCATCGACCACAGCAAGTCGCCCCTCATCCACGCGGCCTTCGCGCGCCAGACGGGGCAGGATCTGACCTACGGGCGAATCCTCGGTCACCCGGAGGGCTTCGCCGCGGAGGTACGCCGCTTCTTCGCCGACGGGGGCCGGGGGCTCAATGTCACGGTCCCGTTCAAGGAGCAGGCCTGGGCATTGGTCGACGAGCGCAGCCCCCGCGCGGAGACGGCCGGGGCGGTCAATACCCTGATCCCCCTGGCGGATGGGCGCCTGCGGGGCGACAATACCGATGGGGTTGGGCTGGTGAGGGACCTGGAGGCGAACAATGGGTTCGGCTTCAAGGGCAAACGGGTCATGCTCCTCGGCGCAGGCGGGGCCTCCCGAGGTGTCCTGCGGCCCTTGCTGGAGACGGGCCCGAGGGCGCTGGTGATCGCCAACCGCACGGCCTCCAAGGCCCTCGACCTGGCCGAGTCGGTCGCCGCCCTGGGTCCGGTCCGGGGCTGCGGGCTCTCCGACCTCGGGGCCATTGTGAACGGCGGATTCGATCTCATCGTCAACGGGACCTCGGCGGGCCTGAGCGGTGAGGTCCCGGACCTGCCGGAGGGCGCGCTGGCCACGGGTGGCTGGACCTACGACATGCTCTACGGCGACCGGCCCACGGCCTTCTGCCGATGGGGTGCGAGTCAGGGGGCCGCCAGAGCCCTGGACGGGCTCGGGATGCTGGTGGAGCAGGCGGCGGAATCCTTCTGGCTGTGGCGGGGGCTGCGCCCGCAGACGGCACCCGTGATCGCCCTGCTTCGGGGACACGCGACGGGCGCTGCGCCCTGACCCTGCCGACGCGGCTCGCCCCCCCGGGGGACGGGCAGCCCGAAACCGGCATCAGGTCCCTGGCACGAGGTCTCGGTGGCCATGATCCCCGCCGCCTCGCTTGCAACCGGCTCGGAAGCCCAGAAATGAAACGAAGTGCAGGTAGCAAGGGTCTCGGGCCGACCCGAGGGTCCGCGATCCCCCTGATCCGTGGTGAGACGTCGAGGCAATCCCGAGGAGGATGCGATGAAGACCGCCGTTCTTGGACTTGGCCTCATGGGCGCCGAGATCGCCCTGCGACTCAAGCGCCAGGGGATCGAGCTGACCTGCTGGAATCGGGGTGCCCAGCGTGCCCAGGCGGCGCGCGAGCGGGGGCTCCCGGTGGTGGAGACCGCGGCCGAGGCCATCGCTGCCGCGGAGCTCGTCATCCTGGTCCTGAGCGACGCGCGGGCGATCCAGGAGAGCCTGCTGGACGAGTCCGATGCGGCCGGCGTCCTCGTCGGCCGGATCCTCATCCAGATGGGCACCATCGGCCCCGACGAGAGCCGTGCCCTCGCGGTCCGGGTCGGGTCCCTCGGTGCCCGCTATCTGGAGGCCCCCGTCCTGGGCAGCCTGCCCGAGGCGCGGGAGGGCAGACTGATCGTCATGGCGGGCGGGGACCAGGACCTCTTCGAGCGGTGCCTCCCGATTCTAAAGGGACTGAGTCGTGATCCCCAGCTGATCGGCGGGGTGGGGGCTGGGGCGGCCCTCAAGCTCGCCATGAACCAGCTCATCGCCGGGCTCACCGCCACCTTCGCCCTCAGCCTGGGTCTGGTCCGCTCCGAGGGCATCGACGTCGAGCAGTTCATGACCCTCCTGCGGGGGAGCGCCCTGCATGCGGGTACCTTCGACAAGAAGCTCGACAAGTACCTGAGCCACGACTACGGGGCCGCCAACTTCCCCCTCAAGCACCTGCTGAAGGACATCCGCCTCTTCCACCGGGTGGCGGAGCAGCGGGGGTTGGACCTGGGGCTCGTCGCCGCCCTGGAGGCCGCCTGCGAGCGCGCCGAGGCCCAGGGCTTCGGCGATCAGGACTACTCCGCCCTCTACGAGGCGATCAGTCCCCAATGATCAGCTGCTTGGGATGCAACCGGCCCGTCCCGGGAGGCTGGAGAGCGAGCGCCAACCGCGTCCGTATAAATAAGCGCAGAGCCCGGGCAAGAATCCCCCGTAGGTCGGGCTTCAGCCCGACAGCGGCCTCTCGTTTGCCTGCGACATTGCAGTAGGGCTGGAGCCCGACCCACATTGAATCGATTGGCTGGCCACCTCGCCCGGATAACTTCATCGCCCTATCGCTCCATCCGGCCCACGGCAAGCCCTCCTGAGGTATCTTCACAGTCTTTCAGCCATGGAACTCCCCTTCACCCACCAGCCCGGCCGGCGCGAGCGTCATCTGCGCCGCCGCCACGAGAATCCCCTCTTCGCCTGGCCCCTCCATGAGGTGGAGCCGGAGGCCCTGCTCGCCGCCCAGAAGGCCGACCACGAGGAGATGGAGGCCTTCCACGCGGCCTTTCGGGACCTGCTCGAGCGCGCCGTCAACCTCCCCGGGGACGCGGACAGCAACACGGTGCTGGGGCTCAAGCAGGACCTGGAGCGGCACTACGAGCAGTCCTTCAGCCTCCCGGAGGACCACGCCCGGGAGCGGGCCGCCCTGCGCAAGCTCATCGACCTCATCATGAAGGCGGTGCTGCGGTCCGCCGGCAGCGATCCCCTGGCCCAGCAGGAGCTCGGTGACGAGCAACAGGCCCGGGAGATCCACTTCCGTCTCTTGGAGCACCCCCTGGTGGCGGACCTGCTCCACCCCGAGAGCCCCATCGCCCCCGAAGAGCTGGTGCCGACCCTGTTGAGCGCCAGCAGCGAGGAGCTGGAGGCCGCCCTGGAGCTCTTCGACCTGCCCCAGGTGGAGGAGATGGCTCAGGGGTCCGCCGGGCTCATCGAGCGCCTGGAGGGCGAGGGCCTGACCCTGACGATCCCCCGTCAGCGGCTGGCGCAGCTCCTCACCCGCCTCGGCTCGGACCCGGCGCCCCGTCACTAATCCGCGCGGGTCCCGGGTCCCCGGCGCGGCGGTGCGGGGCCATCCGCCGTTCGCCGACTGCCGGCAGGCGCCGCTCTCGTCGGACTCATCGCGGCGCTTGTCGCCGAGGGTCTGTTCAGCCGGAGGGCTTTGCCGCACGCTCATCACAAGTTGCCGCACCAGAGTTTCGGCAGAGCGCACTACGGAGGGCCCGACATGCTTTCACGCGGGGAATATCTGGCCGACCTCGCAGAGGACTATGGCCTGCCGATCGAAACCGTTCTGGCAGCGGCAGATGCGCTGGGCTCGGGCGAGGATTTCGACGGGTTGCTGGACCGGCTCAGGGAATTGGCGAGTGAGGACGTCGCCATCGAGTCCGATGACCTGGACCGGGCCGGGCCCGAGGAATTGCCCTTGGGGCTTATGGGGGCAGCGTTCGAGCCCGAGTGGATCGAGTAAGCGAGCGGTCGTCTGGGCAAAGTCGCGCGCGGTTGGACCTGGACGACGTTCCCTGACCCGAGTCTGAGCTCGACAATTCACTGGTCTTCGCCCCGCTTCGGCGGGGCTTCTTGTTCCTGCCTGAAGCATGGACGGGGGCGCCGAGCGCACCTGGCGGGTCGCTCGCGCTGTCCAGCCCGAGGTGGCTAACCACTATCTCGTGACTTGCGAGCGTCGCACTGCGTGCTTCAGAGGCGGTGGAAACCGGAGCAAGGGCGCCTATCCTGGCAGCCCACCAGCCTCCAGGTTGCGCTCGCGCTCGGCCACCAGATAGCATCCCGACGGAGTATATCGCGTGGTTTTCGAACGGCTTGGCCATTGGTGCCTGCTCGTACAAATCCCCAAGACTGGCGGGTCGCTGCTCGCTGCCCACTCCAACGGGAGGATCCCCCATGGGCGAACTAGTTTTAGGCTGGATGGACCTGATCTTCAATGTCTGGACCGGGGTTGCCATTGTGGCGCTGGTGGTGCTGAGGGCGACCATCAAATCCGTGCCCCATAACACGACCCTCGTGGTGGAGCGCTTCGGCAAGTACCACAAGACCATGACGGCGGGCCTCAACTTCCTCGTTCCTTTTACCGATCGCGTCGCCTACGAGCGGACGCTTAAGGAGCAGGCGATCGACGTGCCCGGGCAGTCGGCCATCACCCAGGACAATATCGCCCTCACGGTAGACGGAGTCCTATATCTAAAGGTCATCGACCCCTATAAGGCCTGCTACGGTGTCGAGGACTATCGTTTCGCCGTGTCCCAGCTCGCCCAGACCACGATGCGCTCCGAGATCGGCAAGATCGAGCTCGACAAGACCTTTGAGGAAAGGGAGACGCTGAATGCGGCCATCGTCTCGTCCATCAACGAGGCCGCCGCCCCCTGGGGCATCCAGGTCATGCGCTACGAAATCAAAGACATCGACCCGCCCCGCAGCGTGCTGGAGGCGATGGAGCGTCAGATGAAGGCCGAGCGCGAGAAGCGAGCAGCCATTCTCGAGTCCGAGGGCCAGCGTCAGTCCCAGGTCAATATCGCCGAGGGCGAGAAACAGGCAGTGGTCTTGGCGGCCCAAGCGGACAAGGAGCAGCAGATCCTCCGAGCGGAGGGGCAGGCCCAGGCAATCACGGCGGTGGCAAAGGCCAAGGCGGAGGCGATCCGCCTGGTGGGAGAATCGGCAAACAACGAGGCAGGCCAGCGGGCCATTCAGTACGAGCTGGCGGGTGAGGCAATCGGAGCGAAGCGGGACATCGCGAAGGAATCCACGGTGGTTCTCATGCCCGATCAGCAGACCGAGGCGGCTTCCATGGTCGCCGGCGTCATGGCCATTGCCGACACCCTGCGGCGCAAGTTATCCGGCGCCTCTGCGGCTCCATAGCACCGTGTTTCTCCTGGACTACATCGATGCCCATCAGGCCGAGTTCTGGCTGTTCGTCGGCTTCGCCTTGTTGGCGCTGGAGGCCCTGGCGCTCGGATTCACCTCCGGTTTCGTACTATTCGGCTCGGTGGGCGCACTGCTCACTGGCGCTTTGATGAAGCTCGGCGTACTGCCGCAGGAGTGGTCGGTGGGTGTGGCCGGGACGGGCATTGGCGCGGCCGTCAGTGCAGTGGTGCTTTGGAAACCCTTCAGGTGGCTCCAGCGCGAGCGACAACCCCCGAAGCGGGATCGCAGCAGTGACCTGATCGGATATGACTTCATTCTGCGGGACGACATCGACGATAGCGCCGAATCGAGGACATCCTATTCAGGTGTCAGCTGGCGGGTGAAGCCGGATCCGGAATTCGTCCGCGGCGGCATCGAGGCAGGGACACGGGTGCGGGTATCGGGTGTGGACGCGGGAATCTTCTGGGTTGTTCGTTCGGATCGACCCTCCTGAGGCACTCGTTACCCCCTCGTTGGAGCGAAATCGCACCGCGGGCCTACGTGACCGCCAGAATCGCGTCCAGCGTCACCCGATCCGAAGCGAGCGGGACAGGGGCTCGGTGGTAGGCGTCCAGGTACCGGCCCCCAGGTAGTCGGGAGAATCCACATGCGAAGCTGCAGAGAATGCGGACATCGAGTCAGCGAGCAGGCGATTGTCTGTCCGGGGTGCGGGGCGCCCTATCCGACCCGTGAAAAATGGGATGGCTGGGGTTACGAGTACAAGTCGCGGTCGGAGATCCTCGGCTTGCCGCTGGTGCACATCGCGTTCAAGTTCCGGCCGAACCGAGCCCCGGTCGTCGCGAAGGGAATCATCGCCATCGGCCAGTTCGGCGTGGGGATTGTCAACATCTCCCAGTTCGGCATCGGGCTGTTCAGCCTCGGCCAGTTCACCATCGCGGGCTACGCCGTTGCCCAGTTCGCAATCGCATGGTCGCTCGTGGCTCAGATCGGCATCTACGTCGAGAGGGGATACGGGCAGCTGGTGTACAGCCTCGCGGACCTGCTCTCGCGTCTGTCCTAGGGAGCGACGCGTGCGGCCGGGGATTGCCTTCGCCTACCTGGCAGGAGCGTCGGGGGCAAACCCGGGGGCGCGCGGGCGTACGCGCTTTCGGATCGGAGGTCGCGGATTGACCCTTTGCCGGCGCCAGGGGCCATAGCCAGGCCAGGTGGAGGCAGGCACGTATTCCACGGGCCGCGGTTGCACCAGGATCTCGACCTTGACCTCCGGGGGGAGCGGGGTAGCTTCTGGCTGCATAGGTGGCCGCGCAGGCTCCAGCCACACCTCCCAGGCCGCCTCCCATCCCAGCGTGTCCCGTTGTGCCGACCAGCTCGCCAGCGTGACGGTCTCGATCCGCTCGACGGCATCCCGAGGCGCTCTGCGTCGCATCTGTGTGGCACGGGCACTTGCTCCTGCACCTCTCGCGAGACCCGCGAGCCCCTCGGTTGAGCCTTGACCGCCCCTCGGACCCGGCGGACTCGGCCGCGGCACCGCCTTGGGAGGGGGCGTCGGTGCTGTCTTCGGCGGCCGCCGGTTGGGAGGCTTCCGCACCGTGGGTGATCTCTGGTTTACACCGCCTCAGCTACCCTTACACACAAGGTAGCCCGGTGTCCCTGTCGTATCCCCGCCGGGCGTTCTGCGTGATCTCGCCGCGGCACGTCAAGGGCGTGGCGTGGTAAGCGGGCCCCGTATTTCTCCGGGGACTTTGGACGGTGAGCAACACAAAAGGGGAGAGCTCATGAACGTGTCTCGGAACGCGATTGAGATGATCGCTGGATTCGAGGGGCTGCGTCTGAACGCTTATCTGGATCCGGTCGACATTCCGACCATCGGTTACGGCACCATTCGTTATCCCTGGGGCGCGAAGGTGCGCATGGGTGACAGGATCACCGACGACGAAGCCGAAGAGTTTCTGACCCATGAAGCGACCAATTTCGCTCAGGAGGTCACCGAGATCTGCGAGGGCGTCGATCTGAACCAGAACCAGTTCGATGCCCTGGTCTCCTTCACCTACAATCTGGGCCCGGGAAATCTCAGGAGCAGCACCCTGCTCAAACGGCTCAAAGAAGGCAAGTTTGATGCCGCCGCGCGGGAATTCGAGAAATGGAACAAGGCGACCATCGGCGGCGTCAAGAAGGTTCTGCCGGGCCTGACCATTCGCCGTCAGGCCGAGCGCGCCTTGTTCGAGCGGGCGACCGACATGGGTGAGCCGCTGCCGGACCAGGCGTCCGATCAAGAGAAGGCGGTGTTGCTTCAGGGTTTCCGCGAGGGCGATCAGCACGTCATCGTCGCCAGAGACGTGGATGGCGCCGCCGTCGACATCGTCGAGCTTGCAAGCAACGACGTCGATTCTCTGGGGTCACTGCTGCGCCAATACCCCAACGCAAGAAGATTCGAGATCGCCGTCGCCGGCGAGGCCGTCCCGGAGGGCGAGCGCACCCAGTTCGTCATCCGCGAGCGGATCATCAAGCGCCCCAAGCAGGTGCCCAAGCTCGACCAGAAGCTTCTGGAGCGCGGCAACAGGGACAGTGAAACCGGGAAGAATGACGTTGACGAGCTCCAAAGGCAGCTACAG
>Ga0316579_10000052_pt1 | contig 27901 bp, 28 predicted proteins | sample J5NA_2_FD_203074 | JGI IMG/M metagenome (GOLD analysis project Ga0316579, IMG submission 203074) | Rhizosphere microbial communities from salt marsh grasses in Alabama, United States - J5-7_160517rDrA | ecosystem: Host-associated > Plants > Roots > Rhizosphere | place: USA: Alabama | collected... | reverse complement strand
GAGGCGAGCACCGAGACCCCGCTGCTGAGAGCCCAAGGCAGCGCCGGCGCCCTGCATCGGGTCTGGAAGACCGCGCAAACCCTGATGGAGTGGTGCGGCGGCGTCGCCAGCAGCGCTGCCGCGGTCGTCGCGGCGGCCAGGCGCAGCGACCCGGCCACGCTGGTCGCCGGCACCCGTAAGAATGTCCCCGGCAATCGGCGGCTCGCGGTCAAGGCGTTCCAAGCCGGCGGTGCCGTCATGCACCGCACCGGCCTGTCGGAGACCCTACTGGTGTTCGCCGAGCATCGTTTGTTTCTTGGTTCTGAGCAACCGGCAGAGACCGTCGCACGACTGCGCAGACAATGCCCCGAAAAGCGCGTTGTCGTCGAGGTAGCGGGCGTGAACGAGGCCGTCGCGTGGGCCGGAGCGGACGTGCTGCAGTTGGAGAAGTTCGCGCCCGCGCAGGTCGCGGAGGTCGTCGCAGCGCTCACCGAGCGCGGCTCAATCGCACGGGTCGCTGTTGCCGGCGGCATCAATGCCGGCAATGCCGAGGCCTATGCCCGCGCCGGCGCGCGGCTCCTGATCACCTCGGCGCCACATTGCGCACCGCCGCGGGACGTCCAAGTGCGATTCTCCGTTTGACGCGTAGCGTGGCAAGCCGTCGGCGCCCAGCTGTCAGCCCTGTCGATTCAACCTGTCGCGATTTGTCACGAGACAATGACCAATCACCAGCCAGGACTCGTGTCTGACGCAGGGACCATATCGATTACATCGGCCCTGACCAACTGCGGCCCGGCCGAGGCCCGAGGCTGTCCGCGCTTCATTCATGATGCCGTCCGTGGTCCGTTGACTGCCCTGGACCTCGATCACTCGGCATCGACGGTGCGCGCCGTCAGCGCAACGGCGCTGCAGGCGCCAAGCACGGGCTTTGCCGATCTCGGCGTTCTGCGGTCGGATGCGGCAGAGGGCGCCGTTGCGGGAGAGGCTGATCATTGGGCGTTTTTCGCGCGCACCGGCTCAACAGACACTTGACCGAAATGCGGCAGACCGGTATTTTGCTCGGTCTTAATCGCGCATGGCGAGTCATTCGGTCGCCCCGTGCGGAGAGTCCGATCGATCATTCCGCCGCTGCCACCGCAAGCCAGCGGGGGAACCTCTTAGGAGATTGGGGCCATGTCAAAAGTCTGTCAGGTGACCGGCAAACGCCCGGTGACCGGAAACAACGTCTCGCACGCGCACAACAAGACGCGCCGGCGCTTCCTGCCGAACTTACACTACCACCGCTTTTGGGTGGAAAGCGAGAAGCGCTGGGTACGGCTGCGCGTCTCGACGAAGGGGATGCGCATCATCGACAAGAACGGCATCGACGCGGTGCTGTCAGACCTACGCGCCCGCGGCGAGAAGGTCTGACGACCCGTCGAACCACCCCGAGCCGAACCCGGAGAACCTCAGATGGCAAAGGCAGCACGCGACAAGATCCGCCTGAACTCCAGCGCGGGTACCGGTCACTTCTACACCACCACGAAGAACAAGCGCAATCAGCCGGGCAAGATGGAAATCAAGAAGTACGATCCGGTCGTGCGCAAGCACGTCATGTACAAGGAAGGCAAGATAAAGTAGCCATCTGCTCATGCCCTTGGGCGCAAAGAACCCGCCGTGGCGGGTTTTTTTGTGGGCGCCTCAGGCCGCGGTCGGCCTGAGGTCCAAATCGAGGACGCGCCTGCCTCCCCACGCACCGGAGGCAGCATTGTCGGCCCGCTCCAGCGGCCTAACGTTCACGGCACGGTGCCACCCCGCAAGATGAAGTGTTTGTTTCATCGTAACCCCGATCGGTCACGACAAGCCGGTGCGGCAAATCGATCTCCGCATAGCAGACAGCCTTTACTCGGACCGATGGATACGGCTCAGCACCCAGAGGCCGATCAAAAGGCCGAGGAAATGAGCGACCACAATGAGGAAGTTGGCCAGCAGGACGAAAACGTCGACGGCACGAACGATCTTCTGGGGGTCCGTAATAGCGATGCCGGGCGGCTGCGACACGGTCTTCGCGATCAGCAGCGCGATGCTGAAGGCGGTACCGAGAATGGCGATGGAGACGCCGAGGGAACTGCCGAAGTTAATACTGGTGATCAGCCGCTTGATGCGCTGCAGGGTGCGGGCCGGCTCGACGCCTGTCTTCAGGCTCCGCGCCCATCGGACGCATAAGTAGAAGCCGATGACCGTCAGGATCAGGATCCCGGTGGCAATATGTGCCCAGACGACCCCCTCGGCCCAGGACAGGGCGGACGGGAGCTTCAGCTGGTTCTCGGCGTAGTAGTGGCTCGAGGCGGCCACGAACAGCAACAGCGCGGCGACCAGCCCGAGAGGGACCTCTAGCCAGAATGCGACGGCACCGAATATCCGCAGATGGCCCGCCAGACTGAGGTGGGCCGGGGTCGGCGCGCCCCCGTGCGGCACCGTCTCGTCCGGGTTCGGGACCGGGATCAGCCCGTCGCGGTTCGGCAGCACCGAGGATGACGTCGGCGGCGCTGGCGTCGCCGGCCGTCGCAGCGCGACCGCCAGCCGCAGCAACAGGTAGAGCGCGACAAGGACGGCCAGGACGATGGCGGTTCCATCATGCCAGATGCCAAACAACGCGCTCAGATTCGTATCGGTCCCTCCCCAGGACGGCAGCGACAGGGTCCAGAAGTGGATGGGCTTGCCGGCGAAGACGAGCGACAGATACCCGGTCGCCAGCGCCAGCACCAGCAACAGGTAAAGCAGGTACGCCGCGGAACGCAGCGGGATTCGAAGCCAGGACGGCTGTGAGGCCGCGGAGTCCGGCGACGACGTCAGAGCCCACCAGATCAGCGCACCGACAACGAGGACCGCGAGGCTGATCCCGAGGGAGACATGCAGCGGCGCAATGAGTGGGAGATATCTGAAACCTTGCGGCCAATAGGGCTGCGACCACCCCAGCCCCAGTTCCGCCAGCACCAGGAGGAGGATGATCCAGTGCAACAGCGGCAGCGCGATACGCCGTCGCCGCGCAATGACCCTCGGCTGATCAGACGACGGTTTTGGCCAATCGCTGGGATCGCCGCCGGCACGGGACTGGTCGGTTTCTGAGCTCATGGGTGGCCCCTGGAGGTCTTTGCCGCTGTTGCGTTGGAATTGACGCACGCAGGATGCCGTGCCCCATTGGAACAAGCAGCGGCCATGCCACATGCGTTCGCCTCGCGCCCCCGATCGCCCGAGCGAGCCCCGCGCGGACGCGGATTCTCCGAGTCAGCGCATTCCGGCTACTGCAGTATTGGCGGACGATTGCCCCGCGCCCTGCCGGCGGAGAGCCTGGTGCATTTCACCCAGGACGCTGCCGCCGAGGTCATATCGACCAGTCAAGAGGGGCAATTCCACCATCGGCAGATCAGGCTTGCCTGTCAGTCGGGGCTGGCGGCTGCCATCGTCGCCGAGACAAGAGCCAACGGAAGCCACGACTTGCCTGTAGGAACCCGGTCCGATTGAACGACATATGGGGATAGGCATCTTGGCGACAAAAAACCCGCCGAAGCGGGTTCATTCGTGGGTGTTTGCGGGCCGGGCGGGATGTGTGCAGCACCCTCTCTGGCGCCAGGCGCCCCGCCCTCCCGGCGAGCGGCACCGGCGCAATGCAAAGCGCGGCCCCGTCCGCGGGACCGCGCTGCGCCGACCGCCGCCTAGGCCGCCGCCGGCACCAGCGCGAGTCCGCGCAGGTTCTGCGAGAACCGCTCCAGCGCATGGATACCGGTCGTCTCGGCCTGCTGGCACCAGTCCTGCAAAAGCTTCAGCAGGTCTTCCTGGGACGGCGCATTGCGCTCCCAGATCTGGCGCAGTTGCTCGCGGAACTGATAGACCACGCGCAGCTGGTGACTCTGATCCAGGATCTGCTGCAGCCGCTGACGGGCCGATTCGTCGAGTCGAGTCGACTCGCGCGCCAGCAACCGCGTGACGCGCCGCGCCAGCAATCGGCAGTGGCGCTCGCTGCGGCACAGCTCCTCACGTGTCACCGGGCGCAGCACCTCGGTGCTGAAGCGGCGGATCACATGCATGCGCCCGACCACGACCGCCTTCAGGGTCTCTAGATCGACGCTGCGTTTGCCCTCGATCACCTCTGCCCGTGGCGCAAGGTTCTTGATCCGGGCAAGCCCCAGCGCACTGAGCAGCCGGATATAAAACCAGCCGAGGTCGAATTCCCACCGGCGCACCGACAGGCGCGCGGACGTTGGGAAGGCGTGATGGTTATTGTGCAGCTCCTCACCACCGATCAGCAGGCCCCAGGGCACGACATTGGTGGATGCGTCGCGCGTCTCGAAGTTGCGATAGCCCCAGTAGTGACCGATGCCGTTGATGACGCCGGCGGCGAGCACCGGGATCCAGAGCATCTGCAACGCCCAGACGGTGATGCCGTAGACGCCGAACAGCAGCACATCCAGGATCAGCATCAGGCCGACGCCCTGCCAGCTATAGCGGCTGTAGATCGCGCGCTCCAGCCAGTCATCGGGCGTGCCCTGGCCGTAGCGTTCCACATCGGCGCGATTGCGCGCGCCCTCGCGATAGAGCTCGGTGCCCTGCCAGAAGACGCGCTTGATGCCAAAAACCTGCGGGCTATGCGGGTCCAACTCGGACTCGCAGTGGGCGTGGTGTTTCCGGTGCACGGCGACCCATTCCCGCGTGATCATACCGGTGGTCAGCCAGAGCCAGAAGCGGAAGACGTGCATCACCGCCGGGTGCAGATCGAGTGCACGATGGGCCTGCGACCGATGCAGAAAGACGGTGACCGAGACGATCGTCAGGTGCGTCAGGACGAGCGTGATGAGCACAACCTGCCAGAGCGGCAGATCGAGCAATCCGTAAAACGACATGGACATTCTCTCTTGGTAGTCATTGCCACCTCGGCGGCACGGCGCGGGCGGCTCAAACGGGGCAGCTGACTATAGCCAAATGCGCCCTCCGGCACCAGCAGACTTCGGCCGATTCCCAACTGTCATCCGGCACAAGTCTCGGCAGGCACGTTGGACGTTGCGTCATTCCGACTCACAGGCGAGCAGAAGGTTTCCGAGCGCGTCGCGGGTCGCGCGCCAGTTCGGCGCAAGCCAAGTGGTCGCGACCGTATCGAGTATCACGGCGGGACCGACAATGGTCTTGCCGGCCGCGATGGCACCGCGCTGCACAACCGCCACTGGCGACGCGCAGCCGACCACCGTCGCCGTCTGCGCTGCCGCTGGTTCCGACTCGACCGGAGGCAGACTCAGCGCATGGGCCGGAGCCGTCAGGCGCGCGCGCAGGTTGACCAGTTCCACCGGCAGGTCCAGATCGTGCCCATAGCGCGCCCGGTGTAGCTCCTGAAAGGCCTCGGCAGTTGCTGTCCGGCCTTGCCAGGGCAGGTTCAGAGTATAGGACTGACCGCGATAGCGCAGGTCGAGGCTGTCTTCGCGCCGCAGCGTGCCAGGGTCGATGCCCTCGGCCCGCAGCGCCGCGACGCCACCAGCGGCGAGGTCGGAAAGGGCCTCGGCAATGGTGGAGTCGTCGCGTTCGGCGAGCAGCCCGAGCCAGGTCCGGGTCAGCAGCCGACCCGGCGGCGTGACCAGCATGCCCAGCGCCGACAGCACGCCGGCGCGCTCCGGCACCAGCGCGCGGCGCATGCCGAGCGCCTCGGCCAGGGCACAGACATGCAGGCCGCCGGCGCCGCCGAAGGAGCACAAATACAGATCGCGCGGGTCGACGCCGCGCTGCACCGAGATCACGCGCAGCGCCCGCGCCATGTGCTCGTTGGCGAGATCGACCACACCCTGCGCCGCCCGCTCGGCGGCCTGCTCCGGCGGCAGCCTCATCGACCGGCCGAGCTGCGCCAGCGCGGCGCGCGCGGCCTTGGCATCCAGCCGCATACGGCCGCCGAGGAACGCCTCCGGGCGCAGCCGTCCTAGCACCAGATTCGCATCGGTCACGGTGGGCTCGCGCCCACCCTGCCCGTAGCAGACCGGGCCAGGATCGGCACCGGCCGATTCCGGGCCCACCAGCAAGGCCCCCCCGGCATCCAGACGGGCGATGGACCCGCCGCCGGCACCAATGGTGTGCATGTCCACCATCGGCACGGCGACTGGGAAACCGCCGATGCGTCCCTCCGTGGTCAGCCGCGGCGCACCGTCCACCAGTGCCACATCGGTGGAGGTGCCGCCCATATCGAAGGTCAGCAGCCGCTCAATGCCCACCGCGCGGCCGACGAAGCCGGCCCCGACCAGACCGCCCGCCGGGCCGGACAGCAGCAGCCGCACGGCCAGACGGGCGGTCTGCTCGGCGGCGACCGCCTCGCCGCTGGACTGCATCACGGACACCCGAGCACCGGGCAGGCCCTTCTGTAACCGTTCGATGTAGCCGCCGACGACCGGCCCCACGCGGGCGTTGAGCCAGGTGGCGATGCCGCGCTCGTACTCCCCTTGCAGCGGCAGCACCTCGGATGAGCGCGAGACGAACAGCTCAGTGGGCAGCGCGGCGGCGATCCCCCGCTCGGCGGAGTCATCGAGATAGGAGAACAGCAGGTTGACGGCAACCGCTTCGGGTGCCAGCCGCGTGATCGCGGCACGCAGCTCGGTCAAATCGCTGTCCGTCAGCGGCACGACCTGGGTGCCGTCCGCGGCCAGCCGGCCGCCGGTCTCCAGGCACAGCTCGGCCGGTACCGGCGGCGGCCGCGGCGCGGGCTGCAGGTCGTACAGCGCCGCCCGTGCCTGTCGGCCGATGGCGAGCAGATCGGCAAGGCCGCGATCGGCGATGTAGACGGTTCGCGCGCCCTTGCCTTCCAGCACCGCGTTGGTTGCAACCGTGGAACCGTGGATCACCGTCAGCGCTTCGGCATCGAGACCGAGGTCCGCGACCCCCTGCAGAATCGCCCGCTCCGGCGCCGACGGCGTCGACAGCACCTTGTGCACGCGCAGCTCGCCGTCGCGCCACAGAACGAAATCCGTGAAGGTCCCGCCGGTGTCGATACCGAGCAGCATCAGCGCCGCGCCCTGCCCCGCCGGGTCCAGCGCAAAACGCCGCGCGCGCGACCGCTTTGGCCGGCGAACGGCTTCGGTCGGGCGGATTTGCCAGATCGGCGCGAGCTCCGCACTCGCCGGACATGCCGCCAGCAGCCATTTGCCGTCAGTTGCATCAGCGGATCGATTGGTCAGACGGGCGAGCTTCGATCGCCGGGTTGAGGTGGAGATTACAAAGTGGGGCCCGATCCCGCCAAGGCACGGCCGGTGTGTGTGACAGTTGGCAGCCGGCGCGGCCCGCGCTATGGTCGCGGCCCATGGAGCCCCTGCTGCGTGTCCGCGCCCTGCACCGCCGTTTCGGCGCGAAACCGGTGCTACGCGGGCTCGAATTCAGGCTGGAGCCGGGCGACGTGCTCGGCCTGCTCGGGCCGAACGGCGCCGGCAAGACCACCTGCCTGCGCGTCCTGTCCGGCAATCTGGCCCCCAGCAGCGGTCAGGTCTCGATTCGCGGCCGCGCCATCGCGGCAGCCGCGGCCCGCGGTCAACTCGGCTACCTGCCGGAGCGCCCGCCGCTCTATCCGGAGATGCGGGTGGACGAGTATCTGCACTTTTGCGCCCGGCTGCACCGGGTTCCGGCCCGGGCTATCGGGCAAGCGGTCGACCGCGTCAAGCGGCGCTGCGGCCTGGACCAGGTGGGCCGGCGTCTGCTCGGCAAGCTGTCGAAAGGCTATCAGCAGCGCGCGGGTCTGGCCCAGGCCCTGATCCATGAGCCTGAGCTGGTCATCCTTGACGAGCCCACCGACGGACTGGACCCGCTCCAGATCCGCGAGGTGCGCGAACTGATCCGGGACCTGGCGCCGAGCGCCGGGGTCATTGTCTCCAGTCATGCCCTGGCCGAGGTGCAGGCGGTCTGCAACCGGGTGATCATCCTGCGCGATGGTGAGGTCCTGCATCAGGGCGCGCTGCCGGATGCCGATGCCGATAACCGCTTCTGCGTGCGCCTGCGCCACCCGCCGGCAACGGCGGAGCTGACCGCGTTGTCGCCCATCGCGGTGGCAAGCCCGGTGTTCGCCAGCGGGACGAGCTCCGAAACGGCGTCCGCGCCGAGCCGATTCCGCATCGAGCTGGCCGATGGCGCTAGCCCGGATCAGCTCGCCGCCGCCCTGGTCGGTTCCGGCTGGGGACTGCTGGAGCTGGTCCCGGAGCGCACCGACCTGGAGCGGGTCTTCTTCCAGAGCATCGACGCCGAGGCAAGGCCGTGATCGGAACCATCGCCCGGCGCGAATGGCTCGCGGCCTTCCGCACGCCGCTGGCCTGGGTGCTTTTGGCCGCGACCCAGGCCGTGCTCGCCTGGATCCTACTCAGGGTCTTGGACGGCTTCACCGGCGCAGAGCCGCCCGCGCGAAGCGCCGGGCTGAATCTGGAGCTGTCTCACAATCTGTTCGGATCGGCCGCCGTCTTGCTTCTGCTGATCGCGCCGCTGCTGGCCGCTCGCGCGCTGAGCGGAGAACTGCGTGACGGCACCTATCAGATGCTCGGCGCCGCGCCGGCGAACCTGGCCGAGGTCCTGCTCGGCAAGTTCGCGGCCCTCGGGGCGCTAATGCTGATGCTGTGCCTGCCGCCGCTGGCGCTCGCGCTGGCGCTGCTGGGCGCCGCGCCGATCGACCCGGGGCTGTTCCTTGCCGCCGCGCTGGGGCTCTGGCTCGCGGGGCTGCTATTTTCTGCCGTGGGCTTATTCGCCGCCAGCCTCAGCACGCAGCCGGCCGCGGCGACCGTCATCGCCTACGGGCTGCTGATCCTGCTCTCCATCGTCAACCGCGCCGATCACCTGGCCGCCGAGCAGCTCTCGCTGCTGGACTGGCTGTCGTGGAACCAGCACCTGTTCTGGTTCCTGTCCGGCATGGTACGGGTCTCCGATCTGGCCTATTACGGTCTGATGACCGGCCTGTTCCTGGCCCTGGCTTACCGCCGTTTGGACAACCTGCGCCTGGGATGAAGCCGACCCCGCCGCCCGAGATGGAGCACGCCCTCCCCGGACCGGTACCCGCTGAGGACATCCCGGAAGCGGCCAGCAGCGCGGACCGGTCGCGTACCTGGCGCCTGGCCGCGGATGTGGCCTTCGTGGTGCTGCTGATCGCGGTCGTGCTGCCGGCCGGCTGGCTCGCGGCGCGCCACGATACCTATTGGGACTGGACCAGCGGCGCGCGCAACAGCCTGTCCGCCGAGAGCGAGGCGGTGCTCGGGCGGCTCGAGGAACCGCTGGCCATCACCGTGTACGCACCCCCGGAGCACCGCGTCGCGCGCGCGATCGAGCAACTGCTGGCGCGCTATCGCAAGCACCGCCCCGACCTCGCCGTCGAGTACGTGGACCCTCAGCGCTTTCCGGAGCGCGCCCGCGACGCGGATGTCCAGCTCCTCGGCCAGATGGTGCTGGCCTACCGCGGCCGCCGCGAGACACTATCGACGCTCAGCGAGTCATCGCTGACCAATGCCATCGCGCGTCTGCTCCAGCCGCGCGCGCCCTGGGTGGCGGTGCTCGAGGGGCACGGTGAGCGCGCAATCACCGGCGCCGCCGGGCCGGACCTCGGCCGCTTCGCGCAATTGCTGAACCAACGCGGCTTTCGGCTGCAGCCGCTGGATCTCGCGCGGACACCCGCCATTCCGGAGAATACCGATCTGCTGCTGATCAGCACACCGGCCATCGCCCTGTTCCCCGGCGAGGCCGACGCCCTGGTGGACTATCTCGCCAAGGGCGGCAACCTGCTGTGGCTGATGGACCCCGGCGAGCCGCTCGGCCTGGAGCCGCTGTCGGAGGCCCTCGGCGTCCGTGCCCTGCCGGGACAGCTCGTGGACGCCGCCGCCTCGGACCTGAACCTGGACTCCCCCACCTTTGCCATCGTCGACGACTGGCCGGCGCATGTACTCACCCAGGGACTGGATCGGGCGGCCATCTTTCCGGGCAGCCTCGCCTTTGCCGACAGCGCCGCGGCCGGCTGGCAGATTGAGTCCCGGCTTCGGACCGGTGCGCTGAGCTGGAACGAGACTGGATCGGTGCGCGGCGAGGTCACCCGCGACCAAGGCGCCGGCGAGGAGCCCGGTCCGCTGCCGCTGGCGCTGGTGCTGAGCCGACCGCGGCCGAATCCGGATACCGGGGCGGAGCCGCGTGAGCAACGCGTCATCGTCGTCGGCGACGGCGACTTCCTCAGCAACGCCCACCTCGGCGACGGCAGCAACCAGGCCATCGGGCTGCGCATGGCGCGCTGGCTCACCGGCCAGGAGGACCTGGTCGCAGTCCCGCCGCCGCCAAGGGATACGGATGCCGTCACGCTGGCACCGGTTCGCGGCTGGGCGATCGTCGGCGGCGCGCTGATCGCGCTGCCGCTGCTGCTGGCCGGCATCGGCATCGCGCTGCCTTGGTACCGGGGTAGGGCCTGACGATGCTGCTGCAGCGCTGGCTCATCAACCTGGTCCTATTCGGCCTTGTCCTGGTACTGGCGCTGGCCGTGCGCCTGGAGCTCCGGCAGGCAACCCTCGCTACACGGCTGACGCCGCTGCTGGCGGAGGACGTCAAGGACATCCGCCTGCAGCGGGCCGGCCAGCCAGCGTTGCATCTGGTCCGCGACGGAGCCGCATGGCGCATGCTGGAGCCCTTCCCGGTCAAGGCCGATCAGGCCATGCTCGATAAGCTGCTGCCGATCGTCGCGGCGACCACCGAGCGGACCCTGCCCGCCGCCGCGCTCGACCTGCCGCGGCTCGGGCTCGACCCGGCCCCGATCCAGCTCTGGCTCGACGATCTGGAGCTGCGCATCGGCGGCACCGAGCCCATCGCCGAGCAACGCTATGTGCAGGTCGGTGACAGCGTCTATCTGACCGACAACCGCTTCCTGCCGCCGCTGCTGGCTCCCGCCGAGGATTATGTGGACAAGCGGCTGTTGCCGCCCGGTTTCAGCCCCGGTATCGGCCGCATCGACGGCCGCCCGCTGACGGCCGACACCCTCGCCGTGCTGGCCGACAGCAGGGCCCAGCGCGTGGAGCCGCTGACCGGCCAGCTGTCCGGCCATGTGCTGAACATCGAGTCCGCCGACGACGGGCCCGGCCTGCGCTTCCTGGTGGCCGACGGCGGCACCCGCTGGAGCCGGCTCGACCAGCATCTAAGCTACATCTTCGCCGCGCCGCCGCTGGCCGAAGCGGACGAAGACGCGGCGCCGGCCGCCGCCGAGCCGATGGGGACCGCGCCCTTTTCGCCGACCGCCCCGAAGCCGCGGAACCCCGACCAATTCCAGGAGACATCGGACGCGGAGCTGCTGCAGCTCAGACCGCCGGAATCGAATCTGCTGCCCCCCGCCGCGGACGCGCCGATGCCGACCGAGAAGCGCAGCCCATGAGCGGATCCCCCGCGCGTTGTCCGATTGCGACCGGACCCAGGCCCGGCGCGCACCGCTGAGCTCGCCGTGCCGGAGCTGCCCGAGGTTGAGACCTGTCTGCGCGGCATCGCCCCGCACCTGACCGGCCGCCACATCCTGCGCCTGATCGCCCGCGATCGGCGGCTGCGCTGGCCGGTGCCGTCGAGCCTGGATCAGGCCATCACCGGACAAAGGATCCTTCGCCTGCACCGCCGGGCCAAGTACCTGCTGCTGGAGCTGGAGTCAGGCACGCTGATGCTGCATCTGGGCATGTCCGGCAGCCTGCGCGTCCTGCCGGGCGAGATGCCGCCCGGCCCTCATGATCACATCGACCTGGTGCTGAATGACGGGCACTGTCTGCGGCTGCGCGACCCACGCCGCTTCGGCAGCCTGCATTGGGTCGAGCCGCCCCTGGAGGCGCATCCGCTGCTCCGCGATCTCGGCCCGGAGCCCCTGTCCGACGCCTTCAATGGGGCCTATCTGTACCGGCGCGCCCATGGACGGCGCGGGGCCGTCAAGGGCTTCATCATGGACAGCCACATCGTCGTCGGCGTTGGCAACATCTACGCGAGCGAATCGCTGTTCCTGGCGGGCATCCATCCGCACCGCCCGGCCGGGCGCATCGGTCCCGTACGCTATGCCCGGCTCGCCGACGCGATCCGGCGCGTGCTGACCGCCGCCATCGCCGAGGGCGGCACGAGCCTGCGGGACTTCGTGCAGGAGGACGGCAACCCCGGCTACTTCGCGCAACAGCTGCGGGTCTACGGCCGCGCCGGCGCGCCCTGCCTCGGCTGCGGCGAGCCGATCCGCCAGCAACGCATCGGCCAGCGCTCCAGCTTCTACTGCCCGCGCTGCCAGCGGTGAGCGGGCACGGGTCGGCGCCGCTGGTTTGAACGCCAAGAGAGCAGTCAGCTCAGCCCTGTCGGTTCGGCTCGGGGTATTTGCGAATCACCCGGCGGGCTGCGGAACAGAGCTCACGGAACACGCCATACGCGCGCCCGGCAGTCTCCACCCTCGCTAACTGCTTTTCCGTCAGACCCAGCTTAGGAACGGTTTATACATAACCTGAACAACTCGATCCATGCGTTGGCGGAGCGCATTCGGGGTCGGGGTCGGGGTCGCTATCGGAATCGGAATCGGAATCGGAATCGAGAGAGAAAACGCCATATAGCATTCGGCCACGAGGAGCTCGACGTAGGCCGAGCGGGCATCGCTCCTATCGGTTGGGCCTAGCGGTATTGCGAGAAGCTGAAAGGACACCGCAACGCGAAGGAGCAACGCCTGCGCGCATTGCAGACGATGGCGCTGAAGACTGTTGAGGGTAAGGGGCCGAGGGTAACGGCAAAGCGACGAACGGGGACCGGCGCCGGTCTGTTGAAATCGCACGAGGCTCTGCTCTGGAGTGCGCTGCGATGCAGGACGTGCTGCAAGTGTGCGAGGCGTTGGCCGCAGACGACAACCGGAAGCAGAAGGCACTGCTCGATCGTCTTGCGGCCATGCGGACGAAGCTCGGACAGCGTGCCTACGCGGTCGGCGAGGAGCTTGGGGAACATGGGGTCGGTCAGTTTGATACCGATACCGATACCGATTAGGTGGCTGACGACGCCCAAGCCAATCATCGGTTTAGCTTATTTTTGCACCTTCACCTTGGCTAGGCTCTGTGCCCGAGCGCCGTCGGCCAACCACCTGAGCCGCCGCGGCCATCGCGCCCACTAGCGCGCACTCGGCGAGGCCGCGCGCAGGACGGACAGCCGTGCAAGGGACACCCAACGGAAGCAGCAACAACCACCGATGAACAACTTCTCCGAGAAGCTGAGCTTTATCTGGAGCGTGACCGATCAGCTCGTCGCCGACGCGGGACTCCAGCAGGCCGCCAAGGTCAACGACAAGGGCAACTTTGCCTTGCCGTTCCGCGAGGCCCTCGACGACGCCCTGGTCACCCGCCACGAAAGGCACGGCGAGTTCATCAACAGACTGTTCCAGGACGAGGCCCTCGGCGCCTTCTTCCGCGGCTGGATGCTCGATGAGGTCTACGGTCGGTTGCGAGAGGCCGGCGCGTCCGGACCAGAGGAGTAGCGGCGCGGTGTCGCTCGCCTTGAGATTCGCAGGTCCTTCGGTTACGGTCTGCCCGTCGCGGACAAACCGATCCGCGGGGACGCGGCGACTGCTATGAAGCGCTCTGAGCGATTCGAGATGCGAAAGGAGAAAAACCGAATGATTTCCGCGAAAAGGCTCTGGCCTTTGACGCTGTCGCTTGCACTGGGCTCGCCTCTCGTGATGGCGGGCGATTGGATCAAATGCCCAGGCCCAGCCGAGGAACGCGCTGCCATCCTATCGCTGGAAGGCGAAGTCTCGCTTCGAACCGATTGTCCACTGCTCCAAGACCAGACGCTTCTAAAGCTTGTCAATGAGTTCGCAGTGGGCACGGTCTTCGCATGGCCTCAATCAACGTCCTGCTTTTCCGGCCCCGTCGAGGGCACGCTCACGTACGATGATGATCCAACGATGCCATTGTATGTCGAAGGCACCGCCAACTCTACTCATAGGCTCTTTCCCGTGCCCGATGGCGGCCTGGACCAGGAAACGATTTCAGATGACGGAACGTTCGCGGCAGGTTCCGCGATTACGGCAGTCAACTTGAGGATCGACGGAGAGACGGCTGACATCCTTGTCGATGGTCACTTCTTATCGACGGTGACCTCTGAGTCATTGCAATTGGCAGATACGGAAGACCTGCTGATCATCGGCCAGCGCGGCGAAAGAAAACTACGGGGCCGTCTGCAAGGAAGGGGCCTGCTCGATCAAACGTCGTATACCATTGCTTTCACAGACATGACTGGTCATGTTTGCTTCAAATAGCATTCATTAATAGTGCTAGCTGCTCTGTCATCGACAGACAGCGCCAGAAAGTAACACGCATATTGGCGCAGCTGGAGTTCAATGTGTATGCGGCGGAGGGGTCGAATCCTGTCCGGGGAACACTTGTCAGATCGGCATCATCGGCTCGGGCGCGGATCGCCAGCTCGCCCAGGCTACCCGCTGCGCTGACAAATCACTTTTTCTTTTGATAGGCCAGCATTCGACTGCTCTTTCCGGTCGCGCTGCGGAAATTGAATTCTTCGGCGCAATCCGTCGCGTAGGCGGTCACTTCTTCCAGTGTGCCGCGGTGAAGACCGGTGATCCGCGCGTTTCCGCTGGAGAGCACGTAGCGATGCCAGTCACCTTCCTGGCCATCGATGGGCATCTGGGCCTTCTCCACCGACGCGAGCACATATCGGCATTTGCGAGGATACCGCGGAATATCGTCCTCCATGCGCGCGGCCCCACCGGGGTGAGAACCCTCCGCAACCTTGGATGAGTCGGGGATCCCGGAGCCCTGGCTGACATCAAGTATGAATCCGTTCAACGCCGTTCCATCGAGGTCAGCGACAGCGCTCAAGACTGCTTCCGACGTCAGGTCTACGTACCCCAACTGCCTCGATCCGTGCTCGGTTTCGCCGGAGACCAGTCGCACCCGGTGAACGGCGCCATAGGGAGAGAATAACCTTCGGATGTCCGCTTCGTTGGTATCGTTTGAGAGATTCCGAACGCAGACCGTCGACGTCTGAGGGTTCGACCGCGTAGATGTTTGATTCATTGATACCGCCGCTCTGTGCCGCATGCTCGCCGCTAGTGGGCGGTTTTCTGCCCCGCGCGATAGAGAACGTCGAATGCCCCCGGAATCACACGAAGTTTCATTAAATTTAGGTGGGGACATCCCTGCCGCTTTCCAATCCTTATCCGGGGCTTGAAGCCGCCAAGGCCCCGCGCACCCAAAAGCGGCTCAGGTATCCGTGGCCTGCTGGGTGTGCCGCGCTCGCGCGCGATGCCTTACGCATCCATGCGCGTTCCGGCGACCTTGGCGTTTCGAACAATCTTTCCCAGTGCAAAGCGAGCAAGCCGGTGCCTCAGACCAACGAGAGACAAGCGCCGTAGTGCTGAACCGGCACGTTCCTCCAACTGGGCCAAGCACCGAGGGCCGAGGTCCCCGCAGCGATCGACCAAGCCGGCCGCTGCGTTAGGCCCGGATCACGCGGTCTGCTGTATGCCGCTGATCAGCCAGTCGCCGTCGGCGCTGGCCCAGTCGTGGGCCACGTGCCAGACCTCGTCCAGCGGCGTCGCGGCGGCCTTCTCGTCTTCGCGGATGAGTCCGGAGAAGCGCACGCTCGCAACGACCTGGTCAGCGTCACGCTGAACCGACAGCAGCTCGGCGTTCAGCGTCACCACCTCGGTGTAATTCGGCGCATCACCCAGGGATTCGCGCTCGCGCTTGATCTCGGCAAACAGCTGCGGTGTCGTGTATTCGCGGATGTCGCGGAAGTCGGACCGGTCCCAGGCGGCCTGGAGGCGGATGAAGTGGGTCTTGGCGCCTTCCACGAAGCCGGCCTCGTCAAACCAGACCGGGGCAGCGTCCGCAGCGGCCGCCGGGTTCGCCGCCGATTGGTCGGCATGAGTCGAAGCGCCGATGCCCCCGATCGGAGAATGCGGGCGATAACCATGGCCTGCCCCAGCCGTGGCCCCGGCCGGCGTCGGTGCTCGGCTGCGCAGCATGCGAAACAGCATGACGGCGCCAAAGATCAACGCGGCGATGATCAGGAAGTCCATGATCTGAAATCCCTGGAAGGCATCGCCGAAGAACAGCGACGCGAGTAGGCCGCCCGCGGCAAGACCGGCCAGCGGGCCCAGCCAGCGGCTGGCGCCGCTCTGCGGCGCGCGTTGCCCCGGCGCTGCCTGCGGGCGCGAGGGCGGCGGTGCCGACTGACGCGACGGTGCGGAGCGCGGAACCGTGTACTGTTTGCCGAAGCTCTTGCCGCCGCCGAAGCGCCTCGCCTCGGCGCTGTCGGGCAGCAGGGTCGCGGCCGCGACCAGCGCGGCGATAACAGTGACGAATAGCGTCTTCATGGTCGAACCCCCTGAGGTGGTGTGGCTTGTGAATCCGATGTCGTCTGGCCCGCGTCCATGACCTCGGCGGCGCCGATGCCGCGCGGATCGCTGGCGGCGCTGACGCGCCCGGCGACGCGGTCCCAATAGACCAGCTGCATGTTGCCGTAGGGTCGGGACGCGGGCGTCAGCCGGTGGCCCATCGACCGCAGCCTGTCCTGCTCGGCGGCGGTCAGTGCGCCGGGCTCGAACAGGATCTCGTCCGGTAGGAATTGATGGTGATAGCGCGGCGTCGCGACCCAGTCGGCGGGCGCGCCACCGGCGACGGCGCCCAAGGCGCCCTGCAAGACCATGCTGATGATACGGCTGCCGCCCGGCGTGCCGAGGATGACGACACCTTGCTCGGACTCCAGGAAGGTCGGACTCATACTCGACAGCATGCGCTTGCCGGGGGCGATGGCGTTGGCCTCGCCGCCCACCAGGCCGTAAACGTTCGGCACCCCGGGCTGGGCCGAGAAGTCATCCATCTCGTCGTTCAGCAGCACGCCGGTGCCGGGCGGGACGAAACCGGCGCCGAACGGATAGTTGATGCTCAGGGTCGCCGCGACCCGATTGCCCTCGGTATCGAGGATCGAGAAATGGGTAGTGTCGGTCCCTTCGGACGCCGGCGCACCGGTCTGTCCGGCGATCGGCACGCTCGGCGTCGCGTGCAGCAGATCGATATCCCGGGCCAGACCGGCCGCGTAGTAGGGGTGCGTCAGCCGTGCAACCGGAACGTCGACCTGATCCGGGTCGCCCAGGAACTGGGCGCGATCACGGTAGGCGCGGCGCATGGTTTCGGTGACCAGGTGCACGCGGCGGGCGCCGTCGAGGGTATCGAGATCGAATCCGGACAGCATGTTGAGCATCTGCACCAGCGCGACGCCGCCCGAGGACGGCGGCGCGGCGCTGACGATACGCCAGCCGCGGTAGCTGCCGGTGATCGGTGTGCGCTCGATAACCCGATAACGCGCCAGATCGTCGAGGCTCCAGATGCCGCCGGCCGCGCGCGCACCCTCGGCCAGGGCCTTGGCGACCGATCCGGCGTAAAAGCCGTCGTGACCCTGCTCGGCGAGCCGTGCCAGCGTCGCCGCGAGGTCCGGCTGGCGGATCAGCGCACCCTCGGCCGGCACTTCGCCGTCGATCAGGAACTGCGCAGCCGCGGCCGGCGACGCACGCAGCACCGAAAGCCGCGCCTCGGCCATCAGCCGATAGACGGCGTCCGCCTCGAAGCCGTCGCGCGCCAGCTCGATGGCCGGCGCCAGCGTCGTCGTCAGCGGCAGTCGTCCGAAGTGCTCGGCCAGATGCACGAGGGCCGCGGGCTCGCCGGGAATACCGGCCGCGAGCGGCCCGTTCAGCGAGCGCTCGGGCACGAAGCGGCCGGCGTCGTCCAGATACATGTCGCGCGTCGCAGCCAGCGGGGCACGCTCGCGGCCGTCGATCATCAGGTCGCGGCCGTCGGCGGCCACGTGCAACAGCCAGAAGCCACCGCCGCCGATGCCGGAGCTGTAGGGCTCGACCACGGCCAGTACGGCGCTGACCGCGACGGCGGCATCGAAGGCATTGCCGCCGGCCGCCAGTATCTGCAGGCCAGCGGCGGTCGCGGCCGGATGGGCCGAGGCCACCGCGGCGGCGGGCGGCACCTCTCTGACCGCTGCTGGCTCCGGTGCGCGCCAAGTCGGCGCCTGCTCGGCCCGCGCCGTCGCGACGACGCAAAGCGCGACCAGCCAGAACAGCGAAAAAAGGCCCCGAAACGGAGCCCTTGGTCGGCGATCCATCGCGTCGAGGTCAGCTCGCGGCGGCCGTGATCTTCTCGTACTTGGCGCGCAGCTGCTCCTCGCTCTCCTCGTTGTCCGGGTCCGGGATGATGCAGTCGACCGGGCAGACCTCGACGCATTGCGAGGTCTCATAATGGCCGACGCACTCGGTGCACAGCTCCGGATCGATGACGTAAATCTCGTCACCCTGCGAGATGGCACCATTCGGGCACTCGGGCTCGCAGACATCGCAGTTGATGCATTCGTCGGTGATCAATAAGGCCATGGAAAGCTCCTGGTTCGGGTGGTGCCTGAAGCGGCAAATTGGGATAGGCGAAAGTTTATCCAAACCGGTTCTGCAATGCAGCATGGACCGTGGGCGCAACAAAGGCCGAAACGTCACCGCCGAGGCGCGCAATCTCCTTGACCAGCGACGAGGAGATGTAGGCGTACTGCTCGGCGGGGGTCAGAAACAGGGTCTCGATATCCGGTGCCATGCGCCGATTCATGCCGGCGAGCTGGAACTCGTACTCGAAGTCCGACACGGCACGCAGCCCGCGCATAATCACATGGACCCGTAATCGCCGCGCAAAATCCACAAGCAGGCCGGAAAAGGCGACGACCTCCACGTTGGCCATGCCGGCGCAGACCGCGCGCGCCAGCGCTACGCGGTCATCCGTGTCGAAGGTCGGCTGCTTGGCAACATCCTTGGCCACCGCCACCACGACGCGGTCGAACAGCGCCGCGGCGCGGGCGATGAGGTCGCTATGACCATTGGTGATGGGGTCGAAGGTACCGGGATAGACAACGCTGCGCATGGTCCGAGGCCTCTGGCTGGCTGCGGCAGCGCGCAAGGATACCAGAAGGCCGTTACGGCACCGGTTGCGTCCCGGCCGCATCCCCGGCGCGCTCCACCGCGACCAGCGCAAAGCGGACTTGGCCGGCGCGCTTGTCGCGGATCAGCTGCCAGTCCGCCGGCAGCGTCGGGGGTTCGGCCGCGCCCGGCAGCTCTAAGTAGACGCGTGAGCCGGGATGGACCCAGCCTCGCCGATGCAGCAGGGCGCAGCTCGGAGCGAGCAGATCGAGCCCGAAGGGTGGATCGAGAAAGACAACGTCGAACGGCTGCGGGGGTTGGGCGGACAGCCAGCCGAGGGCATCGGCGTGGATCACCTCCCCGGCATCGGCGCCGAGCAGCGCGGCATTGGCGCGCAACTGCCGGGCGACGGCGGCGGCATGCTCGATCATCACCACCCGCGCCGCGCCGCGCGAGGCGGCCTCCAGCCCGAGCGCCCCGGAGCCGGCAAAGCAATCCAGGCAGCGGCTACCCTCGATGATCGGCGCTAGCCAGTTGAATAGGGTCTCGCGGGTGCGGTCCGTCGTTGGCCGCAGACCGGTCTGGTGCGGGATCGGCAGCCGGCGGCCGCGGAAGCGGCCGCCGATCAGACGCAACTGTCCGCTACGCCCGGCCGACTTAGGCATGCGCGGACATCATACCTCGGTGTTCGACCGCCGCCCGTTGGCTTGCCGTGGACAGAGCCGGCGCCCCACGGCGGCGCCTGCGGTGCAGCTCCCGCTATCCCTGTTCATCGGCCGCCGGAGACGGCGCAACCGCGGGTACCACCTTGGCCGGCTTGACCGACGGCGCCGGGGCGGTCTCGGAATGCGCGACCGGCTGCTCGTCCTGTTCGCCGCCGACCAGCACGATGGCGAGCCGGTCAGGATGCACGCGCCGACGGAAGGCATCGCGGATCTGCTCCTTGGTGACGGCGGCGACTCGTTCGTTGAAGCGATCCAGGTGATCGAGCGGCATATCGTAGAAGCCGATCACGGCCAGGTACTGGACGACCTGACTGTTGCTCGCGATGCGCAGCGGAAAGCCGCCGGTGATGTTTTTCACCGCCGCCTCGAGCTCTGCGTCGGTCGGTCCCTCGGCCACGAACCGCCGCAGCGTGTCGAGCATGACATGGCTCGCCTGGTCGGCCTGATCGTTCTTGGTCTGCAGGCCGATGATCATCGGCCCGCGCACGGACATTGGCGCAATATAGCTGTAGGCGCTATAGGACAGACCGCGCTTCTCACGCACCTCGTTCATCAACAAGGACACCAGGCCGCTGCCGCCGAGGATGTGATTGCCGACATACAGCGCGAAGTAGTCCGGGTCGCTGCGGCTCATGCCGGGCTCGCCCGCGTAGACATGCGTCTGACTGGACGGGAAGTCGATGCGCTCCAGTTTGCCGACGCTGAGATCCGGCACCGGCGGCAGCGGCGGCGCCGCCTCGCCCTTGGGCAGACCGGCGGTGATGCGCTCGGCCAGGCGTTCGGCCTGCGGCCGATCCACAGCACCGACGATGGCGACGGTGGCGTTCGGCGCCGTGTAGTAGCGCCTGTGGAAAGCGATCAGCTCGTCCCGCGTCAGCGCGGCGACGCTGTCGGTGGTCCCGCTCGGATCGGAGGCGTACGGGTGATGGCCATAGATTGCCTTGTACAAGGCCTTGCTGCCGACGCTGGCCGGGTCCTGTTCGGCCCGGCGCAGACCGATCAGGGTGTTCTCGCGCACGCGTTCGAAGTCCTGCGGCGGGAAGTCCGGCTGCGTCAACACTTTGGTCAGGGAGTCGACGCCGATGTCAAGCGCGTTCGCCTCGGTCAGGCTGCGCAGACTGGCCGAGGCCATGTCCTTATCGGCCCCCGTGCTGAGCTGCGCGCCCACCGATTCAACGCGCTCGGCGAGTCGATCCGCACTCAGTCCGCCGGCCCCCTCGGTCAGCATGCCCGCGGTCATCGAGGCCAGCCCGGGCTTGTCGCCGTCCCGCGCGCTGCCGGCCGCGAAGACAACCCGCACGTCCACCATCGGCAGGTCCGGTGCCGCGACGTACAACACCTTGGCGCCGCTGTCGGTGTGCCAGGTTTGGATCTTCGGCGTCGCCGATACGCCGCTGGCGGCGACCAGCGTCACGAGAGCGATGACAGCGGTGGCCGGGCGTTTGCCGTAACGATGAAACAAACGCTTCATCGTGTGGGGTGGCACCGCGCCATGAACGTTAGCGAACAAGGGTCTCACCTCCAAGGTTGGCGGCCGCCGCGCGGCTGGTCCCCTCATCGATGGGCAGGGGATCGAGGACAGCGACGGTGCGCGCATCCGCGATCAGATATTTCTTCGCGACCGCCTGAATCTGCTCCGGCGTCACCGCCGACAGCCGATCGACGTATTGATCGACCAGCTGCCAGCCCACACCGACCGTCTCGAGCTGGCCGAGCTGCATGGCCTGCGCGAATACGCTGTCCTTCTCGTACACCTTGGAAGCGATCAGCTGGGTGCGAATGCGGGCCAGCTCGTCTTCGGCGACCGGCTCAGTGCGCAGGCGCTCCAACTGGGCGAGCAGGGCTTGCTCGAGCTCCGGCATACTGTGGCCGCTGGCCGGCGTACCGTCGAGCAGCAACATGCCCGACAGGCGCGTGTAGGCGCTGTAGCTGGCGCTGGCCGACGCGGCGACACGCTGACCGCGTACCAGCTCGCGGGCCAACCGCGAGCTCGATCCGCCGTCGAGCACGGACGCCAGCATCTCCAGTGCATAGGGCTCCCAGGACTCGGCGGCATCGCCCACGGCCGGCGTCTTGTAGCCGATCAGCAGGTAGGGCTCTTTGGCGGGCGCCTTGACCGTCAGACGCTTCTCCCCGCGCTGCTCGGGCTCCAGCCGCGGCTTCGGAGTCCCAACCGCCTCCGGCTTCAAGGGCCCGAAGTACTTCTCCGCCAACGCGAACACCGCCTCCGGGTCGACATCGCCGACCACGACAACCGTGGCATTGTTCGGCGCATACCACTTGCGGTACCAGGCGCGCAGGTCCTGCACCTTCAGCGAGTCCAGGTCGCTCGGCCAGCCGATGGTCGGGATGCGGTAGGGCGACGCCTCGTAAGCGGTGGCGTTGAACTGCTCGAAGGTCAGGGACTCGGGATCATCGTCGGTCCGCAGGCGCCGCTCTTCTTTGACCACCTCCAGCTCCTTGACGAACTCGTCCTCCGGCAGCGTGAGCCGCCGCATGCGCTCGGCCTCGAGCTCGAACGACACCGGCAGCCGGTCCGCGGCCATGGTCTGGAAGTATGCGGTGTAGTCGCGGCCCGTGAAGGCGTTCTCGTCACCGCCGTTGGCGGCGATGATGCGGGAGAACTCGCCGGGCTTCAGATGCTCGGTCCCCTTGAACATCATGTGCTCCAGCACGTGCGAAACCCCCGTCACGCCGCCGTATTCGTAGCTGGAGCCGACCTTGTACCAGACCTGGGACGTGACGATCGGTGCCCGATCGTCGTGCTTGACCAGGACCTTCAGGCCATTGTCGAGGGTGCGCTCGACGACCGTCGCTTGGGCCTGGCAGGCCAATACCGGCGCGCTGGCCACCGCGACGGCATAGGCGATGATCCGACCGATTCGCATGATGCTGAACCTCGAAGACAGAATCTGTGGAAGTTTTGCGGCAAGTGACATGGCGGTGCGGTGCTCTTGTTACAATGCACCGTCAGACCGGCGGTCGGCCGGATCTCCTGTCAGCCTATCAGCACGGTCATGTTCGGATTCGGAAAGAAAAAGAAGCGCGACGCGGCGTCGGCGGCCGGCGAGTTGCCGGAGGCCATGGCGGCCGAGGGGTCGCTGGCCGATTTGGCCGCGCCCGCGCCAGCGACCGACGGTGACGCGAAGCCGATACCGCCTGAACGCCGGCCAGCGCCCCCGCCCGCTGCCATTGTGCCGAGTCAAGCCGCACCGGCGCCCCAGGACGACGCTCGTGCATCCGAAGGCCGGCTCGCCCGCGCCATCGCCGAGCACGCGACCCATCGCGAGGACGAGCAGCGCAAGAAGCGCTTTCTGTCCGGCCTGCGGGACGGGTTGGCGCGCACCCGCGAGGTGCTCGGCGCCGATATCGGCGAGCTGATCACCGGCCGCAAGGAGATCGACGAGGACCTGCTCGAGGAGTTGGAGACCCTGCTGCTGTCCGCCGATGTCGGCGTCCAGGCAGGCAGACGCATCATGGACGACCTGAGCTACCGGGTAAAACTGCGCGAGGTCTCGGACCCGGCCGGATTGCTGCGCGCCGTTCGCGCACAGCTGGCCGAGATCCTGAGGCGCAACGACACACCGGTGCGGCAGCCCGCGCCGGGCCGCCCGCAGGTGATCCTGATGGTCGGCGTGAACGGCGTCGGCAAGACCACGACCATCGGCAAGCTGACCAAGCAATTGCAGGCCGAGGGCAACAGCGTGATGCTGGCCGCCGGCGACACCTTCCGCGCCGCCGCGGTGGAGCAATTGCAGACCTGGGGCGAACGCAACGGTGTGCCGGTGATCGCCCAGGAATCCGGCGCCGATTCCGCATCGGTGATCTATGACGCGGTGCAGGCGGCCACCGCGCGCGGCTTCGACGTGCTGATCGCGGACACCGCCGGGCGCCTGCACACGAAGACGAATCTCATGGAGGAATTGCGCAAGATCGGCCGCGTGATCAAGAAGATCGACCCGGACGCACCGCATGAGGTGATGCTGGTGGTGGATGCCACCACCGGCCAGAACGCCCTGCACCAGGCGGTCCAGTTCAATGAAATCCTGCCGTTGACCGGCATCACGCTGACCAAGCTCGATGGCACCGCCAAGGGCGGCATCCTGTTCGCGATCGCCGAGCGCCTGCACGTGCCGTTTCGGTTCATCGGCATCGGCGAGCGTATCGAGGACCTGCGCCATTTCGATGCCGACGAATTCCTCGACGCCCTGTTCGCGCCATGACCGACGAGGCCGGGCGTCTGATCGGCGGGACGCCGATGACCATCGCGGCTGCCATGCGGATCGCCCCGCAGGGACGAGGGCCGGACGCCGAGGGCGGACGCTAGGCGGATGATCCAATTCGAGCACGTCAGCAAACGCTACGCGGAACGCGGTGATGCGCTAAAGGGCCTGAGTTTTCAGCTCGAACCGGGGGAAATGGCCTTCCTGACCGGCCACTCCGGCGCCGGCAAGAGCACGCTGCTGCGCCTGATCGGTCTGCTGGAACGCCCGACCCGCGGCCAGGTGACCGTCAATGGCTGCAATCTGGGCAGTCTTTCGAGGCGCCAGATCGCACTGCATCGGCGCCAGATCGGCATGATCTTCCAGGATCATCGGCTGCTGCCCGACCGCAGCGTCTTCGACAATGTCGCACTGCCGCTGCTGGCTGCCGGCATGCACCCGCGCGAGACCGGCAAGCGCGTGCGCGCCGCGCTGGATCAGGTCGGACTGCTGCGCATGGAACGGGCGCTGCCGCCGACGCTGTCGAGCGGCGAGCAGCAGCGGGTGGGCATCGCCCGCGCCGTGGTCGCCCGACCGCCGGTCATCCTCGCCGACGAGCCGACCGGGAACCTCGACCCAGAGCTGTCGCGGGAGATCTTTCATCTGTTCGAGCGCTTCCACCAGGTTGGCGTCAGTCTGTTGATCGCGACCCACGACCTGGAGCTGGTCGCCTCCATGCACCACCGCAACCTGCGCCTCTATCAGGGCCGGCTCGTCGCGGATTCCGGCCATGGCTGATGCCATGAGGCCGGAGCACAGACGCCGCGGTCGCCGCAATCGCTCCTTGCTCGCACTGCGCTACTGGCTCGGCCGGCATGGAACCGCGGCCGCCGAGACCCTGGATCGTTTGATCCGCACCCCGCTGGCCACGGCAATGACAGTGGCGGCGATCGCGATCGCGCTGGCCTTGCCGACCACACTCGTGGTCGTGCTCGACAACCTGGAACGGCTCGGCGGCGGCTGGCAGCGCGGGGCGGCCATGTCGCTGTTCCTAAAACCGGGGATCGACGAACAGCGCGGCGCGGAGCTGGCGTCCGCGTTGCGCACGCGGATCGATGTCGCCGCCGTCGACCTCGTCTCCCGCGCGCAGGGCCTCGCGGAGTTCCGTGAGTACAGCGGCCTCGGCGGGGCCTTGGATCAGCTCAACGACAACCCGCTGCCGGTGGTTCTGGCCATCTATCCGACGCCCGAGGTTCGCACGGAGGCCGAACTTGGGGCCATGGCCAACGCGCTCGAGGCGCTGCCGGACGCCGATTTCGCCCGCCTTGACACCCAATGGACGCGGCGCTTCCAGGCCATCATCGCGTTGCTGCGCAACGGGGCGCTGCTGCTCGCCTCGGTGCTTGGGCTGGCGGTGTTGTTGGTGGTAGGCAATACCATCCGGCTGGAGATCGAGAACCGCCGCAATGAGGTGCAGATCATGGACCTGGTCGGCGCCACCCGCGCCTTCATCCGCCGCCCCTTCCTGTACAGCGGCGCCTGGTATGGCCTGCTCGGCAGCATGCTTGCCTGGATCATGGTCACCGGCGCGATCCAACTGCTGCAGCGGCCCGTCGAGCACCTCGCCAGCCTCTACCACACCCAGTTCTCCCTCAGCGGTCTCGGCGGGCTGCCGTCGCTGTCACTGCTCGCCGGCGGCGCACTGCTCGGCACCGTCGGTGCTTGGGTGGCGGTCAGCCGACATCTGAATCGTGTCGAGCCTCAGTGAGCCACACCTGAGACTTCCGCAGACCTCTGCGGCCCGTCCCGGCCTGCAATAAGACATCGGGATTTCCGTTCGACTATTCGGGAAACGGCGGGTTTCCAGATGTCGTTGGCGCTATCCGCGCGATCACGGCCGGTGCCGGGCCATGCTCGCTCAGCGGCCCCGGCCGAAATTTCCTATTTGCTTCCTTGGTATACGGCTATGATGGGACTATCGGCACTTTGTCCATCCTTTGCCACAGGAACTTTCCGTTCAAAACCTGCTCGAAAACCTCGTCCCTGATGTTGTCAACGCCTCCAGCAGGTGCTAGCATCATTTCCGACTACTTTACTTGGGAATTGACGCCATGACTGATGCCACGCTCAAAGACATCGCCACTGTCGGGACTCTTTCAACGGGCACCATCGACGCCTACATCGCCAGCGCCTATCAGATTCCGGTGCTGACCGTCGAGGAGGAGCGCGAGCTCGCGCTGCGTCTTCGCGATCACGGCGACATGATGGCCGCGCGGCGCCTGGTACTGTCCCATCTCCGCTTCGTGATCCGCATCGCCCGCGGTTACTTGGGCTACGGCCTGCCGCTGCCGGACTTGATCCAAGAGGGCACGGTCGGCCTGATGAAGGCAGTGCGCCGGTTCGAGCCGGACGTCGGCGTGCGGCTCGTGTCCTTCGCCGTGCACTGGATCCGCGCCGAGATACACGAGTACATCCTGCGCAACTGGCGCATCGTCAAGGTCGCCACCACCAAGGCCCAGCGCAAGCTGTTCTTCAACCTGCGCAGTTCCAAGAAGCGCCTGGGCTGGTTCACCAAACAGGAGGTGGACGACGTCGCCGCCGACCTCGGCGTGAAGCCGGAGACGGTGCTCGAAATGGAGTCGCGACTTGCCAGTCACGACATGTCCTTCGATGGCCACGACGACGATGACGACGACGGCCCGTCGGCCCCGTCGACCTACCTGCCGGACATGCGCATGGAGCCCGCCACCGCGCTGGAGCGTGAGAACAGTGCCGCCTACCAGCGCGAACGGCTGTTCGCGGCCCTGGACGGGCTGGACGAGCGCAGCAAAACCATACTGCGCGAGCGCTGGCTCAACGAGAAGAAGCAGACGCTGCACGAGCTGGCGCAGCAATTCGGCGTCTCCGCCGAGCGCATACGCCAAATCGAGAAGAACGCGATGAACAAGATGCGCGCCCAGCTTGAAATGTGATCGCTGGCCGCATCGCGTCACAGCCCGCCCGACGGCGGGCTTTTTTGTGTCTGGCGCCCAGGCAGTCCCGGCGGCATCACGCGGGCCGTTACGCCGAGATGATGACGTCGAACATCTCCAGTCGACCCTCGCCGGCGTAGGCGTCCTTCGGCAGCGGGTTTGCATGCGCGGCCTTGAAGTCGTCAGACTTCAACCAGGCGTCGAACGCGGCCCGGTCTTGCCAGGCAGTCAGCACGACGTAGGGGCTGTCTTCACTGTCCGGGCGCAACACCTCCATGCGCACGAACCCCGGCTGCTGCTCTACTTGCCCAGCGCGGTGGCGAAAGCGCGACTCGAATTCCTCCCGCCAGGCGGGAGCGACAGGGACACGGTTGGCGACGACGTACATGGGCTCTCCTCCGACTTGGGTGAATCAGCGCGCGCCGGGCGGCGAACCGGGCCGAGATCATTCCCAGGATCGGGCTCGGCGCTCGATACAGGGTTTGTACCACAGCGGGTGCGATGCCGCGAACGGCGGGTTGCGGCACTTGCAACCGCCTCTCGATGCTGGCCGAATAGGCAGCCCTGGCGGGCGCGGCCATACCGACCGGGCGAGGCGCCGCGGCTTAGCGTCGCGCCGGAAGACGCGCGCTCTCGAACGATGACCATCGCAAGCCGTCCGCAAAGATCCAGTCGACTCTCGGTCGCAGACGGCTCGATCCCGGCGGTTTCCGGTTTGAGTTTCCGAGCTCCGTCGGTCGCTCAAGTTCCGCGACACTCTTCGTTGACCACTCTCTCTAGGACGGACCTCCCCAATCATGAATCCATCGGTAAATTACCGCGTGCACCCGTCTCTGACGACGGCTCTAACCCTAATGCTCCTGCTGCTGCCGGCCTTGGCCGCGGCCAGCATCCCGGCGACGCCGGTCATGACCCTGTACAAGTTCAACGGCCCGCCCGCCCTGCCCTATTACCGCATCGGGACCAATGGGCCTGGGCCGCAGGCCGGCAGCCTGACCCAGGGCAGTTCGGTCATCCCCTGCCTGGTCATCCAGAACGGCCGTCCGCTGACGGACAGCAGCGGCACGCCCTATGTGGGCTTCGAGATTGTCGTCGATGCGG
>Ga0316579_10000051_pt1 | contig 28043 bp, 22 predicted proteins | sample J5NA_2_FD_203074 | JGI IMG/M metagenome (GOLD analysis project Ga0316579, IMG submission 203074) | Rhizosphere microbial communities from salt marsh grasses in Alabama, United States - J5-7_160517rDrA | ecosystem: Host-associated > Plants > Roots > Rhizosphere | place: USA: Alabama | collected... | reverse complement strand
GGGGCTCAGATCCAGCATCATGGCCGACATGACCATGGCGCCGACCACGGCCGCCACGTTCGCGAAGACCGTCAGCAGCGGCAGGGCGACGACCAGGCCCAGGATCTTGGGCAGCACCAGGAGATCCAGGGGGGCCACCCCGATGCTCCGCAAGGCGTCGACCTCCTCGGTGACCTGCATGGTCCCGATCTGGGCCGCGTAGGCCGAGCCACTGCGGCCGGCCACCACGATGGCGGTCATCATGGGCCCGAGCTCCCGCAGGACCGTGATGGTGACCAGATCGACCACATAGAGGTTGCCTCCATACACCCGCAACTGGACCCCGGACTGGTAGGCGATCACCACGCCGAGCAGGAAGGCGAGCATACCGAGCACCGGCAGGGCGCGCACCCCGTCCAGCTCGACGACCCGGAAGACCTGCCGCCAACGCACCCGCAAGGGGCTCACCAGGGCGCTCAAAAGCGCCAGGGAGACGGCACCGCCGAAGGAGAGCATCCCTAATCCCTCGGCCGTCCAGCCCAGGGTCGCGCGCCCAAGCGCCTCCAGGGATCCGGGGCGCGCTCTCCCAAGGGCGGACAGCCCCGCGGACAGAGGCTCGGCCTTGCCCGCCACCAGCTCCAGCAGGTCCGCCTGGCGATCGCCGAGGCCGACCAGGCGGGCGGAGATCCCCTGCCCTTCGAGCCGCTCCCGCAGACGGTGGAGCAGAAGCGCCCCGGCGGTGTCCAGCCCGGAGAGACCCGCCCCATCGATGGTGAGGGGCCCAGCCGGCCGCTCTCCCGCCTCGGGGAGCTCTCCGATCTCCCCGAGGGCCGCGGTAGTCCAGCTCCCGAGGAGCCGCAGGGTACGCCCGTCCTCGCTCCATTCCAGCCGCGCAGGGTCCACCGGTCCGTCGCTGCGCCGAGCCGCCCCCCGTACCTGTCCGCCAGTGGGCGGCATTGGGATCAGCGCGCCTGAGCAGCCGGGGGCCGGAGCAGGCTGCCTCGGCAACCTGCCGGCTCGCGGGGCCGCGAGGACCTCGGACGGCTCAAGGTCCCGGTCTCATCGGGGTGCGCGGTAGACCGCACGACGGCTGGGCTTGGAGAGGACGAGTTGCCAGAGCTGTCCCCGGCGGCATCGGAAATAGCCCATGTAGATGTGCAGATAGTATTTCCACATACGGTAGAAGCGCTGATCGTATCGGCCTCCCTTGAGGTCGGGCCAGGCGGCGTCGAAGCGTTGCCACCAGGCCTGGAGGGTCCGATCGTAGTCCCTCCCGAAGCAGTGCCAGTCATCCAGCACCAGCCAGGGCTCGATCGACGCACCGAGCTGCCGCACCGATGGCAGGGAACCGTTCGGAAAGATGTACTTCTGGACCCAGGGGTCGGTGCCCCGGGCGCTCTCGCTGGACCCGATGGTATGGAGCAGCATCAGCCCCTGATCGGCCAACACCCGGGCTGCCGTCCGGAAGAAGGTCGAATAGTTCTTGTGCCCCACGTGCTCGAACATGCCCACCGAGACGATCTTGTCGTAGCGGCCCTTCAGATCCCGGTAGTCCATCAGCCGGATCCTCACCGGCAGGCCGCGGCATCGTTCCTCGGCGAGAACGAGCTGCTCCCGGGAGATGGTGATGCCCTCGACCTCGACCCCGTAGCGACGCGCGGCGTGCTCCGCCAGCCCACCCCAGCCGCAGCCGATGTCGAGCAGGCGCTCCCCGGGCGCCAGCTCCAGCTTGCGGCAGATGAGATCCAGCTTGGCCAGCTGGGCCTCCTCCAGGGAGCGGGCGTCCCGCCAGTAGCCGCAGCTGTAGCTCATGGTGGGATCGAGCATGGCCCTATAGATCTCGTTGCCGATATCGTAGTGGCGCTCACCCACCTGGAAGGCGCGTCGACGGCTCTGGCGGTTGAGCACCAGTTCCTCGACGCGGGCCAGCGCCGCACGAACGGCGGCGAGTCCGGGGAGCCGCTCCCCGGCCGCGACGCGAATCAATCGCGTCATGGTCTCGTCCAGGCGCTCCGAGTCCCAGAGACCGTCCATATAGGCCTCCCCGAATCCGAGGGAGCCCTGACGCAGGATGCGCCCATAGACAGCGGGTTCATGTACCTGGATGTCCCAGGGCCTATCCCCATTGAAAGCGACCCCGGCCTCGGCGGCCAGCCGCTCGAGAAATCCGGGAGGCGCCAACGCGGCCTTCGCCCCGCCGGTAACCGCTCCGGCGAGATCCTGGTTCGAGCTGATCGAGCTTGGCATGGGTTCACCCTCTTGCCTGCGACCGCCGGGCCGTCGAGATTCCTGCATGCGCAACGGGGCCGGCGAGGACCACGCTGCCGGCGAGCCGGCAACGCGTCGACCGGCCGGACCGCCCCGGGTCGGCGACGGTCATGACCCGAGGTTAGGACAGGAGGCGCCGCCCCTTCAACCCCTGGGGCCGGACCCGTCAGACCCGGGCTGCGTCTTCAGGTTGATCGGCCCTCGTCCCCTCAACCGTCAGCGACCCCCGATCCGGGACCGGTGGCGCCGCAACGGGGACAACGGGGACCACTCCGGGGCTCCTGCTCCCAGGGGGTCGCGGGATCGACGCGCCCTTCCGGCGCTCGAGCCTGGAGCACACCGGTGCGCTCGGCGCTCGAGCGGAAGGTCGCGAGCCCCTTCAGCCCCAGGCGCCAGGCTTGGAGATAGAGCTGTTCCAGTCCCTCCAGGGTGTGATCGGGGGGAAGGTTCAGGGTCTTGCTGATCCCCGCGTCCACGAAGGGGGCCACCGCCGCCACCATCTCCAGGTGCCCGGCCGGCCCCACCTGGAGCGCCGACACGAAGGACTCGGACAGGGGAACGCCCTCCCCGAAGCGGGCCCGGAACCACCGGTACGCGGGGTCCAGGACCTGGTACTCCTGGGTCTCCTCCCCGACCCGCACGCGCCGCCGATAGGACCAGGCATAAGCGGGCTCGATGCCGTTGCTCGCATTGTCCGCGAAGGCCAGGGAGATGGTTCCAGTGGGTGCGATGGAGATCAGGTGGCTGTTGCGGATGCCGTGGATGCGGATGGCCTCCTGGAGCCGATCCGGGAGACGTCGAATGAAGGGGCCCTCTCCATAGAGGCCCGGATCGAACGCCGGGAAGGGCCCCCGCTCCCGGGCCAGCGCGACCGACGCCCCGTACGCCGCGTCGCGCAGGGTGCGGACGATGGCGGCGGCGGTGTCGCGGGCCCCGGTGCTGTCGTAGGGGAGCCCGAGGAGGATCAGGGCATCGCCCAGCCCCGTGAGCCCGAGTCCGACCCGGCGCTTGGCGAGGGCCTCGGCCTGCTGCTGCGGGAGCGGCCACAGGGTGAGGTCCAGGACGTTGTCGAGCAGGCGCACCGCCGCCGGCACCAGGGCCCGGAGGGACTCGAAGTCGAATCGCGCCGCCGCGCTGAAGGGGTCCCGGACGAAAAGGGTCAGGTCGAAGGAGCCAAGGCAGCAGCAGCCGTAGGGCGGGAGCGGCTGCTCGCCGCAGGGGTTGGTGGCCTCGATGCTCTCCAGGTACGCGAGGTTGTTCTCGGCGTTGATCCGATCGACGAAGAGCAGCCCCGGATCCCCATGTCGGTGGGCCCGGCTCACCAGGGTCGCGAACAGCTCCCGGGCCTCGCGGCGCCCATACACCCAGAGTCCGTCGGCGCGCCGGCGGGCCCCCGCCGCCTTGAGCGCCGCCCCGGGCTCGGCCCCATGGATCAGCTCGATGGAGCGACCCGCCACGACCGCCTCCAGGAAGGCGCCCGTGGCGGCCACCGAGAGGTTGAAGTTCGTGAGCTCACCCGGGGCGTCCTTGGCCTGGATGAAGCGCTCGATGTCGGGATGGTCCGCCCTGAGCACCGCCATCTGGGCACCGCGACGGGCCCCGGCGGACTCCAGGGTCTCGCAGGAGCGGTCGAAGAGGCGCATGAAGGAGACGGGCCCGCTAGCGAGCGACGCGGTGCTGTGGACCAGGGCCCCCTTGGGCCTGAGCGCGGAGAAGTCCAGGCCGACACCGCCCCCCCGCCGGAGGGTCTCCGCCGCCTCCTGAAGCGCCGGATAGATGCCCGGCACGTCCCCGTCCCGACCCCCGATGCTGTCGCCCAGGGGCTGCACGAAGCAGTTGACCAGGGTGGTCTGGAGGCGGGTCCCCGCCGCTGCATTGATCCGGCCGCCGGGGATGAAGCCCGCCCGCTGGGTCGCATAGAAAACCCGCTCCCAGTGGTCCCGATCCGGCTCGCTGGCGGCCAGGGCCCTTGCCACGCGCCGACGCACCCCATCCAGGTCCCGCTCCCCCGCGGCGGCGTACTTGCGCCTCAGGGTATCCACTGAGATGGGCTGGGGACCGAGCCGCGGCTCCGGCCTGCCGGCATCGGTCACGGGCCGTCCCCAAGGAACGATCGGGGGTCCGCCCCCAGGAGCCGCTGCACCAGGAGCCCCGCCAGGGTCAGGCCAAAGAGTGCGGGCAGGTAGCTGACCGTGCCATTGACTGCCCGGGGCCGCCCGCGCGCCAGCGCCTCCGGAGGCAGGGGTGGGCGGGGCGGCTCGTCGGACCACACCACCGTGACCCCGCGCCCGATGCCACGGCGCCGCAGCCGGGAGCGGACGACCCGGGCCAGGGGGCAGACGCGCGTGTCCATGAGGTCCCCGACTTGCAGCCGGGTGGGGTCGAGCCGCCCCCCGGCCCCCATGCTGCTCAGGATCGGGACCCCCTGCCCCACCGCGGCCGCGATCAGCTCCACCTTGCTCGAGAGGCTGTCGATGGCGTCCACCACCTGATCGAAGCCATCGGCGACCAGGCCGGGGATGTCGTCCGGTCCCAGGAACCGCTGGATCAGGGTCACCCGGCAGTCGGGATTGATGTCACGGACGCGCTCGGCCATGACCTCCGCCTTGGGCCGCCCCAGGGTGGAACCCAGGGCGACGACCTGGCGGTTGAGATTCGAGCCCGCCACCCGATCGTGATCCGCCAGCGTCAGCTCACCCACGCCGGCCCGCGCCAGGGCCTCGGCGACGAAGGAGCCCACCCCACCGACACCGGCCACCAGGACCCGGGCGGACCGCAGCCGGGCGATGCCCTGGTCGCCGACCAGGATGTGGGTCCGCTGATAGAGGGGGACCAGGCCCTCGCCATCCGAGGCCCCAGCCTGACCGGGCGTCACCGCGCGCCCCGCAGCCGCGGGTCGAAGGCGTCTCGCACCACGTCGGCGAACAGGTTGGCCATCAGCACCAGGGTGAACATGAAGAGGAAGGCCGCGGCCAGGGACCACCAGACCACCGGCTCCCGGGCCATCTCGAGCCGGGAGCTGTTGATCATGTTGCCCCAGCTGTTCATGGTGGGGTCCACGCCGATGTTGACATAGGACAGCACCGCCTCCGCCAGGACCAACCCGCTGAAGTCCAGGACCAGGGTGATCATCACGATGTGCAGCACGTTGGGCAGGATATGACGCCCGATGATGGCGAAGTGCCCAACCCCCAGTGCGGCCGCCGCCTGGACATAGTCGGACTCCCGAAGCTTCAGGGCATCGCCCCGCAAGAGCCGGCAGAGCCCCGTCCAGCTGGTGACCCCGAGGATCAGACACAGGAAGAGCAACCGCAGGTCCGCCCGCTCCACCAGGCTCTCGAAGCGGTCCGCGTTGTTGCTCATGTAGACCTGCAGCATCAGGATGGCGGCGGCGATCAGGAGCACACCGGGGATCGAGTTCAGGGTGGTGTACAGGTATTGGATGACGTCGTCCACCCAACCGCGGAAGTAGCCGGCCATGATCCCAAGGATGATGGCGGCCGGCAGCATCACCAGGGTGGTCAGGGTCCCGATGACGAGCCCGGTGCGGATGGACTTCAGTGCCTGGTAGAAGACGTCTTCCCCAACCTTGTCGGTGCCCAGGATGTGATAGTCGAGGGCCAGATTGCCGGCCGCGAAGGAGAGGGCCAGCATCACCAGCAGGGTGATCAGGGCCGCGCGCCAGGGGATCTGGGTCCGCCCCTGCCGGATGAGGGCACCTATCTCGGACATCGACCGCGCCTGATGTCGCGCGAGGAGCCACACCAGCCCCAGGCCGAGGAGACCCCAGGCCAGGAGTCCCTGGGCGGCGCCCCGGAGACTCCGCAGCAGGATATCCAGGCCCCGTCGATCCAGGTCCTGCAGGTGGCTCCCGCCGTGCAGCAGCCGCGGGAAGTCCCGAGCCACCGACCCGCCCGGCTGGGTCATCGCCTCCTTGACGAAGAGGTGGGTCGCGAAGGGGGCGGAGTAGGTCTTCTCCTGGCCTTCCCGCAGGGACCGGAGCAGGACGTCCAGGAGACTCAGGACCTCGGGGGAGAACTGGGCCGGGGCACCGGGCTGCTGCTGCGGAAGGCGCAACCGGAAGTGCACCGTATCCAATAAACCGACCAAGACGTAGAAGGCGAGCACCACCAGGGTCATCACGCCTACCCGGGAGCGCACCACCCACCGCCAGGGGGCCCGCAGGTGCTCATGGCCGCGTGCATAGAGGGCGAAGCCCACCGCCAGCGCGATCAGCAGGAAGACCAGGGCATCGGTCCACAGCACGACCGGCATCAGGGGCATGGGCCGATTCCGCTCATTCGGCGCTGCTCCACGGATACGCCCTCATTGCAGGCGGACCCGGGGGTCCACCAGGGTGTAGGAGATATCGGTCAGGATCAGCCCCAGGATATAGAGCACGGCCCCGAGGAAGACCATGGCCCTGACGATGGCGAAGTCCTGGTTGTTGATGGCGTCGATGGTGTAGCTGCCCAGACCCGGGATCCCGAAGAAGGACTCGGTGATCAGGCTCCCCATGAAGAGGAGCGGCAGGACCACCACTACCCCGGTCAGGATGGGGATCATGGCATTCCCCAGGACATGGCGGAACAGGACACGGCGCTCCCCCAGCCCCTTGGCCCGGGCCGTGCGCACATAGTCCTTGGAGACCTCCTCCAGGAACAGGGTGCGGTACCAGCGGGTGCCCGCCCCGATCCCGCCTATCACACCCACGATCACCGGAAGGATCAGGAATTTCCAGGCATGGATGCCCGTGTCGTACCCCGAGATGGGCACCAGATGGAAGAGCTTGCTGAGCAGAAACTGGCCCCCGATGATGTAGAACAGTCCCGAGATGGACATCATTGCGACCAGGACCACGACGCTGCCCAGATCCACGTAGGTGGCCCGGAACAGGACGATGAAGAGGGCCAGACTGATGTTCACCGCCAGGCCCACCAGCAGCACCGGCACCGCGATGGCGAGACTCGGCCACATGCGCTGGGCGATGTCGTAGCCGATGTCCCGGCCGTCGTCCGAGGAGCCGAAATCGAAGGCGAACAGCCGCACCGAGCGCTCGAAGAAGATGGTCTCGGTGAAGCGCGCGAGCCCCGAGGCCGAGTCGTTGAACAGCAGGGGCTTGTCGTAGCCGTGCTCCCGCTTCCAGTTGACGATCGCCTCCTCGGTGACACGCTTCTCCCCCAAGTGCATTCTGGCCATCTCATCCGGCGAGTTGAGCACGAAGAACAGGACGAAGGTGAAGAGATTCACCCCGATCAGGATGGGAACGGCGTAAAGCAGCCGGCGAATGATGTAAGCGGTCACAGGGCGGTGCTCCGCTCACGCCGACGCACCAGCCACAGGGCGGGCAGCAGCAATGCCACCCCCAGTCCCAACAGGGTCCACAGGGGCCACAGGACCGGTGGGTTCCACTGGGCCTGGAGCCGCTCCCGCAGCTCGGGCTCCAGCCGACGGTACTTGAGGGTGTTGTTGGCCATGGTGTTGGGCACCGCGTTGTGCACCCATTGGTGGTGGAGGCTGAAGGATTTGGGGTTGAAGCCCCAGACCCAGGGCGCGTCCCGGCGGGCGATCTCCACCAGCTGATCGATGACGGCCTGACGCTCCGGCCCATCGTCCATGTACTTCATGACGTCGAAGAGCCGGTCGAACTCCGGGTTGGAGTAATTCGCCGCGTTCTCCCCCTGGTGCTCGACCTTCCCATTGGGGCCATAGAGCAGAAACAGGAAGTTCTCCGGGTCCGGATAATCCGCGTTCCAGCCCCACATGAAGACCTGGCCGGTACCGTTGTGCATCTTCTCCTGGAAGCGGTTGTAGTCCGTGGAGCGGATCACCAGCTCGATTCCGAGCTTGGCGAACTGCTTGCGGATCCAGTTGAGCCGGGACTTGTCGTCCGGCCCGGTGGCCACCGCCTCGAAGTTGATGCTCAGCGCGCGTCCGGTCTCCTGATCGCGCCCGCCGGGGTAGCCCGCCTGCTCCAGAAGCCGCCGGGCCTCCTCGATCCCGCGACGTACCGGGCGGCCGTCCCGCCACGCGTAGACGTAGGGGTTGATCCCCGCCTCGCCCTCCCGGTAGCCGAAGATCCCCGGGGCGATGGGGCCCTGCGCCGGCAGTCCCCGGCCGTTGGCGAAGATCGAGATGAACTCCTCGTAGTCCATGGCGATCGAGATGGCGCGACGCAAAAGACGCGTACGCTGCGAGGTCCCACCGATCACCGGGTCCAGCATATTGAAGCCCATGTAGAAGATCGAGGGCTCCACCGCGGTCAACAGCTCGATCCCCTTCTCCCGCATCGCCTCGGTGAGCATCGGCTCCCCGCCGTCCCCGAGCCGCACCGCCTGATCGAAGGCGTCGGAGGCGATGCCGGAGTTGTCGTAGTAGCCCTGCAGGAACTTGTTCCAGCGTGGGATATCTTCCTTTTCGAGGCTGAAGATCGCCCCATCCACAAAGGGCAAGGGTCGTCCCGCATCCACCAGCCGCCCCGCCTCCCGGTCGCCGGGCATCCCCTCGCTCGGATAGGCCTCGCCCCCGAAGTTGGGGTTACGGCTGAGAACCATCCGAAGGTTGGGGTTGTTCTCGCTCAGCATGAAGGGACCCGTGCCCACCGGGTACCAGTCGAGCACGATGTTGCGCTCCGCCATGCCCGGCTGGGCGTAGAAATGCTCCGCCTCCCAGGGCAAGGGCGCGAAGAAGGGCATGGCGAGCCAGTAGGCGAACTGGGGATACTTGCCGTTCACCCGGATTCGCAGGCTGTACGGATCCAGGATCTGCACCCCCTCGATCACCGCCTCGCGCAGGGTCTGAACGCGGGCGACGGGGTCGCTGGGTGCCTGCGCCTCCAGCCGCTGGACCAGGTCCGCGAAGCCCCGAATATAGGTCCCCATGACCCCGGCGATAGGGGAGTGCAGCCAGGGGGCCGCCAGGCGCTTGATCTGATACGCGAAGTCCTCGGCCGTGAGCTCGCGGGAGCCCGTCTCGGGAAAGTCGCCGAGCCTGTTGATGCCGTCGAGGTCACCAGGGGTCAGCGCGTGATAGCGCAACGCCCCATCGGCGTGCCGCGCAAAGGCCGGGTGGGGCTGGAATCGGATGCCCGGCCGGATGCGGATCAGGTAGTCGCTGTAGGCGATGGCACCTGTCTCGGCGTCATGGGGGAGCGGATTCCCATCCCCGTCGAAATAGGCGGGCTCGGGCACCTCGGTCGCGGACAGGGGCACCAACCGATAGGGCCGCAGCAGGAGGTGATACTGGAGCGGCGGCTCGTAGATCTGGGCCAGAAAGGCGTATTCGTTGGAGCTGTAGGACCGCGCCGGGTCGAGGTGCTTGGGCCGCTCGTCGAAGGAGCTATTGAACAGGTTCTGCCGCGCCTGGCCATGTGGATAGGGATCGTTCCATGGGGCCGGACCACAGCCAGCGAGCAAGAAAAGCAGGAGGACCCAGAGGCACCGGGCCCATGAGACAGCGGATGCCCGCCCTTTTACTCGTTTTGGAGTTTCTGTACTGTTGCCCTTTTGCATCGCGGGGTCATGATCGCACGGCGCCCTACCCCCCCGAAAGCGGCTGCCCCAAGCGCGGCCAACGCCCCACCATCGACAAGAGACGAGCATCCATGGGATTTCTGAACGACAAGCGGGTTCTGATCACCGGGGTCGCAAGCAACCGCTCCATCGCCTGGGGCTGTGCGACCGCCATGCATCGGGAGGGGGCGCAACTCGCCTTCACCTACCAGAACGACAAGCTCAAGGGGCGCGTCGAGGAGATGGCCGCCCAGCTCGGCTCCAGCCTCTGCCTGCCCCTGGACGTGGGGAGCGACGCCCAGATCGAGGAGACGTTTGGGCGACTCGCGGGGGAATGGGACAGGCTCGACGCCATCGTCCACTCCATCGCCTTCGCCCCGCGGGAGCAGCTGGAAGGAGACTATGTGGACGCGGTGACCCGGGAGGGCTTCTCCACCGCCCACGAGATCAGCTCCTACAGCCTAGCCGCCCTGGCCAAGGCCAGCCGTCCCCTGATGGCGGGCCGCAACGGGGCCCTGGTGACCATGACCTACCTCGGCGCCGTTCGGGCGGTCCCCCACTACAACGTCATGGGGGTGGCGAAGGCCAGCCTGGAGGCCAACGTGCGCTACCTGGCCGCCTCCCTCGGGCCTCAGGGAACGCGGGTCAACGCCGTCTCCGCGGGCCCCATCCGCACCCTGGCGGCGGCGGGCATCTCGGACTTCCGTGGGATGCTCAAGCAGGTGGAGGAGCGCACCCCGCTGCGTCGCAATGTCACCATCGAGGAGGTCGGCAACGCCGCCGCCTTCCTGTGCTCGGACCTCGCGAGCGGTATCACCGGGGATGTGCTCTACGTCGACACGGGCTATCACATCCTCGGGCTGGGCTGACCCCGGGGACGGGGCCCGCCGGCACCGAGGTCTGCCTCCAGCCCGGATGGGGCCCCGTCAGCCCTCGGCGGCCTCTCCGACCGGCTTACGCTCGATCTTCGCCCGCTGCTCCATGTCGTCCAGGACCGCCTCCGAGGCCTGACGCCCCATGAGCTGACCGAGCAGGGAGCGATCCAGGTCGGTTTCGTTCACGCCGGGCCCGGTGACCTCCCCCGGCTCCACCCGTGAGACGCGAACGATGGCCGCGTCTCCGTTCTCCAGGGCCACGGTTCCGACGCTCGCCTGACCCTCCGACGGATTCGGCAGGGTGAAGGCGACCGTGCGCACCGGCACGGGCAGCTTGGGATCCCTGCGCCCGACCAACCCCGGCTCCTCCGGCTTGTCCTCCCCGGCGACGGCGGACCAATCCGCCCCGCCGCGGAGCTTCTCCGCCCCGGACTCGGCGGCCTGGAGGGCGGCCTCGCGGGCCTGCTCCTGTCGCAGGGCCGCGACGATCTCGTCGCGCACCTCGTCGAGGGGACGGGTCGAGGCCTCCCGATGGTCGATCACCCGAACCACGACCGCCTGGAGGACCTCCTTCTCCGGCTCGATGAGATCGCTGTTATGACGCTCGTTCAGCACCTCCTCGCTGAAGGCGGCCGCGGTCACCTTGGGATGGCCGAGCAGGCCCTCGCCCCCGGCGCGGGCGATCCAGTCGCTCTGCTGGATCGTCAGGCCCAGCTCCTCGGCCGCCGGCTTGAGGCTGTCCGGGTTCTCGTAGACGACGTTGGCAAGCCGCTCGCCGAGGTCGTAGAAGAGGGACTCGGCCTTCTGGCGCGCCAGCTCCTTGCTCAACGATTCCCGGATCTCCTCGAAGGGCTTGATCCGGGCCGGGGCGATCTCCTCCACCTCGATCAGGTGATAACCGAAGCGTGATCGCACGGGCTCGCTGAGCTCGCCGGCCGCCAGGCCGAAGGCGGCCTGATCGAAGACCGGGTCCATCAAGCCCTGCTCGATCTCCCCGAGGGATCCGCCGTTGGAGGCGCTACCCGGGTCCTTGGAGACGGCCTTCGCGACCTCCCCGAAGGGCTCGCCCCCCTGGATACGCTCGCGCACCGCCTGGATCTCCTCGAGCACCGCCGCGGCCTGGGTCTCGTCGGCGTCCGCGGGCACCGGGAGCAGGATATGGCGCACCTTGCGGCGCTCCGGCTGGCCGAAGCGGGCCTGCTCCGACTCGTAGACCCGCCGCAGCTCATCCTCGCTAACGGTCTCGCCACTCGCGAGGGCGTTGACGTCCAGCACCAGGTACTCCAGGCGCACCTGCTCCGGGATCTGGAAACGCGCGGTATTGGCCGAGTAATAGGCCTGGATCTCGTCCTCGGCGATGGGCGAGTCTTCGACGTAGCGGGCCGCCGGAATCCGCAGCCAGGTCAGCTCCCGTTGCTGATCCGAAAGCCGCTGGTAGGCCTCACGCTCGGCCGTGGTCACGAGCTCGCTTCCCACCACCCCGCGCACCATCTGGGTCCCCACCAGGCGTTGGCGCAGCTGGGCCTCATACAGAGCGGGCGACAGCCCCTGCAGCTCCAACATCTGCTCGTAGAGGGCCTTGTCGAACTGCCCCCCCCGTTGGAAGGCCGGCTCGGCCAGGATCTGCGCCTGCACCTCTTGGTCAGAGACCCGGAATCCCAGCCGGTCCGAGACGTCCAGGAGCAGGGTCTCGCGGATCATGTCATCCAGGACCTCCTGGCGCAGCCGCCGGTCGTCGAGCTGGGCGGCATCGTAGGCCGCGCCCAAGCGCTCCCGCAGCTGGATACGGGCCTGCTGGACACGCCGCTGAAGATCCTGCTCCTTGATCTCGACCCCGTTGACCTTGGCCACCACGATCTCCGAGCCCACGCCCAGATAGGACTGGATGCCCCAGAGGGCGAACGGGATACTGATCAAGATGACGATAACCCAGGCGATCCAGCCCTGGGCACGGTCCCGAATGGTCTGCAGCATGGCGTCTACTCGATTGGGAGTTGGATAGGGATTTGGGATGGGAATCCGGACGCTTTGGCGCAGCCCCCCGGCTGGGGCGGGAGCCCGGCCCCAGGCCCGTTCGAAGGGCCCCGCAAACGAGAACGGGGTACCGGCTAGGGTACCCCGTCGACATCTTATTGGCGGAGCGGACGGGGCTCGAACCCGCGACCCCCGGCGTGACAGGCCGGTATTCTAACCAACTGAACTACCGCTCCTTAAACTGTCTTTGGAATCGGGTCTTTCGAATCGGCCGATTGGTTTCACCGTTCGAGCCTTGGTGGGTGCTGCAGGGATCGAACCTGCGACCCTCGCCTTGTAAGGGCGATGCTCTCCCGGCTGAGCTAAGCACCCAAACCGGACCTTCCGAAAGGCCGGTTATTGTACGGCGTCTTTGAGGGCTTTTCCAGCCTTGAACGACGGCGTCTTCGAGGCCGCAATCTCAATGCTCGCGCCGGTCTGGGGGTTGCGCCCGGTACGTGCCGCGCGCTCCTTGACGGAAAAGGTACCGAAGCCGATCAAGGAGACACTCTCTCCATTCTTTAGCGCCACCGCGATGGCGTCCGTCAAGGCATCCAAAGCCCGCCCAGCCGCACTCTTGGAGATATCGCCAGCCTCCGCCATCGCCTCGATCAAATCCGACTTGTTCATTCTTCCCCCAATTCTTGTGGCCACATGGTTCACGCGTACACAGAAAGGTGTTCTTCCGAACCGGCTGCCTGATCGTCGAGGGAACCCCCTGGTCCCACCCTGACATCGTTCTGCGCACCTGGTCATCCTAAGGCGGAGTGGACTCCGCCGGCAACCACGATTTGCCCTTTCGTCGGGCAAAATAAGGCGGTGGACCGCGGATCGGCCACGGGCTGGGGCCACTATCGCGGGCGATTCGATCCAGAGCGACGCGACCTGTCCGCAATACACGGACAGGTCGCTGCATTTGACTTGTCAGACGGCTCTGGGGAACCCCAGCTGCCGGCAGGGGTGTCAGTGATGGGTGGGGGTGGCCTGGTCACGGGCCGGCTCCGCGGGCTTGTCCGCCACCTCTTCCGGAACAACCGCGATGGCCGTGTCCCCCCCCTCGGCCTCGACCGACTCTGGCCTGCGGATCAGGGCAATGTCCAACACCTCATCGATCCAGCGGACAGGTCGAATGTCCAGGTTCTGCTGGATGTTCTTGGGGATCTCGGTGAGGTCGCGCTCGTTCTCGCTGGGAATGATGACGGTGTCGATGCCACCGCGATGGGCAGCGAGCAGCTTCTCCTTGAGGCCGCCGATTGGAAGCACCTCCCCTCTCAGGGTGATCTCGCCGGTCATCGCGACGTTGGATCGCACCGGAACCTTGGTCAAGGCCGACACCAGGGCCGTGCACATGGCCACGCCCGCACTGGGACCGTCCTTCGGGGTCGCACCCTCGGGAACATGGATGTGGACGTCGTAGGTGTTGTGGAAGTCGCCGGGAATTCCGAGTGCCTCCGCCCGGGCCCGTACCACCGTCATGGCGGCCTGGATGGACTCCTGCATCACATCGCCCAGCTGACCCGTGTAGGTGAACTTGCCCTTGCCGGGCACCAGGGCCGACTCGATCCGCAACAGCTCCCCGCCCACCTCGGTCCAGGCGAGGCCAGTGACCTGACCGATCTGGTCGTGCTCGTCGGCCCGGCCGTAGCGAAAGCGCTGAACCCCCAGATACTTCTCCAAGGACTTCGGGGTGATGACGGACGCGGCACCCCGCTTCTTGAGCAGCACATCCTTGACCACCTTCCGGCAGATCTTGGAGATCTCCCGCTCCAGGTTCCGCACCCCCGCCTCCCGCGTGTAGTGGCGGCAGATGTCGCGCAGGGCCGACTCACGGATGGTCAGCTCACCCTCCTTCAGGCCGTTGTTCTTGGTCTGCTTGGGGATCAGGTAGCGCTCGGCAATGGCCACCTTCTCGTCCTCCGTGTAACCGGAGAGCCGAATCACCTCCATGCGGTCCAGCAGGGCCGGCGGGATGTTCAGGGTGTTGGCGGTGGCCACGAACATGACCTCGGAGAGGTCGAAGTCCACCTCGAGGTAATGGTCGTTGAAGGTGTGGTTCTGCTCGGGATCCAGGACCTCCAGCAGGGCCGAGGCCGGGTCACCCCGGAAGTCCATGGCCATCTTGTCGATCTCGTCGAGCAAGAAGAAGGCGTTGCGCGATCCGACCTTGGAGAGATTCTGAATGATCTTGCCCGGCAGGGCACCGATGTAGGTGCGCCGGTGACCGCGGATCTCCGCCTCGTCGCGCACACCCCCGAGGGACATGCGCACGAACTTGCGGTTGGTCGCCCGGGCGATGGACTGACCCAGCGAGGTCTTGCCCACACCGGGGGGACCGACCAGACAGAGGATGGGGCCCTTGAGCTTGCGCACCCGCTGCTGCACCGCCAGGTACTCGAGGATGCGCTCCTTGACCCGCTCCAGGCCGTAGTGGTCCTTGTCCAGGACCTCCTCGGCGACGCGGATATCGTTGCGGATGCGGGTTCGCTTGTTCCAGGGCACATTGACCAGGGTGTCCACGTAGTTGCGAACCACCGTGGCCTCGGCCGACATGGGCGACATCAGCTTGAGCTTGTTCAGCTCCGCCTGGGCCTTGGCCTTCACCTCCTTGGGCATCCCCGCCGCCTCGATGCGCTTGGCCAGCTCCTCGATCTCGTTCGGGGCCTCTTCCAGCTCACCCAACTCCTTCTGAATGGCCTTCATCTGCTCGTTGAGGTAATACTCCCGCTGGTTCTTCTCCATCTGGCGCTTCACCCGGCCGCGGATGCGCTTCTCCATCTGGAGGATGTCGTTCTCCGACTCCATGAGCCCCATCAGGTGCTCGAGACGGGCCTGGACGTCGACCATCTCCAGCACCCGCTGCTTCTCGTCGAGCTTCAGCGACATGTGCGCGGCCATGGTGTCCGCGAGGCGCCCCGCCTCGTCGATGCTCGACAGGGAGGTCAGCACCTCCGGCGGCACCTTCTTGTTGAGCTTGACGTACTGGTCGAACAGGGCGATCGCCGAGCGCATGAGCACCTCCTGCTCGCGCTCGTCGGACTCCAGGGATTCCTCCAGTGGCTCGATGACGGCCGAGAAGGACTCCTCGGTGGTCAGGAAGCGCTCGATCCGTGCCCGCTGATTGCCTTCGACCAGCACCTTGACGGTGCCGTCCGGGAGCTTGAGGAGCTGCAGGATGTTGGCCAGGGTCCCGATCTCATGGAGATCCTTGACCCCCGGGTCGTCCAGGTCCGCGCTCTTCTGCGCCACCAGGAGGATCTGCTTGTCGTTGGCCATGGCGCCATCGAGGGCGCGGATGGATTTGTCGCGTCCCACGAACAGCGGGATGACCATGTGGGGATAGACAACGACGTCCCGCAGCGGCAGGACCGGGACCTCATGGGAAGCTTGCGCGTGGGTTCTGGAGGAGTCTCGTTGCGCCATGAAGGGGTCTCGCGTGGCGCCGACTCACCGGGGCCTCGAACGACGCGACCCCCGGGTTGGGGGCCGTGGCGCGACTCCGACGGCGAGGCCGGCTGGATGTACGGTTAATTCCAGAGTCAGGGCGCCCCGGCCCGAAGTCAACCGCCCTTGTGCGTTCTGACCCCGCGGGCCCGGATCCTCACCCTGGGTTCCACCTACGCCCCCTGGCGAAGCTCAATCGCCGGAGGCCGCCTGCTTCTCGACACCTTCGTAGATCAGGAAGGGCTTGTTCTCGCCCGTGATCACGGATCCGTCCACCACCACCTTGCCCACGTTGCGCATGGAGGGCAGGTCGTACATCGTATCCAGCAGCACCTGCTCCATGATCGTGCGCAGGCCCCGTGCGCCGGTCTTGCGCTCCATGGCCTTGCGGGCGATGGCGCGCAGGGCGTCGTCGCGCAGCTCCAGCTCCACCCCTTCCATCTCGAACAGCCGCGCGTACTGCTTGACGAGGGCGTTCTTGGGCTCGGTGAGGATGCGCATCAGGGCCTCCTCATCCAGCTCTTCGAGGGTGGCCATGACCGGAAGGCGCCCGACGAACTCCGGAATCAGGCCATAGCGGATCAGGTCCTCCGGCTCGACGGCCGCCAGCAGCTCGCCGATCTGGCGCTTGTCGTCCTTACTGTGGACATCGGCGGAGAAGCCGATCCCCCCCTTGCGGGACCGGTTCTGGACGACCTTGTCGAGACCCGCGAAGGCACCGCCGACGATGAAGAGGATGTTGGCGGTATCGACCTGCAGAAACTCTTGCTGGGGGTGCTTGCGCCCACCCTGCGGCGGAACCGAGGCGATGGTCCCCTCGATCAGCTTCAGCAGGGCCTGCTGGACCCCCTCGCCCGACACGTCCCGGGTGATGGAGGGGTTGTCGGACTTGCGGGAGATCTTGTCGATCTCGTCGATGTAAACAATGCCGGTCTGGGCCTTCTCGACATCGTAGTCGCACTTCTGCAGGAGCTTCTGGATGATGTTCTCCACGTCCTCCCCTACGTAGCCCGCCTCCGTCAAGGTGGTGGCATCCGCGATCGTAAAGGGGACGTTGAGCAGTCGGGCCAAGGTCTCGGCCAGAAGCGTCTTGCCGGAGCCCGTGGGGCCGATCAGCAGGATGTTGCTCTTCGCGATCTCGATCCCGTCCTTGGCATCCGCTGCCTCCAAGCGCTTGTAATGGTTGTAGACGGCGACGGAAAGGACCTTCTTCGCATAGTCCTGTCCGATGACGAACTGATCCAGGCTCTCATTGATCTCCCGCGGCTTGGGCAGCTTGCTGGTGGCGTCGGCGCCACCCTCCTGCATCTCCTCGCGGATGATGTCGTTACACAGCTCGACGCATTCGTCACAGATGAAGACGGAGGGCCCGGCGATCAGCTTACGCACCTCGTGCTGACTCTTGCCGCAGAAGGAGCAGTAGAGCAGCTTGCCCTCGTCGCTCTTACCGTGACTGTTTCCGCTCATCGGGCATGCCTCTCCGGGGGTCGAACAACAACAAGGACAAAATGGTCCCTGACAAGGCTAACTCAATCATAACCTTTTGCGCTTCGATGGCAAGACGCTCACGACTTGGCCTGGAGGGGGCCCCGCTCGCTGAGGACCTTGTCGATCAGGCCATAGGCCTGCGCCTCTTCGCCACTCATGAAGCGGTCCCGCTCCGTGTCCTCGGCGATCTTCTCGATGGGCTGTCCCGTGTGGTGGGCGAGGATCTCATTGAGCCGGTCACGGATATAGAGGATCTCCCGGGCATGGATGTCGATGTCGGTGGCCTGCCCCTGGAACCCGCCCAGGGGCTGATGGATCATCATCCGGGAATGCGGCAGACAGAAGCGCTTGCCGGAGGCGCCCCCCGCCAGCAGCAGGGCACCCATGCTCGCCGCCTGACCCACACACATCGTGCTCACGTCGGGGCGCACGAAGCGCATGGTGTCGTAGATGGCCAGCCCCGCGGTCACCGACCCACCCGGGGAGTTGATGTAGAGATGGATGTCCTTGTCCGGGTTCTCGGACTCCAGGAACAGGAGCTGGGCCACCACCAGGTTGGCCATGTGATCTTCCACCGGCCCGACGATAAAGATCACGCGCTCCTTGAGGAGCCGCGAATAGATGTCGAAGGAGCGCTCGCCCCGCGCGGTCTGCTCGATGACGATGGGCACCAGCCCGAGGCCCTGGGGGCTCCAGCTGCTCTCGCCGGTACTACCTAAGATCTTGCTCATGGATTGGACTCACTTGGTCGGTTGGGGCTCTGTCAGCTGGGCGAAGCTCAGGGGCTCATCCTCGACCGTCACCTGGTCGAGCACCCAGTCCACCACCTGGTCCTCGAGGACCAGGGACTCCACGGGACCGAGCCGCTTGCGATCCGCGTAGTAGTACTGGATGACCTCCTGGGGCTCCTCGTAGCTGGAGGCCATGTCCTCGACGGCGGCCCGGACGCGGGACGGGTCGGCCTTGATGCCGTTCTGCTTGACGATCTCGCCGATGATGAGACCCAGGGCGACCCGTCGACGCGCCGATTCCTCGAACAGCGCGTCCGGCAGCTCCATTTGGCCTCCGCCAAGATTCTCGCGCATCTGGTCCTTCAGGGTCTTGATCTCCGCCTGCACCAGGGCCTTGGGGACCTCGATGGAATTCGCCGAGACGAGCAGGTCCATTACCCGCTCCTTGGTCGTTCCCTTGACCCGCTGGGCCAGCTCCCGCTCCATATTGGCTCGAACCTCCCCCCGAAAGCGCTCGAGATCCCCGTCCGAGACCCCGAACTCCCGCGCGAAGGCCTCGTCGATCTCGGGCAGGACCGCTCTGCTGATCGAATCGACCTGCACCTCGAAGTGAACCGGCTTGCCGGCAAGCTCCTCACGCTGGTACCCCTCGGGAAACTGGAGGTCGAGGGAGCGGGTCTCCCCGGCCACGGCACCGATCAGGGCATCCTCGAAGCCGGGGATCATACGCCCCGATCCCAACTCCACCTGTGCGCCCGAGCCCGAGCCCCCCTCGAACGGCTCCCCGTCGATGGTGCCCGTGTAGGCGATGGTCAACCGGTTACCAGGCTCCGCGGGTCCATCGACGGGCTCCCAGGTCTTACGCTGGGCCCGCAGGCGCTCCAGCATGGTCTCCAGGTCCGCATCGCTCACCTGGGCCGACGGGCGCTTGACCACCTGACCGGCGAGGGGGGCGAGCTGGAGATCCGGCAGCACCTCAAAGACGGCGGTGTATCCGAATCGCTGCTGGTCCAGGTCGATCTTCGGCTCGACCTTCGGCATTCCGGCGGGACGCAGGGCCTCCTGGGCCACCGCCTCGCCGAAGCTCGACTGGACGAGCTCCCCGAAGACCTCCTGCTGGATCGCCTCCCCGTAACGCTGGCGCAGCAGCTTGAGGGGCACCTTTCCGGGGCGGAACCCGGGCAGCCGGGCGTTGCGCGCCATCTGTTGCAGGCGCTTGTCCACCTCACCCTGAATCCGCTCGAAAGGCAGGTCGACGTGCATCCGCCGCTCCAGGCCGTCCCCAGACTCCACCGATACTTGCATGCTTATGGTCTCCCAGCGGCAGCGGACTTGACCCGCCCCTGCCCCGCGACTGGCGTTGCTCCAACACCGGGCGCCATCGGCTGCCCGGCCTCTCAGAAACGAGTCAGTATAACGACGAGCCTATGGGGGCTCCAAGGGCAGGACGCCGCGCTCGCGCTCGCCGCCCCGGCGCAGCTCGCGCTTCAGGATCTTGCCCGCGGCGTTGCGCGGCAGGACGCGGTGGAGCTCGAAGCGGCGGGGCACCTCATGACGGCCGAGGCGCGCTCGGCACCAGTCCCGAAGCTCCGCCACGTCCAGCGTCAGATCCGGCTTGAGTGCGACATGGGCAACGGGGACCTCGCCATGCCGAGGGTCCTGATCCCCCACCACCGCCGCCTCCGCCACGGCCGGATGGGCATAGAGGACCTCCTCGATGATCCGCGGATACACGTTCATCCCGTTGACGATGATGAGGTCCTTGATGCGGTCCACCAGGTGGAAATAGCCGTCGGCGTCCCGAAGGCCCAGGTCGCCGGTCCTGAACCAGTCCCCGAAGAAGGCCTCCCGCGTCGCCTCCGGAAGATTGAGATAACCCTTCATCACGTTGGGGCCGCGCACGCAGACCTCGCCCGCGGTGCCGTCCGGGAGCTCGCGCCCCGACGGGTCCAGTATCCGCATCTCCACCCCGGGGATCGGCAAGCCCACCGAGCCTGGCTTGCGAGGCCCTTCGGGCGGATTGACGCAGGTCACGGGGGAGCACTCGGTGGGACCGTCGCCCTCAACGATCGGCACCTGGAAGCGTTCCTCGAAGGCAGCCATGACCGCCGCCGGCAGGGCGGCGCCGCCGCTCACGCACAACCGGACGCTCGCCCATTGGGCGAGCGCCCCGTCGTCCAGACGCAGCAAGGTCCCGTACATGCTTGGGACCCCCAGAAACAGGGTGGCCCGGTGATCGGCGATGGCCTGACTGACGAGCCTGGGGTCGAAGCGCGGGACGGGGACCAGGGCGTGTCCATGCAGCAGGGGGGTCAGCATCCCGACCGTGGCCGCGAAGGCGTGGAACAGGGGAAGCACCACGAGGACACGGTCGCCCCCCGTCATCCGCAGGGCCTGCGCCACGCTTGCGCCGTTGGCCATCAGGTTCGCGTGGGTGAGCATGGCCCCCTTGGGGCGCCCGGTCGTCCCGGAGGTATACAGGATGCTGGCAACCGCCTCTTCGGGGTCGAGCGCGAGGGGCGGCGGCATCGGGTGCGGATCCCCAATGACCTCGGCCAACGGGACCGCGTCCCCCGGGCTGCCGCTATCCGTGGGCCCGATGCGCACCCGCACGCCCATTTCCAGCCCCTCCAGGGCCTGAGCTGCCGCGCCATCGAAGGCCCCATGGTTGATGAGCCCCCGAGCCCCGCTGTCCGCGAGGATGAATGCGAGCTCCCGTGGATGGAGGAGCAGGTTGAGTGGGACCAGGGTGCCACCGGCCTTGAGCACGCCGAGATAGGAGACCACGAAGTCGCCGCCGTTCGGGCATAGCAGACCGACGCGATCGCCCCCGCGCAACCCTCGGGATGCCAGGGCTGCGGCCAGGGCATCCGAGCGCCGGTCCAGCTCCCGGTAGCTGAGCCCCCCGGTGTCGTCGAAGACGCAGGCATCCTCCGCGAGCCCCGCCGCGACGGTGCGGAATCGCCCCGGGATGTGGTCGCCGGAGGCGCCGTGCGTCATCGCCCGCCCCAGGCATGGCGGGCGCGAGGCCCGCGTGGTGGGCGCGCCACGCCCCGATCCATCCGCCGCGGCGACGACGTCACGCTAGATGACCTTCGAGAAGCCGACGGGGCCGGTCTTGGCGGCCAGATAGGCGTCGAAGGCCATGCAGATGTTCCGGATCAGCAGCCTGCCCCGGGGCAGGACGCGGATCGCCGTCTCGTCCACGGTCAGCAGACCATCCTCGACCATGGGGCCGAGCCGATCGAGCGAGTCCGCGAAATAGGCCGGGAAGTCGATCCCCCAGCTGGACTCCACCGCCGGGATGGGAAGCTCGAAATGACAGATGAGCCGCGTGATCACATCGCGCCGGATCAGGTCGTCCCGGCTGAGCTCGATGCCCCGGAAGACCGGCAGCCGGCCGGCGTCGATGTCGCCGTAGTAGTCCTCGAGTCCGCGCCGGTTCTGCCCGTACGTGTTATCCACCTTGCCGATGGAGGTCACCCCGAGGCCGATCAGGTCGCAGTCCGCGTGGGTGGAGTAGCCCTGGAAGTTCCGGTACAGGGTCCCCGCCTGCTGGGCCAGGGCCAGCTCGTCGTCCGGACGGGCGAAGTGATCCATGCCGATGTAGACGTAGCCCGCTTCCGTCAGGCGCGCGATGGTGGCCTGGAGGATGTCGAGCTTCACCTCGGGGGCCGGCAGCTCGTCCGCGTTGATCCGCCGCTGGGGCTTGAAGCGCTCCGGCAGATGGGCGTAGTTGAAGATCGAGAGGCGGTCCGGGGCGAAGGCGACGACCCGATCAAGGGTGCGCAGGAAGCTCTCCACCGTCTGGAAGGGCAAGCCATAGATCAGGTCCACGCTGATGGACCTGAAGCCCTCCGCGCGCGCCGCCTCGAGGACCTCCAGGGTCTCCGCCTCGCTCTGGATGCGGTTGACCGCCGCCTGCACCCGGGGCTCGAAGTCCTGGACCCCCAGGCTCATGCGGTTGAATCCGAGCCGGCGCAGGAGCGCGACCGTTCCCGCATCCGCCTCCCGCGGGTCGATCTCGATGGAATACTCCCCGACGCTATCGTCCGCCAGCGCGAAGTGGCGACGGGTCTGGTCCATGAGCCGCTCCATCTGCTCATGGCTGAGAAAGGTCGGTGTGCCCCCGCCCCAGTGGAGCTGCTCCACCCGCCGCCCGGCGTCGAACAGGGCCGACTGGAGCTCGATCTCCCGATGGAGCCGCTCCAGGTAGGGTGGCGCCAGGGTCCGGTCCTTGGTGGCGATCTTGTTACAGGCGCAGTAGAAGCAGACCGTGTCGCAGAAGGGGATATGGAAATAGAGCGAGAGGGGCCTCCCACTCTCGTTGCTGCGGGCACAGGCACGCTGGTAGGCGGCCCCGTCGAAGGTCTCGTCGAACTCCACCGCGGTGGGGTAGGACGTATAGCGAGGCCCGCTCTGGTCGTAGCGCCGGATCAGGTCGAGGTCGAATGAGATGCCCTGATCCATGGGTCAACCCCCCCAAGGGAAGCGTTGTTCGATTGCGCTTCCCTTCCGGGCCACGGAAGGCTCGTCATTCATGGACTCGGGGACCGCCTGGGGCACCCAGTCCACGTACTCGTCGACGCTTCGCGCCCGTCTCAGGGTCATGAGCTCATGCCTCCTCGAATTGGTCTTGGTGCAGCTCGATCTGCTCCCGGGTCAGGAGCAGCACCCCCTCCCCGCCCCGCTCGAACTCGAGCCAGGTCCAGGGGACATCCGGGATGCGCCGCTCAAGCTCCGCGGCCGAGCTTCCAACCTCCAGGATCAGGATTCCCTCCTCCGTGAGGTGACGCGCCGCATCCCGGAGGATTCGCACGACCAGATCCAGACCGTCCTCGCCGCCTAGGAGCCCCAGCTCGGGCTCGCGCCGATACTCCATCGGCAAGCCACTGTACTCCTGCTCGGAGACATAGGGCGGGTTGGACAGGATCAGGTCGTAGCGATTGCCGCTCAGGCCCGAGAACAGGTCCGACTCCAGGACCCGCACCCGATCCCCCACACCGTGACGCTCGACGTTGCGCCTCGCCACCTCCAGCGCGGACGGGGAGAGGTCCACCAGGTCCACGTCCGCATCCGGCAGGTAGACCGCGGCGGCGATCCCGATGCAGCCGCTGCCGGCGCACAGGTCCAGCACCCGCCCGACGCGCTCCCCGTCGATCCAGGGATCGAACCCGGCCTCGATCAGCTCCGCCATCGGCGAGCGGGGCACCAGCACCTGATCGTTGACGAGGAACTCGAGGCCCGCGAACCAGGCACGTCCCGTGAGGTAGGCAGCGGGCACCCGCTCGGCGACCCGCCGCTCGATCAGGTCCGTGATGGTAACCCGCTCACTGGGGGTGAGGCGGCAGTCACGAAAGGTCCCGGGCAGGTCCGGGCCCAGATGGAGGCTCAACAGCACCAGCTGGGCGGCCTCGTCCAGGGCGTTGTCGGTGCCGTGTCCGAAAAAGAGCCCGGTCTTGTTGAATCGGCTCGCGCCCCAGCGGATGAAATCTTGAATGGTGACTAGCCCATCCGGCTGCTCCGCCATCGTGCTCGGCTCCTCCGGTCAGTCCCGATGTATTGCACCCGACCGGCGATGGAGAGCGCTCGCGACGGGGCGAGACAGGATAGCATCCCGACAGGAGGGATCACATCGCGCCGGACGCACGCCGCTCTACGGCATGCGTCCGGCGCCTCAACACCCGGAACCACCCCCGAAACAGACGCCGCTCGCGCGCCGCCAAGAACGCCCCGAACGGGGCGATCCCGGTACGACCCCCAAGGAGACCCGGGGGGACCTGCTCCGCCGGCGGTCGCGGGCCTCGGTTCAGGCGGCGCGTCGTCGCCGATCGGTCGCGATCACGTCGGCACGAACCCTCGGCTTTTCCGCCTTGCCGCGCTCGACCAGGTCGGCGAGGCTGATCTCGCTCAGGAAGCGGAAGATCTCGTCGCTCAGCTGGTCCCAGAGATGGTGGGTGAGACAACGCTGTCCATCGCGGCAGTTCTCCCGACCGCCGCAACGGGTGAACTCCACCCATTCGTCCACCGCACAGATGATGTCGGCGATGGAGATCTCGCCAGAGGGGCGGCCCAGGTAGTAACCGCCGCCGGGCCCCCGTACGCCCCGCACCAGCTGCTTGTTTCGCAGCGCGGCGAAAAGCTGCTCCAGATACGAGAGGGAAATACCCTGGTTGACCGAGATATCCGCCAGGGTCACCGGACCCCTGCCAGAATGCAGGGCCAGATCCAGCATGGCGGTTACCGCATATCTGCCTTTCGTCGATAGTCTCATGGTCGCTTGCCTGCCAGGTTCAACGGACTGGCCCCGGTCAACAGCAAGGGGCCCTACGCTACTCTGAGTAAAATGGTCGGGTTTCCGGACAATTCAATACGGGCGAGGCGCCCTTTCCTCAAGCGCTTGAGTCAATTTTCCCCTCGGGAGGTTCCCCGCGCCCTTGAGTAGCGTGACCGGTGAGGCCTGGACGCCGGGAGGGAGAAGAACGAGGCTGCCGAGCGTGCGAAACCCTGGCGACCATCACCCACAGGAGCAGGGGAGATCGTCGTCCTCGGGGAGCGGGAGCCAAGCGGTGCTGGAGGCACGGAAGCGGTGTCCCTGGTGAAGACAGTAGGCAAGCCACTTCCCGAGGAAGAGATTCAACCGCCATTTGGAATCCAGGGCGGGCGGCTGGTAATCGGCATGCAAGGGCAAGGCGGTCTGGCGGAGGTCCAGCACCTCGACCTGTCGGGCGTCGTGGTAGACCCGCAGCCGCACGTCGGGATCGGACCCGAGGGGCGAGCGGCCGGACTCTCCGTCACCGAAGACATGGGTGAGCCGCAACAGGGTCGTATAGGGCGCCTGGATCTCGATCGTCAGGTGCAGGTCCACCGCGCCCTCGACCCGCGACACCAGCCGACCCTGCCGTCCTGGCAGACCCTGTATGAGGCGGCACAGAAGGGAATAGTTCTCCTCGCAGAGAACCATCAACGCGCCCACCGTGGGGCGGGCTGACAGGAGGGCAGTGCTCGAAAGGGGGCAGAGGGTGTCTCGCATGCGCTGCCCCGCGGGCCCCTGCGGGGCTCAGGCCGTGCCGGTCTGTTGCTCGGTGATCTGGCGCTTGACCTCAGCCATGTCAAGGGCCTTCGCCTTCCCCAACAGGTCGCGGAAGTGGGTCTCGGGCAGCGCGCCCGGCTGGGAGAAGATGACGATTTGATCGCGGAAGATCATCAGGGTGGGGATGGAACGGATCTGGAAATGGGCCGCGATCTCCTGCTCCAGCTCCGTGTTGACCTTGGCAAAGACGATGTCGTCGAAGTCGGCCGACACCTTGTCGTAGACCGGGGCGAAGGAACGGCAGGGTCCACACCAGGGCGCCCAGAAATCCACGATCACGAAATCGTTGTTCTTGATCGTCTCCTCGAAGCTTTGCTTGTCCAGCTCTACAACTGCCATGGTGACTCTCGACGGACTGATTTCAGATGGGCCTGGATACTAACAGATTCGTCCCGCGACCGCAGAAGGCCCCGCCTCCGCGGCCCCTCAGGGAGAACGGGCAGCGGGAAGCAACGCCAAAAAAAAACCGGGCTCGCGCCCGGCTTTTTGGACGGGACCGTCTTGGGACCTCAGAGGGCCTTCAGCTGGCCGATCGCCTGGTCGCGGATCTCCTCGACGGAGCCGATCCCGTGGATCTTGATGTACTTCGGGGCGCCCTCACCGCCCTTCTCGGCCCAGGTCGAGTAGTAGGCGATCAGGGGCTCGGTCTGATCGTGGTAGACCTTGAGGCGGGCCTTCACCGTCTCCTCCTTGTCGTCGTCGCGCTGGATCAGCGGCTCGCCGGTCTCGTCGTCCACACCCTCGATCTTGGGCGGATTGAAGACCACGTGATAGGTGCGCCCAGAGGCCAGATGGACCCGGCGACCGGACATGCGACGGATGATCTCCTCGTCCGGCACGTCGATCTCCACCACCGCATCGACGAACACCTTGGCGTCCTTGAGGGCGTCCGCCTGGGCGAGCGTGCGGGGGAATCCGTCGAAGAGGAAGCCGTTCGCGCAGTCCGCCTCGGTGATGCGCTCCTTCACCATGCCCATGATGATGTCATCCGACACCAGTCCGCCCTCGTCCATGATCTTCTTCGCCGCCTTGCCAAGCTCGCTGCCCGCCTTGACGTGGGCCCGAAGCATGTCGCCGGTGGAGATCTGGGGGATGCCGAAGGCCTCCTTGATGAAGCCGGCCTGAGTACCTTTTCCAGCCCCTGGGCCGCCAAGCAGAATCACGCGCATGGGATCACCTCTTCTTCGTTGAGAAAGACGGTGAAGTGTGCCATAGGGAGCCATCCGCTGGCCATCCCACAGAATCCATGGGGAGATCGACTCTGTTTATCCCCATGCCCGAACAGGTGACCGCCCCTCCGGGTCCTGGACCGGTTCACCGCGGCGCCGCGGGCGCCGCGCGTCAGGCGTAGGCGGGCGCGAAGGCCCGCTCGGGCTCCTCGATCGGGCCGTCCACCCCCCAGTACGGGGAGAGCTTGCGCAGCTGGGCGACGATGGGCGGCACCGCGGCCACGACCCGATCCACCTCCTCCGGCGTGTTGTAGCGGGACAGGGAGAGACGGATGGTCCCGTGGGCGGCGGTGTAGGGGATCCCCATGGCGCGCATGACATGGGATGGCTCCAGGGACCCGGAGGTGCAGGCGGAGCCCGAGGAGGCCGCGATGCCCTGCTTGTTGAGCAGCAGCAGGATGGCCTCGCCCTCGATGTACTCGAAGGCGATGTTGCTCGTGTTGGGCAGCCGATTGGTCGGGTCCCCCGTGACGAAGCAATGGGGCACGGCAGCGAGTATCCCCTGCTCCAGCCGGTCCCTTAGGGCCCGAACCTCCGTCTTCTCCGCCTCCATGTGCTCCAGGGCCAGCTCGCAGGCCTCGCCGAGACCCACGATGGAGGCGGTGTTCTCGGTGCCCGCGCGCCGCCCCCGCTCCTGGTGCCCGCCCCGCAAGAGGGGGCGGAAGCGGGTGTTGCGGCGCAGGTAGAGCACCCCGACCCCCTTGGGCGCATGGAGCTTGTGACCGGAGAGGGACAGCATGTCGATTGCCGTCTCCTTGAGATCGATGGGGACCTTGCCGCCCGCCTGGACCGCGTCGGTGTGGAAGAGGACGCCGGCCGAGCGGGCCAGCTCCGCCATCTCCGCCACCGGAAACAGGGTGCCCGACTCGTTGTTGGCCCACATGACCGAGACGATGGCCACCCGCTCGGAGAGCAGCCCCATGTACTCGCGCATATCCAGCCGCCCCTTGCCGTCCACCCCGAGCCGATGGACCTTGTACCCCTCCTTCTCCAGGTGCTCGCAGAGCGTCAGCACGGCCGGATGCTCCACCACCGTGGTGATGATCTCCTTGCGCTCCGGCTGGGCCCGCAAGGCCGAGAGGATGGCGGTGGAGTCGGACTCGGTCCCGCAGGAGGTGAAGATGATCTCCGAGTCGTGCTCGGCCCCCAGCAGGGACTGAACCTGCTGGCGGGCCCGTTTGAGCGCCGCCCCCACCCGGTTGCCGAACTGATGCAGGGAGGACGGGTTGCCGTACTGCTCGGTGAAGAACGGCAGCATGGCCTCCACCACCTGGGGATCGACCCGGGTGGTGGCGTTGTTGTCCAGATAGATGCCTTGGGTCATCGGAGCACCCCTCGAGCCTCGTGGGCCCCTTGGTCCGCGAATGAGCGCGAATGAACGCGAATTGGAGTCTGCTTGGGCTCTCGGCCCCTTG